>ERZ1740067.913-NODE-913-length-21947-cov-6.908231_pt1 | contig 21947 bp, 20 predicted proteins | sample MGYA00581736_ERZ1740067 | MGnify/ENA primary metagenome ERZ1740067 (study PRJEB43018, sample SAMN04849236) | marine metagenome | isolation source: floating plastic debris | place: Pacific Ocean | collected 2008-08-27 | study: EMG produced TPA metagenomics assembly... | reverse complement strand
TGCATCTGTCGAGTTAGTTAGGACATAAGTGATCGCTAGAATTCTTTATCCACAGCGGCTAACTCGACTAGCAATCAACGAATGCATCCGTTGATTGCTATACACATCACTTGACCCGTTGTCAGCTATGGCTTTCAGCTGGCATATTGGACCTCAGCCAAGTGAGAAACGCTAGAGTCTTATTGAGTAAAAGGAGTCTGACAGTTACAAAACAGCTGTGCCCCATTAGGGACACGATTAGATTCATTAGCTATTATTCCCGCTATCTTTAGGCTTCATTCAAACTAAACATTGCTTTTTCTGATTCATTCAGCAGTACCTTTGCTATATTTCCCGCTTCGATGACGCACTCTGCTGCGCCCAATTCAACAGCGGCACGCGGCATACCATATACCACACAGCTCTCTTGACTCTCAGCGATGGTGCGCCAACCCGCAGCCCGTAAGTCGGCCATTCCCGTTGCACCATCTCGCCCCATACCCGTGAGCAAAACGGCTTGGCCCGGCTGCGGCCAGTGCTGACTGACGCTACTGAAGAAAACGTCTACAGAGGGATGATAGGGCGTGCTGTCATCAACGCTGGCATAGGTAAGGGTGCGATCGCGCTGCATCACCAAATGTTCATCCGTCCCCGCAACCAATACGTGATCCGGTTGAATGCGATCGCCTGATTTGGCTACTGTCACCCCCAGCGAAGTATGCCCGTCAAGCCAGGCAGCGAGCCCGGACGAGAACTGCTGATCGATATGCTGTACCACAACTACGGCGATGTTTAAGCCCACAGGCAAACCACCCAACACTTGAGCGATCGCCTTTGGCCCACCGGTCGAAGCCCCAATCACAATTAGCTGAGGCAGCGGTCCCCCGACCAACGAACGCACAGGTACGTCCTTAGAGGACCGCTGTCGGCGCACCGATTTACCAATAAATGCGGTGACAGTTGCCATTTTGGCCAGCAGCGGCTCAGCCGCAGCATTCATCACTGACATCGTGCGTGGCCCTATGATCGGCGTTCGAACCACATCTAGAGCACCATGTCCCATCGCTTCAAAAATCTTGGATGTATTGCCATGCAAGCTGGCAGTTACAAGCAAAACGGCACAGGGTGAGCGGGCCATAATTTGCCGAGTTGCTTCCACACCATCGATACCGGGCATGAGCAAATCCATTAACACAAGATCAGGTGGCTGCTGCGCACAAAGAGCAACTGCTTCCCCACCGTCCCTAGCAGACCAAATCAGCTCGTAGGCCGGGTCGGTAGCGATGACGCGGCGGAGCGCTTCTAGGGCGATGAGGGTATCGTTTGCGATCGCAACTTTGATCATAGCGTCAGAGATCATAGCGTCAGAGCAGCAGGCATAAGTGAGATTATCGACCAATCAAATCGACAACGGCGTTGATGAGGCCATCATCATGAAAACTACTTTTAGTGAGATAGTAATTCGCCCCTGCGTTGAGCCCGGCTAGCTGATCTTCTTCGCGATCTTTGTAAGAAACAACAATCACAGGCAGCTTATGTGTGGGGGTATAATCTCGCATTTTTTCGATTAGCTCTATACCGCTCATTCTAGGCATGTCGACATCGGTCACGACTAGGTCATAGGCATTCATGCGAACAGCGTTCCAGCCCTCTGCCCCATTGACTGCAATATCAACGCTGTAGCCACGGTTTTGCAACAGTTTTTTCTCCATTGCCCGCACCGTCATAGAATCATCCACCACCAGAATACGTTTCTGGGCCTTCGACGCTTTCATCTGCTGAGTCGAGGTCTTCTTGTCGTCTGCCGAGGATAAGGCCGCTGGGCTGGGAGCAGCTTGAGTAAAGCGATGATCTTGCGCGGCGAGCTTTGCGGCAGAACGCAATACATCGGCCACGTCCAAAATTAAGATCGGCTCACCCTTTTCGGTAAGGGCCGCAGAGCTGACGTTCGGGACTTTCCCTAGGCGAACATCTAAAGGACGCACCACCAGATCTCGCTCTTCTAGCAGTCGATCGACGCACAGACCGTAGCGACTGCCGGGCTCACCCAAAATCACGACCCAAATTTCCTCATCCGCAGAGGACATCGCCGAGCGTGCCGACAGTGAGAGCAGCTCACTTGCTGACACCAAGCTGATATTCTCCGTCTGGCTAGCGGCGTCAGCAGCACCGTCGGTCATCCTGGCAGACGACTTCGTTTGACTATATTCGCCTTCAGTTTCTAATGAAAAGTAGGGCTTGCTTTGGCTATAGCGAATCTGCTGAGGCGACAGCCTCATCACCCGGCCAATGCGGGCAAGGCTCATGGCATAGGGCTCTCCAGCAACTTCAAAGAGTAGAGATCGCACCACTGAAAGCGTCAGCGGTAGCTGAAACTGAAAGCGCGTTCCTTTCCCAGCTTGCGATATCGCTTGCAGCCCACCGCCCACCGCCTGCACCATATTGCGGGCAATATCCAATCCATATCCCCGCCCTGACATCTGATCGATCTGGCTCGCAGTGGAAAAACCCGGTAAAAACAAAAACTCAATCAGCTCGGCTTCACTGAGTCGAGCAACTACCTCTGCTGGGCTCATCCCCTGATGCACAATCTTTTGCCGCAGCTTTGCAAAGTCAATGCCCGCCCCATCATCTTCCACTGAAATGCTCAGCATCCCAGAGCGATGGCGGGCCTGAATGCGAATCGTGCCAGTTGGCGATTTACCCACGCGAGTACGCACATCAGGCGGCTCTATGCCATGGGCGATCGCATTTGTGAGTAAATGGGTAATGGGCGCATCCAGCTTCTCTAAAATATCTCTATCCACTTGGGTAGCTAGCCCTTCAATCTCCAAGGTTACCTGCTTGCCCAGCGATTTTGCCGCGTCTCTTACTAGGCGAGCATAGCCTCTAGTACCTACCTCAAAAGCACACATGTGACTAGCAATCACTTCTCGATAGAGTCGATCCGAGAGCTGCCCAAACCGCTGGGAGAACAAATCTAGATTGCTGAGCTGATCGCTCAAAAGCGTGTGGCACGACTGCAAACCTTGAATGGCAGCACTTACTTCTGCCACAGGCTCACCGTCCTTCGAAGCTAGCCGACTTGTCTGCGAGACAGTTTCTAACACGGAGAGAACTGACTGCTGCTGTTGCTTCAGCTGGAGCAACGAGCTGGCAAAAGGCTGTAGCCAGTTCGACTCTACTAGAGACTCACCCGCCAAGCCCATCAAGCGGTTGAGGTTATCTGCACTCATCCGCACCATGCGAGCAGTGCTCCCTGCTGTTTCAGAAGAGGCCGCTATATCAGCATTTGTCTCCTCTGTAGAATTGTTGTTTATAGAATTGTTGTTTTGGCTCTCTAGCTTATGTACCGAAGTGGGTTCAACATTTTTCTCTATTCGGTAGTCTACATTCTGCTCGTACTCTGCTTTGGGAACCTCTACTTTTGAAGGTTGAGCCTTAGCATGCTCTCCTTCAAGTGGATCTGATTTAGTCGGATCTGTTTTAGCTGGCGCTAGCGCTGTATTAGAGAGTGCCTCACTCGTTATGAGCCCTTCAATTGCACGCAAAATAGCGTTGACATCATCATCAGTAACAGATGCCGCAACACTATCTCCACTATCCCCTCCTTCAGATGCAGCGCCAGCAGTCTTACCCAGGCACGATAAAAAATCGCTGGCCTTTAGCAGCACGTCTATATAATGACTCTCTAGCGTCAGCGTGCCTTGCTTCGCCATCATAAAGAGGTCTTCTAACGTATGAGACACCTTCACGGCCGATTCTATTTGCACAATGCGAGCAGCACCCTTGATAGAGTGTGCTGCTCGCATGAGTGAATCTATCCCATCAGCGCTCACTTGGCCCTGTTGCTCTAACCGCAGCAAGTACTCGTTGAGCACAGCTACCTGAGTTTCGACCTCAATAGCAAAAAGGCCAACTAAAGAAAGATCGCTCCAGTCTTGCGTAGCGGTCATAGTGCGCGGCGCCTCAAAGCATCAAACAGTTGCGTGTCATCGAGTAAGCTGACTCGCCGCTTTTGCCAAAGAAAAACGCGCCTTGTGCAGGTAGCAGGACTCGTCTGCACACCCGCTGCTGGAGATTCCAATGTATCGATCGAAATTGAATGAATGCCGTCCAGTTCATCCACATCGAATGCCCACACATCTGAGTGGCCCGCCGGAAGATTTTTTTCAATCACCACCATACGAGGATAAACCTTAGTAGCGACATGAAGATCTGGCTGTTTCTCTTTGTTCATCCCGTCTAAGGCGCTTGAATCATTGGAGGACAATCCCAAAACTGCTAGAAACGAGACTTTTAGCAGCATTTGCCCGCGTACATTTACGATCCCTAATAGGGTGCTATTGCTGCGATGGGGTAGGGTATGCGCGACCAGTGGAGAGAGCACCTGACGGCAAAGATCCGCAGAGAGGGCAAACCACTCTTGTCCTAATCGAAACACCAAGACAGAGCACGCATTCAACTGATCGGCTTGGGTCAATGGAGCCCGCAGCTGAGCCGTTCGCTCTTTGATAACCGCAGCTGGAATAGATCGCTGTAATAGGGTGGTGGTACTGGTATTGGGATTGCCCGTGTCGGATAAGCGGGCTAAGTCGGCAGAGGTGTTTAATTCGGCAGAAGTGCCCGACTCAAAAGACATGCCTAAACCAGAAAGTATGCTCATACCTGAAGCCCCTCTGCGGTTTCTTGCAATAGGCCAAGTGCACTGTTGGACTCTTGTAGCGATCGCGCCGTTTGCTGTGTGCCCTCACTAAACTGCTCTAGCGCATCGCGAATTTGCTGCGCACCCAGCGCCTGGGTATTCATCCCTTCATTGACTTGAGACAGGGCAGGTAAGAGCGATCGCACCTGCTGCGTAATACTCATAATTTGCTGCGTTATCCGCTCTGTGCGCCCCGTACCGTCGCTCACCTGCTGGGTAAACTTATCCATCTCCATCACCCCTACCGATACTGCTGACTGCATCTCCTTAACCAGAGCTTCAATCTCCAAAGTCGACATGGCCGTTTGGTCGGCCAAACGGCGAATTTCACGGGCCACGACCGAAAATCCTGCCCCATACTCACCCGCTTTTTCAGCTTCGATGGCGGCATTTAGCGACAGCAGATTGGTTTGATCGGCAACTTTGGTAATAGCAATGACCACGCGATCGATTGTGTTAGCGCGATCGCTTATCGTGCCTAACCGCTCTGTAATCGCCGCTGTCATTGTTTCTAGCTGAGCCATCATATCGGCCAGTGCAGCGAGCTCTTCCTCTCCTGTAGACGCTGTTTCCATGGTAATTTTCGCTTTGTCGAGCACCTGCGACACATGGGCTGTAAGAGATTGCGCCGTGGTGGCAATCTCCCGAGAAGCCCCCGTAATTTGTGAACCAGCCGCTGCCTGTTCAGAAACCGTTGCCTCCAGCTGACGGCAAGATGCTGCAATTTGAAAAGATGAAGACTTGACCTGAATGCCCGACGCTTGCATTGCCGTAACCATGTTCCTCACACGACAAGTCACCTGGTAAATCGGCACCAGCATCGGCAGTAGCGCTAATAGAGCTAGCGCCAGTAGCATCCGCTGAATCTTTTGCAAGCGATGAACCCGTTCTGTAGCCTCTGCTTCGTAGCGTGCCACGATGGCATTCATCTCCTTGAGGAAGGGATCTTCATGGTCAGCTACCGCATCCACTGCACCACCAATATCAGCCTGAAAAGGCGTCAGTAGCGACTCAGCAGCAGTCACTATCCCGTCATAGTCAGGTGTTATCTCGGCAAACATGGCCAAAACGGTTGCACTGTTGTAGTTGTTCGGCAGTTCTAGCTCTGCGCTGCCTTTCTGTAGGCCTTCGTGGGCCAACCGAAAATGATCCAGGGCTGTTCTTAGCTCCGAACGAGCTGCTGCCGTATTGACAACTGAACCCGAGGGCTCATGACTGCCAGCAGGAATAATAAGAAACGCATTCGCTGTTTTGGCAATCTTTTGACTCAGCATGCGCTGGCGGCCGGCGACATTAACCACCCGAGCATCTAACGCTTGGCGAGCAAGCGAGCGCTGCGTTAGCACCTGCCCGCCAACTAGCAAAAGAGAAACTGCGGCAACGGTTGAAACGTAAAGCCCTGTGAGTAATTGCGTCGGTGATGTTTCTTTGAGGCGAGATAGCATGAGAGTGACAGGCCTAGAGAATAGAAAACGGGTGAAAGAGCCTAAACAGCAACTCTAAAATTGGACACTTCTGATTGCAGCTCTTGCGCCACCGACCCCAGCTGAGAAATAGCCAGATTGGTATCTTTCACAGACTCAGCGGTTTGCTGAGACGTATCGTTTAGCTGGGACATGGCCGAGCAGATTTGCTGCGCCCCTTGAGACTGTGCCATCATTCCCGCCGTTACACTTTCAAACTGAGGTGCCAAGCTCTGCACCTGAGTGATAATCAAAGACACCTGTTCGCTGATCTCACCGATATAGGCTGCATTGGCACCCACATCCTGGGTGAATCGATCCATTTCCATTACGCCAGTCGATACCGAAGAGAGCATCTCTTGCACCATTCTTTCGATCTCTAAGGTGGCCAGTGCTGTTTGGTCTGCTAGCCGCCTAATTTCCCGGGCAACAACAGAGAAACCAGCACCATATTCACCGGCTTTTTCAGCTTCAATGGCCGCATTGAGCGATAGTAGATTGGTTTGATCGGCCACTTTTGTGATGGCGCCCACGAGATTGTCATTGTTGTTGGCCTTATCGTCAATCAGACCCAGCTTGGCAGAGATCGCCGCAGTCGCACCGGTCAGCTCACGAATGGTTTCTTCCATTTTTGCCAGCCCTTGCTTTCCATCGGTAGCCGTGGTGGCGGCAGATTCTGACTGCTGCATGACCTGTGCCATCGTTTGGGTAAGTTCTTCAGCAGTGGCGGCAATTTCCGCAGCGGTGGCGGCGATTTGTGTGGTCGAAGCCGCCTGTTCGGTTACGGTCGCTTCCAGCTGACGGCTGGTGGCGGCGATTTGCGTGCTGCTAGTGGTCACCTGAATACCGTTTTGTTCGACAACGCCGACCATTTTTTTAATTTGATTGCGTAGTCGTAGCGTCGCGATGCCACCGAGCACTATCGTAATGAGCGATGCGATCGCCGTCCCCCACAGCAAAGTTGTCAACAGCCGTGATTGAGCAGCACTCGATTGCATGGCGTTTTGTTCTATTGCATCAGCTATATAAGCTCGCAGTGCCTGACGACTTTCTTCAATATTGGCGGCTTCCAAATTTCCAATGAGAAAGGACGCACCCGATACATTGTCGTTGTCTACTTCTTGAATAATCGCATTAGCAGCTCGCTGAGATCGCCTACCTTTATCCGCCAAATCATTGATGAGCACTTGCAAGCCCTCATCATTCCTAGCCACTGCCAAGTTAGAAAGATGTTCAATCTCTGCCATGAAAAGGTCATGGCTGGTCTGATATAGCGCTTTATGCTGGGGTTCACTGGGTCGAATCAGGTACCCTTTCACTTTGTGGATCGCATCTATAAGGTAAAAGCTGGCATCGTTAGCGGCATATTCAGATGCTTGGATGAGCTCTCTCTGCGCTTTTAGCTGAAATGTTCTGTTTGCACTCACCGAAGCGGCAATCCCCAATCCTGCCAGGCAAATTAAGGGAATCGCGTAGCTGAAGAGGAGCTGGGTACTAATTTTTTTGAATGTAACCTTTAACATGTGCCAAACATCTCAGTAAATAAACGAACAGGGCTAAATCGATAGGCAGGCAAAATAGTAGGCAGCGCGCTGTATGACAGAAACGAGAACAGCAACACGCGCACCTATTAGGACAAGCATTAACTCAGCCTTTTTATCCGCTCCTTAATCACAGCAGCCCCTTCAGCATCTTGCTTTTCTTCCTTAAGAAACATCAGGTGGGTCAGAGCCTCACTCAAATGCGGATCGAGATAGATTGCTTTTTCAAAGCAAGTTTCAGCAGCTTGCTCGTTGCCACTTGCCTGATGCAATTCACCTCGCAGGAGATGGGCAGCTGCTTCGGCAGGATTCATGACCAAGTAGCGATCGCACAGCGCACTCGCCGCTTCAATCTCTCCTTTGTCCGCTAGCTGCTGAGCTGACTGCAAGTTTGCTGCATCGATATCTGTCTGCGAGGGAGGCACCGATATCGATGCCATCAAGTTAGATTCAGGGGACGCAGAAACAGCTGGGGCAGCAGACGGCGATGCATTGCGATGTCCAGTTTTATGGTCAAGATTAACCTCATTGTTCGATACCTCCCTGTTCGATACCACCCTATTCGATAGAGAGGGGATGGCAGTTGTCTTACCCACAGGCAATGGAGTGCTCTCTGCCGAAGATGAAGCCGTAGATGAAGCCGTAGATGAAGCCGTAGATGAATTGGCGGCCTGAACGCTGTTCTTGCGATAGGCAAAGGTCTGTGGATAGGGAATAGGCCGGTATTGCTGCGAGTCAACCATGCTGGTTTCGGCATAGCCGAGGAACAACAGACCATTGGGGCAGAGAAGCTGAGTCAGCTTTTGGAATGTGCGATCACGGGCGTCCTGATCAAAGTAGATCAGCAAATTACGGCAAAAGATAATGTCGTAAGGTGGCTGATCGATCAGCAAATTCGGATCCAACACATTACCCTGACGGAAACACACCTTATTTCGAACTGTTTCTGTCAAGAAGTAGCGTTGCGTAATCCGACGTCCCTGACTCACGCCCTCGGGCATGCCTAACGTGAAATACTTATCGTCATTGCGGTAGGTTTGCCGCCTAAAGGCATAGGGGCTATATATTCCCTGCTTTGCTTTTTCCAGTGCCCTCGCGCTGATATCGACGGCGTCAATATGAAACTCATCTAGGCCAAGGCCTTCCTCTAGCAGCGTAATCGTAATGGAGTAGGGTTCTTCGCCAGTAGAGCAGGGCAGACTCAGCACACGCAGGGGCTGCCCACCCTGCCACTCGTGGGCAATCCACTGCCGCAAGAAAACAAATGACGCACGGTTACGAAAAAAGCTCGTCTCTGGGACCACCACCGACTCCACAAGCGATTCAAACAGCTGCGGAGACGCCTGCAAACCAGAAAGATAGTCCGTGAGACCTTGCATTTTGCCCGTACGCATACCTTTTTTAACGGCTCGCAAAATCGAGCGAGAGCCTACCGACTCAGGATTGAGGCCAATCTTTTGGCGCAGCATACTTTCAATTTCGTGCCGAATTAGCTCATCTCGTTGCATGGTTTAGCCACCCCTCAGGCAGGTTTTGAGTAAATAACGAATAGAAAAATATCGATTGCTAAAATCTGTTTGTCTTTCGATTTATGCGCGTACTACGCGGCTTCTTCATGGGCCAGCAGCATAGACAAGCTCGCCAGACAAGGGCGAACGTGGTTCGGCAACAGCGTTAAAAAACGATGCGATCGCCAGCTGCTGAACGATGCCTTCGGGCCCCTTCAAGGTGGCGCGCAGATAAGGGCTATTTACTGGCAAATCCACGGCTTCGGACAAATATGCCGTTTGGTCGGCCTGATCTAAAATTAGGCCCAGTTTTTTAGACCACGGGTTACCGTTTAGCCCTGAGTCCACTGGGGCTTCAACAATCGCGATGCGAGTACTCAATGCAATTGGCGCTGGTTGCTGGGCCACGGACTGGGCGACATCAATCACGGGCAGATATTCGCCGTGATAGTTCAGTAGTCCCGAAATGTGCATCGTCGCAGCTATGTCATCGGCCAAAGCGTCTTCAGCAGGCGAATAAGCCCCTTTGTAGGGCTGTAGGGTGACCAGGGGAATTAAGTCTTTAACTTCGGTCGCTGCAATCGCCCAAGGCTCATCCGCTATCCGAAACAACAGCATCAACATGTAAGCACAAAATCATACCAACCTTGATTTATATATCCCTAGTCAGCTAGTCCAGTAACGAAGAGAAGACCGGCAATTATGGTCCTTGGCACTTTGCAGCGGCCTTCATTGAAGGCTGTAACGTCATCATTTAGATAACGCAAAGTGCACGACACAGGGCCTTAACCCATAAAATTTGAGAACTACTGAGTGTAAGGATGCGCCATGAATTGGCTAGAAACCACCGCCCAACTATCGCAAATTGCTGGGGTCATCTCCGTTATTTTCGCCGCTGTCTCCATTCGCTCCAATACTCGTCTTAGCCGCAGGCAATGGAATGTAGATACCTTCAATCTCTATGCCCAAAGGCACCAAGACGCGATAGAAAGCTTCCCCGACCATGCCTTTTACGACCGTTTTGATCACAGTAAGCTGCCAGAGCGCAGCCCTGAACTCACCGCTGCGGTCCGCCGATACCTATTTGTCATTCAAGCCGTAGATTATCTGGCCTATCAAAACTATCTCGATGACTCCATCTGGAATGTCTGGCGAGACGACATGCAAAGAACCCTACGCTGCCCGCTGATCTATCGCGAATGGTCAGCTATCAAACAAGACTTTGCTGCATTTGAATCATTCACCGAATTCGTTGAAAAAACAATTGCGATCGCAAACACAGATACAAACACAAAAAAGGGAGTCGACGTTGTCGGCTCCCTAAAAAATCTAGAAACTGGAACTTAGAAACTGAAAGTCCAGAAATTACTTGATAGACACTTTAGCACCAGCATCTTCCAAAGTTTTCTTCGCTTCTTCAGCCGCGTCCTTGGCAACAGCTTCTTTGACTACGATCGGCGCAGACTCTACCATGCCCTTGGCTTCTTTGAGGCCCAGGCCAGTCATAGAGCGAACTGCCTTCAGAATTGCAATCTTCTTATCGCCAGGAACTTCATCCAAAGACACGTCGAATTCAGTCTTTTCTTCGACCTCTTCAGCAGCAGCACCGCCGCTGCCGCCACCAGCGATCGCAACAGGCGCAGCCGCACTCACACCAAAAGCTTCCTCAATCTGAGAAACCAGCTCAGAAGCCTCTAGCAAAGATAGCGTTTTCAGCTTTTCCAAAATTTCGTCAGTTGCAGCAGACATTATTGTCTCTCCTTAATAGTTGTTGATTGATTTGTTTATTCGTCCTTGTCGGCATATGCCTTGATACCACGACCAATAGAAGCCGGAACTTCCTTGATACCCAGAGCAAGCTTGGTCGCCACTGCGTTGATACCGACCGCAATTTTCGCGTATAGCTCGTCTTTGGTTGGCAGATCTGCTAGGGCTTCAGCGCCCTTTTGGTCCAGCAGCTTGCCTTCTAGCACGCCACCGCGAAGCTCAGTTTTCTTCGTGTCCTTCTGAAACTTCTTGTACGCTTTTACCGCAGAGCCAATATCTTCTTTGGTCAGCAGTACAGCGGTCGTTCCATTCAGCAAAGGCGCTAGCTCTTGCCACTGCGCTTCACCATCAATGGCGCGCTTTAGCAGCGTGTTTTTAGAAATTTTGCACACCGCGCCCGACTCACGAAGCCGATTGCGCAGATCGCTAATTTCAGAAACTGAAAGACCTTTGTAGTCAATCACAAATGCAGATTCAGACTCGTCAAACAGACCCTTAAGATCGCTGACCAGTGCCTGCTTGTTTGCTAACGTTCTTCCCATCCTTTTTCACCTCCTTTTTGTTTAGATTTTGGTGCCGCCCGCTCGGATAGTAACCGGCTAGGCGACAAACTCAAGCTTTCTTCCAACAGCAAACGCTCAATAGCGAAAGCCCCGCTCCTATAACCAGAGCGGGGCAGACGTATCAAAGCATCGCAATAGACTGCTGAACTTTTTACTCATCAACCTCGGCAGGGTATTAAGGGGAAAGCCCACCTGCTGTCTCTGGTTACAGTATTCGATTGTCAAAACTGAACATTGACTTTCCTATGTAAGAATGTCGTCAAAAAATCAGCTTTGCAGTTGAACCATGGCAATCAATTGCGTCAAGAAATACTTTGTTGATTTTTCCTGTGTTGGACTAGTAGAACGAGCGTCTCAAGCTACTCTTCCAGCGTTTAATCTTTCAGATTTTACTCTTCCAGCTTCAAATCACGCAGGGCCTGTATATCTACCGATATAGAGGGTCCCATTGTGGATGAAATGGATACCGAGCGCCAGAAGCGGCCCTTCGCACCAGAGGGACGATTACGATCAATCGTTTCCTGCAACGCTTTGAGGTTTTCTAGCAAATCGGCTTCAGGAAAATCAGACTTACCAAACTTAACATGAACGATGCCCGTTCGATCAGCACGAAACTCTAACTTACCGGCTTTAAATTCTTCGATAGCACTCGCCAAGTCAAAAGTAACGGTGCCGCCCTTCGGTGACGGCATTAGGCCACGGGGACCCAAAACGCGACCGAGCTTAGCCACTTTAGGCATCATGTCTGGCGTAGCAACCAGTACATCAAAGTCCATCATGCCTTTGCTAATCTCATCGATGAGTTCTTCAGAACCCGCTAGTGCAGCGCCAGCTTCATTTGCCTCGTTGACCTTTTCACCCCGAGCAACCACAGCAACCCTAACGTCCTGACCAGTTCCCTTCGGCAAAGCCACAGTCGTTCTTAGCTGCTGGTCTGTGTACTTGGGGTCAATCCCTAAGCGGATATGAGCTTCAGCCGTTTCTACAAACTTGGCAGTTGCGGTTTCTTTGAGCAGCGCAACGGCTTCATCGGGCTGATAGTCTTTCTGGTCGTCGACCTTTTCGTACAGCGCACTCATGCGCTTGGAAATTTTTGCCATTTTTCTTTTCTGGGGTCATTAACGAAGCGACCGCTTCTCCCCCGGTAACGTTATCTAGATAGTGATCGGTCCCAATCAAAATTTTGTGAATCGTAGTGATAGTAGTTAAGCGACTAACCTGCGATTTCTACGCCCATATTTCGAGCGGTCCCTTCAATGATGTTCATCGCCATCTCAATGTCATTTGCATTGAGGTCAGGCATTTTCATCTCAGCAATTTCCTTGAGCTGAGCGCGGGTAATACTGCCCACCTTCTCAACTTTAGGATTACCAGACCCTTTTTCAATCTTGGCTGCCTTTTTAATCAAAACGGAAGCCGGTGGCGTCTTGAGGATAAAGGTGAAACTTCTGTCTTCAAATACAGAAATCTCAACCGGAACAATCAAGCCTGCCTTATCGGCAGTTCTTGCGTTGTAGTCCTTACAGAACGCCATGATATTGACACCATGCTGACCCAAAGCTGGGCCAATCGGAGGTGCAGGGTTCGCCTTACCAGCTGGAATCGCCAGCTTAATGAGCGCAACTACCTTCTTTGCCATTGATTAACTCTACTGTTTACTGTCTCTTGAAAAATTGGGCTACCTCCTACCGGAGACCCTTCGGGATCGACTCCGCTCAGCCCACGGGCAGGGGCCGACTATATCGCTCCTTAACAAAACTGATAAGAGAGCATAACTCACTAACGCCCACCCGGTGGCTGAGCGGAGCCGTTCGCATAGCGTTTCCGCCAAGGAAATAGCCACATCTATCGAAGAACAATCCGAAAATCAGCTCTCCTTCTTTACTTGATTGAACTCAAGTTCTACTGGGGTGTCGCGACCGAAGATCGACAGCAACGCTTTGAGCTTGCCGCGCTCCGGACTCACGTCAATCACCTCACCCTCAAAGTCCTTAAATGGACCCGAAAGCACTGTGATTTTATCACCCGCTGCCATGTCGATTTTCACAACAGGCGCTTGCTCTTGGGTCTGCTTAAAGATTCGTTTGACTTCACCGGGGCTAAGCGGCATTGGCTTCACATGTCCCCGGCCGCGGCCCTGTGCTCGTCTTTGCTCTGCACCTACAAAGTTAATAACATGGGGCGTATTCTTGACCACCTGCCAAGCATCGTCATCCAGTGCCATGCGAATGAGTACATATCCTGGGAAAACCTTTTCCTGAAGCTCCTTAGCTTTACCGTCCTTGCTCATTTTACGGACAGGCGTCTGAGGGATTTCGACTTGGAGAATAATATTCGATAAATCGAAGGTCTTTATACGCTGCTCTAGGGTTAGCTTCACTTTTTTCTCACAGCCCGAGGCAACCTGCACCGCGTACCAACGGGGGCGCTGCTTGCGGACAACGACTTTTTCTTCAGACTGAAGCGCTTCTTGGTCTTCAGACCCCTGAGCCTCGTCGTAACTAGAATCGTCTGATGCGTAAGCCATAAAAAATCGCCTAATGTATCACCAAAAACCTAAACGCCTAACCACTACTAAACGCTTAACACCAAAAATTGGAGCCTGTCGCCCCAGAGTAGCTAACCAGAGTGTTTAAGCTGAGAACCGCTTCACGAATGTGAACAGAGTCTCTAAAAGATCTGGCTAGAGGCCCAGCCAAAGAGCTTATCAATAAAGTAGATCAGCGTCGCCGATAACCCTACCATCAAAATCACCGCCGCTGACTCACTGACGAGCTGCTGACGAGTCGGCCAAATAACTTTCGACAGCTCTTCACGAGTTCCCTGAGCGAATGCACCGGCACTAAAGCCATCGGGTGCGCTATCGGGTGCTGTCTTCTTCGCCTTTGCGGCTTTGCCTGCTTTATCCGTTGGGTTAGCCTGTTTCTTAGCCACTAATCTATACTTCCTCGCCGACTCAACTCTACTGACAACTCTATCGATATGATCTTAAGCATAGCTCTCAAAACATAGCTCTGCCCGAAGGCACAAGACTTATCCTCTGGGGAATCACCCCTGTGAGAAAAGGCTACCTTCGGGCAGAGTTGCGTGTCGGTACGACACTTAAAAGCACGCCCTGAGGGACTCGAACCCCCGACATTCGGTTTTGGAGACCGACGTTCTACCAACTGAACTAAGGACGCACGTGACTATGGTGGGGAAGGATGCAGCTGGTCTACATAAATCTAGAGGGACTGCAAAAGAGATAAATCACTCTCTTATAGTAGTGGGCTCATTGAAAAATGTAGGCATAATGCTGTCGGCTAAATGGCTAACTGACTAATCCCAATCGAGCAGTACCACTCAGGAACCTTACAGTGAGCGGTCGAAACGTTGCTTGAGGCGAGTAGCCTTACCAACGCGATCACGTAAGTAATACAGCTTAGCTCGACGAGCCTTACCCCGACGAATCACCTTAATATTAGCAACTCGTGGAGCATGGAGCAAAAAGACTCGCTCTACACCCACGCCTTGAAAAATCCGGCGAACGGTAATCGTTTCATTGATGCCACCATTGCGCATGGCAATCACAGTACCCTCATAGGGCTGAACGCGCTCTTTGCCACCTTCGACAATTCGCACACCCACACGGACAGTATCCCCGACATAGATCTGGGGCAGATCGTCCTTAATTTGTTCCGCTTCAATGGAGCGGATAATTGCTTCAGCGTTCATCACGACCTTCGGTTGTAACCACGCTTCTCCTAGTTAATAGAAAAGCGCACAGTCTTAAAGGATAAAGCAAAAAGGAGCGAATGAAAATAGAAATTGAGAAAATTCTTTTGGCGCTGCGATCTACCACACCAGCCCGTTAGGATAAAGTGGAGCCTCGAACGTTTTCTCTCCATGAATTTCCTGTCCAATCTGCTGCCCAAAATATCTTTTCCTCCCGCACTCAAAGTCACGGCGGGTAGACGCATTGAGATCAAGTCGGAGCCGGAAATTGAGACGATGCGGGCTGCCTCGAAGATTGTGGCAACAGTGCTGAAAGAAATTAATGACCTTACGACAGCAGGCATGACCACAGCGGATTTGGATGACTATGCGGAAAAACGCATCCGAGAGATGGGAGCCACGCCAAGCTTTAAGGGCTACCACGGATTCCCTGCATCCATCTGCGCCAGCGTTAACGATGAAGTGGTCCACGGAATTCCACGCAAGCGCAAAAAGATTCGCAATGGCGACGTTGTGAAGATAGATACGGGCGCGTATTACGAAGGATTTCATGGTGACTCCTGCATTACGATTGCCGTGGGCAAAGTCAAGCCTGATGCAGAAAAGCTCATTACTGCGGCAGAGGAAGCGCTGTATGCCGGGATAGAGCAGGTAAAACCGGGGAATACGCTGCTTGATATTGCTGGTGCCATTGAGGATAGCGTCAAGGCCAATAATTTTTCGGTGGTGGAAGATTTTACCGGCCATGGCGTGGGGCGTAACCTGCATGAGGAGCCTGCCGTGTTTAACTTTCGCACGAATAGAGCACCCAACGTGACGCTTAAGCAGGGCATGACGTTAGCGATTGAGCCGATTTTGAATGCGGGGAGTCAGCACACGCGAACACTAAGCGATCGCTGGACCGTTGTCACGCTAGATCGGAGTCTCTCTGCCCAGTGGGAGCACACTGTTTTGGTAACCAAATCAGGCTACGAAATTTTGACCGACCGCAGCAAGGTATGAGGCAAAGTACGAGGAGCTGAGATGAGTGAACGGCTAAGACTGTAGCTCTCAAGGCTGTAGATCTTAAGACTGTAGATCTACAGCAGTAATGCACAGTTCCGAATCGTAGAAGACTTCGACCTCAAAGGTATAGGCTTTCGAGGCGCGATCGCTCGGAAAATCATCATAGGCCGCAACCAGTGCCTTAATCTCTTCATTAATGGCACTGTAGCCTGTGCTACGCAGCAGTTCTGGCTCACCAGCAATATTTCCTTGAGCGTCGAAGCGAACGCCAATTTCAGCCGTCTGAGGATCTTCCGTGAGGCAGCGACGTAGAGATCGCCCCTCTACTTTTAGCGAAGACTCAATCGGGTATTCGATCTGAGTTAGTTCCACAATTTCTGCTGGCGGCATCAGCTCAATCTGGCCCACGTTTGCTTGCTCTTGCAGCTCAGCTTGCCAGTCATCCTTTGCCTTTTGCACATCAGGATCATCTGCTGTGTTTTTGGGATTGTAAGTCAGTGAGCGGTCGAGCCTCACGGCCAAATCCTTCAGAGAATTAGGCAGAGCGCGCGTCGCCTGAGTTATTAGGAGGCTCACCCGTGATGGCGTCTCAGAGGAGGCATCATCACTGTCGGAACCGCTATTGGTCTGTGGGGTCACAACGGCAATCGTTGTCTCGCTATTTGATTGAGACGATGACTGATCTGAAGAATCGTCAGCGTTTTGATTGCGGATGGAGGCGCTATTTTGGGAGTTGGCGTTATTTTGAGATGAATTCGCCGACGAATTACGGGTGCGATTAGCAGAAGATTGAGCATCCTCACCGTTAGCACCTGAAGCAGCCCTTCGCTGTGAACTGGCACTGGAGCTAGCACTATTGGAGCGGATCGATGTGCCAGAAACAGCATTTCGTGGATTGACAGGTGGGCGAGCGGCGGCGGCATTCGCAGGTGTACTCTTCGGTTTTGCAGCCGCATTGGCTGTCGATACGTTGGGGTCGGGCACAGGCAAATTGCCTGGAACAGGAGGCTTAGGCGACGTTGCGGTTTCCTCAGTCAGTTCCTCAAGTGCAACATCCTCAATCACAGTGTCTTCGCCTTCACCCGTCGGCAAAAACAGCACTAAGGCATGTAGACCTAGGGCAACCAAAAATAAAGGACGAAGGAATTGAACAAGCTTCATAGGGCAGAGAGGGATAAAGCGAGGTTAGCGTTTTAACAAAGCGTTTTAATCAGCAGAGGTCACGCCACTAACCATCGAGCGCACATGATGTCGAGCACACATGATGTCGAGCACACATTGTAAGGATAGCGAGCAGTCAAAGGATTGAACAGTGTGGATACGCACCTATTTGTAGTGTCATATTCACTTGATCTGGATAGCGATGCTTAGCCGTTTGGATTAGCTGTTTGGATTATTGGGCCACATGATGATTAACGTTGAGCCTGTTTTGAACTCAACTAGGCTAATGTGCATAAACACATTGCCCGTTGTATCGCTGAGCTCGTACAGCAGCTCTCCAGCGTAGCTCTCTACAGGGTTGATGTTTACACTACCGCCATAGGAGTTGATTAGCGTTGTAATCACATCGCTAATCTGTTCATCCATAAACTTTGCATCCAGCGAACCCGTGAGCGGAGCTGGATTAAGTGGATCTGAGAAATCGAGAAAGCTATCGCCGTTTTCTTTTTCAAAATTACTCGCATCAGGATATGCAACCACCCCTGTAAAGGTGTCAATACCAAGATTTGCAATTTCCCCAACGAAATAATTTTGATTACCGGTGGGATCGTAAGCGTCGTTTCCGCCTGATAACGGATCTTCTTCTGATTGGGGATCTTCTGAAAATTCAGACTCAGCAGGTTCTTCGGTCTCCACAGGCTCGGATGGCGCAGGGTCTTCCGCAACGGGAGACGGGACTGGTGCGGGGACTTGTGTGGGGATAGGTTCAGGAGGCGCTGGCGGCTTCTCTGGCGGAGGTGCCGCCGTCGCAATCTCTGATAAGTTCAAAATATCGACAGGGATAGATTCATCGACGTCTTCTTCAGGCGCTTCAACGACTTCTGAAGGCGCTGGGCTAGGATCAAAAGGAACAACAAGTAACAGAACATGCGCGCCAACTGCCAGCCAGGTTAGCGGGTTATACAACAGCTTTAGCAGAATCTTTTTAGGCGAAAGGCGACGGGTAGGGGCCACGTCACTGACCATGGCATTATCAAAAGCTGAGACCACTTCTTCAGATCGCGTTTCTTCGGCTCGGGTGTCTTCAGATTGCGTTTCTTCAGATTGTGTTCTTTCTACGGCAGGTGGCATAAACGAACAGCAGACCAGGCTATCTGCACAGACTATATAGATAAAAAAAGATTAATCATAACCACGAGAAAACCTTAGGCGCTGAGCTTGGAAATTACATTTGCTGCTCAGACATCCTAAGGTCGTGATGAGGTTCAATTGCACTGATGGAGCAGCCCTCTCCAATCAGTAGTAGATGCGACAAGCGTTTAAGGGCTGCTTAAGTATTTAAGCGGACTGCGAAACAAGCTGGAGTCTACCACCCAGTCATCTTTCACCCAGCCAACTTTGGAAAGACAGCTGGGTGAAAGATGAATTAGCGGAGCGCCAAATTTAGAGGAGACCTAGAGAAGCCATATACTCATCAGTGGAAAGGGGGACGTAGCCAACTTCGCTGATGATGTTGTCTTCGGCTTCCATTGCCGTGCTCAGGTAAAACTCCACGAAGGACTTCACTTCAGGGCGGCTAGCCATAGCAGCTTTGTTGACGTAGATGAAGATAGGACGCGCCAAGGGCTTGTAATCTTCGATGTTTGCAGGAGAAGGAACAACGGCTTCGCCTTCGGTTTCTTCGCTTGCGATCGCAACTGCCTGAATCCGCTCTTGGTTTTCCAGGTAGTAGGACATGCCGAAGTAGCCCAGCGCATTGGGGTCACGAGAAACACCCAGGACCAACACGTTGTCGTCTTCGCTGGCAGTGTAGTCAGCGCGGCTAGCACCTTCTTCGCCGTTGATTTCATCGGTGAAGTAGTCAAAAGTACCTGAGTCAGTCCCTGGACCATATAGGTTCAAGGGCGCATCGGGGAAGCTGGAATCGATTTGGTTCCAGTTTGTCACAGTGCCCTCAGCAGCAGGCTCCCACATCTTCTGAAGCTGCTCATCGGTGAGAGAAACCGCCCAGTCATTGTTGGGGTTAATCACAACCGTAATTGCGTCTGTCGCAACCGGAATCACTTCGTATTCGATACCAGCTGCCGCACAGGTCTCCATCTCAGAATCCTTAATAGGACGAGAAGCATTGGAGATAACCGTCTCACCAGCACAGAATTTCTTGAATCCGCCACCTGTACCAGAGACACCAACGCTGATGCTAACGCCAGAGTTATCTGCCTGGAACTCTTCCGCCATTGCCTCAGTGATGGGGAAAACAGTACTAGAACCGTCGATGGAGATTAGGTTACTTTGTGCATTTGCAACTATTGCGTCCAGGGAAACAGTCGTCACTGCAACGGTTGCGGCTACCGCTGTAGCACCCAATACTTTGAACTTTGTAGCTATTTTTTTCACGCTCGTCACCATAATTTCGAAAACTCCTAAGTGACCGACAGCAAGTCGGCCACTGAGTAAACTAAGGCGTCAAGTTTAAGGAAACAAAGTTGATAGGTTATCGGCGCGTTAAGTTCAGATTAACGATTTTGCTCGTTCTTGCATTTATCGCCTCTTCCATTCATCGCCCAAAGATAGCCAGAAATGAACGGAAGAACCGTTTTATTAATTTGACGAGAGGATTTCGCTTTGCCACTGGCGATGCTGTAGTGGGTTCTGTCAAAAATTCATCTTGAGCAACAGTGCTGTACTGAAAGCGTTGGGGAGCGGTTGCACGACTATCAGACTCACGACTATCAGACTCACGATGCCTCAGCAGCGTTTTTGTTGTGGATGTCTGCACGCTTGCATCTTGTGAGTGTGAAACGGCTGAGGGTGGGGTGGGCGAATTTGAAGAAGCGGTTACTTTGGGATTTGAGGTAGGTGGGTGGGTGAAAGCAGGGGACGTCGGGGCTAGTGCCGGAACCGCCCAAGATAATGACGATTGGGGTGTAATGACCAGCGTATCGGTTAGCTCGCTGAGAGCTTTACGGGCAGGTGAAAAGTTGGGATTGAGTGAGAGAGCTTTTTCGTAGCTGGCGCTGGCTGCATCGGGATGATTCTGCGCGGCTTGCATGTTGCCGAGATGAAAATGAAACTGAGGATTCTTGGGGTTGAGGGCGATCGCACGTTTATACCAGGCTGTAGCAGTTTCCTTGTCGCCTTGTTTTACAGCTAATTGCCCAAGCTTGAAGGGGACTATTGCAGCTTGGTCATTTAAGGATAGCGCCTGCCGATATAAGCTTTCAGCCGCCGAAAATTCTTTTTGAGCTAGGCGGATATCGCCTAGAAGCTGATAGGGGAGCGGGTTGTTTGGATTCAGCTCAGTGGCTTGCTGGTAGCTGCTGATCGCAGGAGAAAAGTGATTTTGGGCAAAGTGAACTCTGCCGCAGGCAATATGGAAGCCAGGATTTTTGTCATTGAGGGCGATCGCATTTTCAAAATGCGCTAATGCCACGTCGTAATCCTTGGGCTGCTCAGCAATGCGTCCTAGCTTGAAGTGAACCCAAGGTGCCTGGGTGCCTAGCTCAATGGCCTTGTTGTAGCTGGCTTTAGCAGCAGGGAAGTCTTTTTTCTTGAACTGGGCTTCGCCAAGTGCCTGATGGGCTCTGAAGCTATCTGGGTTGAGGGTGATTGCCTGTTGATAGGAACGGACAGCCAAGTCCAACTGTTTTTGTTTGGCGTAGATGTCTGCGCAGTTGATGTGGAAGTTAGCGTTTTTGGGATTGAGGGCGATCGCATCTTTGAAGTGGGCGATCGCAATTTGCGGTTGATCTTGCCGTTTGGCGATTTGGCCGAGCTGCGCATGGACCCAAGCGGCTTTTGTTCCTAGGGAAACTGCTTTCTCGTATTTACTTTTTGCTGCTGGAAGGTCCTTCTGGGTGAAATAGATTGCGCCGAGGAGCTGGTGAGGCTGTGGGGCTTGGGTGTCTAGTTCGATGGCACGGGTGAAGGCAGCGATCGCATCTGGAAATCGATTCTGATTTCTTGCAATCTCGCCGAGGCGGATGTGTGCAAAGGGTGCGTTGGCTTCTATGGTGGTGAGGGTTTGGTAGTGCTGAGCGGCGCGATCGTAGTCTTTTTGGCTGAAGTAGTGGTTTGCGATCGCGCGGTGAGCGGCTTTGCTGCCTGGTTCTATTTGGACTGCCCGTCCGTATAGTGCGGTGGCTTCGTGCAGCTTGCCCTCTTGTTGATGCTTCGTCGCTAGCTTCAGGCAATCAGCAACAGTTTGTGGCTCGGCAACACCCATTTTCTCTCACCTTCCTAAGAATCAATATCAGCGGCTGGCCTTTAAGTTGACCGTCTGCGAATAACCTAACTTGAATGTCTTTGAGAATAAATATTGTTTTGTTGTATCGCAGTTCATAGGGATAAAGATGTTACGAACGAACACTTCCGCTGATCATCACCCTACGATTCATTGTCTAGGTCTCTGCGGAGTGCCTCTAACTCGTCGTCGATGCTGGGTTCGGACGTAGAAAACGGAGAACGGGGTGAACTGGGAGGCCGTCGCCTCGAAGTAGGTGAAAGGTCTGCGCCAGTAATCCTTTGATAGCCCATGTAGG
>ERZ1740067.912-NODE-912-length-21955-cov-5.394292_pt1 | contig 21955 bp, 22 predicted proteins | sample MGYA00581736_ERZ1740067 | MGnify/ENA primary metagenome ERZ1740067 (study PRJEB43018, sample SAMN04849236) | marine metagenome | isolation source: floating plastic debris | place: Pacific Ocean | collected 2008-08-27 | study: EMG produced TPA metagenomics assembly... | reverse complement strand
TCGCGGCACAGGATGAAGAGTTTGTGCTCTATCACTCCGACAATGTGGAAGCCTCTGGCTTTGTCCAGCACCTGAAATTGCCCCACTATGTGGACTTCCAAGCCAGTCTGCAATTCGTCCGTAAACAGCGTCAGAAGTTCTTTGACGCACAAGCCGCCAAAGAGGCCGCAGAATGAGCGTTACCCCAACCCCTCCCACATCAAATCGTCCGAGCGGTTTGCCGGACTACAACTACGCTTACCTCGATGAGCAAACAAAGCGGATGATCCGTCGGTCGATCTTGAAGGCGGTCGCTATCCCTGGCTATCAGGTGCCCTTTGGCTCTAGAGAAATGCCTGTCCCCTATGGCTGGGGCACTGGCGGCATTCAGCTGACCGCTAGCCTTGTGGGTCCCGAGGATACATTTAAGTGTATCGATCAGGGGGCCGACGATACGACAAATGCGGTTTCCATCCGATCTTTTTTTGCAAAAGTCGCTGATGTGGGGACCACAGAAGCCACCGAAGATGCAACAATTATTCAGACCCGTCACCGCATCCCTGAATATCAGCTCAAAGAGGGACAAATCATCATCTTTCAGGTACCCCAACCTGAGCCCCTTCGAAGCCTGGAGCCGCGGGAGACTGAGACCCGGGCAATGCATGCCTATGAAGAATATGGTCTTCAATATGTCAGCCTCTATGAGAACGTCTCACGGTTCGGAGAGATTGCGGCCACCGCCGGCTATCCGGTGATGGTGGATGAGCGGTACATTATGTCCCCCTCGCCTATTCCGAAATTCGACAACCCCAAGATGCACATGAATCCATGCTTACAGCTATTCGGGGCGGGGCGGGAGAAGCGGATTTACGCTATTCCGCCGTTCACGAAGGTTCGTAGCCTCGATTTCGAAGACTATCCGTTTACCGTTCAAAGCTGGCAGGAGTGTTGCGCGCTGTGCGGGGCCACGGACAGCTACATGGATGAGGTCGTCCTCGACGACAAAGGAAATAAAATGTTTGTTTGTTCAGACAGCCATTATTGCGCCGGGCGGCGGGCCAAGGGGCTCCGTGGGCCGATGGCAGACCATGCGTTAGCGGCCGCAGCCGCAAACAGTGCGGAGACCCCATCATGAGCCAGGCCGCCCTTGCCTCCCCCCTTTCACTTGTCCCCGAGAGTCCCATCCTCAGTGTTGCGGATTGTTCGAAGATGTACGGCCCCATTGTAGGGTGCCGCGACGTCAGTTTTGACCTTTATCCCGGCGAGGTTTTGGGGATCGTTGGAGAATCCGGATCCGGAAAATCCACTCTTCTCAACTGTATCTCGGGTCGGCTAAAGCCCACCGATGGGACCGTTTCCTTCGCCGTAAAAGGAGGAGACCTTGCGGATATCTTCTCTCTATCCGAACCGGAACGGCGGCGTCTTCAACGGGAAGAATGGGGCTTTGTCCACCAAAACCCACGTGATGGCCTGCGGATGCGTGTCTCTGCGGGTGCCAATGTTGCAGAACCCCTGATGAATCTCGGCGATCGTCACTACGGAACGATGCGTGAAAAGACGATTGATTGGCTGACTCGGGTTGAGTTGGACATTGCTCGCGTTGACGACAATCCAAAAAACTTCTCCGGCGGGATGCAGCAACGTATTCAGATTGCTCGAAATCTTATCCACGGCCCCCGTCTTATCTTTATGGATGAGCCCACCGGCGGCCTCGATGTGTCAGTACAAGCAAGGCTCCTGGACCTATTGCGTGGACTTGTCCGTCGCCTTGGAATGTCGGCGATTATCGTAACCCATGATCTTGCGGTCGCCCGCCTACTGGCGGATCGGTTAATGGTGATGCGCTCCGGGTCCGTCGTGGAAATGGGGCTTACTGACCAAGTTCTGGACGACCCCCAGCATCCTTATACGCAACTTCTTGTTTCCGCAGTTCTGCAAATCTGAGGTGTCCTATGGCAACCCCCCTTATTAAAGTTGATCACCTCGAAAAGCATTTTGTTCTTCATAATGCTGAGGGAACGAAAATCCCGGTCTTTGCCAATTTGAAACTTGAGGTGTCAGCCGGTGAATGCGTCGTGCTGGCCGGGGTTTCGGGATCCGGCAAGTCAACCCTCATGCGTTCGATCTATGGGAACTATCTTCCCACCGGCGGGGCAGTAAACGTTCTGCACGACAGCTCATTTGTGGACATCACGACGGCGCCACCTTATGAGGTGCTTGATATTCGTCGGCGGACGCTCGGCTATGTTAGCCAGTTCCTCCGTGTGATCCCCCGCATCTCGACGCTTGATCTCGTGATGCAGCCCCTCCTCGACAATGGTGTGGACGTCAAGGATGCAGAAGCCCGCGCGGCGGAACTCCTCGATCTGTTGGAGCTTCCAAAAGCGCACTGGTCGCTACCGCCGGCCACTTTCACCGGGGGCGAACAACAGCGGGTGAATATCGCCCGCAGCTTCGTGTGGGATTACCCAATCTTCCTTCTCGACGAACCCACCGCATCCCTGGATGCAGCGAACCGTGAACGCGTGGTGAAGCTTATCAACCGCGCCATGGACCGCGGCGCAGCGATGATTGGGATTTTCCACGACGAGGATGTGCGCAACGCCGTCGCGACCCGCCTATTCGAAGTTTCAGACTACGCAGTTGCGGCATGACCGAAGCGGTTCTTCGATCCGATCGCATCGTCACCCCCGACGGTGTCCTTGATGGCCATCTGCACATTGCTGATGGGGTTTTGCGCCATGTGGAGGCAGGCCCATGCCAGTCGCCAGCGATGGACTGGTCAGGCGACGTCATTATCCCCGGCCTCATCGATATTCATACTGATAATCTCGAAAAGCACTATATGCCGCGGCCAAATGCCCAATGGGATGCCATGGGTGCGGCCATCGCCCATGATGGGCAAATGGCGACTGCAGGTGTGACCACCGTGCTTGACAGTTTGAGCCTCCACGGCCGGTCGAAAAACGGCCTCGACCGCGAAGAAGCTCTGGCTGAAATGATTAAAGGTCTTGATACCGCTGAAGCGGCGGGCGCCCTTAGGGTCGATCACGGCCTGCACCTACGGTGCGAGGTGGCAAACCCAAACCTCTTTACAGCGCTCGAACCGCACCTTGACCATCCCCAAATGCGCATGCTGTCAGTGATGGACCATACCCCTGGCGCGCGGTCAGCTGGCGGGATGGAAGGGTTCATGGAACGGTGGCGTGAGCGCGGACGCACCCAAGAAGAACTTGATGCGCACCTTGAGCAATCTATGTCTTGGCGCGATACTGATGGGGCCGATGATCGGCGCGCTCGGGTGGCCAAATTGGGCCAAGAGAGAAGCCTCCCTGTGGCCTCTCACGATGATGCATCGGTGGAGCACATTCATCAGGCGGTTGATTTGGGGTGTACAATTGCTGAGTTTCCGGTGACCCATGAAGCTGCCGAAGCGGCACGAAAGCACCAACTGGTGACTGTCATGGGGGCGCCTAATTTCGTCCGAGGACGTTCTCATGGCGCGAACGTCTCAGCGCGAGATATAGCCAATGCAGGCGTGCTTGATGCCCTGTGCTCGGACTATGTTCCGCAGGCAATGATCAGGGCCGCATTCATGTTGGCGGAACCCCCGTTTGATTGGCCTCTGCAAGACGCCATCGCAACGGTTACCGCCGCCCCTGCGGCCATGTCGTTTCTTGACGACCGGGGTACCCTTGAGACAGGAAAGCGTGCCGATTTACTAAGAGTTTGCTATCGGCCTGGACAATGGCCGGTCATTAAAGAGGTGTGGCGCGGCGGTGTTCGCGTAGCTTGAATGATATCTGATCAACTGATCCCCCGTTACGCCATCTATTACGCGCCGGCCCAACAAAGCCTCCTTTGGGCCCTCGGGTCCAAGTGGCTTGGGCGTGATGCGTATACCAATGAGGGGATCACCCGAGAACCGATGGGCGGCTTTGACGAGGAGGCGCTCAACCGCCTCACTGAAAAACCAGCCCATTACGGCTTTCACGGCACCCTGACGGCGCCCTTTGAGCTTTCGGGCACTTCTCAAGAATCAAACCTCTTAGAGGCAACACAACGATTTGCGGCATCTCAAAAGCCGTTTGACCTCGCGCTTGAGCCCGCGGCCCTTGGTGAATTTGTCGCCCTAAGGCCACAATCCCTATCACCTGAGATAAGAGATCTTCATACCGCAGCCGTCCGCGAGTTCTTTTATTTCCGCGCACCTCTATCAACTCAGGATATTGAAAGGCGCCGCAAGGCCCAGCTAACGCCGAAACAAGATGCCTATATGCTGGAGTGGGGCTACCCTTACATCTTTGACGAATTCAGGTTTCACATGACCCTGACGGCACGCATTGTGAACGACCAAACACGCTCAAAGATCGTTTCTATACTAACAGACTTGTTCGCGGAAGTTGCGGAGTCTCCACAGACAATTGACGGCATCGCCCTCTTCAAGCAACACAATAGAGATTTGCCCTTCACTATTGTGGAGAGGTTTGCCTTTCGCCGGTAAGTTAGGCTGTTACCACAGAGCGCTCGGCCATAACCGCATCGATAAATCGAGTGACGCCTTCTTCTGGGGTACCGTCGTTCCAAACCTCAATGACGTCCGGCCCTTCGACCGTGAAGGCGGTCGCCCTTTGAAGGCGTTGATCTATTTGCTCCGCCGTCTCGCGCGCCCTCGTCATAAGGCGTTTACGAAGTGTTTCTGTCTTTGCACGTATGGAAATAATCGTACAACCCCTAAATCCCTTTCGAGCATCACCGATCACGGAACGAGATCCGTTTACAATTGCGGAAACGCCTTGAGGAAAAAGCGCCTCGATAGTCTTGGGAATGCCATAATAGAGCTGATGGGCACCCCAGGATAAGGCATACTCCCCCGATGACCTTCGTTGAAGAAAAGTCTCTATACTAACGGCTGAATGGTTCTCCCCACCGGCCTCCCGCGGGCGGGTAATATCTCGCTGCACAAAGGCAAAACGTGGATCATCCGCCAACCACGCCCGGGCGCCATCGATGAGCGTGTCTTTGCCCACCCCAGAAGGGCCAACGACTAGGATCAACCGACCATATGGAGATGCAACACCCATAAGGCGCTAGAGGTACTTCTCAACGAACGCCCCGGCGTCGAGCTGCCGAAAGTCGTGCAGGCGGTCCGCCATCGTCTCATGGGACCAATCCCACCAACACAATTCAAGCAGGCCCTTTTGGACTGCATTCGGGAGCCGCTCTTTGATGGGCTTTGCGGGCACGCCGCCCACAATAGTGTAATCGGGCACATCTTTTGAAACCACCGCCCCTGCAGCCACAACAGACCCCGTGCCGATGGTCACCCCCGGCAATATGGTGGCGCCGTGCCCGATCCAAACATCATGTCCGATCTTAACATGAGCATCCCGCCGCCATTGGAAAAAATCGTGATCGTCCTCATCCCCCATATGATAGGACACAGCCCGGTAAGAGAAATGGTGTTGGGCGGCGCGCCACATCGGGTGGTTACCTGGATTAATCCGTGTATCCCGGGCAATCGAGCAATATTTCCCGATGGTTGCGTAGGAGGCCGAGCTATCGTTCACGATATAGCTATAGGCGCCAAAGACAACTTCGCTTAAATTGGTCCGTGCCCCTACCCGCGTCCACGGCCCTAGGACACAATCTCGCACCTGGCCGTGGGGATGGATATAGGGCTCTGTCCCTTCCGCCCGCTGATGCTGCCCCGCCGCAGCATCAAGCATCTCCTCAGGAGACGCCTTGAAGGCCTCAATGTAGGCATACCCTTCTTCCAGCGGGTGGTCCTGTAACTGTTCTGCCATCGTCAACTCGCCAATGCCTGCTCTTCGCCATCATCGTCCGACTTAGGTCCGTCATAAATGAGAGACAGTGCCTCCTCATCGAGCGCGTCACACGGGCCATCGAAAACTACTTTGCCTTGCGCCAGACCGACAACTCGTTGGCAATATTGGCGCGCAATATCAATCGCATGCAGATTAATGATCACAGCGACCCCTCGATCCGCATTAAAGTCTTGCAGGGTTTGCATAACGGCATGTGCGTTGCGTGGATCAAGGGAGGCGATAGGTTCGTCCGCAAGAAGGATCTCGGGATCCTGAACCATCGCACGGGCAATGGCGACCCGCTGTTGTTGACCGCCGGAAAGATCCCCTGCCCGTTTAAAAGCAGTCTCCGCCATGCCCAAGCGATCGAGTTCGATCACCGCCTTGGCGCGCTCCTCCGCAGGGAAATGTTTGATCATGGACGAAAGGAGGGGTCGCTCATGCAACCGCCCCACAAGAACATTCGTTAGCACATCGAGACGCGGCACTAACTGAAACTGCTGGAAAATCATCGCGCATCGGGCCCGCCACGCATTCACGGCTTTCCCCTTGAGGGCCAAAACCGAAGCACCATTAAAGAGGATATCACCCTCGGTCGGTGTCTCTAACCGATTGATGGACCGCAGCATCGTTGACTTGCCCGCCCCGGATCGACCGATCACGGCGATGCGCTCCCCCTTCTCAATACGGAGGGAAAGACGATCAAGGGCGGTCACCGTTCCAAACCGTTTGGTCAATCCCTGTATTTCCAGCATGTCGCGCTCTCATTCATCCGCTGCCGCCTTTTGCCAAAGGACGGCAATGAGCGCTAGCAGCGCAATTTGAAACTACTGTGACGGTGCCAGAATTTGTCCCTACCCATTCGCCGTCGTGGAGAAGCCTATCCGACGAAGAAGCCAAGCCAGGCCCGGAATCCGCATGTTTTGAACATTGGCCCCAATAATGATGGCGGCCCCCAGCCACAAAGTGGCCGAGGGGACCTCAGCGAAAACAAAGAAACCGGCCGCTCCCGCTGTGAGGAGCCGAAAATACTCCACCGGCGCCAGGGCGCTCACATCACCAACTTTAAAAGCTTGCAAGGATAGCGGCTGAACACAAAGGGCAAGCGCGCCCATCACAAGGAATAAAAGCCAGTCGCCACTAGCGGGGTTTTGCCAAACAATAAGGGCCGGCACGATCATCAGTACCGCCTGCGTCGTGGCGTTATACGTCATCAATGTCGACCGCTGGTGGGTGCGCAGAAGGATTTTGGCGCAAATGATCGATATGGTGAAGACTGCCGTGCTTCCCAACGCATAAAGCCCTGCCCAGTTCATGGTGGGTCCCGGTTGGAGCACGATCATCACGCCCACAAACCCCACGATCACAGCGATCCAGCGGCGCCAGGTGACAATTTCTCCTAAAATCAGTGTACCAAGGGCCACCAAGATGAACGACCGGGAGAAGCTTAACGCCTGCACAGTCGCCAGCGGCAGGTGGATGATGGCCAACACCCCTAAGACCTGCCCCGCTGTCGCGGAAACGCCGCGCAATAGGACCAGCAGCGGCTGCGACGTTTGCCAGGCGGTGACCCCTAAGCGAGTGATGAAGGGAACGAGCACACACAGCATGATAGCTGAGCGTACAAAGACAATTTGGAAAACGGAGTACCCTTCCCCCAAAAACCGGATCAGGATAGCCATTCCACTCCCCAAACAGATTGCCAGAAGAAGAAGCATCGCCGCAAAACTGTTATCGCCCAAGCGACTGCGAAGGGCTGTGCTGGCCTCAACAAATGTAGAACTTGTCAACGTTTACCTCCCGATGGGAGATCCGCTTAGGCCTTTATGGGGGGATGGCAAGAGCCCTATTGTCAGCTGCCTGTTCGTTAGTGATTCTTCAGTCGAAGGTCCAGTGCGCCTTCAAGTGAAGGCAAACCCGTTCTGGAACGTTAGTTTATATAAATTTTCCGTGAAGGTACCGCCTATCCCTACTGGTCTACTGACAATATTTGTCTATGTCGGACCTGGCGCTTTTATTGACAGAACTAGCGCCCCCATTGGCCGCCAGCACAATCGGGGAGATGATGGTGTTTTCGCTACAGCACTTATTCAGAGTCAGTATTAATTAGTGAAATATTGGCAAAAGCAGGTTGGGGAAGGTAGACTAGATCTGTGGGCGGCTCTGCTGGCTCTTCACCGAACTACCATAGCCAAATTCAGGATACACATGATGACAAACTTACAATCACACCGTGTTTCACGACGAGACTTGGTCATCGGTTCAGCCGCCATCAGCAGTGGCCTTGCACTCACCCAAACAGCACGCGCTGCCGACAACGTCTCCGCAAATGCTCCGGTGAAGCCATCCAATCCCATTGAGCAAATCATCGAGATCTTTGGGGGGGTTGATTTCAACCAAGAGGCTGTTGAAAATGCGCGCCGTCAGGGAACGGAGGACCCTCGCCTGAATTATCATCTACGTCGCAGCTCCGCGCGCAGTCATGCCATCCAAGCCGCCATGCAAGCGGAAAGTGACGGCGCTGACGAAGGGTTTATCGCCGCTGCATTTCTTCACGACATCGGCCATTATTTTTCCGCTCCCAGCCCCATTGGACAAGAAGATGAGTATGACGATCTTCATGAACTGATCGGCGCACGCTGGCTTGAGAACATCTTTGTCAAGGAAGTCACCGAATCCGTTCTTCTCCATGTGCCAGGAAAACGATATTTGGTCGCAACGCGCCCGGAGTATAGTAATATCATATCCAGCGGCTCTATGAACTCGCTCATGCGGCAGGGCGGGCCCATGACATCACAGGAAATTGATGAATTCGAGAACCAACCCTTTTGGGAGTGGGGAGTTCAGGTCCGAATCTGGGACGATAAAGCGAAAGTTCGCGGCTTTGAGCTGCCCAATATTGAACGCTTTATCCCCTATTTGGAGGCGTCTGTGTTAAAAGGGTAAGATGGCGCCCGTCAGGTTAATCGAACCTCTCGGCCAATGAGCCCACTCCCTTGCATTGGAAAACCCTCGGTACCGCCGATGCCCTCGAAAACAAATGGAAATGTCCGCGCCGTCCTCTTTGACTTGGACGAAACACTGTTCAATCGAACGGAATCGCTACGCCTTTTTCTAAAGGGTCAGGGCGCCAAATATCCGACCCTACAATCGGTCAGCCTATCCGACCTTACTGATCACTTTCTATTGCTTGATCAGCGAGGACGGGTGAAAAAGGACACAGTATACCGCAAACTGCTCGAAATATTGGGACGGCCTGACGACCGTCTAGCTGCAACCTTACTTCACGACTATGAAACGAATTTCTGGCGCTTTGCGCTGCCATTTCCCGAAATGGAAGGAGTACTCAGCGCACTGAAGCAGCAAAGTGTGAAGATCGCCATCGTCACCAATGGCCAGACCCACATACAGCTTCGGTCAATCCTTGCCCTTAACCTTGACCGGGTGGCGGACGCTTACCTCATCTCTGAGCAGGAGCAAGTTCGTAAGCCCGATCCGGTCCTGTTCCATAGGGCCGCTACACGACTTAATGTCGACATCGAAAGAAGCGTCTTCGTTGGGGACTCTCCTGAGGCTGACATTGTGGGGGCGCACCAAACCGGCATGAAGACAATTTGGTTCCCAAACGGCACAGTGTGGCCGGGCAATCTGCCAAAAGTGGCCGATGCTGAAATCAGTTCACTTTCCGAAATCCCAGAGCTTATCTCAAAGTGGTATCGCGAAGGAAATGGCGCTGAGTAAGGGAAGTACCAATATCAATGACCAGGATCTTTGTAACCGGAAACGCCGGTGCTGGAAAAACGACAATGGCTCGGGATATTGGCGCACTCCTCAATCTACCTGTGCACGGACTGGAAAAATCGTCTGGCAGCCGCGCTGGAAGAAGACGCCCTCGGCCCAAAAACGTGCTGCTATTGATACCTTAATCCCTCAACCATCATGACCTTCCGTATCAACACAACCAACGATACCGCTCAATTCTCTCGCGATCATGAGGCGCACTGGACCCAAAATGAGGCCCAAAACAACCTCATCATGTCAATCGTCAATCGCGCGGCAAAGCAAGGACAAGAGCTAATCGGCTGGTCAGTCACAAGGGGGAGCGACATCGTTCTCACCGCGGCGTAAACACCGCCCCATCCGCCCCTTATCGCCCATGGTCGTGAAGACGCAGCAGAGGCTTTGGCTGAATTTTTAGATCTGAATATCTCCGCCGTATCTGGGCCCGTCGTACCGCTTGGTGTATTCGCGGCCCGCTGGCAGGCGCGCCATGGAATTACCACCCAAGACCGCAAAGAAATGACCTTCTATACTGCCGCCAGGCTTAATCCCTTTTCGATGCCCGACGGCACATTCACCATCGCGACAGGGGCGGACTTCGCGCCCCCCCTACCCCATGTGGTTGACGGTGCTGACGCGATGGGACTTGAACCAAGCTTTCGGACACAGGAAGTGATCAGCTCTCAGCTTGAAACCGCAATTGCTGACAGAAGGTAGGTCTATTGGGCGGTGGACGGAGAGATTGCAGCAGTGGCTCGATATGCTATCGCCCTTCCGGATCGCGGTGCGCGTATCGGGAGCGTCTACACCCGCGCCTCCTTTCGAAAACGAGGGATCGCATCTGCTCTGGTGGGATCATTAGCTCGCCATCTTTTCGAAGGAGGGCAACAGTGGGTCTCGCTTCTTGCAGACAATGCCAACAGCACTTCCACCGAACTTTATCAGCGCCTGGGCTTTACCCCCTCGTTCCGATCAGCTTCAGTGAGCTTTGTTAGTCATTAGGCGTCCCCTCATGCCGCGTTCATTCCTCATTATCGGGACCGTCGCTTGGGATCGGGTTGTGATCGTAGACGGCCCCACCCTCCCCGGTACCCGGCTAACTGGGAAGATGGGCGTTGATCCTGATAGCGACCTTCCCGCCGGTCGCCTTGGCGGCGGGGCAGCGAACGCCGCTTCCGCCCTAGTGAATGCTGGCCATGGCGCCTTCCTATACGCTCCAATCTCAACGGGTCGCGATGGCGACAACGCGATATCAGCCGCGCGGCGTATTGGGATCGATACGCGCTATGTCCAACGGACAGACCTGCTTACCTCTAAAACGCTCGTGCTTATTGACCCTGCGGGTGAACGAACGATAGTGCGGTTGTTCGACAGGGCAGCTTCTTCCGAGCGAAAATCAAAGCTCTTGTCTCAGCTTGTGGGGCCGGATCTGGCGACCCTGCCACCTCTTAACGGCGTTTACATACGATCTGCTCTACCCGGCTATCAGGCCATCATCGACACAGCGAAAGACGCCCACATTCTCGCTCATTGGCCCCTTAGCAGCGAAGCCACTCCAATTGATGCGCATACCCTGGTAGGCTCGGCAGATGATCTCGTTCGACACGGTCTTGACCCTCATCACCCATGGCCGATCGCTTCTGAACAAACAGCCGGTCGACTGCAGCATGTGGTTATCACCCGGGGCGCAGACGGGGGAACAATTTTCTCTGCTAACGGACAAATCAATTACTCAACCCCAAGGGTTGTCCAAGTGGACGCCACGGGCGCGGGAGACAGCTTTGCGGCAGGCCTGTTGGAAGCCCTAGTAGAGAAAGCGCCTATCAAGGAGGCTGCCCTACACGCCGCAAAGTGGGGGGCGATCACCGCCTCCAGAATTGGATCGAGCTGCGATATGGAAGGGGAGTTATACCCTCCCTTCGCAGCGCGCTGAAGAAAGACCTACTTCAGGTCATTAGCATCCGTATACGGGGCCGTGGTTTCGAAAAGGCGTTCATCCATCGTGGATTGAGGCCCTTGGATCACCGCCTTGACGCCTCGCTCACCCTTCATCATCTCAAACCGATCATAGAGCTGGCCGGTGGCTGTCCTCGCCTCATACGAAAGAGTATTGCCGTCGATTTCGATGATTTGGAAAAAGGGGGTGTTCTCCGCTTTTCGGATCAGCTCAACCCCATCACCGGTATAGCCGTCCCAACCATCATCTTTAAACGTATATTGCTTAGGACCACTGACGGAATTGACGAACATCGTGTCAACTTGGCCAACGTTTTCAGCAACACCGACGCGCTCAGGCGTTTGCCCCGTCGCGCCGCGGGCATAGGTATGGTCATGCCCCTGCAGCACGAGATCAACATTGTACTTTTTAATGATCGGCAACAGCACCTTCCGACGATCAGCCGAATCGCGATTACGGCCCGATGAAAAAATCGGATGGTGCATGGAAAGAATGCGCCAGCGGGCCGTACTTTTCGCCAACGCGCGATCAAGCCAGGCCGCCTGCGCCTTGAGGTTGCTGTTCTGGGTCGATAGGACGAAGATATCCAAATCCTTTGAGTAAGGAATTTTGTAGACGACTTCCTGCAGGTCAGCTGGCAGTGTTTCATCCGTTGGCAACGTGAATTGCGGGCGCCATAGGACTGACAGGATCCGGTCTGTCTGTTCTTCACCAACGCCAAGGCGGGCATATTCGTGATTCCCCGCGACCGGAATGGCGGGCATCATGCCGTGGATGAAGCCAACCGCCTTGAACCATTCGGCCCATTCAAAATCCCGAGACGCTCGGTTCACAAGGTCTCCAGCGTGCAAGAAAAAATCAGCATCAGGACGCGTCGAGAAGGCTGCTCTCACAACCCGGGACCAGTGGGACAAAACACCATTTTGTGCATCCCCTACGTACAAGAAAGTGATCGGCCCCTCTTCAGCGGCAGTGCGCATATGGAACCACTCACTCCACGCCCCCCGTTTCCCCTGTACCCGGTAAGCGTACCGAGTGTCTGCCTCCAAACCGCGAAACACCACAGAATGAAAATGGGCATCTTCAAGCTTCGCATTCGCTGGTACGGGGAAGCTCTTCCCTTCATACTTGACCATCGCGAGCGACAGGGGCTCGGTCGCAGCACTGATAGTTTTGGCACTTAGATCAAAGCGCGCATCATCCGTAGCCAGTGCGATCTCGGCCACGGTTTCTGTTACACTCGCGTCGGTCCGCCATGTGACCGCAAAGCTGGATTGGGGGGTTTCGGGCAGGGTCACAACAATTCTGTCGGGCCACGGTGACGCATCTTGCCACGGTGGGATAGGATGATGGGATGAACTTCCATGGGCTAACGATGCTGTTGGCCAGAGTAGAAGTAGAAAAACAGTGATTGCCCTGACAATCATGAGGATGCCCCTTAAGACTAAACTAGTTGATGAGATTGGATCGTAGACGGCCCGATATTGTGTCGAGGACCGCTACACAGATCATATAGAGAACGATGATGAAAACGACTTGATCGAATGCAAACATCTTTATGCGCTCTTCGAGCTCAAAGCCGATGCCGCCCGCCCCGACGATGCCCAGAACCGCAGCATTTCGGAAATTTGATTCAAGGTAAAACAGTCCCTGACTGGCCATTACCGGCAAGACTTGAGGCAGTGTGGCATAGCGCAGGGAGGCAATGGGCCCCGCCCCAGATGCCTTGAGCCCCTCCCTCTGTTTTGGATCGATGTTCTCGAACGCCTCCGCATAGAGCTTGGATAGAACTGGTATATCTGCAAGCGCGAGTGCAATAACACCACCAAAAGGCCCCATACCAAACGCAGACACAAGGATGAGCGCCCAGACGAGAACAGGTATCCCCCGGAAGAAGTCAAACACCCGGCGCACCGCAAAGTGTAGGGGCGGCAGAGATACAATCGTCTTTGCACCCAGCAGCCCCAGTGGCACCGAGACGATGGCCGCAACGGCAGTGCCCGCAAATGCCATCGCAAAGGTCTGCGCGAGGGCATGCATAATCCGCGAAAGATCGCCCCCGTCATTTGGTGGCCACATAGAAGCGAAGAAACCGCCCAACCGGGTAATCCCCTTCAGGAAGGTTTCGGGTGTCAACTCAAGGTCAACAGCAATCCATCCCATCACCAAAAGAAGAGCAACAAGACTGCCCCAGCTTTGGGCTCGCTTCACTAGGGACGGGTGCACCGCCCGATGCATAATGCGCTCGGCATTCGCAAGATAATCACCTTCTATAGTGGTCATGCCGTCGCTACCTTGACACCGATAAGGCGGTGACGAATGGCTTCTGATGTAATGTCGATAGCGAAAATGAGAACTGTCATCATCAAGAGGATCGCTAAATAGTCTGTAAACTGTATATAAGTGATAGCGCGGGACAGTTCGATGCCAATTCCCCCTGCCCCAACGATACCAAGGGCGGCGGCCGCCGAAATATTGCCTTCAAATTTGAGCATCGCGTAGGAGGCGTAACCTGGCGCTACCTGCGGGAACAAACCGTAGCGGATTTGATCCCACCAGCTCCCACCGCTTGACCGAATACCCTCAAGCTGTCGCATGTCGGCGTTCTCGTTAATCTCCGAAAAAAGCTTCCCAAGCCGGCCGACCGTAGACAGAACAATGGTAATCACCCCCGCTAACGGACCGATACCGAAAGCTGCCACCAATATCATCGCCACGATCACATCAGGCAGGGTCCGAATAGCCTCTAAGGTCCGACGCACAATCCCTCTTAAGGGGGCATAGGGAATAAGGTTGCGGGAGCAGAGTAACGCCGCTGGTATGGAAAGAGCTGTCCCAAGAACCGTTGCAAACACTGCCATCTGAACCGTCTCCAAGAGAGCCGGGCCCCATAGAGGCATCCCGTAATACCAGTTCGATATCGATCCAGGTGTTTCCGCTCCCGCCATTAAAGCGCTAGGCTCAAGATCCGGCGTCATCTTGTCTAAAAAGGTAAGCATACGCCCCAAAGGATCGTTGCCTATCTCGCCGCCAAAAATCTCACCAACGGAAAAAGACCATATAAATAGGATCAGCGTCCCGACAAAGAAGACGGCGTTGTAAACCCGGCGCTGCGCTGTCACCTTTGCCCGTTCCGCTTCGAATGCAGCCACAGGATCAGGCCGCTCTGGGAGGAGCGGCGATTTTTGAAGGTCCGTTTCAATTGAATCGCCGCGTGCCATCTTCTCAGTGCTCCTTGCCGGTTCCGGTGAAAAAGGCGCCAGCCTCGGTAGGTTCGAATTCCTTCCCTTTGCCGCCGGAGATCCACTCAAATGCGAGGGGAGCTTCAAAATGCATCATGCTATGAACACTCAGCATACGATAATGGTATTCGTGCGGAAGCTTATCTGCGACAACCATCGCCTCCTCAGCGACTGGATACGCCCGCGCGAGCACCGAAAGGTCATTGCAACGCGTCGGTGCCGGATCAAGCAAATGGCAGTAGCGCGCCCATGCGGTGACCTCGATTGCGCCAGCCGCGACCTCGCCCGACCGAACGGCTTCGGCAATTTGAGGCGTGCTCTCGAAGGCTTTGAAAGACATTTTCTCAACGGCTCCGCCCTGCTGGGACAAGACCACCTTCACCAATTGGTAGTTTAAAGACAAAGGGGGCTGCCCCAATATCCCAACCTTTTGCTCGGCAAGATCGGTGACCGATTGTAAGGCGGCGCCTGTTTTCGCGAAGACCACCGCCTCGACCCGGCCAACACCATCATGAGGCCTCAGCGCCATGATGGGACGTGATTTGCTCTTTATAGGCCCAAAAGCTTCGGCAGACACCCACGCAAAATCAACTTCCCCCGCCGCCAACAGCGCAGCGGACGCGTAGTGATCTTTTGTCAAACAAAGGACAATAGGATTCTGGAAACGGGATTGCAGATGGCTGATATAGTCTTTTGATCGATGCCCACCCACATCGCTTGCCGTCATGCAGCTCGTTTCTTTTGTCCCTTCTGCTTCCGGCGTTGCGACCGCGAGCCGCAGCGAAGTGACTCTATCACCAGCCTCTGCAAAGCCTAGCGGCGCGAAGGCACCCGCAAGAGCAGCTATCCATGGAAGCCATCGCACCATCATATCACCATCAAGTTCTGGAAAAGAACGACTTAGTCGTTACGCTGCGCTTGCATCATGCGGCGACGATGCTCTTTTATTTCTTCATCGCGCATATCGAAAAGATCTTGGTACGAGGAACGATCCGCCACCGTATAACTTGTTCCCGGCAGGCGCCCGGTCGCCAGAAACGCTTCCGGACGATCATAAGGAAGGGCCAGCATCGCGCCGCGTATAAGGTCTCTAAATTCTTGGGAACGGTCGGTCCGAACGATATAGGAGCTATTTGGCAGAGGGCCTGCGTACCAGATCTCTCGATAATCATCCAAGTTGATGATATCGCGCCGGGCCAATCGACGTAAAGACCCAGAGGCAAATCCTACCTCAGGGTCACCGCCATTTGCGAGCGTCACAACAGCATCATACTGGCCATTCGCGAGCGCCATTGTTGTTTGAAGGTGGCCACCGCCAATACCAACCTTACCAAAGAACGTATCAGGATTAATACCTCCCTGGCGCATGGCCCAGCGCGGATAGATATATCCAGAGGTGGAGTTAAAGTCGACGAAAGCAAGACGAGCGCCCTCTAAGTCTTCAATGCTCTGATAGGCGCTATCGCGCTGGACCACGATGCTAGAATAGTAGCCTCGCCGATCCGCCGAATCGCGCCGTGTAAAGAGGGGTTCTGCAAGGTCACCAATCTGCGCATGCACGTTCGCGTAGGCCCCTGCTCCCATGCTTCCGATATCAATTTGACCGGATGCCATCGCCTGGATGGTGCCGTTATAGTCTGTAGATTGATAGACTTTCACCGGTTTGCCGGTCACTTCTTCGAGATAGCTGGTAAATAACTCCCAGCGGGCCATCACCGCCGGATCCTCCAAAGAACTGGAATGACCGATGCGAACTTCCTTCATTGCCGATCGCCAGTCAGCGTCGCTCCGCGAGGTCGAACCTGAATTTTCCGAAGAGCACGACGCGCCAAGAAGCGTCGCAAAAATGGCTAAAGAGAGCTTTTTCCACCAGCCGATTGTCATTCTCGATCACCCGAGTTGCTGCTGGAAGTAGAGACTACGGAGCGCTCATGTCAGGTTGATGACGGTTCGGCGACACACGCTGGAGAATGCATCGAATTTGTTGGTCATCCGCAAACGCCTCAAAACAAAGAAAGAACATTTTCCACGGAGCGACGACTTCTGCATCGATAGACCTGAAGATGGGCGTTCCGCTTCAGCATCAACTCAGCTTCGAGTTGGCGCTTTTGCGATAATAGTTCTCCAACACGATACGAATCGGGTGCCCCTTGTCCAGCCAACGCCCAAATGATTCGGCGTTACCGTTCAGCTGGGATGTCTTAAGCGCCGCTCGCTTGAACGAGCGCCCAACCACCTGGCGCAACACAGTCTCAAACGGCAGGTCGAGCCACACCACCACATTGCCGCGCTCGAAGGTCAAAGGGCGCGGTCGCGAATAACCGCCCGCAAGAGCGCATCCCTTCGAATACCAGTCCAGCTCACAACCATCCTCATAGAGCCGTTTCACTTTAATCCGAGTCATCAACGGCTCTGGCATTTTTGTTTTGAGCGCTTGAGCCCACTTCCTCCGTGACCGCGATTGTCTTGAAAGCGCTCCAATAAAAAAAGAGCGAGGCTTGCCGAAGCAAGCCCCGCTCCTCTCGTTTCCTCAGGAGAGGGAGGATTAGAAGTTGAAGCGAACGCCGGTGAGGTAACGCTCACCAAAGCCTTCAACCTCATAGACCCGACCGCGGTTTTGGCGGATCCGACGACCAAGCTGATCCGTCAGATTGTTGGCGTCGAAGAACCATTCGAGGTTGTCGTTGACCTGGTAACGAGCACCAAAGGACAAACGACCGAGCTGTGACCAATAGCGGTCAAACTCTTCCGTTGAACCATAAGAGTTGATCCAATCGGTCCGCCACTGCCAGTTCACCCGCAAGGACAGGTCATATTTCTCCCAGTACGCTGACGTGTTGTAGGTAATGTCAGAAGACCCTTCCAGCGGCACATCCCGGGTTGTCTCTTCACCACGATCCCCGTCAAAGAGGGTAATCTCTGAATCGACCCAGGTGATGTTGCCGTTGAAGCCAAAGCCGTCGGTCCACTCTGGAAGGCCCCAATCCGGTAGGAAGTCAAATTTCTGGGCGTAGCTTGCCTCCAGGCCGTAATAGTAGCCCTGATCGCCATTGGACAAGGTACGGAATTCGTACTCAGACCGATCAATGAGATCAGTGTTGAACTGGTCGCTACCAAACGTGACGCTCCGATCCACGAGTGGATCCTGGATGTACTTGTAGAAAGCACCAACCGAGAAGATCCCTAGAGGCTCAAGATAGTGCTCGTAGTACAGGTCAATACCGTAAGTCTTCTCTGGGTTGACGAACGGGTTGCCGCCACTGATCACTCCACTTTCGTCATTGATAGAGAAGTTCGGTGCGCGCTCATCAAAATCGGCACGAGAGAGGCCGGAGTTCAACGACAACCGAATCTTCCGATTATCAGTCAAATCATAGTTGATGTGAACCGAAGGGAAGACATCAACACGGTCATCGCCAGCCTCAATGAGCGTGAAGCCATTGACGCTTTCAGCACCTGGCACTGAGCCAAGGGCCTGGCCATCATTTTCAGACGCTTCCACCCGGAGACCGGCAACAACGTTCCCCCAGTCGAATTGCATCGTGCCCATCACGTAAGCCGCATAGATGCTCTCTTCGACCCGGTAGAAGCTCTCTTCAGAGGTCTCAGGTTGAGTGAACGCACCACCAGCACGCTCAAGCGCATTGAAGGTCTCTACAGCAACTTCGGTCTGATAGAGGGATGCCACAAAATCGAGTGGGAAGCCACCAGGCCATTCTTCACGTTTTTGGATATCGGCGAGCGTTGGCACACCTAGACCAGCATCCGCCAAAGAGTCAGGATCGACAAGCGTGTCGGTCCGGGTTTCCTTCTTCCGTCTGTAGTCATACTGAACGCCAGCTTTGAAGGTTGTGGGATTGCCGAGGAACTCAAGCTCACGTTCAGCATCGAATTTCGCGGTATAAGCCTGTGTCCGCTCCATACGGTCAATGCGCTCAATGTTATCGAGCTCAAGATCATTCGAGTTGATATCGAACTTCCGATCGCCAAGAGCATAGGTGTCGTCACCATTGTCGATGGTTTCGAACAACACCGTCCGCGGGAAATCAGGATCGGAGTAGTCGTACGCTACCGATGGGCGCAAGGAGGGATCGCTCGGGCTTTCAAAACGCCACCGAGCCGGTGCAAAGAACTCATCTTCCGTGTGGGTTGTGTTCAACCGCCAGGACAGATCCCAGTCGCCAACCAAGTGATCACCACCAATTGTATTGGTAAAGATGTTTTCACGATAATTGTTGGTGTTGAAGGTGGCGTCGATCTGTGCGCCGAAAACAGTACCTGCGTTGGGCGTGTTGTTGCACGGCGCTTCGACATTCGCGTAACACCCTTGACCGGAAGCGTCACTGTCAAAGTCGAAGATATACTGATCTCGGTTTTCATCGTCGGTGAACTCGGTGAAGATCGATGAAACGAACAGCTCATGGTTCGCGTTGGGGCGCCAGTCAAAACGACCGGTGAGGCCTTTGTTCGCCCGAACAAGATTGTAAACTCGAATGTCAGCCTGGCGCGACCAGATGAGATCTTCGCCAGCTGTACCTTCGGCTTCGCTCGCATTCTCAAACCGGTTCTCAATATTGTCGGTCACCTGGTTCCGGCGGTAGAAGGAGCCAGAAACGAGAAAACCCATCGTGTCATTGGCGAAGGTGTTAGACACAGTCGCCGAGAGGTTAGACTGCTCGCCGCCACCCAGCTGAAGGAAGCCGATGGCGCCTTCACCAGAAACGTGGATGCCCTTCCGGTCAAATGGGTTGCGGGTGATGATGTTGATGTTGCCGGCGATAGACTCAGCAGACATGTCAGCGGTGACCGCCTTAGTTGCCTCGATAGAGCTGACAATCGCGTTAGGGATCGTGTCAAAACGTGAGGCGCGGCCTTCTGGAGACACAACGTTCAAACCGTTAAAGGAGACCGTCGTCCATTTATTCGGTGCACCGCGAAGGTTGACGTAGCGCTCTTGGCCTTGGTCCCGCTCCACAGAGATACCAGGCAGGCGAGAAAGGGCAGCCGCCACGTTTTGGTCAGGAAAGCGACCAATCGTGTCCGCTGCCACCACGTTGATGAGATTGTCGGAAGCGCGCTGGCGAGAGTAAGCTGCCGCCTCTGAGTCAGCGATCGGAAACGTGCCGCGTACAACAATCTGGTCCTGGGTCGAGCCAAGCTCTACGAGGCGGATAGCGAGAGACTCAGTCTGACCGGCCGTGACAGTCACGGTCCGCGTTTCGGTCTCTTTGTTTTGGTATTGAATGATTACTTCGTGGGTGCCCGCAGGAACGCGGCCGAATCGGAACATGCCTTCGCGATCCGAAGTCGCCCGAAGATTTTGTGATGGAATACGAACCAGCACACCTTGAAGGTTGTTGCCCGTTACATCGTCAACCACCTGGCCGGTCACCACACCAGTTGCCGTTTGCGCTGTCGCAGCGGTTGCAAAACCCGCTGTCGCCACAAAAGAAACGCCGCCCATCAAGGCAGCGCGAAGCAACGCACCCGTTGCTATACCAGTAGTCCTCAAAGTCATTTTATAACCCCGCTTAGATCGGACGCCCGACGCTCCGATTCCAAGGCGGATTAGAAATTGGTTATGACAGGCTTTTAACGATAACGCTTCATTTCGATAAAGACCGCTGCCTTACAGAGCCCACAATCCAACAATTTGTGAGGACAGGGGTGGTGCTTTTCGAAGCCAGAATCGCGCGGTGCGAACAAAATGCGCCGTATACGCAACAGGGATGTCACAGGGCTTTTACATAACCGTCATAAAGGCCGTTGGACAACCGTAAAATTGTGGGTACTGAGGAACAGTCAACCCACCCTAAGCAGTCGTCACTGAAATTTCATACTCTTGTCAGCTTGCTTCAGAGAAGACGCACGGCCAATTTGCATTCAGCCTTTATGGGAGGAGTAATCAGGTGATCAGCGAAGTGACAGTACGCTGCCAAAATACCCTCGGTGATAATGTGCGGTTGCTCGCCCCAGCGGGTACGACCTCTGGTCGTTTTGGCACGGTGACCCTGTCGGTCCTAGGGTTCACTATTGACCGCATTGTCTCAGAAACCACAACCGGCCAGTCGGCCATCCTCCTTCGGCCTATGGCAGAGACGAACGAGCGGTCTGTGCATTATCATTTCACCGCCATGACGGATAACGGTAGTCTCTATCCTGAGGACGCATTCACCCCACGTCACAACCGATACACAGAAGCAGCCTCAGATCTCGCCCAACACGCAACGCAGGTGGCGCAATCGGCCGGCGGCGGCATGGACGGGATTTATGCCCTGGTGGAAGAAACCAGCGAACGCTTCACCTACGGCCACCCGGATCAGCGATTTAACGATGGGCGTGAAGAAGTGACCTACCTCAGATGCGGCCTTACCGAAGGCTCCTGCGTTGACATCAACACCTATTTGATCGCGAGCTTAAGAGCCGCCGGATATGATGCCGCCTACCTATACGGATATTTTTTCTCCGCTGAGAAGAAAGACTGGACCAGCGGAATGCACTGTTGGGTCGCCACCCGGCATGATGGGGAGATATTAGAATGGGATATCGCTCACCATAAAAGGGAGGGCCTTGCCCCCATCCGCCCGGTCCTTGACCCAAAGCCGGGCCGCCGGGTGATGATTGGCCACTCGATGGGTCATGTCTATCAAACGCCCCACGAGCGCGTTGTGACCAAGCTTCTCGCTGGGCCGCTCCTCATCGGCCCAGAGGGCAATGTCGTGGGCAACGCATTTGAACGGGCCACTATTACGGGCATGGGCTAAAGACAGCCCAGAATATCGGGCAACTCATCGAGCGATTTAATCACTGCAGATGATCGAGAGGCGTCCGGTTTATCAGCATCGAACACGCCCCACGGTCCTCGCCGAACGAGAATCGCTTGCATCTCCATTTGCCGCGCCGGCGCGATGTCATCGTCGAGGCGATCCCCCACATACGCAATTTGACTGGCCGGCGCGGAAGACAGGTCGATGATTTTCTCAAAGAAAGCTTGCGAGGGTTTTGACACCCCCCACATCGATGATGATGCGATAAAGTCAGCGGCAATCCCGACCTTACGAAGAGCTTCAACACACCCCATGGGCTGGTTCCCTGCAATACCAACCCTTAGCCACCGCGATTGGAGCGCCTCTCCGCACGGGAAAGCGTCGGCGTAAAAGTCCGAATGC
>ERZ1740067.911-NODE-911-length-21967-cov-7.251278_pt1 | contig 21967 bp, 18 predicted proteins | sample MGYA00581736_ERZ1740067 | MGnify/ENA primary metagenome ERZ1740067 (study PRJEB43018, sample SAMN04849236) | marine metagenome | isolation source: floating plastic debris | place: Pacific Ocean | collected 2008-08-27 | study: EMG produced TPA metagenomics assembly... | reverse complement strand
ATACGTTTGGGCCGACGTTTCGGGCTGAGAATTCTAATACGGCCCGTCATCTGGCTGAGTTTTGGATGGTGGAGCCTGAGATGGCTTTCTGCAATCTAGAAGGCAATATGGATCTAGCTGAGGCTTTCCTGAAGCACGTTTTCTCCTATGTGATGGAGCACTGCGCTGAGGATATAGAATTTTTCAACCAGCGGATTGATGATAGCGTGCTGGAAACGGCTAATAACATCATTAATAGCGACTTTGAGCGGGTGACCTATACCGAAGCGATTCGCTTGCTGACAAAAGCGATTGATGCTGGAGACAAATCATTTGAGTACCCAGTGAGTTGGGGGATCGATATGCAGTCAGAACATGAGCGATATCTGGCTGAGGAGCTGTTTAAGAAGCCTGTGATTGTGACGGACTACCCAGCTGAAATCAAAGCATTCTACATGCGGCTAAATGACGATGAGAAGACCGTGGCCGCGATGGATGTGCTGGCGCCTCGGATTGGGGAGATTATCGGTGGGGCCCAGCGTGAGGAACGGCTGGATGTGCTGGAGCGTCGAATTGGTGAAGCCGGTCTTTCTAAAGAGGATTACTGGTGGTACTTGGATTTGCGCCGGTACGGTACGGTGCCACATGCGGGATTTGGCCTGGGCTTTGAGCGGCTGGTTCAGTTTATGACGGGCATGGCGAATATTCGCGATGTAATTCCGTTCCCAAGGACACCGGATAGTTTGGAGTTTTAAGCCTTTTTGAAGGGTTCAGCCTGTCTTAGCTTGATGGTCGGCGGCTTTTCAGAATGGGCTTGGAAGCCGTATGGCCTTTTGTCTGCGGTCGGCGCGATCGCCCATTGCTGCCTCCTCGCCCTTGCCCTCGTCCCCGTCTACCCCCTCTGGCATTGTTTCGACCGTTTGGAATCGGTTCAGGTGGAATCGAGGGATCAGGTTCATAGCCGGGAATGGTTTCTTTGGGAATCTCTCGCTTTAGCAGCCGCTCAATGCCTCTGAGTAGGCCTTTCTCATCGATGCATACAAGGGACACAGCCTGCCCTTCATTCCCCGCTCTGCCCGTACGGCCAATGCGGTGAACGTAGTCCTCAGCCACGTTCGGTAGCTCAAAGTTGACGACGTGAGGCAATAGATCAATGTCTAGTCCCCGCGCTGCAATATCGGTGGCTACCAAGACCCGGACATCTCCTGACTTAAAGGCAGCAAGTGCCCTAGTCCGGGCCCCTTGGCTTTTGTTGCCGTGAATGGCCGCGGCGGTGAGCCCGTCTTTTTGCAGGTGTTTGGTGAGGCGATTGGCCCCGTGTTTGGTACGGGTGAAGACTAACACCTGTCGCCAGTTGCGCGAGCCGATGATAAAAGAGAGCAGCTCGCTTTTGCGGACGCGATCCACAGGATATACGACTTGGTCTACCGTTTCGGCAGCAGAGTTACTGCGGGCCACTTCGATCAGTTCGGGCGATCGCAAAAAGCTATCAGCCAGCTTCTTAATTGGCCTAGAAAATGTTGCTGAAAAAAGCAACGTTTGACGTTCCTCGCTCACCAGCGCCAAAATTTTGCGAATGTCGTGAATAAAGCCCATATCGAGCATGCGATCGGCTTCATCGAGCACCAGCACATCTACTTGAGAAAGATCGACCGTTTGCTGATTGACGTGATCCAGCAGACGCCCAGGCGTGGCAATGAGAATATCGACCCCCTGGCGCAGCCGCGAAATTTGCGGGTTGATTTTGACGCCACCGAAAATCACGGTAGAGCGGATGGGAAGATACTTGCTGTAGATACTCACGCTTTCGCCCACCTGTGCAGCCAGCTCACGGGTCGGGGTGACAATCAGAGCACGAATGGGGCGGCGACTTCCCTTCTTGGCTGCACCATTACTGCTACTGCCTCGATTTTTTCTGAGGATGGGTTTAGGGGTGCCTCTGCCCCCATTGTTCGCACTGGCGGCAGGCGCACTCTGTGACATCGGCTGGGGCGGTAGGTCTTCGCATAGCCTTTGTAGAAGCGGTAGGGTGAAGCCTGCGGTTTTGCCAGTTCCAGTCTGGGCGCTGGCCATGACGTCTCGGCCTGCGACGACGACGGGAATGGACTGCTGCTGAATGGGGGTGGGGTCTGTGTAGCCTTCTTCTGCGATCGCGCGCAAAATTTCGGGCCGCAGCCCGAGAGATTCAAAAGACATCATCAAAAAAGAAACTGCTCCTAGGGAACTTTCGAGGTGCCCTATCGATCTTGCCGCTGGAGTTATTCCCACCCGGCAAAGCTAGCCTAAGAGCAATCACCAAAAATTCAATCAAACTCAGTGTCGCTACCGGCGCGACAACTACAGCTACTCGTTGCTTAAGTGCATCAGCACCTAAGCCTACTAGCACTTAAGCCTGCAACTGTTTATAAGTTTTACGCGCAGACTAGAGGCGCGCGTTAAGGGAACATACTAGCAGACTTTCTTCTGATGAGTCCGCTTCTACAGCGCGCTCGAGTTAGACTCCTCATTCAGCACTTTTTTGCGCGTTTACCCCCTCGTTTAGCCAGTTCACGAGGTCTTCTACGACCTGCTCCGCATCCAGATCGTTGTGTGGCTCGTGGTAGCTGCCAGGATAAATAGCTAAGTTTTTCTTCTTGCTCTGAATCTGCTGAAAAATTTGTCGGGTGCCATCGGGCGCAACGATAGGGTCGTCTTCTCCATGGGTGAGCAAGATCGGTAGCCTAAGCTTATCGATGTTGGCTTTCACCCAGTCCAGAGTATTGAGCGTCTCGGTGCCCCATCGCAAAGTGACGTAGGGGTGGGTTAGCGGGTCGTGCGCGGTCTGTTCTGTGATGGTTTGATCCCGCGATAGGCCCTGCTTGCAGAGTCCCATTTTGATTGAAACTCTGGGGAGTAAACCCGAGAGCAGGCGTGCGATCGCAATTCGCAGCGAACTTGCGGTCCCTTTCATGGGCTGAATCGGTGGTGCACTCACAACCAGCCTTTGGATATTCAGGGCTTCAAATTCAGGGTTTTGTTCAAGATTTTGCATACTACGCAGCACATAGTCCAGCACAATCAGTCCACCCAAGCTATGGCCCATCAAAAACAAAGGTGCTGTGGGCTCTTGCTGACGCACCAGCTGCAAAAACGCTTGGGTATTGTCTCGATAGTCCTGCCAGCGGTGGATATGGCCACGTTGCCCTTCAGACTTTCCGTGCCCTTGATTGTCAAATCCAAAGACGGCGTAACCAGCGGCAGTCAGTCCTTTTACCACTGCGCAGTAGCGGCCCGAGTGCTCTCCTAGCCCATGCACCAGCGCCAACACTCCCTTGATTGGTGTAGGCTCATCTGTTTCTGCCTCGGCAGGGTACCAGCTTTGATAAAACAGCTGCAAAGCACGGGAGCCGCTGAACGTCCCTTGGTTGGAGACTGGATTGAGCGTTCCTTGGGTACGCGCCTTTTGATTAGGAGGCTCTGGAAGGTGGGTTTGCATCGAAGTCATTACGGCAGGTGAGCCAAGCGCCATATGGGGAAGCAGCGGACAGGAAAGCGGTGAATGGGAAATTGGCGGTGTAATCAATCTACAAGATTTTGGGTAAGCGAATATTGGGCCAGTAGGGCGGGCTACAGGATTTCAGATAGGCTATAGAATTTCAATCGTGCCCTGTTGGCCATCAATGCGCACGCGCTGACCCGTGGTGAGCCTGTGGGTGGCATCGGTGACATCCATGACTGCAGGAATGCCGTATTCACGGGCGACGATGGCTCCGTGTGATAGTTGCCCCCCGACTTCGGCAATCAATCCTCCGATGCGGGCCAGCAGAGGTGACCAGCCAGCGTCGGTATAAGGCACGACCAAAATGGTTTGGGCATTGATATCAGTCATAGCATCCGTGAGGGTTTCTAGGACTTGTACAGTGCCTTCTACTCGACCGGCACTTGCGCCGATCCCTTGTAAGGTTCCAGCGTGAGCCGGCGGCAGCGCCGCTGATTCAACGATATCCATGGGGGTGGTTTGCCCATATATCAAGTAGGGTACCCGGTGTGTGCTTTGCCTATGCCACTGTGCTTTTTCGGTATGAATTTTGAGTCGCAGTTCATCTACAGGACTAGGGTCAGCAAGCTGCGCTTGGACCTCGGGCCAAGTGAGGAAAAAGATATCGCCCTGTGCTTCTAGGCGAGCAGCACTGAGCCAGCGACTTTCTATTTCTACAAAGCAGCTACGCAATGTGGCCATAAGGCGATCATATATTTCGGCAACCTGACCTTTGAGATTCAGTCGAGCTTGCACCTGACGTGTTTTCCAGTTGGGTGATGCTTTCCTGGATGATGCGTCCTTTTTGAGCTCTTCTTTCTTGCTTTCAGCTGCATTATCTGTTTTATCGTCGTGTCCAGATGTCCTGTCGTGTCCGGATGCTGCTCCATCTGTTTTGGCTGTTTCTGGCTCTATCAAAAATTGTGTCAGCAGTTCTCGTACAGGTTGCGGCGATTCTTTCCATGTGGGGACAGCGATGTCGGTCGCGACTGCACTGAGATAGCCGTACTGTTCCAAAAAGCGATCGAGCTGATCGAAAATAAGGTGCCCCTCAGGGTGCTCTGATAGGGCTGAAAATAGAGTCGCACTGTTGCTAACGATCCCGTTCTCATTGAGTAAGCTGCCTAGTGAAACGCGAAGCTGCTTGCTAATTGTCTTCAAATCTTCGAGGGCACGAACTTCAGGATTTTGTCGGCCATCTAGCTCCGCAAGATTCACCTTCAACACAGCTTGCCGAAGTGCGAGACTCAAAGGCGCCAAAATATTGAAGTAGGTTGCATGCTGGAGCAGCTCCAAAATCTCTTCAATGCGCTGGGCTATGTGCTCATCTGAAAGGTTTGCGACAGGTGCCGCTTCCCACCGTGCCATTGCCGGATCAAAGTCCTGCCGTTTAGCGTCGGCAAAGCGGCGAGGCACACGGTTCTCCTGCTGCCATAGCTGCCATAGCCCGGGCAGATTACGTAGGGTGGTCAGGAGCGGTGGCTTTTGAAATTTGGCTCCCTTGGTCAGAAATTCTAGACTGTTGGCCGGTAGGCCCATGCGAGTAAAAATATTGCCTAGCAGAGTAGCGTTAAAGTAGGCCCTGGCATAGTGCAGCGTCGCTGTTTTAGTGAAGTCGAGTCCGCGTGCTTTTTCTTTGAGGACGCTGGTGAATAAATCGCCCCATACACCGCAGGTCAATGGCTGGTTGATAGACCATGTCAGCGGACGAATCACACCCGGAATGACCTCAGCGGCAATCTTACGAGTCCAAATAGGAATCAGTGTGGTGATGGGGCGACTCTGCAAGATCCAAATTTGTTCACCATCGAAGGTCCATTCAATGTCTTGTGGCACGCCATGAAAGCTGTTTTCGATATGTCGGGCTAGGTATGCCACCTGTTGGATAAGGTCTTTCGGGGTTTGGCCAATGCCTTTAACCGGTAGTGTGGTGTCATCAGGTAGCTGCCAATCACTGCTTTCTAGTAGCGCGGCCACGCTAACTTGGTAGCGCTCAGGCGTCACTTGGCCAGAAACGACTCGGCTGGCATCGCCGGGTAGCGCTTCGACGACGACGGTATCGCCTGTGCGCGTCACAGGGTCACGGCTAAAGGCCACACCTGAGAAATCACCAAAGATGTGGGGTTGCACCAGCACATTCATTTTGCCTTCGGGGATGTTTCTATCTTGGCGATAGCGAACGGCTGAAGGCGCGTTGTAAGCATTGAGACAAACGGTGATTGCGTTATCTAGGGCTTCGGGACTGGTGATTTCGGTGACAGAGACGTATTGGCCAGCGGCGGATGCATTTAGCGAGTCTTCGCCAATGGCTGACGATCTGGCGACGACGGTAATGCCGCTGCGCTTCTTCTTGCGTTGATAGGTTCCCTTTTTGTTAAGGGTCGAGCGAGATGTTGAGGCGTTTGCCGTTGAGGTGTCTGGTGCGAGGTCAGCATTGGGAAAGACGGTCGCGATGAGGGCCGTAGGATCATCCCCGGCAGGCAGTACGTAGCCAGGCGCCACGGTATAGCCCCATGCGTGGAGCTGTGAGAGGGTGGCCGCTTTGGTGCCGACTTTATCCGCCGATAGCAGGGTGTTGAGAGAGGGCAGGGCGCGATCGCCTTGAAAAAAGCGAAACATCCGCCTTGACTGACCGTTACTCTCCACTGCTGCCATCTCCAAATCGTCCGGAATTTTGTGATAAATCCAGGCCACTACCCCAGATAAGCAGGCAACAACCAGCACCCGCATGCCGTCTGTCGGGTGAAACAGCGCAGTCAGCAAGGGCATCAGCACGAGCACAAAGAGCTTGCCCTGCTGCTTCATGCGCAAAACCGTAAAGCCAATGAGGCTAATTAAAAGCGTAAACCCAGCCACTATTGGATCGTAGACGAAAAATCCCCAAGCAATATTCGTCGTTCCAGCGCCTTGGCTCCCCCAGTAGCGACCCATCACCAAAAACATGAGTGAAAGCACCGGCCAGATGGCGTCAGCCCCAAAAAAATATCTGGCTAGCAAAACAGCTGAAACGCCCTTGAACGCTTCGGCTGCTACAGAAAGAAGGCCAACAATAGTGCCGCCGTGGTAAAAAGCGGCGGACACACTAACATTGCCCGTACCCAGTTTTCTGAGCTGTTTTCCTGTCAGTGCTCTCACAATCCATCCTGTTATTGGCAAGGCCCCCAGTACTGGAATGAGGGTAAATATCAGGAGGGCACCGAGAACTTGGGCCATGTGTTGACTATCAATTGAAGGGGCTGAGCAGCGCTAGGGCGGCTACAGCAATTTTAAGGTGGGTCAAAGCGTTTCGCCTGATAGCTTCTGGATCTATTAATGAAGGGATGTGGAAAGGGAAAAGTGGGGAAGGGGAAAGGGGGCATGGGAAAGGGGGGTAGGGTCAATTCCTACATGTGCCCTCCCCTTGTCCCTTTAACCTTTTCCCCTTTCCCTTCTACCTAAACGCCAAGAGAAACGGACTTCCCCGCCAATTGATTCTGCTCAATTTCCAGCAGGCGGGCCACCCGGTCATCTGTCGAGGGATGGGTCGAAAACAGGCTGCGGAACATCTGTTGCGGCAAGGCGTTGATAATCAGCAAGGGCTCGAACGCTGGGTTGGCGTTCATGGGTAATCGCTGTGCGCTGGCTTCTAACCGCCTGAGGGCACTGGCGAGGGCGCGAGGGTTCCCCGTGAGCTTAGCGGCACCTGCGTCGGTAGCGAATTCGCGGGTGCGAGAGATGCCCATTTGAATGATGGTGGCGGCCATGGGTGCGAGGAAAATGGTGGCCATTAGGGCAATGGGGTTGCCGCCGCCTTCTCGGTTGCGGTTACCGCCGAAGAATAGGCTGTATTGCAGCATTTGGGCTAGGAAGGCGATCGCACCGCCAATGGTCGCAGCCACTGCCTGTGTCAGCGTATCGCGGTTGATGATGTGCGTTAGCTCATGGGCCAAGGCGCCTTCTAGCTCTTCTGGGGAAAGGGCCTTTACAATGCCTTCTGTGACCGCTACCGCCGCGTGCTCGGGATCGCGACCTGTGGCAAAGGCGTTCGCGGCTGCGCCGGACACCACATATACGCCAGGCATCGGGATGTCGACTTTCGCTGCTAGCCGCTCTACCATGCTGTAGAGGCCAGGAGCTTGCTCACGGCTGACGGGCCGGGCCTGGTAGGCACTGAGGGCAATTTTATCGGAATAGAACCACGAGCCGAAGTTGCTGACAGCTGCGATCACCAGACCCATAATCGCGCCTGTCCCGCCGTAGAGCGAGTAGCCAATCACGACTAGCAGACCTGAGAGTAAGCCCAGTAGGGCAACTGTCTTAAACTGACCTTTCATAGGAGCGTCCTTTTACTAAGTATCTTTTTAGATAGCTTTTAGTGGGTGAGCAGCTTGACCGAGTCCCTGTGATTTCAAGGCGTGTAATTTGCGGGGGCGAAGGTACAAATCAACATGTGTCATTCTTAAATCCTATTGGTAGGAGTCAGAAAGATATGCTTGTCCTCTACCCTGGGGATAAATAAAGTAACCAGGTTTGGAACGTTCCTCTCGTTATAGGTCTTGCGCTATATGAATTTGCTCACGCCTTCTAAATTGAAGAAATTGACCCTGCTGCGTGCTTTTTCTGGGAGTAGCGCGAGAAGCCTGAGTGCTTTGTCTTTGTCGCTGCTGTTTTTAGCAGGTGGGGCGGTGAGCGTAACTGCACAGACAAAAATTTCTGTTTCGCTCGCTTCTTCGGGACTATCTTTTGAGGGGCCTCTGAGCGAATCTACACAGCTTGAAGCAGACATTCAACGGATTGTCGATGAGGTGATGGCGATTGAGACGGCACACTGGAGCCTAGCGCAGAAGGCTGCTCTGAAGGAGATGGAATCGATGGGGTTGAAGGACAGTGAGTTGGAGGCGATCGCATCTCTCACCGTCACCGAAATGAGCACTCAGCTGAAATCTGACAACAAGCTCAGCAAGCTCAGTGCCACCGGCATCTCTAGCGAAGAAGCCCTAAAACTTGCTCCGGCTCTTCTCCTGAGCCGCTACCTGCTCAATATTGGTAGGGCCGCTCTATGGGGTGGCGTTGTGTCTGCCATCCGCAGCGCGGACTTCGACTACCGCGCTATGACCGGTGCTTTGACGTCTGGAAACACCCGCGAATTCATGTCCTTGCTGCGGGATGGGCTGGCAACAGATCAAACCCGGTTTACCAACATGGTGAGCACGGCGGCTGATTTTGCCTGTGCCTCGGCCACGCTGGATGTCAACCCCAGACTGTGCGATCGCTTCGCAACCGGGCTACAAAAAATATTCACCCGTATCAACCGCTCAAATGCTCGCTCTACTCGCACCCGAGCATTATCTCTGCCACTGTCTAACAAAACGGCCAGTAAGAAGGCCAGTCAGGCAATTTCGAAGCCATAGGCCCTGCCAATAAACCGCGCGGTAAGCTAGAGATCTGTTTTACACAGAGTTACTATAGCGTTGGCCACTTAGCTCACTACATTAGCGATCTCTAAAACCGTTTATTTCTGCGGGCTAAGTGGCGCGCAAGGGTACGAATGCATCCGTACGCTTGCTATAACAACTTTGCCTTACTGCCCTTACCGATGAAGCCTTCTAACCGGCCACCTCGCACATCTTTCTCCTGGAAGCGGATTCAGCGCAACTTTTTGTGGCTAAGCCTGCTGCTATTCGTGTGGCTAGTGTGCAGCGCCCCAGCTAGTGCCGAAACGCTCACAGAGCGTCAGCAATCTTTCCCAAACTGGCAAAGTAAGCCTGTTGTGCAGACCTCAGAGGGTGACCTCGTCTATCCAAAATGGATGGCGGGCACTTGGCGCATGAGTTCTACGCTGGTCGATATGGTTGCGCCACTAGCGCCAGAGATTGTGACGCCTGGATTTGAAGGCAATCGGCAGTTCTTGCACAAGGCCATTCCTGCCATTATCAAATTCGTGCCCAAGCGTGTGGCTAAGGGGCGCTTTCTCGATCGCCCTTTACCCGTTCCTCGCGTTGGGCTCAGCACGTTAGACCTTGATGATGACGATATTGAAATTGTGTCTGACCGTTCTTTTAACGGGCTGAGTTTGGCAAGGGCTTATCTCGGTGACGATTGGGTTAAGGCTGTTAAAGTTGACCCGGATGATCCGAATCGGCAGGTGACCTTCTTGAAGGATAATCAGCAGCTGGTCTCGACAGTAACAGGACGCACAGTGGAGATGCCCAACGCGGCCTCTTTTGCCACTAGCGAGGTCTTTCAGCAGTATTTTCGCAACACCAAGAACGCTGACAATACGCCTGCGGTGTATCTCAATGAAGTAGAGAATACAACAATCTATCGCAAGCGCTCGGATGCTAACTTCCCGATCATGGCAGATCAAATTACGGCGATTTATCTTTCACCACAAGACCCGAATTATTTCGAGGCAAAGGACCAGCCAGTGGCACTGTATCGTTACCAGCTGTCCTTTTCACCCATCGAAGACCAAGCTCCCTCTGGCGAGTAAGCGTATACGAGTTGCATACACATGAGCTGTATATGCGTTGTTATATATCCGTTTAAGTGCACAGGCAGTTAACGTCTTCTTCTCGGGCGGTAGTTCCCGCCGCCAGAGTAGTCATCGTATCTGTCGTCGTTGTATCCACCATCGTAAGGTGGGTTTCTGTCGTAACGTCGGTCGTCGTATTTGGGTTGCTCATTGTAGCGTCGGTCGTCGTAAGGGCGGTCGGGAGGACGATCTTGATATGAGCGTTCATCATAGGGGGGACGATCGTACTGTGGGCGATCGCGTCTATCATAACCCTGGCCATATCTACTAGGGTCGTAGCCTGGGTCATAGGGCTGACGATAATCCTGTGGGCCGTATCCAGGCTGGCCGTTGCCCATGACAGTATTTTCTACGTGCATCTTCAGCTGCTGAGACATTCGCCGCAGGCCCTGACGCTCATCCTGCCGAATAAATGGTAAAAAGACTTTTGAAAGAATGCCAGAGAACAGCTCACGGTGCATATAGCGCGTGCGACCGGGCACATTTTCTCTCAGCTCAAAGACATGCTCAGTGCGCAGGCCCGGAATCGTCGCTACCCAGCGCATCATGTAAGGCGGACGCAGCATAGTAATCAGAGGCTGAAACTCAGTTTCTTCATCCCCCTCTAACCGTTGCATCGCCAGGAAAATTTCGTTGCCTCTCGCAATGCGCAAACCAGGGTCGCAGTCGTACAAAAACGTATTCCAAAAGCGCCACTGATCTTTGCGTACTAAGGCATCCCAAACGACGTCTTGGGGCGCATTAATATCGATTTCTGCGTAGAGAGAAGGCATTTGGGAAAGGATGAGTGATGGACGATGAATGAGGGATATAGTTGGCAGGATAGACGAAGAATGGAATAGGTTGAGTTTTCTTTGTACTTTCCCAAGTTTACTCGCAAGGATGTTCGCTTTGGGTCAATGAAAAAGGATACGCTTTATAACGACTGCTTTCCCTAGCATTCACTGTTTCTACTTCATCTTTTACTGTCTGTCCCATGGTTAGTTTGACGCCAAATCCCAGCTACAGTGTGACGCTTCGTATCAAGCTTCCTAATCGGGTGAGTCGGCTGGCGGCAGTGCTAGAGGCGATCGCCCGCGCGGGCGGTAACCTTGGCAATATTGATGTGGTAGAAAAAAGTCGAGAGACCATCGTGCGCGAGATCTCGGTGGATGCGGCAAGTACGGAGGCCGCCACAGAGATCGAATCGGCAGTGCGATCTCTCCGAGACATCGAAGTGCTCGCCGTGTACGACCGCACCTTTGCCCTACACAGAGGTGGCAAGCTACGCGTAGAGGCAAAAATTCCGCTGCGAGAGCAAGATGATTTGGCCATGGCCTACACCCCAGGCGTCGGGCGAGTGTGTGTCGAAATTGCCCAGCATCCAGAGGCTGTTTACGACTACACCATTAAAGCCAACACGGTTGCGATTGTCAGCGACGGCAGCGCGGTTTTGGGATTGGGAAATTTGGGCGCAGCAGGCTCTATGCCTGTGATGGAAGGCAAGGCCATGCTGTTCAAAGAATTTGCTGGTTTGGATGCGTTTCCTATTTGCCTAGATACCCAGGATACCGAAGAGATTATCGAGACGGTCAAGCGGATTGCGCCTGTGTTTGGGGCCGTTAACTTAGAAGATATTAGTGCGCCGCGTTGCTTTGAGATTGAGAAGCGATTACAGGCTGCGCTAGATATTCCAATTTTCCACGACGACCAGCATGGGACGGCGATTGTAAGCTTAGCTGCGCTCATGAATGCGCTGAAAGTGGTGGAGAAGAAGATTGAGGATATTCGTTTAGTGATTAATGGTGCAGGCGCAGCGGGGTTGTCGATGGCTCGCCTATTCAAAAAGGCAGGCTTGCAGGATTTGGTTGTTTGCGATTCTAGGGGGATTATTGGGGGCGATCGCGCAGATCTCACCACAGCCAAGCAAGAATTTGCTATTCACCAATCGGGTACGCTCGCTGAAGCAATGAACGGTGCAGACGTCTTTATGGGGGTGAGCGCGCCAGGCGTTGTCAGCGTCGAGATGGTGAAGTCCATGGCTGAGCAGCCCATCGTATTTGCGATGGCCAATCCTGTGCCCGAAATTCAGCCCGAGCTGGTGAAAGACATTGTGGCGGTTATGGCGACTGGGCGCAGCGACTATCCCAATCAGATTAATAATGTGTTGGCGTTTCCTGGCGTGATTCGTGGTGCGGTGGATTGTCGGGCGCAGGCGATTACGACAGAGATGTTTTTGGCGGCTGGGAGTGCGATCGCTGCTCTCATCCCCGATCCAGAACTGACTCCAAACAACATCATGCCCTCTGTTTTCGACCCTCGTGTGGCTCCTGCCGTTGCCGCCGCCGTCAAAGAAGTCGCCCGCAACGCGGGAATCGCTAGAAAATAATTAGCCGTAGCGGCCTCGGTGTCACGGTTTGTCCTGACTCTAAAGAAAGATTTCTGTGGTTGTCCCTGTGACATAAACTATCAAACAGACGTAACTCAAAAAGAAAGCCATGCTAAACGAAGCTGCTAAGAAAACCATGCTCCGCAAAATTCCCCACGGTTTGTACGTGTGTGGGACCAAGGACGGAGACGATGTTAATGGATTTACGGCCAGCTGGGTAATGCAGGCTTCGTTTGCGCCGCCTCTGGTTGTGAACTGCATCAAAAATGATTCCACTTCCCATTCCATGGTGAAGGCCAGCGGCGTCTTTACGCTCAGCGTGTTAGAAGATGGCCAAAAAGAGATGGCGCAAAACTTCTTTAAGCCCTTGCGTAGGGTGGGTAACAAGTTTGAAGAGATTGAATTTTACCTAGGTGAAGAGACGGGGTGTCCTATTATTAAAGACTCGCTTGGATATGTGGAATGCCGAGTGGTGGGTAGCGTAGAGCATGGTGACCACACTGTTTTTGTTGGGGAAGTTGTAGGTGCAGGTGAGCATCGTGAAGGCAAGCCACTTCTACTGGAATCTACCGGCTGGAACTATGGTGGCTAGGAAGATTGCATGCTAGTGAATCTTCCTAGTAAATCTTTGGAATAGTTGAACAGATAGAGTGGGTTGTTGTTTCTACTCTATCTGTTGTTTTTTATGGGAATGTCTTGATCGCTTTTGAATCAGTTGGCAAATTGTGTTGGTACTATCTGGTTTTTAGGAACTACTACAACGCGTCCTTATGCTTTCAGCTCTACCAAGCTTAACAGGGTCAGACTGTTGCATTCGTTCAAGCTAGGACTCGACAGATTATGGGGAGTTATCATTAGGGTTTACAGACATGCTGATTACCGGTTGAAATTCGAAGCCAGCTTTTTATATTTGACGGTCAAACCCAATGACCTCGTCCCTAGCTTAATTACTGGACTAATGCCTCCTCGCTGCTTTATCACCAAATATTTAGTTCGCCAATAGTGTCCTATACGAAGGCCTCTAGCGGGAACACTCAGGTGTATTAATTCATATAGCGTCAGCATCGGTTAGGAAATTATGTTCACTTCAGAATCTACTAGCCGGAAATTAGATACTCAGGCTGTAAATGCAGCGATTGTTAATGTGAGCGGTCGTCAGCGAATGTTGTCTCAGCGGGCAGCAATGTTGAGCTTACTGCTCACTGTCAATCAAGACCAATCGGAGCGAGTTAGCTTACGGGAAAAGCTACAAACCACTGTAGCCTTGATGGAACTATCCCACGAAGGACTACTTTACGGGAACGCGGATCTTAATCTTCCTGGGCAACCTTCAGAGACTGTTTTCGCTATGTATTTTGAACCTCCCTTCGATGTAGATCGGCGGGTGCGGAATTATCTTTTAGCCATTCGGAATTTTCTTCGGCTGCCCGATGCAGAAATGACGGCTGACAGTACGTTGATTACAACTATTACCAATGAAGCTTCAACCCATCTGTTGTCTTCGTTGGATGCGATTGTTACACAGTATCAAAAAGAAAGTGATAAGGCTCAATCCTTGATTGAATCTCAGCGAACGAAGTTTTATCAGAGAGAGCAGGAGGTGGCGGAAGCAGCAAAGATAGAAGCAGCACGATTGCAACAGGCGCTCAATAAATTAGAACAGGCACAGCTACAACTCATTCAAGCTGAGAAGATGTCTAGCCTAGGTCAAATGGTGGCAGGTATTGCACATGAGATTAATAATCCTGTTAGCTTCGTTTACGGTAATCTTGGTCATGTCGAAAACTACACCCATCATCTCCTAGAGTTGTTGCGACTGTATGAGAAACACTTTACTAGCCCTCCTATTGAGATTCAGAGACAGGCGGAAGAACTAGACCTTGACTTCATTAAAGTAGACCTGAAAAAAACTCTCTCCTCAATGGTTGTGGGAACTAAACGTATTCGAGAAATTGTGCTGTCACTACGCAATTTTTCACGGATGGACGAATCTGAGCGCAAAGCTGTTGACATTCACGAAGGGATAGAGAGCACTTTGCTCATCTTGCAGCATCGCCTGCAAGCCCAGCCTGAACGACCCGCTATCAAAGTTACTCGAGACTTTGGTGATTTGCCTATGATTGAGTGCTATGCGAACCTACTCAATCAGGTCTTTATGAACATTCTAGTTAATGCTGTTGATGCTCTAGAAAGCGAATTTAAGAACAACCCCGACGCCGAGAAAGAACCGCAGATTAGGTTTCGTACTAAGATGCTTTCAGATAGCATTGTGATCAGTATTACCGATAATGGAAAAGGCATTCCCCAAGAGGTAAAAAAACGAATCTTTGATCCTTTTTTTACAACGAAGGCAGTTGGCAAGGGTATGGGTATGGGTTTAGCAATTAGCTATCAGCTGATCACCGAAAACCATAGTGGTAAAATCGAATGCTTTTCCGAAGAGGGCAATGGTACGGAGTTTATCATCGAAATTCCCTTGTGTTTGTCGTAGGGATCGTAGGGAACCTTTGGCGGATACTGAACGGTATTGACGTAGAATGTAGTGCATAGGTACTGAGAAATATTACCCCGGTATAGAAATCGCGCCTGTGTTTATGCCGGGGTAATCAGTCAAATAAAGGAAGTGCTGTCAGATCCTAAAGTCAATAAAGAGCCATAGACTTTCCCTTTTCAGAAAATTTTTGCAACGGAGCCTGCTAAAGGCTATCAGCCCTTCAGTGTGTTCTCCTGTTTTTTCAAGAACGATAGGAAAGTCTGCACCTTAGTGGTTTGATGCAAATCAACATGTGTTACCAGCCAGAATGGGATGTCCCATTCATCTTGGTGTGACCAAACTTCAACTAAGTTAGCGTATTGCGCTGCTCTGTGCGCAGCACAAAAGCCGATACCTGTCCCTAAGAGAATGGCTTGTTCTAACACCAGTGGACTGTTACTTCGGAAAATAATATTGTTTTCAGGCACATGCTCTAGCATCCAAAGATGAAAGGGCGGCCCGGCGTTCAGAGTATTCAACCCCACGAAACTATGATGTGCAAAATCATCTGATGTGTGAGGTATGCCATGGCGCTCAACGTATTCTCTACTAGCGTGTAGCCCGATTCTGAGGTTGGTAAAAGGCAAGGCGACATTATCCGGTTGCTCGGGTTTAGCACCAGTTCGGATAGCAACATGGGCTTCTCCATACTCCAAACGCAACAGCCGATCATTCGCTATATATTTCACCACAACGTTTGGATGGTGAGCCTGAAACGCATTGAGTACTGGAATCAGCATCGGTGCGATGACATACATAGACGTCACAATAAACTCGCCGGACAATGCTGTTGTATTTCCCTTTGTCCGGCCTACCAGTTGGCTAAATTGCTCATCAGCGGCCTTGGCGACACGCATCAAATCCAATCCGACTTCTGTGGGGGTATATCCGCGCGCGTGGCGCAAAAACACCTTTTCACCTAACCGTGCCTCCAGCGCATCAATGTGACGAATGACTGTCGAACGATGTACACCCAGGTGCTCTGCTGCTGCGCTGATGGTGCCTAGCCGTGCGACCTGATAAGCCGTTCTAATCTCATTCCAATTGTCCATCTAGCCACCTGTGCAAAAATGCGCATCTGATGCTCGTTTAAATGCAATTGTACATATTTTTGCAGCATGCTAGATCTTAAGGAGTGCCATGAACTTGAAGCTGCAATATAGGGGTTTTCAGAGCTTTTTCACAGGGAAGGCATCTCCTACGAAGACTGTGCCGTCCCTTGTTCTGTTGTCGTGGTGATAACGACGCGGGGGCACTGCTGTTCTATAGCGTTGGCCACTTAGCTCGCTGCATTAGTGATCTCTGAAATCGTGGCTCCCTGAGGGCTAAGTGGGTTGACTCAGTCTCGCTTTGCGATATGCATCCGTACGCTCGCTATATAAAGCGCTTATTCGAAAAACTGTACCGATGCCAAGGGCCCAACGTTATCAATTCAGCATCATTTTTAGGTCAGAAGAAAATTAGAAGGAAATCATAAATGGCCCAACTTAACCAATCAACTACACGCACTCTGTTGAAAATTTCTGCCATTCTGTGGGTGATTTGGGGTGTTGTTCATACCCTAGCTGGAATCTTAACTATTTCAGGTGACACGGCGACCGCCGCTGCTGGTATTGCTGATGCAGTCGATCCTGCTACGCTCGCGATGGATTACCCGGACGCTGTAGGTGCCATTATCAATCAGCACGGCTTTAATTTGCTGTGGGCTGGCGTGGTCACGATCATTGGCGGGATATATATTTGGCGCGAAAGTATTGCTGCTATATTCGTCTCAGCTCTGGTTGGCGGCCTGCTGGATATCGGATATTTTATTTTCATCGACCTTGGTGGTTACAACAACTTTGTGCCTGGAACTGTAATGACAATCATCTCGGGTTTGGCAATTGTCCTAAGCTTTTATGCCTATTTCCAGCGTAAGCAATCCGTAGACAGGAGAACTGATGGGTGACTCTAAGCGTTTATTCGTTAGCACTTCCCTGTTGACCTTGATTCTTGGGGCACCCCTGGGAGGATCATCAAGCTATTCCGAGAAGAAAATATTATTGAGAAAATCATTTAATCTCGCTTGGGTCTAATTCCCCTCCGCTCTGTGGCATCCGGGAAGAGCAGTGTCCGAAGCGCTCTGCTGAGCGACGATGAGCCGCACAGAGTGTGAGCGTCAAGAAGTGATACCCCGTCCGCTTGCGGCGGAGATGTACATTCTGGTGGCTAGAAAACTTGGTTTTCTGTGGTCAAATAGGCGACATTCTCAATCACCATTTTCTTTTACGGTAACTTGACAATAGAAAGAGCACTACAGATGTGTATTGCTAAGCCAGAGATGGCAGGTCGCTCTTTTCGACGACACAGTTGCTTTCATATTGGACCTGTTGCTCACCGGTGGGTGCCGTTTTGGCTTGGTTGTCAATAACAAATATAATGTTTGCTCATGCTCAATTGAGGGGAAATCGAATATTATCTGAAAGGTCAAAAGGCTATGAATGCTGTTCTACACAATCTGCAGCCGTTGTGTCCCCTCCTTTGCAATAGGAGGATCGTTCTCGATACATTGGATGCATTTGCAAGCAGGCATGCTTTGTTGTTGTATGTTGTTGTATCGTTACGCCTTGACTCATTTTGGAAGATGTACTTCGAGCCCTCTAAGTTATTTTAATGAGGATTAAAGTTAATGCCCACATTAGGGAAATATCGATGGTTGCGAGAACTCTTGCAAATTCAGAGTTCAGTTATTCCAGCTATCTTCCCTAGAGTACTTTTCTGCATCGCCTTTGGGGGACTGATCTCCTGGCTTTATGCTTTCGGCTGGCCGCTATCTAGGCCAGAGCTTGGAAGTCTAGTGCCGACATTGGTTCTTGGTTTGCTGCTTGTTTTTAGGACAAACACTGCTTACGATCGCTTCTGGGAAGGCCGCAAAATCTGGGGTGGCATTATCAATACTGTGCGTAACACGGCTCAACACATTTGGGTTTTTGTAGAAGAACAAGCTCCATCAGAGCGCGTTGCGAAACAAGCGATTTTGCGTCTGGTGGTAGCATTTGCGATCGCAACTAAGCTTCATTTGCGCAATGAGCCCGTTAACCGCGAACTACAGGCGTTCGTATCCATTGAACAATACAAGCAGTTACAATCCTCTAAGCATCCACCTTTAGAAGTTATCTTTTGGCTTAAGGACTATCTAAATCGGCAACACCAGCAAGGACGTCTGAATACTTATCAACTCAACTCGGTTGTTAATCTCTTAAACTCGCTGGTTGATTATTTTGGCGGCTGTGAACGAATTCTTAAAACTCCATTGCCAGCGGCTTATTCTATTCATCTGAAGCAGCTTATTTTCATTTATTGTCTCATCTTGCCATTTCAACTGGTAGCAGAACTAGGCTGGCTAACTGGGCCATCTGTAGGATTGATCAGTTTTACGTTGCTTGGTATTGAGGAGATTGGGATTGAAATTGAAAACCCGTTTGGACGAGATCCCAATGACCTTCCTTTAGATACTATTTGCCAAACGATAGCGCACAACATTGAAGAACTCAGCCAGCTCGACTCTAGTGCTAGCCGATGGGTAGAACCAACACAGCGATCTCGATCCGCTTAGCCTTTACCTTAGGTTACCCTGTCCCTGTACTCACCATCCCCTCTCTTACTCACCATCCTCAGCTGCTAGCCTTACCCTTGAAAGGGCGCACAATATCTTTGGCGTTGCTGATTCTCGGAATGATTTGAGTTTTTAGCTCCTGACCAGTCAAGGCTGAACTTATGAATTCATCCTTTGATTCAGCAATGCCTGTTTTTTCGTACATGTCCGCAGGATATCAACTTTGCTTAGGCTGAGATGTTAGATTTTGTTGTCTTCAGTTACTTGTTTTTGGAAAGGCACAGAGTTTGTACTCGGTTCAATAAGCTGGTGGGCTTTGCGCACTGTTAGTAGGTCTTATGATTTTGAGCGGCTGCTGCTGGGAATACGGGGATAGAGCCGTATTGCTGCGTGCTGGAACGGCCTTCCTTATTTTTGACTGGGGAATACTGACTACAACATCAATAACTCAGTGGTATGTGGGTCTCTATTCGGATTAAGTTTATTGCACCAGTGTTTCTATGCTTGATCATCGTGATGATGACAAGTTTGCATCGGCTAAATAAAATAGAATCGACAGCCTTTGAGCAAGCCGTTCACGCCAGAACAACGCTGGTATCAGAATTTGGCGCGGCCTCACAAAGCTATGTCAATGAAGAGCTTAGAGCAGCCACACAGACACACACTGGCGAGTTCATCCTCGAAGCGATGTCTGCACCTTACGTCACTCGTAGTCTGTTTGAAAAGTTCAATGCCGTCGTTCCAGACTATATTTACCGACAGCCGACGCTGAACCCCTTAAATCCAATCAACTTAGCCGATGAGTTTGAGACAAGTTTGATTGAACGACTACAGATCAATCCAGATCTAGAGGAGATTGCAGGCTATCGTCAGCGTAATGGTAAAGAGCAGTACTATGTGGCGCGCCCGATTAAGACACAGCAAGCTTGCCTTCAGTGTCATGGCCGCCCAGACGATGCGCCTGCCGCCATTACTGAGCGCTATGGCCGTGAGAACGGATATCATTGGCGCGTGGGAGATATTGTTAGTGCTCTGATGGTTTATGTGCCTACGACAGATCTTAGGAAGACTCAGGCACTGATCACTCGCTCTATTTTTGGGACGTTTGGGTTGCTGTTGTTGGTGTTAGCTGCTCTGGTGTGTACTTTGTTTGATCGGCTAATCTATCGTCGCATTAATTGCTTAGGGCAGGCCATCAAACAGAGAGCGGTTGACCCTGATTCTACGCTGCGGCTGAAAGATACCTCGGCTGACGAAATTGGGGTTATTTCTCGTCAGTTTAATTACATGGCAGATTCGCTTGAGCAAGCATATCAGGTCTTGGAAGATAGGGTTCGAGACCGCACGAACAAACTCACTCAAACTGTGCAGACCCTGAAACGCACCCAGGCAAAACTTGTACAGTCAGAAAAGATGTCTAGCCTGACTCAGATGGTCAGCGGCATTGCCCATGAAATCAACAATCCTGCCAGCTTTATTCACGGCAATCTCAAACATGCTAGAAACTATGCAAAAACGCTGATTAATCTGATTAACAGTTTTGAACAAGAGCTTCCTGTGGCGGAACGATCAGCAGAACTCATTGAGAAAATAGAAGAAAGCGAGCTGGCTTTCTTGGAGAAAGATATGTATCAGCTGCTAGATTCTATGGATACCGGCTCTGAACGTATTCGCAGTATCGTCGAATCGCTGCGAAACTTTTCTCGGTTGGATGAAGCAAGCTACAAAGCAGTAGACGTACATGAGGGAATTGAAAGTGCGTTGCTCTTGCTACGTAGCCGGCTTGAAGAGAACGCTCAACACACAGCAATTCAAATTATCAGAGACTATGACAATACACTACCGGTAATTATGTGCTTTCCTAGGCAGCTCAATCAAGCGTTTTTGCACCTGCTCAATAATGCCATTGATGCGGTAACCTCAGCAAGAGATATTCCCTCGAAAATCACGATTAAAACGGACCAAACAGCCACAAACTATCGAATCTGTATTGCTGACAACGGCATTGGTATTTCAGCTGAGGTACTCCCAAATATATTCGATCCGTTTTTTACAACCAAAGACATTGGTAAAGGAACGGGACTAGGTCTATTCGTCAGTCATCAGATCGTGGTTGAAGTTCATGGTGGTGAGCTGCTCTGCCATTCGACTCCGGGACAGGGAACTACTATGACTATTGTTTTGCCGCTGTAGTCTCTACAAAGTTCAGGGCAGGCAGTTGCAAAATTGCTACAAGGTTAGATTGATGTCATCTGTGATGTCGTTACGATAGTGGCTCTGTTGCAAGAAGTTGGCGAAGACAGACTCACTTCAGCGTCCCCATGTTGACTAGCTGGTTTAAGCAATAGATTGCTTAAACAATCAAAGGCGCTGATGGTTGCTGTCAGCGCCTTTGATTGTTTTGTTGTTTCTCAACTCAAGTATTGCTATCGAGACCCTAGACAAGAGACAACTCGACATAGTCTAAACGAGCATGCTCACTCCCATTTTCGAAGCCATTTACGGTGATGGTGTCACCCGGCGTTAAGCCAATGCCAGTCGCCACGGTAGGACTAATGAGCGTCTGAGCATTGGCCAAATTACTGCCCAAGCTCATATTTAAGTCCAAGGTGGCAATTTCAGTGGTGATGCCAGTCTCAAAATCATTCAGCTCCACTGTGAATGAGGCCAGACCATCCGCCTCATCAAACGTGCCTAGAATAATATCGTAGCTACCGGAAGCGTCGTTAAACCCAAAGGTGGCACTGCCGGTTTCATTCGGGCTCACACCCACCAAGCTGAGTGCCTGATTGCCGGAAGCCACACCAATGTTCTCAGTGCGGTAGTTGACAATCGTATCCGCATCTTCGGCTTCCAATCGAATGAGAGTGCCACCCCCCGTCTCATTCACATCGTTCACGGTAACGTTCAGGGTCTGCTCATCCGTTAAGCCCGTGGAATCTGTCACCGTCACTTCAACAACATACTCATTATCGCCGTTGCTATCGCCAGGCATCTCAAAGTCTGGAGGTGAGTCAAAGCTCAAGGCCCCAGTGTTGGCATTGATGTTAAAGCTGCCGTCGTCAGCTCCCCCGGTAATGCTGTAGGTGAGGCCACTGCCCTCAGTATCGCCGTTGGCATCAGTAGCATTGATATTGAGCACAAAGGTCTGGTTCTCATTGACTGTCACCAGGTCTGTTGTTGTAATCTCAGGGGCTACATCTGGGACATCATCCGCAGGGTCAAAGCGGAAGAAGTCGAAGCGGGCATGTTCTCCCTGGACCTCGGTGCCAGTGATTTTGAAGGTATCGCCAGTAGAGACAAACACATTGGTGGCGACAACGCGTTCTACTTTGGTACCGGCATTGGCGCTGTTGCCACCCGGGTCTTGGTCGAGCACGATAGTCGAGCCTACCTGAACACCGTTTTGTTCTACGACAAAGTTAGCCTGGCCATCGTTTTCATCAAAGGTACCGAGTACT
>ERZ1740067.910-NODE-910-length-21985-cov-6.612631_pt1 | contig 21985 bp, 8 predicted proteins | sample MGYA00581736_ERZ1740067 | MGnify/ENA primary metagenome ERZ1740067 (study PRJEB43018, sample SAMN04849236) | marine metagenome | isolation source: floating plastic debris | place: Pacific Ocean | collected 2008-08-27 | study: EMG produced TPA metagenomics assembly... | reverse complement strand
ATCGCACGCAGGGCCCGAGAGCGAGAAGATTCATCTTTGATTTCTCGCGTGATACTCAATGCTTCTGGCCACAATGGCTCTGGCAAGTGCTGAGCCATCGCACGCAGGGCCCGAGAGCGAGAAGATTCATCTTTGATTTCTCGCGTGATACCCAATGCTTCTGGCCATAGTGCTTTATCTCTCTTAGCCAGTTCAATCAACGCCATGGCTTGATCCGCAGCATCTTGAATTTGACGGGCCATCTCAGTCACCTTTGCCAGATATTGAGGAGGCAACCGCTCAACTATTCTGCACAGGGCCAACGACCTGTAAGAAAATCCTTGTGTTTGGTTTCGATGCTCACCGTAGCGATCATGTATTTGCCGAATTGCAGCAAGCACATCAGGCCAAACCTCAGGAAAGCGCTCAGCCAGCTTACTCAATACATAAGACCGATAGGCCGCATCCTTTATCTGCCTTATCGTTTTCTTCACCTCCGGCAGCAGCGCTTGAGGCACATAGGGCACAATCTCCGAAATACACGCTGCCCGATGCCAAGGATTTTTCGCCTGCTGCGCGTAAGCCAACCCCTGCGCAGGCTGCCACACTCCCGCCTTCACCAGCCCACCCACCATCTCTGCAGGCACGTTACTCGCCAAGCTATTGAGCGACGTGAGCATCAGCGCGTAGCGCATCAACTGCACAACCGTTTCTCCTGGCGCTTGCTCGTAGCAATCTACTGCTAGCCGTCGAGCCCGACCCAAGTCACTTACAAACCCCGTAGGCTTCCCCAGCGCATCACACGCCTCATACCACCCGTTACGCCCCTCTGCATTTCGCCCTTTCAGCAGCCAGTGAATCGCCTCCTGCTGCCCCGCCTGCTCCATATGCCAAGTAAGATGCGCATAAATGTAGCCATCATCCTCCAGCGTATGCCACAGCCCATCGCGCGTCTGCGTCGCATACCGCTCCAGCAACGCCCCATGCGCTGCCACCTTACTCAGCCCCAGCCCCGGCAGCTCACCCGCCCGATCCGGTTCCACCGGGCTCACCAGCAGCCGCTGCGCCAAATCATGCATAAGATCATGCATCCGATAGCTCACCCGCCCATCGGCCAGCTTCGCCCCCTGCAACACCAGCGCCTTCGCCCGAAACTTCTGCAAAATCTTCTGCGCCTGCCGCCCCGTCACCTGCCACAGCGTCTGCGCCATTTGCTGCGTCAGGTTCACATCCTCCGGCACAATTCCCAGCCAGGCAAACTGCCGCAGCTGCTCCGCCGATAGCAGCCTCAAGCTCAAATTAAAGCAAGCCAGCAAGCTATACTTCCGCCGCTTTTCATCATTCGGCATCTCCTCAGAGTCGTACACATCCAACCCCTCTAGCCGCACCACCTCGTCCGCAAAGTCTTCGAACAGATCCTGCCAAATCACCCCCTCATCAACCTGCGATGCCGCCAGCTCCAGCGCTAGGGGAAGATAGCCCACCCGCTTCGCAAAAGCCAGCGCCTGCTCCCGTGCTTGCTCACTTAGCGGCTCACTCAGCTTTTTCGTCATCAGCGTCAGCGCTTGCTCGGGGCTCATCACATCCAAGTCGTACTTCCTGGCTCCTAGAATTCGTGCCTCCCGTGTTGTCACCATTACGCAGCTGCCACTACTCCCCACTCGAAAGGGTTCTAAGTCCTCCGGATTCCACACGTCATCTACTACCAGCAGACCCCGCTTGCCGTAGAGCAGCGTCCGCAAATGATTCGAGGCAGATTCTATAGCCGTCAGCTTGGAGGTTTTGTCTCCCAGTTCCTGTATCCAGCCGCTGAGCAGAGGCAAAATATCTGGCTTTTGCCCTAGCGTGGCCCACAAAATGCCGTCTGCAAAGTGCGCCTGAATCTCTGCATCGTGAGCCAGCTTGGAGGCAAGTACAGATTTGCCAATACCGCCTAAGCCATAGATAGCGCTGACAACAAGCGTCCCCTGCTTTGTTGTTTCATTGAGTAGCTCGGCTTTTACCGCATTCTGTTGTTCTGGCCTTTCAACAAAGTGATCCGGCAGGGGTGGCATCTGTAGCGGCACAGGGGGTGTATGTACCGCTCTTGCTGCTGCCGCGTTGACAACATTGCCATCTCCAGAGACGAATATATTCCCAGAAGCATCCTGCTTAATTTCTATGCTGCGATTAGGCTCAGGCTGATTCACCGCTGTCCCTCCAGCCTGCTTAGCGCCCTACGAATACCAACGACCAGCCCCTCTCGCCTCATATGCAGCAATAAAAGTAAGTATTTGCTTGCAGCATAAACCGTCACGCCAATAAATGTCAGCTGGCGGCACCTTATCGCCGCTCTTCCATCCCTGCTGTTTCCCCTACTGAACCACTGCAGTGTCGCCTCTCACAGCGGGAACGATAAAACTGATTCCATTTATGCGTATCCCCTCATCAGCCAATGGCTACTTCTGCGAGTACCCTGCCTTCTCCGCCTCATCGCATCCTGGACTACACCATTCAAGAAACCCTCTACACCGGGAAAAGCACGGTCGTCTACCGCGCCAGTCAGCCAGGGGCTCAAACCCCCGTCATCATCAAAGTCCTCTCCCAGCCATATCCCAGCTTTAGCGACCTCACCCACTTCCGCAACCAATACGCCATCACCCAATCACTCTCTGTGCCTGGCGTCGTGCGATCGCTCGCCATAGAGCCCTGGCAACACGGCTACGCCCTCATCCTCGAAGACTTCGGTGGCACCTCCCTTCAGCAATACCGGGGCCACGACCCCCTTCCCCTGATCGAAACCCTTGGTATCGCCCTCCAGCTTGTCGATATCCTCCACGACCTGGCCAACCACAACATCGTCCACAAAGACATCAAACCCGCCAACATCCTCATCCGGCCAAACTCCAAACAAGTCCAACTAATCGACTTCTCCATCGCCACCCGCCTACCAAAAGAAACACAAAACCTCCAGAGCCCTACCGTCCTAGAAGGCACCCTCGCCTACCTGGCCCCAGAGCAAACCGGTCGCATGAACCGGGGCCTCGACTACCGGGCCGATTTCTATGGCCTCGGCGTTACCCTCTACGAACTGCTGACCGGCGAGCTGCCCTTTGTCGCCACAGAACCGCTGGAGCTGGTTCACTGCCACATAGCCGTCCCGCCCACCCCGCCCCACGAACGCAATCCTCGCATTCCACCCATGGTGTCGCAGCTGATTCTCAAGCTGATGGAAAAAAATGCAGAAGCCCGCTACCAAAGCGCCCTCGGCCTCAAGCACGACCTAGAGATCTGCCTGCACCATATAAAAGAGACCGGCGACGTCGCCAACTTTGAATTGGGTCAGCGGGATGTGAGCGATCGCTTCCTCATCCCCGAGCAGCTCTATGGCCGCGAAACCGAAGTCAGCCAGCTGCTAGAAGCCTTTGAGCGCGTGAGTCAGCAAGGCACCCCAGAACTCATGATGATTGCGGGTTTTTCGGGCGTGGGCAAAACCGCCGTCATCCAGGAAGTCCATAAGCCCATCACCGAGTGCAAAGGCTACTTCACCCAGGGCAAGTTCGACCAGTTCAATCGTGATGTGCCCTTTAGCGCCTTTGTGCAGGCCTTTCGCCGACTAGTCGCTCAGCTGCTGGGCGAGTCGGACCGTGCCTTAGCCCGGTGGAAGCAAAAGATATTAGGCGCCGTAGGCGAGAGTGGCCAAGTGCTACTGAGCGTGATTCCTGAGCTAGCGCAAATCATTGGCCCGCAGCCGCCCGTGCCCGAGCTGTCCGGCAGCGCCGCACGAACCCGATTTCATCGCGTGTTGAGTCAGTTTGTGCGCGTATTTGCCACCTCAGAACATCCCCTGGTGATGTTCTTAGATGATTTGCAATGGGCCGATCCGGCCTCCCTGTCTCTGCTGAGCATGATGATGCGTGAGTCCGCCTCGCTAGCAGATGCCAGCGCCGATCCAGAGGCCGCTCAAGGGCTTGCTCAAGGGTCGCTTCAAGGTTCTACCTCAGGGAGCAAAGCAAACTCAGAGGCTGGCTATCTCCTGTTGCTAGGCGCTTACCGCGACAACGAGGTCCACGCGGCCCACCCGCTGATGCAGCAGCTCGACACGCTTCAGCAGCAAGGCGCCCGGTTCCATACCCTGACCCTTTTCCCCTTAGACCTTTTAGACGTCACGCACCTTGTGGCCGATACCCTGCGGTGCTCCGTCGACATGGCCGTCCCCCTAGCCATGCTCACCTACCAAAAGACCCAGGGTAATCCCTTCTTTACCACTCAGTTTTTGTTAGGACTTTACGAGCAAGGCTGCATCACCTTCAATGCTGAGTCAGGCCACTGGCAGTGTGACTTGGCCATGCCCAAGCAGCTGGCCCTCACCGACGATGTGGTGGACTTTATGGTCGAGCGGCTAAAAAAATTAGCGCCTGCGACCCAGAGCGTTTTACAGCTGGCCGCCTGCATCGGTAATCAGTTTGATCTGGAAACCCTGACGGTGATTTGCGATTGTCCGTCCGACACCGTCGCCGCAGACCTTTGGCAGGCCCTGCAAGATGGGCTGGTGATTCCTGAGACCGACACCTACAAGTTCTTTCAGGGCGGTGACCCAGTCGCCAATGGAGATCCAGCTGCCGGAGACTCAGCGGGTAAGGATCCCGCAAGCGGTTCCGTAAGCGGGGCATGCTATCGCTTCCTCCACGATCGCGTTCAGCAAGCGGCCTACTCGCTGATTCCCCCTGTCGACAGAGAAGCGATTCACCTCAAAATTGGCCAGCGCCTGCTAAACAGCACCCCCTCAGCCGATACAGAATCTCAGCTGTTTGTTCTAGTGGGTCAGCTCAACCGGGGACGCACACTAATCTCCAGCGCCGCAGACCGGTATCAGCTGGCCGAGCTCAATCTTCAAGCGGGCCAAAAGGCTAAGCAGTCTACGGCTTATACGGCTGCGATCGCACACTTTGATCTAGCGCTAGAGCTGCTCGGCCCAGACTGCTGGGAAAACGACTACGCCCTCACCCTCGAAATCGCGGTTGCCTCTTTAGAAACAGAGTATCTCAGCACTCATTTTGATGTGGTAGAAACCCGTGCCCCCCAGCTGCTGGCCCGCTGTCAATCCTCACTCGATAGCGTTCGCGTACACGAAATCAGAATCCGCGCCTGGATTGGGCGAGGCGATCAGCACAAGGCACTCTCGATTGGCCTTGAAGTATTGGACCTACTGGGCATTTCCCGCCTAGAAGCGCCGCCCAGTGCGCCGAGTGACATCGCTGAGCTGGTGGAGCTGCCAGTGATGAGCGATCCTGACAAGCGCGTGGCCATGGACATTATGGCAGGCATTATCACCTCCGCCTGGGCCGTTGATCCGGTTTGCTTTCGTCAGCTGACCTTCACCATGGTGGATCTTTCCATGGGCTACGGTAACTGTCCGGCCTCTGCCTTTGGCTATGCCTGGTATGGCTCGCTGCTGTGCGAAGCCCTCGGTGATATTGAATCTGGCTATGCCTTTGGGCAGCTTGCGATCGCCCTGCTCGACCGCCTAGATGCCAGAGTGCTGCGCGCCAAAGTGCTCAATATCTACGCGACCTGCATCGGCAGCTGGCAGGGCCATGTTAAAGACTGTTTGCCGTTTCATTTGGACGGTCTCCAAAGTGGCCTAGAAACGGGAGACTTGGAATTTGCCAGCTACGATGCGGCTGAATATGTGCAGTATCTGTTTTTGATGGGGCAGCCGCTGGAGAAGGTGCGCACAGAAAGCCAGCAAAAGCTAGCGCTGATTAAGCATCTTAAGCAAACGTTCCATGTCGATTATCTCTCCCCCTGGCTACAAGGTACGCTGAATCTTCTGGGTGAGGATTCTGTTGAACAAGGGACAGTTGAACGGAAGACTGTTGAACGGAAGACTGTTTCAGAAGAGGCTGGTGAGCAAGAGGCCGTTAAAAAACAATATCTTTTTCAACAGTCTGTTCCCGAAAAGAAGCATGACTCTACGCAGCTAGAGGGCAGTGCCTATCGTGAATCGGAACGATTGCAAGTTCATGTAGAAGAGAATCAGCTGACGCTTGTATTTGTCACTTACTTTGTCAAAAGCTTTTTGGGCTTTTTGTTTGGGGAGTACGAACAGGCTCTGGTGTGCGGCAAAATGGCCAGAGAGCACAGTACTGGGGTGGCGGGCAGTTTGTTTGTTCCGGCTGAGCTGTTTTACTCGTCGCTTATTCGCTTGGGATACCTGGAGACCATGAGTGATGTCGATAGGCTAGCCGCGCGGCAGGATATTGATGATTGCCTGCACAAGCTACAGCAGTGGGCCACCTATGCCCCGATGAATTTTCAGCATAAGTGTGATTTGTTGACGGCTGAGCTGGCCAAGTGCGATGGGAAACATGCGATCGCAGTGGACTATTACAATCGGGCAATTAAGGGCGCAAAAGTAAACGCCTACCTGCAAGAAGAAGCCATCTCCAACGAACTCGCTGCCAAATTCTATCTGGATTGGGGTAACGCCAAGGAGGCTGCTCGCTACCTGCACAACGCTTACTACGGCTACGTTCGTTGGGGCGCTAAAGCCAAAACGGACGATCTGACCCAGCGTTATCCTGATCTTCTATTCTCTGTTTGGAACGGGCCCACGCCAGCAGTCAATCCCCACGAAACGATGGGCACTTTGTTGGCCCCCAGCTTTTCGAGTGTGTTTTCTCCTGCGAAGACTGCTGCGCGGACGGTGACGTCTTCTGCAGACGGGGCTGCCGATCGCTATTTGGCTGGGTCGGGCCCTGCTCAGCAGCATCACACGACCAGAGCTCTACGTACAGGCACAACGAATATCAGCGTCGATCTTGACTTTGCGTCTGTGCTCAAGGCCTCCCAAGTGATCGCGGGCACGATTCAGCTAGATGAACTGATCAGCCAGCTGACAGCGATTATTTTGCAGCATTCCGGCGGCGATTACTGTGCCCTGATTCTCTCGGATTCAGAGTCTGCTGAAGCCACCCATCAGCAACAGCCAGATAAGCAACAGCCAGGTGAGCAACAGCTAGATGAATACCAGCCAGACGAATGGCAGCTAAAAGCTCTTGCCACCCCCGACAAGACAGAGCTGTTATCCGAACCGGTGACTAATCATCCAAACTTGCCGACTAAGCTCCTGCAATACGTAAAGAATACGCAAACCGTCGTAGTCGTCAATAATCTTGATACCGACTTGCCAATTATTGATGCGTACCTAACGTCAGCGCAGCCCAAAAGTCTCCTTTGCCTTCCTATGATGAACCAAGGACATCTATTAGGCGTGCTGTACCTGCAAAACCAGTTTGCCAGCGGCGTTTTCACTGAAAACCACATTCAAGTCCTGACATTCCTGTGTACGCAAGCTGTGATTTCCCTGGAAAATGCAAGACTCTATCAGCAAGCAGAGACCTATGCCAAAAAGATAGAACAGTCCCAGCTTCAGACTGTTCAGAGTGAAAAAATGGCCTCTCTTGGCAATCTGGTTGCAGGCGTTGCCCACGAAATTAACAACCCCATTGGCTTTATTAATGGCAGTGTCAAAAATGCCGAAGTCTATCTGGTAGATTTGCTCGAACATCTCAGCCTCTATCAACAGCATTACCCGCAGGCAGTTGAAGCGATTGAAGACCATGCGGAAGAGATTGATATCGAATTTTTAACCGAAGACTTTCCCAAGCTGCTGACCTCAATGAAAACGGCCAACCAGCGGATTAAGTCTATCAGTACTAGCCTCCGCACGTTTTCACGCGCTGATACGGAGCACAAAATCAGTGCCCAGCTCCATGAAGGTATCGACAGCACTTTGTTGATTCTCAAGTATCGCCTTAAGGGAAATGACCAGCGTCCAACTATTCAAGTCAAAACAGACTATGGTGATTTGCCGTCGATTGACTGCTTCCCCGGTCAGCTGAATCAAGTATTTATGAATCTATTGGCCAACGCGATTGATATTTTTGATGAAGCGGCTGAGCAGTCTTCATTTGCCCATTTGCAGGCCTATCCTCAGGTGATTACTGTTCGCACTGTGGTTGTGCCTCCCACCACCGGCAGCGAATCAGAGGCGGTAGAGATTCGCATTGGTGACAACGGTAAAGGGATACCCACTGATGTGAAAGAGAGAATTTTTGATCGGTTATTTACCACCAAAGGCGTAGGTAAAGGGACAGGATTGGGGCTTGCGAGCGCTCGGCAAATCGTTGAGGAAGCCCATGGCGGGCACCTGTCGGTTGCCTCTGAAGTGGGCAAGGGCACGGAGTTCTGCATTCGGCTACCGATCGTTTCTTAGGCTCATCTCTTCGGCTCATCTCCTAGAACGCGCTGTCAAGAAAGTGCTGTTAAATAAAACGCGCCACTAATTCGTTGTATGGGCACGTTGTATCGACAGGGCGTTACTGCGCTTCGTCAGCTGGTTTGGCCGGTGCGGAGCGTGGACGTTTACCTGCCGTAACGACAGAGAGCAGCCCCTTGACGACAGCATTTACTAACTGCGCAAGAGACTGATGAAAGCGACTGGGTTTAGCCGCTTTGCGACTCAAGAGCTGGTATAGAAACCAGATGAAGATTCCGCTTGCGATCGCCAGTGCCATATGGTTGACATTAGGCCGGTGGGCAAAGGTATAAATCGCACCTTCTGTTGGGCCTGCGATCGCATTATTAAACGCTTCCGTGGTTGAAAATGGGCTAGTAGACATCGAAATAACTCCTTAAAAGCTTGGATTTTGTTATAGCGAGGACCTTGCGATTTGTAGTGATCGAATTCTTATCTGCCAGATAATGACAAAGAGACTTAGAGACTCTCTTTGTTAGACGCCATCAGCGAGTACTCCGGATACGCTTCCAACCCGTATTCACTCAAATCCAGTCCTTCCTGTTCTTCACTAGGTGAAATGCGCAACAAGCCCATTTTCTTCAATACAAGGCTCACCCCATACCCTGGAATAAAACCCAACAGAATCGTGCAAATCGCTGCGCCTACAAGCTGCCCTATCAATCCCGTTAGCGGAATGTCCGCGCCTTGGGGATAGCCAGCGGCCATCACACCGACCCCGATCGCCCCAAACAGGCCGCAGTATCCATGCACTGCAAACGCGCCTACCGCATCATCAATGCCCGCATTTTCCACCGCAGACCCCACAAAAGGCATGGTGTAGGCCCCCACAAACGCAATCAAAATCACGACGGCTGGGCTATAGATATCTAGCCCGGCACTGACTGAAATAATGCCAGCAAGCCCCCCAGAAATGGTGTAAAACGGGTCCGCTTTCGAGGCAATATAGGCCCCTACAATCCCCGCACACAGCGCCAATGTGGTGTTGACACCGATAGATGCCAGCGTCATAGGCGTGCCATAAATGGTGAATTCTCCGGTTTGTCCTGGTACGAAAATGACGCAAGCTGCCAAAAAGGCATAGAAACCGACAAAAATAAGCATCAGCCCTACCATCGTCAGCGGTAGATTGTGCGGCAAAATCGTCTTGGGCTGCCCTGCTTGATCAAACTTGCCAATGCGTGGCCCTAGGTTGATCAGCACACCCAGCGCAAAAAAGCCTGCTACGCCGTGTAGTATTCCTGAACAAGCGAAGTCATGGTAACCCAGCTGGGTAAACAGCCACCCGTAAGGGTTCCAGCCCCACGCAGCTGCCACGACCCAAGCAAAAGACCCCAGTACCACAGAGAGCAGGGCGTAGGCACCGACCCGAATGCGCTCAATGGCAGCTCCTGAAAGAATAGACGCCGTTGTCATAGAAAACAGCGCAAATGCCAGCCAAAAGACGCCCGTTAAGTTATCGGATATGTTTGGCCCTAGCGTGGGTGACCACGGATACGCGGCCTGTACTAACGCCAGTACCTCACCCACAGGTCCGGTTGCATTTGGATCGCTCCAAGGGCCGACAATGCCACCCTGAAGCGGGAATAGCGGAAATGCGTTATACACCCACCAACCAAAGAAGAAGAAAGACAGTCCGATAATCGCTAGGGTCAGCAGGTTCTTGACCATTGTTGCCAGCACATTTTTGGTTCGCGAGATACCTCCCTCATAGGCCAAAAAGCCCACATGGATAATCAGCATAAACACAGCCGCCCAGTAGTAGTAGACTTCTGAGACAAAAGTGGCTAAAAATGCTTGCGATTCAGGTGTCATAACAGGCTCCCTACTGTAGCTGTAGTCCTCACGTCGTCGGAGCGATCGCGTTGACGAACGGATTTGCAGCTATCCTTGCAGCCTTAGGTTTCCCAACGTCTAATCAAAATCCCTTGGTATAGAGATCGATGAGCGTAGCAGCCTATAGGTTTTAGAACTGTTGTTTTTTTAGGTACGTTTGTCTTTTGAAATGCTTCTCTTCAGGCCTATTTAGAGAGGCCTCTTTAGAGCCTCTTCAGAACGCTGAGCGGATTGTAGGAAAACTGTGCTACGTTTCTGCGTCTGCGTCCGAGTCTGCTTTCTGTTGTTGGTACTTTGCCAGGCTATCTGCCAAACTTTTCAACAGCACCCGCTCCTGATATGGCTTAGAGAAGTATGCCGTCGCGCCCAAATTCATTGCCAGTTGCCGGTGTTTATCACCACTGCGCGAGGTCAGCATCGTGACTGGAATCTCGGCATAGTTGTCCATTGCACGCAGCTTAGAGAGGAAGCTATAGCCGTCCATGCGAGGCATTTCTACGTCGCACACAATGCTGTCAATTTCTACCCCGGTTTCCAGTTTGTCTAATGCGTCGCGCCCGTCCCGTGCTTGGATGACCTCGTAGCCCACTTTCTCTAGGGTCAGGGCGAGCAGTCGGCGCACGTTTACAGAATCATCGATGACCATAAAGCGCGATCGCTGATTGACCAGCTTATCTGGCACGGTTTGCAGGCTCGCCGCATCCATCGCCCCATTGGCCACCGGGTTGGAATACAGGGCAGCAGCTGAATTAATATCAGATCCCTCACAGTTGAGCACCCATCGGGCCAAATCCGGCAAACTCACCAGCGGGATTACCCGGCCATCGCCCAGAATGGTGCAGTTGCTAAAGCCTGCGGGCAGCGCAATCGGACCTTCTACCCGACGCACGGCAACCTCTTGCTCACCCCAGGAGCGATCAACTTCTAGGCCAATGCGCTGTTCGTTTAGGCGGAAAATCAGCACGCTGGGCTTGTCCATGTTGGGCGCTTCTTCCAGGCTGTCAATCTGTCGGGGGCAGTTGAATGCCAGCCAGTTTGAGAGCTTGATCAGCCGAACCGCATCGCCCTTGAAGTGGAACATGGGCTTGCCCTCGGTCTCGTACATGTCACCCGGATCAACAATGGTGACTTCTTCGATCATGTCTGTGGGGAGCGCCACGGGCATGCGGTTGCCCTCTGCGAGCATCACTCGGGTGACAGAGAGCGTGTAGGGCACCGAGATGGTGAAAGTTGTGCCTTTGCCCGCTTCGGTATCGACGCTGATATCGCCGCGAATCTGGGTGAGATTGTTGCGCACTACGTCCATGCCAACACCTCGACCCGAGAGCGCTGTGACTTTATCAGAGGTACTAAAGCCAGGCTCAAAAATAAGAGAGAGCAGTTCGGCTTCGGTGGCGATGCTGAGCAGGTCGGCATCGAGTCCCATGGATTGGGCGCGATCGCGTATCTTCTCTAGCGGAATTCCGTTGCCGTCGTCCCTCACCGTAATCACCGTGCGATTGTTACGGTTAAAGGCTTTAATCTCAATGGTGCCAGTGCCGCTTTTGCCCTGGGCTTCTCGGGTTTTGGGCTTTTCAATGCCGTGGTCAAAGGCATTGCGCACAATGTGCATCAGCGGATCGTTCAGCGATTCTAAAATGTTGCGATCGATCAGGGTGTTTTCACCTTCTAGCTGCAGTGAAACAGATTTGCTGTGCTCTATTTCTAGCTCGCGTAGCGCCCGTGGGAAGCGATTTGTAATATCTGACAGCGGTCGCATCCTAAGCTGATTGAGATTGCGCTGGATGTGACGAGCCGTACGGTGAATAACGCGGGCGGTTTGCTCTGTTTTGTCGACGCTAAGTTCAATGTCGTCGGCCACCTCTTGCAGCTTAACAACAGATTCTACAATCTGGCGGAAGGGCAGATGCGCGTCGTTGTAGCGATCGAATTCGAGACTATCAAAGTCCTTGCGAAACTCAGACGGAGCGCTGCCGACAGGATCGATATTTTCTTTTTGAGGTACGCCATTTTGAGCACTCCCGTTCTCGGAAGCCCCATTCTCAGCAGACCCGTTCTCAGCAGACCCATTTTCAGCGGTAAGACTTTCTGTTGCTGTTTCTGTAGAGGCGTTTTCGACCCCAAACTCAATGCTGCCGCCATGGACGCTGCTGGGAAGAGCGTTGCTAGGGGCGCGGCCGGTGAGTAAAAAGGGACCGCTGGGCTGTTCGTAGATGTCTTTGACATCGTCGTTGATTTCGTCGAGCGATCGCAGCTTTTGCCCCAGGCTTTTCACCAGCCCCCGCATCCGCTTTACTTCTGCTTCTAGCCGATTGCGCTCAATGGTCAGCTCACCAAAGTAATCATTCAGTTCATTGAGTTTCCGCACGGATACGCGTACCGTATTGTCGGCCAAATCCGGTGCGTCTTCCTGCACCTTCGGGCTTTCCGAAAAGCGGAATTCTGTTCCTGAATGACTGTTTTTCTGTTGATTCTTTTTGACAGTCTCGTCTTCATCAAAAACACCCGCAAAGGCGTCTTCTTGGGTTGTTGTTTCTGCGGCTGTTGTTTCTGCGGCTGACTGAGTGGCATCCACCACTTGCCCAATGACAGTATCACTTGGTTCAGCAGGAATTGCTTGGGTGACTTCTGGCGTGTTCGCCTGTTCTACTGCCGAATCCGCCTTCTCAAAGTCTGTTGTTTCTGTTTCAGGCTCTATATTTGTAAAGACGCTATCGACGAGTGCGTCATCTTCCTCCCCAAAGGAAAAGATGCTGTCTACCAGAGCGTCATCTTCTTCCCCAAACGCTAAGACGTCATCATCAGACGGCACCGGTAGGCTATCTGCTGATTCTTCACCCACTTCAATGTCGATCATGCCAAAGCTAACGCCGCTGAGGTCGGTGGGCATGGAGTCGGTGTTGCCGGTGATGATCAGTGCTTGCGATCGCCGCCACACTTTCAGCGCCTTTTGGCCGACTTCTTGCAACTGCTTGCGATTGGCCGCCCCTGCTGCGTAGGTTTCAACCGATTGGCACAGCTGGATGAACGTGGGTAGCTCTAGCATTTCGCCCAGTGCACTGAGCTCCTGCGCCATGATGACGAGTTCCTCTTGCAGGCCCACGGGCCGCTCTTCCAGCAGGGCCTCTAGCCGCTCTAGGGAGCTGTCTACCTCCGTCTGAAAAATCAGCGGCATGACGTCCTGCCCTTCGTCCGTGTCCATGATGGAGGCGGCATCTTCGGCGGAGGGTTCGCCTAGGGTATCGTACAGGCCATCGAAAATTGGGGTGACAAAGCTGCCGACCCAGTCGTCGTCTATGGGTTGCTGGAGGCGATCGCGCTCTACAATCTGGCGAATGGCGTCAATGCCGCTGAGCAGCTGACTTTCCACATCGCTGGTGACTCCCTCGCCCCGATTGATTTTCACCACCTTGAGCGAATCTTCTAGTCGGTGCGCCAGTTCGCTGGTGAGGTTATAGCCCATCAGCGCCGCCCCCCCTTTAATCGAATGGGCCGCTCGCAGCGCCGCGTTCATTTCATGGGTGTCTACCCCGCGCTGCGCCACGCCCAGCAGGGCCCCTTCTAGCGTGTCCAAATACTCTCCGGCCTCATCGAGAAACTGGAGGCGAATTTCTCGCTCTTTATCTTCCATGCGTCTCTCCTATGCCGTTCTCTGACCTATGCCGTTCTCTGAAAGGCCATCTGCCTGGCCTTCTTCGACGATAAATGCCGCCACCTGAGACTGCAAGTCTTGGGCCACGCCGAGGGTTTGATCGAGCGCTGCCGATACCTGGCGAGAAGAGGCCGAAGTGCGCTCTGCCAGCTGGGCGATTTCTGCCATTAGGGCCGATACGTCTGCCGAGGTCGCCACCTGCGATCGCGTCGCATCCGAAATTTGATGGGCCAGCTCATCCATTTTCTGCGAACCGGAGAGAATTTGATTCAAGCTAGCTTTGGCTTCTTCGACGCGGCGGGTGCCTTCGACGACCTGAGCAGTGCTCTGCTCAATAGCTTCGACCACATCGCCTGTTTCTCGCTGGATGGCGTCTACAATGCGCTCAATTTCTTCGGTTGCGATCGCCGACTGACTCGCTAGCTCACTCACTTCTTCAGCCACCGCGGCAAAGCCCTGACCTGCTTCCCCGGCGCGAGCCGCCTCAATGCCGGCATTGATTGCCAGCAGATTCGTCTGCTGCGAAATCTTGTTAATAAGCGACAGTGCCTTGTTGATCTGTTGAGAAGATTCGCCCAATCGCTTTACCTTTTTCGCCGTTTGCCCCACCGTTTGGCGCAGGCTCATAATGTTGCTGACGGTGAGATCCATAGCCTCACCGCCGAGAGTCGCTGTAGTTGATGCTACCTTGGCCACGGCGGCGGCTTCTTGTGCCTGCATGGCGACTTGCTCAATGAAGCTGGTCATCGCGTCTACAGATTCTAGCGTGCGGGTCGTTTGCTGCTTTTGCTGCTCAGCTTCTTCTGCCAGGGTACGAATGGCGCTCTCGTTTTGGCCCAGCGAGTCGTTCACCTGGTGGGCAGAGCGCTGCACCTGGGTAACGATTTCCTGCAAGTTGCCCACAATGGCGTTAAAAAAGTCGGCGACGGTACCGATTTCGCTGGCGGTAACGTCAGCGCGGACGGTGAGGTCACCATCGGCGGCGGCTTCCACATCGCTCAGGAGTTCTACCAGCTGGTTTTGCAGCCTTTCTTGGCGCTGCATACGCTCTAACGCCATTTCCTGCGTTTCGGTCATGGCGGCTTCTTTGAGGCGATTGGCCTCTGCCTGCTCTAGGGCAAAGCCTAGCTGCGTTGCCGCCCGCTGGACAAAGTTGATGCTGGTATCGCTCCACTGACGCGGTCCGCTGCATTCGTGAGCAATGAGCAGTCCGATCAATTTGTCTTCTACGACGATGGGTGCCACGAGGTTTGCCCTAACCTCAAAGGGCTTTAGCTGGCCTATGTGGCAATCGGTGAGCCCCGCATCGTAAATGTCTGTTGTGGCCTTAACTCGCCCGGTGCGGTACTGCTCTACGTAGCGATCGGCAAAGCAGGGGTCGGCGATTTGTTCTCCTAGCGCTGGAGGCCACTGCGGATCGACCGATTCGGCGACGACGGTGCCTTTCCAGGTTTTGTCGAACAGGTAAATGATGACGCGGTTGGTCTCAAGTGCGAGCTTGACCTGCCGAGTCACTAGCCGAAAGATTTTCTCGCGAGTCTGCGGTGCAGAGGCTTCGCCAACGCTGGTCTCACGAATATTCGTAATCAGGTTAGAAAGCTGCTGCTCCTGCTTCACAGCCAGCTTTTGGTTCTCTAACAGCTTCGCTTGGGACAGGGCATAGCCAATCTGCGTGGCAATCTGCTGAATCATATTGGTTTCTTCCGGCTGCCACTGGCGCGGCCCGCTGCACTGGTGAGCGCACAGCAGGGCGATAAGTTTGTCACCCACTACAATCGGGGCGACCATATTGGCTTTTACCTCCAGCTCTCTCAGCAGGCGGCAGTGGCATTCAGTGAGATCTTCAGTCTCAATATTTTCAACGGTCGACACCTGGCCGCTCATAAATCGCTCGACTGAGTCTGGCAGCATCGGGTCTTCAAGCTCTTGCCCCTTGGCCCGGCTCCAGCCTTTGCCGACGGATTCTGCGGTCGCAACGCCGCCCGTATAGGTACTGTTGAACCGGTAGATTAATACCCGATCTACGTCGAGGACTTCTCTCGCCCGTTCCACGCTGCTGCTAAAAATGGCGTCTTCTTCGAGCGTTTTGCGAATGTCGCTGGTGAGCTGAGATAGGGAGCGCGCTCGCCGGGCAGATTCAGACTGGGTTTCGCTCTGGAAGCGCAGCGAAGATTCGGAGTTTGAAACGGCAGCGGCCAGTTCGTTGAAGGCGCTGGCAACACGGCCAACTTCATCGCGAGCAAAGACATCCGCCCGCGCAGTGCGATCGCCCGATGCAAACTTTTCGGTGGCTTCCTGTAGGTTGCGCAGCGGCCTAGAAATAGAGCGACCCAACAGATTTGCGATAATCGCATCAGCCAGCAGTGCCAATAGCGTGGTGCCCAGCAGTATTAGGAAGGCTTGCGTTCTCCAGCTCTGGAAGGCCGTTTCAGGCAGTCCTCTTTGTAGAACGCCAATGGCCTTGCCGTTCCCATCTAAAATGGCGGTGGCTGCCACGGTATAGTCCTGTCCGCTCGGTAGCAGCTCAAATCGCTCACTGATAATTGCGTTGGTCTGCCCTGCATTTGCTGTGCGAATCGTTTTTTCTAAAAAGTTGAATCGGGCGGTGTCAACGACGGCGGCACCTGTGCTGACCTCGCCGGATTCTGCCCTGGCCACCAGGTCGAATGATCCGCTGGGCTCTTGCAAATAGATTTCTGTGTAGCCTTCTGAAAAGTTAGTGAGTGTCTCGGTAACGATGGCTGAGTCGCTGTTAACAATGTCACCGGTGACCAGCGCACCGATCACGGTGTTGCGCACGCCGGAACGGTTTGTGGGTGTGCCACCTTCAAAAATCGGGGTCACGGTGTACTGTACGAGCGCTGCTTCATTGGCTCGGTCGGGGACTCGAATGCCGATCTGCTGAAGCTCTGGCAGGGTCTGTAGACTAATGGCTGATTTCGGTTCACTTTGCCGCAGCGCACTAGAGACCAGATTATTCGGATTGAATAGCTCACCGCTACGGTCTGATGCACTTTGGGCAATGACCCGGAACTCTGGGCTGACCAGGGCAGTGTATTCAAGTTGGTTGAGCTCCAGTCTGGTTTGTAGCGCGCTGCGGGCGTCTTGCTTGAGGGTCTCGTCGAGATTGCCAAACTCCGCAAAGTCCTCAGCGGCTTCTCGTAGCGCGGCGTCGCTAAGCGCCCCTTCTGCCGAGACGTCATTGAGGTCCTTGGCTGTAGCCGCCAGCTCAGATACGGTTTGATTGAGCAGCTGGCGGCGACCTGTGATGGTCAACAGAATGAGGCTGACGCCAATAACACCCAGTACCGACAGCATTTTGGAGGCTAGCAGGCCTGTGAGCTGTTTGTTGGCTACCCGCCGGTCGTAAAACCATTGCACTAGGCCACTGTCATTCTCGCGGGTGACCTGAATTTTCTCGGGTGCGTAGCGCTCACCGCCTTCTTGATAGCGAACCCCTCGGTATACGCGTTCTACCGGGTTTTCTTCGTCTGTCGTAGTGGCAGCGCGTTCCTGTTCAATAGCTGCGGCCATCTCGCGATCTCGCCCTACCGGGTATTCCACGCCTCTGTATCGCCCTTGCGCCCCGCTGCTAGCGTTTGTGCCGTTTGAGGCTTCGTTCTGGACGCCATTCTGGACGCCGTTTTGGACGCCGTTTTGGCTGCCATCGGATGCGCTACCTGATTGGCCATTCCTGTTGTCTTGTTCTGTGGGTTCCATATTCGCAGCGCTCTCAGGCAAACGTTCTTCTTTTCCGTCTTCTTTTTCGTGGATATTTTCACTCATAATCAGGTGCCTTGAAACACAGAAGATTGCAAGACGGCCTCAGCGTCTAATACGAGCACAATTTGATCGTCTTGAACGGCGCACCCTTTAAGATATGGCACCAAGATAGGATTGACCTGGGGCGGGGGTGGCTGAAGCGATTCCCCCGGCAGGTGAATAATGCCATCAATTTCGTCAACAATGAGTCCCAGCGAAGAGCCCGCTTTCACAATGACTGTGTTGTACTGCTGGGTGGGCCGCTCAGGAATCGGCATTCCCAGAAGCTTGACCAAGTTAGCCAGCCAAATCACACGGTTGCGCCGATTGACAAGGCCCATCATACAGGGCGGCATGTTGGGAATTGCCGTTACCTGAGAGATCGGCAGTATGGTGGCTTCCTCGACTGTTTTGGCTGCAAAAACCGCAGGCACCCGAGGCGCTAGCTGAAACTTGAGATAAGCCTCACCTGTTACCTGACGATCCGAAATAGCAAGCTTTGTTTTCACTCAACTCTATGTAAAGGACAAAACAGTAAAAGACAAAATATACAGCAAAGTAAGGATGTATTCATACTTTGTCTTGGTGAGCATTCCCTAGCGCCGTGCGACGATGTGGGGTCTTACCGCTGCTGGTCGAGTTGCCCATTCTTACTACGCAACGGTTCCAATCGCTGAAAGTGTTCTGAGCAACTCGACAGAATTTATAGGACAAAAGTGCCGTTCTCACAAGTTTGTAGATTGATAATCCGAGCGCGATAACTCGCTCATGGGCTTGCACCTATCGTTCTAGTCAGTTCAGTGTTGATCCACCCACAAGTATTGCGTACATGCTTGGCACTTTAAGCAATAGCCTGCCCACAGCTTATAGGTTGGTAACAATTTGACTTGATTTGACAATCAGAAGTTTGAATTTTCCCTGATGCCCTGACGTGTGCTTATTAATCGGTGCTCAATTTGTACAGGAACTGATTGTGTACGAACTGATGGCGCCCGAACTGAAATTGACTTTCAACTTGCCTTGAACTGAGCTTGACTGTTCAATTTGCCAGCTTCTAACTGCTGCCTACACCAAGACGGTCTCGACCGCCTCAATGAGCTGGTCGCGTGTATAGGGCTTAGTTAAGTACGCTTTTGCACCCTGTTTCATGCCCCACATGCGATCAATGGTTTGCCCTTTGGATGAGCAAATGACCACTGGCACTTCCCTAGTTTCTGGGGTGTGCTTTAGCTTGCGGCACAGCTCATATCCGCTGATGCCTGGCATGACCACATCCGTCACAATTACGTCCGGCTTCTGTGCGATCGCCTTATTCAACCCCTCTTTCCCTGTTATTGCTCCGATGACGCTATAACCTTCTTCCTGTAGGTAATGGCTCATTAGCTTCATTTCAGAAGGTGCGTCTTCAACAACAAGTACAGTTGCAGTCTTCGTTGTATTCATGATTTAGGGAACCCGTAGGGCTATTTCGGCAAGGTCGCTTGGCAAGTTTCGCCAAGGAAACGTCCAAACTCAGCGACGAAAGTGCCCTTTACACATATAGCTTTGGCCATTTAGCTCACTACATTAGTGATCTCTGAAACCATTGATTCCTAAGGGCTAAGTGGCACGCAAGCGTACGGTTGCATAACGCAAAGTCGCGACTGCGTCTTGTCCTTGCCACGCCTCTGGCGTTACGTACGCTTGCTACAAAAGCGCTTTACGTGAAAGCACGCGGGCAGGCTATCTCAATATTGTCGCTAAGCCTGTCAGATACACTTAGCAATTATCACTCATCATGGCAAAGATGGCGGTATCACACTTACAGACTTACTCCCGGTCACCTGTCTATGGCCCGTGCTGATGCCCCTGCCAATGCCCGGCTTTTCTAGTGACTGGGTATTTTGGCGACAGGGTGCTTTAGCGCCCCTTTGTCGGCAAGTGCTTAAATACCATCTTCAGCAGATCGGATTGCGTAAATGGTTTGGTCAAATAACCCGAGGCCCGCACTAGCTTTGCCCGAGCCCGATCAATAAAGCCTGTATTGCCTGTCACCATTACAATCGGTGTACGTTTGTAGCGGGGGTGACGACGCAGTAGGGCACAAAGCTCGTACCCATCTAGGTTCGGCATCGTAATATCCAGCAAAATCAAGTCCGGCTTGCTGCGCACAATCTGCATCAGGGCTTTTACCGGGTCGTTGATGGCGACGACCGACAGGCTTTGATCTTCTAAAAACTTTTGAATGGCGTTGAGGACCGTTGGGCTGTCGTCGATGCAGGCAACGGTGTAGGTTGCCCGCTTGAGCGTGTCCATACCTGCCATGCCGTTACCAGCCATCCTGGCTCGGCTCACGCCACCACTGCTCATCGGGGGCAAGCCATTGATTTGTCCGCTCATTTGGCTATTTACGCCGTTGCTAGAGGCGGTAGCCGCGCTGGGAAGTCGGCTGGTGATGGGCTGGCCAGCCGCTCGCTGCTTACTGTTGCGCTGGCATACTTCTACGATCGGGCGCAGGTCTAGGCGGCAGTAGATTGGGATGCCTTCAGTTTGGGTTTGAGGAATCAGTTCGTAGCTGCCTTCACGGATATTTAGGAAGGGTTCTATCACTTCGATGGCGATCGCACCAATGAGCTGAGCACACTGCTCCTGGTTGAGGTAGGTTTGCTCCATCAGCCATGCGATCGCTCGGTAGTCGCGGCTAACCACATCATCTACCTCATCCGAATTCTCAAAGAGCATTCGCATTTCTGTACGGGCCGAGGCGGGTACGCTGTCGCTAAATGCCTGCAGCTGCCTTTCTAGCCGCTCAAATGCCTCTGCTGAGTTCGTCGCAAAATTCAGCTGACCTTTATCAAACAAAAGTCGCCACTCCGCTGTCTGTGCTGTTAGCTTCAGGCAACCACTTACCTGACGGCTAATCAGCTGAGCCAGCAAGCTTAAAGGATGCAGTTTGTGAGAGGTACTGTAACTCGTGCTAGAGCGGCTGTTTATCATCTATCTACGCTGAGCTTTTGCAAACTTGATCCGGAGGTCCGGGTCGAAGGCGGTTGGACTGTTACATGCCTAAGCTGACGTAACATTAGTGACTGTAAATCACAATGCGTGAGCTGTCAGCTACAGGATAATAGGGTACAAATTTGTTAGATGCAACGGGAATTGGCCTAAAAGCCACTGCGCCTCTTTATTGAAACTCATTAATTGAAGTTCATGAACTGAGACTTGTTACATGAATTGAGGCTCGCTATGCGGAGACTCATTGACTGAGCCTTTGACGACGGACTTATCAACTGTGCTAGGTATACCCCGCACTATAGATTGCCCGATTCTTTTTCAATGTAGTCGCCCAGTCGCAATTTCATCAGGTTTTGTCAATATACACAGCATAATTACGCATGTAGTCAAATACAACTATTACGGCGTATCCTTTCTAGCAGCTTCATACTCTTGAGCGAAGTCTATATGTCTGCGCGACGTCTATTTTCTCTTGGGTCCTAGGGTCTATCGATAACGCCTTCCATGGTGCTACTCAGGCCTGCTGCTTCGCGAGTGACTTCTTTGATTTCGCTGACCTGGAATACAAAGCGAAAAGGTTGCCCCATGCGGCGGGTGATGTATTCCTCTAAAAGCTCCACCTGGCGGGGGGTAATTGGCTCGCTCGCGTTGACCACCATTTCGACTTCAGGCACGGTCAGCTGCCAATTGGTAGTGCTGCTGACCAGCGCTATATTTTTAAAGGTTTCTGTGTCTTCTAGCGCTCGTCTCACATTGGCTTCTAACTGGTTTTGCCGGACGAGCTCCACTAGGCTGATGCCCAGTGGAATCACTAAGAGACTGGTAAGAATTACTACCGCACTAAGCGGTCTGCGCGCCCGACGAAATGGGGAGTATCCCGCCATAAAAAAAGCCAACATACAAGCCAGCGTGATCCCTAGTAAATTGGTGAGATACAGCAGACTTGCTCCAAAGGCCAGCGATAAGTTGAACTGAGCAATCCCCAAGCCTACGACGCACAGAGGTGGCATCAGGGCGACTGCGATCGCAGTGCCCGCCAGCGTACTCGATAGCTTCGGCTGCACCTTGGCGTAGCCACTAATGCCCCCAGCCGTAATCGCAATTCCCAGATCCAGCAGCGTCGGCGACTCGCGCGCTGCGACCTCGCTGCCATATTCCAAAAACCCCGACCCAAAGCCAATCATCGCCGAAAGGCCAACTGCGATCGCTGTCCCTACGCCCAGTGCCTTCAGGCCCTCTAGCACCAGCTCCACATCCCCTTCTAGAATGCCGAATGCCACCGTTCGGATGGGTGACATGAGCGGGGCCACCAGCATCGCACCAATGATCACGGCTGCGCTGTTTGACAGGAGCCCAAGGGTGGCGATCACGCATGCTCCTACGGTGAGCACCACATAGTCGATATCTAGCTCAGCTTCGTCTAGGAGCCTATCTTGCATGTGCTGATGCGCCTGAGGTGC
>ERZ1740067.909-NODE-909-length-21988-cov-7.513336_pt1 | contig 21988 bp, 19 predicted proteins | sample MGYA00581736_ERZ1740067 | MGnify/ENA primary metagenome ERZ1740067 (study PRJEB43018, sample SAMN04849236) | marine metagenome | isolation source: floating plastic debris | place: Pacific Ocean | collected 2008-08-27 | study: EMG produced TPA metagenomics assembly... | reverse complement strand
AACCCCATATGCAAAAGCGTCCGAATCGGTGGCTGGGACAGTGGTCCTAAAACTTCGGGACAAACTCGGATTCAAGGACCGTGGTGTCAAACAAGCCAATTTTCAGGTGCTCCGAGACACCCGTGCACTATGTCCATCGATTCTCCTGGAAATGGGGTTCCTATCCAACTCAGAGGAGTCCGGTTATCTTAAGACCAAGAACGGGCGCACGGGTCTTGCCCTGGCCATTTTGGAAAGCATCCATGAATACCTGGACCATGATTGAGGTATTCAAGGAATTGGCTGCGCAATTGAAGTCCATCATATTGGCTTTGTGGGAATCCCTGCGCTCCCTTCTACGTGGCTCATAAATTCTGGAATTGAGCCCACAATAAAGGATGTCCACTGGCCTGGTTCTCCTTAGAGGTAACGGTCGGATAGACAGTCCATTGGGTTTTTTTGATGGGCCATACCCCACGGCGGTCCATGCCACAGGTATCCATTTTGGCAAAAAGTACGGGGGAGCACAACATATAGTCCCGTTGCTTCAAGTTGACGCCCTTCCGATAGGCCCCCATCCGAAAGTAGGTGGCATCACCGCCCCTATCAGAATCCACCTCAAAACCATCATGCTTGGATATGTCCCTTAAACGGGTGTCCCTTAGCAAGGGTGAAAGGGCATCACTATAGGGGACATCGTTCAGGGTACCACAGATCAGCACATGCTCGTGTCCCGACATCAGTAATTTTTTATACTGGTTTTTCGCGTGTTCGGCCTGAGCCTTCCGTTGAGAATGGGCCGCATCATCGGTGTCCCCTTTGGGAAAGTGGCCGTTGATGACCGTTACGGACTCCCCTTTGGGCGTGATAATGGTGTATTCCGGACAATCGATATCGAAAAGATGCTGGCCGTCCCCATTCTTTTTATGGGCATGGCTCCTGATCGTATCCACTACGTGGCCGTTCTTGGTCAATATGGCCATTCCGAGTCCCCTTTTGCTGTTCCCCTCCAAATGCAACAACTGCTCAAAAGGTTCCAGGCCGTGGTCCACTAGGGCCATGGCATTGAACTCTGCCAGGGAAAGCCCGTCTTCAACCTCCTGTAAGACCAACACGTCTGGATTCACGGTGGCGATGGTCAAGGCCTTGTTCTTTACCGTCTTTTCGGCAATGGGAAGGGAATGTACCTGTACCCATCCGTTCCAGCCCACTTTGTCCGTGGCCCGCTCCTCCATTTGGCTTCCCCTGGGCTTGACGTACAATTGCCCCCCTTTTTGACGGAGCACCAGGTAGGGTTCGGTCGCCTTTGAGGTGAACCCCAACAGGAAGGCAAGTTCCCGCAGTCGGCCATAGTCCGTATCGGACCGGAGCGATTTGCCCATCAGCCTGTGGAACTCGTCCACCCAGGATTGGAAGTTTCTTCTCTTGTTCCCATGCACCAATCCGCTATCGCGGTGGAACAGATTTTCGATGTTAAAGCTTGCGATTTTCATATTACTTTGATTTTTGGTTTTCATTCCCTTTCATAGGGAATCCATTTATTTCTGATTTTAAATAATTACCTGACATGTTATGTCCGTTTGTCCTTGGTGTCCTTGTCAAAGGCCACCAGGTTGAACAGCTGCCGCATCCGACTGCGGACACGCGCTCCGTAGCGCTCCTCCAGTTCCTGGGCGTTCAAGTTGGTGGTGGCATGGGTGCGGAGGCCCGAATTCAGGAACAGCTCGTGGCGGGAAAGCAAGATTTCCCCCATCACGTTACAGTCCTTCCCGAAGTGCCTTCCCATCGGCTCGATGCCCAGATCGTCAAAACAATAGAACCTCCCATCCCCATAATCCTCGATGATGCGGTGGCCGATATGGTTGAAACCGAAAACGATATTGCGGCATGGCATCATTTCGTAGGGCTTGAAATGTGGGGTCACGTACCGGAGCAATTTCATCAGACTGGTCTTACCACAGCCCACCGGCCCGGAGAGCAGGATACCCTTGTTGGGGTCGATGCCCAATTTGCGGCAGGTCCCGAAGTCACGGATCGCATAGTTGCAAAGCTTGAAGAGGATTTCCCTGTCCTCATCGTAGATCTTGAACTGCCTACCAAAGAGCAACTGTCCCTTGGCCTCAAGGTAGATGATGATTTTCTTGAAATCGTAGTCCACCCGGTTTCCGCAGAGTTCCCCAAGCGAATAGACCACACTGCCTTCAGTTATCTTAGAGGGGTTGTCCATAATCCTTTTCTGTTGTGGTGATCAAATGGTCCTTGCTGCCCACGGCCTTTTTTTCCCTTTTTTCCCGGGCCAGTTCCCGGGCCTTGAGCATCCAATTGTCTGCAGCCGCCTTCCAATCCTGTATGGCCACCTTTCCACCGATCTTCCAGCCGATGGCCTGGTAGTGGTTGAAAAATTTGAAGGCCTCCTCCAATGCATATTTTTTTTCCTTAAAAAAATCCAATACCTCCAATTGACTTCTTGGCTTGACTCCCAAAGAGCGTTTATTAGGTTTGTATTGTTTTCTATATAAGGTATCCGGTACGGATTTGGGACGGTACGTCCCAAATATGGTACGGGTGCGTCCCATGAGTGTACCTCTATCGGTACAATTCTGGGACAGCGCGACCATGGAAAGTTCGTGTGGACTTTTGGCCGGCCTGTAGTCCAAATGGCCAAATTCCTGCAGCTCCTTCAGCAGCCGGTGATAGGTCGACTTGGAGCCAATCTTGGCCATTTTCATGAGTTCCGTTCTGTTGGCATAAAATTCGTCGGGAAAGAGGTGAAGGTTCCAATAGAAGAACAGTGCCATGTACAGGCTGACATGCCCATAGCTGAGCCGGGCATCACCATAAAAGTCCACTAGTGTCGCATTCAGGTGCTGGATATAGTTCATCTACTGTTGGATTATGGGGAACAACCGGTTTTCGGCGATGATGGTATCAATTTCCTCGCGGTCATAGTAGATCAGTCCCTCAATTTTATAGCTGGGAATGGTCCGGTTGTTCCTCAGATTCTGGAGAGTGGCATGGCTGATCTTCAGATGGTCCATCACCTCGGTCGAGCGCAACCAGTTCTTGGGTTTGGCCAGCTTTGTCCTTTCGTCCAAAAGCCGTCCAATCTCCCCAAGGAGCTCCTGCTGGAACTTCTCAAGGTCTTCTGTGGTAACAATGGATGTGGGCATTTGTCTTTGTTTTTGATAGGAACCCGAGGGTCCTTGTTGTTTTCGATACAAATTTGACTATCCCTAAGCGAAGTTTTTATATAGTATATAACGACTATATAGTTTTTACCAATCCGCCAAGCGGCAGACCGAAATGACCCACTTCAATAAAAATATCATCATAATCGTCCTGAGAAAATGTCACAAATTGGACAATCTGGTTTTTATATAGTAGATAACAACTATATAAAAACTCAGGCATCCCTTCCGTCCAAAAAGCCAAGGAAGGCATCGAGCAACCTACTTAGGTATTTGGCCCGTTCCTTCTTTCGGTTGGCAATCTGGGACAACAGCATATAGGGCTCCTTGACCTCAATGCCGAACACCTTCCCGAAATATTCCACAAAGGCCTTGATTTCGAAATCCCCGTGGTTGATCGCCCTTGCCTCTCGAAGCGCATAGGCCAGTTCCACAGCGGCGGTATCCGGCAAGGTGAACAAAAAGGCAGGGGAACCATCCATGGGAGTTCCAGGAACTCCCGTTCCCAAGGCCGTTAACCGGTTTTCCATTTCTTTTAGATAATTGCCATACCGTTCCAGGCCCTTGAAAGTGGCCAAGAGCATGTCATGGGAGGTCTCGAACTCGTTGTCGTACCGATAGGCATAACCCTCCCGGATGGGATGCCCCGTTCCCTTTTCCCTAGTAAAATAATGGGTGTCCCGGTCCGTTCGCCCTTCCAATAGATAACGATGGAATTCCAAGTACGACCCAAAAAAGGCGTTGAGACGCTTCCTTTCTATTTGGAGAAACTTCAGTTGGGATTTTAGTCCAAGCCTGGGCAGTTTCAGTTCGCACTTGTGGACTTCGGTGTAGTATACCAAATGTTGCATGGGGATCGGTTTGATTTCCTTAAAAAAATGGATTTCCGAAATTTCGTTTGGAAAGCCCTTGGCCACCACTTCGTTACGTAATAGGCCCAGGGTCTTCCGGCAAAGGCCGATTCCCTTGTTCGCACGTTCCACTACTGAGAGCCTTTCCTGGCGTAGATTCCCAAGGGCTTCGTCAAATTCCGAAATGATGGTGAAAATCTCCATGGTCGTAAGAGTGTTTTTGGTATTGAGTGCCTCTTATAAAATTAGACTTCAAAGACCATTTTTTCTTGGGTTTCAACGCCCCAATCCCGAAAAGCGAACGAAAATACCGACAAAGGGAAATCCCTTTTCCCGAAAAGATTGTCCGGGGTCTGTAATCGGGTTACATTCCCCAATAAAACCCGCTTGTGGATCAAAGCGACAGTAACCTTTTCGACCGTTATTCCATTGACGACACCTTTATTGTGCGTATCCCTTTGTTGCCCTTGGAAACCGAGGGCCCCAATCCCGAATGGGAACCTACCCAAACCAGTATTGGGAAGTTGTGGTCCGAAATCCCTTTTCGAACCGCCGTGCAACATGCTGCCCCAGGACTATCAAACGAAATCGAGCGCTGGCTGAAGAACAAGGACCCAAAAAAAACAGATGGCCTATGGTACACTTTGATGAAATACTATATCCGCAGCCGTACCAGGGCAACGCCCTTTGGTCTGTTCGCCGGACCCGCCCTAGGGCGTTTCGCGGGCACCACTGAATTGTGCTGCCAAAACATCCGTGGTTCGGTGGAAAGATCCGAGATCAATTTGGAATATAATGGGGAAACCCTTGAACAAGTACCGTCCTATGACAAGACTCTTTGGTTCCCCAATCCGATGCTCTATTTAGGAAAGGACTGCTGGCGCTATTGGGATTTCAACCAATCCGGAAAAAACCCAAATCTCCGGGAAGTGGCCCGTAACAAGGCACTTGAACGACTGCTGGAGAGGGCACAAAATGGGGTCACCAAGCCAGCGTTGGTTGCCACCCTTTCAAATCTGGGACATTCCCAGGCACTATCCAACGCGTATTTACAACAGCTGGTTGACAGCAAGATATTGCTTCCCGAAACGGCTCCCTCGGTGTTCCATCCCCATATCACCGTACAAGAGGACGAGGGCGAAAAGAATACAATGAACACTTTTATAAATAGCTATCCCCAATTCCAACAGGCCAAATTGGACTATTGCTTGAAGCATCAGCTCAGGGATGCCCTGAAGGTTTCCGGCCTCTTTTCCAATGGCAACCAAAATTCGGATTACACTGAGTTTACCAAGGCATTCCATACCCTATTCGGAACCGAAAAAGTGCGGTTGGTGGATGCCATGGATGGTGAATATGGACTGGGCTATCCCATTGGCCAATACCGAAAGGCCAACAGCTATCTTCGAAACTTTGAAATTGCTTCTAAGGAAAATACGGATCTCGCGAAACCCACTTCCGGCCAAAAATGGTTGTTGGCTCAATGGAAAGCCAACCCTGAAAACGATACCATCCAATTACAGGATGAGGACCTAAATTCGTTTGTGCCGCCCGATTTTGGTTTTGGCCGTTCCTTTTTTGGTCTGGTGGAATGGGTCCGTTGGGGCGAAAAAACGTTTTGCCATCCGCTCTCCTTTGGCGGTGCTTCGGCCGCCGTGTTGCACGCCCGACACGGTATTGGAAACGTGGTATTCAAAAAATGGACAGAACAGATTTGCAATTTTGAAGAAAAGGTCAACAATGCCCTTTCGGTGGAAGTGGCCTATCTTCCACATGTAAAGGAATCCCTTGTGGCCTGCCGTCCGATGTTGCGAACGCATGTCCTCCATTTGAACAATGGACGGCGGAGGGAAAAGGCCAATCCAATGGCCCTAAATCACCTGTGGCTGCAATATACCGAGGAGGGACTGGTCCTGATTGAAGGTACATCGGGCAGGCTTGTCCAACCCTATCTGACCACCGCCCACGACCACCATCGCAGTCCGTTGGCACTCTACCGTTTTCTGGGGGACCACCAATTCGGTGGGAAACGCCGTTATGCCCATTTTAATTGGGGACCTTTGCCAGAGAGCACGTTACAGCTTCCACGGGTGCTGTACAGGGATGTGTTGGTTGCCAAACGACAATGGCATTTTGCCCAAGAATCCATTGACCAAATAAAAGCAATGATCCATGACCGAAACACTTTTAATACCGAGTGGCCTAAATTCTGCCAGTATCACGACCTGCCAAAAAAAATATGTTGGTATCTTGACGACCAACGCTTGGTGTTGGATACCGAAGATCTGAGGCTTATGCAAATCTTCATAAAACGGCATCCCAATGATCAGCCTTTGGTCTTCGAGGAATACCTGCCCCCTGGCGGGCCGGTGGTCAGGGATACCCATGGCAATGTCTATGCCAGTGAGTTCCAGTTTTCCTTCCTCAAAAAAACAAACGGCTATGGGAAATAACGCCCCGCTTTGGCTTTCCCTGGAGATTTGGGGCACGCCCCAAATGACCCACGATATAGGGATGGGGGACCTGCTGCCCATTGTTCGGATCGATGCCTTTCGGCCATGGATTATTTTCTGGTTTTTTGTAAGGTATTGGGACGGTATGCCCCAAATACGGTTCCGGATATTGGTGCATTCCTTGAAACAACAGGTCATCAAGGAACATATCACCTCTCAAATGCACTCCTATCTAGAGGCTCGTAAACTTTGGAAAATCCAATGGAAACCCTATGTCCCGGAATTGGAACGCTATGGGGTAACCAATATGGAAACGGTGCACCAGCTCTTCCACCTCCAAAGTGTTTACGCCCAAGGCCTTTTTGGGAAACGGTTGTCCGAGGAACAGCGGTTGATAAGATTGGCCAATCTATGGCCCCGGCTATTGGCAGCCGTATATCCCGATTGTGCGAAGCAACACAGGTTTATCAAGGAACAACAAAAATTCTTTAAGGAGCGTCTGGAGTTTTCCGACCGTTCCCGAAAGGCTATTTCGAAGGCCTATCGGGAATTGGTTCCTAAAATCATTCTGCCCCAGGAAACCGAAAAAATCAATGTTGAAAGCCAATACCCCTTGGTACAAACGATGGCCAAGGGCCTATCCGACATCGAGGGAGATACCCAAACCTCCAAGGCCCGGATCATCAGGGATATCCTCCACATGCATGTCAATAAATGTTTTTTGACGGACCATGGCCAATTTGAATACCTGTTGTATGAGTTTCTTGACCGAGCCTATGCCTCACAGAAGGCACGGATGAGCAAATAATTGGCTCAGTTCCGTTGGAACTGTGCCCGAATACCTCGGAAGAGCCGTTGCAGCAGGCTCATCTCCTCGGTAACGATGCGCCCTGTGCCCAAAGACACGCCGTCCAATGGGAGGGTTCTTCCATAGCTGGTCTCCATGGATGGCAATCGCAATGTGATTCCATAGCTACCCGTTTCAGGATGCGGAACTTCGTTCACCCCATGGACTTGGGCCTCCAACGTACCATATTCGGATGCGGGATAGTTCTCCAGTTGCAATAGCACCTTTTGTCCTTTTCGAACCTTGCCCTTGTTAATGGCCGTTACCTCCATCTGCCCGATGCCCAATCCGTTTTTTTTGGGGAATATGGCTAACAAGGGCTTCCCCTCAAATACCTGTTGACGGAGTGTCAAGGGTTGCAAATGATTGACCGTTCCGGATGTTGGGGCCACCAATACATAATCTCGTTCATACGCTTCCAAAGCACCCCGCAGTTCCGACCGGGTATTGCGGAGCCTGTCCTCCAACAGCCCCCGTTCCCGGGAGAGTTCCAGTCCCTGAAGAAGCCGTCCATCCTCCTGGGAAAGGATAAACAACCGGGTCTCCGCCATACGCTGGCGCAGCGCGGTAAGTTCCTGTTTTCGAAGAAGCTGTTGCCGTTGCCGTTCCTCATATTCCGAGGTGCTGACCACCCCTTTTTGGTAAAGGGTCTTGTACCGTTCCACATCCCTGGCCCCCAATCGGACGGCATTTTCAAGTTCACGCTCCAAGCGTTCGGAATCCAATAGCCATCGCGAATTGTGGGACACGCGGTCCCGGGTAATGGAGCCGTGCATGTCGTCGGGCTGCAACCGTTGCCAGAGCAGTTTTTGCTTCCATTGTTCCAAAAACGCCCAAAAGTAGGGCTGTACCTTGCCGAGCTGCATTCCCTTTGGGAAAGGCATATGGTCTGATGGAAGGGAATCGCTTGCCGCCAGCTCCAAGGTATCGAGCCATAGCCATACTCTTTGGATGTCCTCAAGTCGGGCGGGATTGTCCAACTCCAAGAGGACCTGCCCTTCCATCACCATATCCCCCGACTTGAAGAAAAGCTGACCGATGCGACCGTCCAGTTGGGTTGACAGGTGTACCACTGGATTGCTGCCCATCACCTTTACTGGCCCTGATACCACATCGGGATATGACATCCAATGGCCCATCAAGAACAAAAGTATCGTGGAAACGACAATGGCATAGGTTCCGTAGCGTAGCAATGCCCCGGGCATCCCTTGATGGGATTCACGATATTCTTCCAGGCTATGGAATTGTGTGTCCTTCATCTTCCGACTTCCAATTGGTATTGTACCAGTCCATAGTAATGTCCCTTTTGGGCCACCAGTTCCCTGTGGGTTCCCCGTTCCACCACCATACCCTTCTCCAGCACCACGATATGGTCGGCATTGCACACGGTACTCATCCGATGGGCAATGACCAGTACGGTTCGTCCTTTGTAGAATCCATGTAAGTCCTGCATTACCTTGCGTTCGAGTTGGGTGTCCATGGCACTGGTCGCCTCGTCCAAAAAGAAGAAACTGGGTCGTTGGTAGAGCGCACGGGCCAATAGTACCCGTTGCCGTTCCCCGCCACTGAGCGATGCCCCATCCGCCCCGATTCGGGTCTGCAGCCCCAAGGGGAGTCCATTGACCATCTCTTTCAGATGCGAAAGCTGTATCGCTTCAAGCAGTCGCTCTTCGTCGATCTGTCCCTGTTCGGATTCGGTAATGTTGGACAACAGTGTGTCCTCGAAGAGAAAGCCCTCCTGCATCACTGCACCGCAGGCCTTGCGCCATTTCCTTTTGGAAACATGCCGTAGATCGGTTCTTTCCAATCGTATGCTCCCTCCATAATCCGGATAGTGTCCCAAGAGCAGTTTCAGCAGCGTGGTCTTCCCACTGCCACTGGCCCCCACCAATGCGGTCGTTTTCCCGTGGGCTATGGTAAAGCTGACCCTGTCCAGGGCCAAGGGCTGGGATTTAGGGCCGTACCGGAAGGTGAGGTCTTCGATGTGAATGCTCCCCTTTGCATTCGGGGGGGCTCCCTTCATTTCCTCCACGGGGTGGGTATGGACCTCTTCCATCCGTTCGAGGCTCAATCGGGCCGCCTGCACCTCCACAAAGAACTGGGCAATCTGGCCCAAGGGCAGCCCCACCTGCCCGATGATGAACTGGATGGAGAGTATGGCCCCCAGGGTCAATTGGCCCTCGATGACCAAACGGGCGGAAAGGAACAGCAACAGCAGTGACCCCAGTTGGTGCAGGAAAAGGGCACCGTACCTTTGTTTTTGGAGCAATGCAAGTTGGGCGTGCTGAATCTTGAAGAGTTTGTGTTGCAGCTTGGCCCATGCCGTCCGATGTTTGTTTTCCGACAGGTTGTCCTTGATGGCGACGATACCGCGGACAAGCTGCCAGATGGTCCTTTGTGTATCTGATTCCCGTTGGAAGCGTTGGTGGTCCCAACGCAGCTGTTTTTTGAGAAAGTAAAGGGACCAAAGTCCATAGCCCAACAACATCATCACAAAGACCAAGGCCAGTTGGATGTCATAGTACCAAAAAACAATCCCATATGCCAAGAGCGTTACCATGCTGAAGAAGGTGCCCAAGCTTTGGGAGGAGACAAACTCCTGTACCTTTCTATTGTCCTGTATCCGCTGGATAAGGTCACCGGAATGTTTGGAGGAAAAAAAAGGGATGGGCAAACGGAGCAACCGCCGTAGATAGTCCGACACCAACCGCAGGTTGACCTCCTGGGTCAGATGCAACAGAATCCATCCCCTGATAATCTCCACCGAGGAGAGGGAAACGAAAAAGACCACCTGGGCCAGCAGTACGATATGCACAAAATGAAGGTCCCGGAACTGCACCCCGTAGTCCACCAGGGCCTGGGTCAAAAAGGGTAGTGCCAACTGCGCTAAACTGCCGAAGAGCAGCCCCATCCCCAATTGCAGGCCCACTTTCCGATGGCTCCTAAAATAGCCCCATAAGCGGGAAAAGCCCCTTATATGCTCCTCCTGTGGGTATATGGGCTCTGTTTCGTGAAGCGGTTCCAACAGGAGTGCAAAGCCCTTTTCGGCCTTCCTTTCTGGAAGCCAATGCCCCAAAAAATTGTCAAAGGAAAGTTTTAGAACACCCTGCGCAGGGTCGCCAACGACCACCTTTCCCCTTTGGAAGGCATAGAGTACCACAAAATGTCTGTTGTCCCAGTGCACGATACAGGGTAAAGGGGCCTCCTTTCGAAGTTCCCCAAAACCAATCTCAACGGGCAGGCATGTGAACCCCAGCTTTTCGGCGGCCTCTTTAAGCCCGGCAAAGGAGGATCCGTTGTGTTCCAGATAGCTCCAAAGCCGGAGTTGGGCACGGTCCGTTCGCAGGCCATAAAATCGCGCCACCATCTCCAGACAGGCCGGGCCACAGTCCATGGCATCCCATTGAAGGACAAACGGAAAGGTCCTTCGACCGAAACCGAACAGGCCCATCAGTCCAGGGTACTGGCCTCACGCCCCAATAAAAGGGCATCATGGGCATTTAAAATACGTCCGGTCCTGGATAGTTCCGAAAAAGGCACAGTGGTATCTTCCCCCATTTTTACTTCCTGCTCGATTCGTGTACCGGAGAGCATGAGAATGGTCTTGATCTGTTGGTGGTCCAAATCGGGATATTGGGACCACAACAGGGCCGCCACCCCGGAGGTGAGCGCACATGCCAGTGAGGAACCCCCGATGGTAAAGTAGGGCCGCTTCCCTGAATTGGTGGTCAACAGATGTCGTCCCGGTGCAAAGAGGTCGACGTTCCTCTTCCCATAACTGGCCCATGAGGGCTTGACCCATTCCAATTTTTTGGCCGAGGCAGCCACCTTAATCAGGTTGGTGAGCCGCTCCTCCCCATTATCGGGGTTATCCCTGGGGAAGGGCGAATCCTCGGGTCTATCAATGTCCACGGGCGTATTGCCTGCTGCAGTAACGACCAGAACGCCATGGTCCTCTGCATATTCCAGGGCCTCCCAGATAAAATTCGGACGTTCCACAAAATAGCGTCCATGGCTATAGTTGATGATCTGGGCACCATTGTCCACGGCATATCGGATGGCATTGGCCAGATCCTTGTCGGTCTCATCGCCCCGCTCCGGAAAGATGACCAAGGGCATAATGAGTATGTTATTGCTGACCCCCTTGATGCCCGTGCCATTATCACGGGTCGCGGCCATTATGCCCGCTACCTGTGTTGCATGGCTGATCCAACCCTCCGGCGCGTCCACCACATGGTGGCCTCGGATGTCCGTTAGGTCATACATATCGTCCCCGATAACGGACCTAGGCTCGGCATCTATGTTTCCACAGACGGCCTTTCGCATTTCCCCTTGGTACCTGAAGCTTTCCATCATGGAGGGATACCAACCGTAATAGGCGTAGTCCCTGGCCTGCTCCAACAGTTCCTTTTGTCGTTCGGTCGATGGCTGTAAGGTATCCAGAACGGCCCCGTTGAAAAGACCTGTTTCGGCATCATAGGCCATTTCGAACAGAGATGTACATTCATTAAAAACTTCCAGTTGGCCCGAATAATAATCAAGTTCTCCCTGGATATCAGGTATGTCGTTTTCTCTAAGTTTCAATGCCTTTTGGTACATTCTGTATTCAAGGGAATCCTTTGGTTTCACTTCCGTACCGTCGATCCCCCCAAACCTCGGTTCCAATCGCCTTATGGCCCGGATATAATCGTAGTTTGAAAAGCGCAGTGTTTGGCCATCGCCATGGCCCAAAAAATTCCAGCCGTGCACATCGTCAACATAGCCGTTGCCGTCATCGTCCAAGCCGTTGTAAGGCACTTCATCCGCGTTGGTCCATATCTGGGCTCTTAGGTCCGGATGATGGATGTCCAATGGGCTGTCGATAAGGGCCACGACCACTTCCTTGCCATTGGACTTCACCCGTTCGGCATAGGCCATTTCCAGGCTGATACCAACAATGGAGTCGCGTTCCAGGTCCAAGTGTTGCCAGCCCGTTTGTTCCGTAATCTCTGGATTTTCGGAATTGCCCCCGGTACCGCATGCATAAAGCAGTACAGCTACCGCGAGCAACATCGAGATTGATTTTCCGTTGACCATAAGTGTCGTCTAAAGTTTGTTTTTCCCTTTTTTATCAACGGTTGGGGTCCTTGTCCTCCCGGACGGTCCAGCCGCCATCACCACCCTGTATCTTTTCGGGATGGGCCATTTCCATGACCTTGAAGGTTTCCAATTTCAGTGCATTGTTCTTTGCTTTGTTTTTTTGCTTTTTCATTTGTGTAAAATTTTAAGATTTAATGGGATAAAGCTATCCAAAGCCGCCCTGCTTTCACAATCAAAAAAGTCGCTTTTCGCGAAAGGTGACATCCCTTTTTAGGATAGGGTGGTCCCTTTTCAGGAAAGGGGATTTCTGCTTTCCCGTACCAGTTCGGAGGAAGTCTTGCCTAGCCTACGCTTGCAGACCTTGCTGAGGGATTTATTGTTCTTGAAACCGCACTCCTGGGCCATGGCATCCAAGGTGTACGTTTTTACGAAGTCGGAATCGGAGCGTAACTTTTTCCGAAAAAGTTCCACCCTGAGCCCATTTATGTACTGGGTAAAGGTCATCCCCACATACCGATTGAGGTACACGGAGAGCTTTTTTTCCCCGACCCCGAGCAATCGGGCCGTTTTTTTGACTGTGATGCCAGGCTCCAAATAAAATTTTTCCTCCTCCAAATCCGCCAGACCATCAGATATGGTACTTAGCTTATCCGGGCTTAGGACCACCTCGGATGAAGACTGGCCCAATCCACCCCCTCCATAATTTTCTCCAAATTTTTTGGCCTTTTGGTTTTTGGACCTTCTTTTATGGACGATAAAAAAGGCCAATAGTACAAGGGACAGCAGTGCCAATCCCATTAGATAGTACCGGTTACGGCCTTTGTACCTGTTGACCAGGGCATTTCGTTGATTAACTAATCTGGGCATATCATACTGATGCACGAGGTTTAGGTTTATGTACCTAAAATTGCTGCTGACCACACTGTCTATGGCAAGAAGGGTCGAGATATATTTTAGCTCCGCTTGGGCATTCCCATTTTTGCGGGCTTCGCCCAAGAGATATTCCCAAGCGCCCCGGGTCAGCGGGTAAAGACTTTTGGGATCCTTTTCATAGAGGGTATCCACCCTTTGCATGTGGTACAGCGTGCTATCCGTGTTCCCAAGGGCTTCATGGGCACTGCCCAAGTAAAAGTGGGCAATGGCCTGTCGCATGGCATCCCTTTCACGTTTGAAAGAGGTATTGGCCTTGTGGAGGTTGGCAATCGCAGTCTGGTAGTCGCCCATCCCATAATGGTTGGCCCCGTACACGGAAAGGAAATAGGGCATGGGTCCATTTTCTGTCCCTTCCAACAGTCCCAAGCCCTCATGGACCAATTGTTGGGAAACACTGAAATCCCCGTTCTGGTGGTGGGCCACTGCCAAGGAAAACAGTGCCCTGAGGTAAGGACCCTGCGAACCAAGTTCTTCATAAGAAGCCAGTAATTCCTTATATATAGCGATGGCACCCTCATTGTCCCCTATCAGGATGCGAATCAGTCCGATATTGTATCGGACCAATTTTTTCAGGCGGACGCTGTCCACTTGGGTTTGGAGCAGTTCATTGCACTTCAGGTAACTGTCCAAAGAGCTTTTGTACTGTCCTGCATCGTAGGCATTGCGGCCCTTCAAAAAATGGGCAGTGGCCAAATACTTGGCGTCCTTGGTCGATCTTGCCAATTGGTACAAGCTATCTGTATAATTTTGAGACTCTTTTTCTAAAGTGGTCAATGCCTTTATATGGTATGCCTGAATGTAACGGCCCGGCATCCCGGAAAGCCTAGCCCTCCGGAGCAGTTCATCTCCATAGGGGTGTACGCTGTCCGAGTCCAATCGCCAAAATTCCACGGCTTTGGGGTACAGGGAATCTAGAGGTTCGAACCTCAAATCGACAGGTTCCTGTGACCAGAGCGCGCAGGACCAAAGTAGCGTTATGTGAATGAGCCATTTCATGGTTATTCGCCATACCCATCAAACTGGGGTGAAATGCTTTATGTAGGTCAGGTATGTGGTTTTTGAAAAGGGACTTTACATCATATAATTTTATTTCTCCATAATTGATTCAATAGATATCAAGAATTCATTTTTTCAATCAAAATATTACCAAAAAAGGGCATAAACCACTGCCAGTATTAGCAGGATTGCAAAAGCCCCGATATTGAACAAAGGATTGGTTTTGAAAGTGCTCTTTGTAAACCTTATGCCTTTTGGGTCATCTTTGCCTTTGTTCTGTAAGTAACTGACCAAAGCAATCACAAGCATTGTCCCCAAGCATGTCAGTCCCATTTGGTCCATCCACGGCAATGATGGAAACAAAGATTCCAGTCCACTCCCTTCTAACCATCCCTTTGGCCCTACCTTGAAGAACATGGCAATGGGTATGGAGGCCAATGCCCCGATAATCGCTCCTTTATTTGTTGTTTTCTTCCAGAAAAGACCCAATAGGAAAACGGCCAAGATACCAGGGCTAACAATACCGGTATACTCTTGGATGAACTGAAATGCCTGGTCAAGCCCGTCCAGAAGTGGGGCAATGCTTACTGCAATCAGCAAGGCAATGGCGGCTGAAAGCCTGCCCACGTTTACCGTTGACCTGTTGCTCGCGTTTTTATTGAAATATTGTCTGTATATGTCCATTGTGAATATTGTCGAAGTGGAGTTCAACATGGAGGCCAATGAGGAGACAATTGCCGCTGCAAGTGCGGCCACGGCAACGCCCTTCAGACCAACCGGCAAGAATTGCATCAACCACGGATAGGCTTTGTCCGAAGCTCCCGAAGAGGGGATATTGGTCATGCCGGACTCACCAAGTGAAGAAAGCATTTGGGGATCATTGACGATGACATAGGCAGCGATACCGGGAATCACCACGACAAGCGGTATGATCAGTTTCAGACCGGCAGCGAACAAGATTCCTTTTTGTGATTCCCTGAGTGATTTTGCGGCCAATGTCCGCTGTATGATGTATTGGTTAAATCCCCAATAATATAGGTTGGCTACCCACATACCACCAATCAGGACTCCAATCCCTGGAAGGTTGATATATTCAGGATTGCTTTTGTCCAATATCATATCAAAGTGCCCTGGAGCTACTTTGTAAATGGTTTTCAGACCAGTCAGAAACCCCTGTCCGTTCGATACTGTATCCAGTGCCAGATAAGTAGTCACAAGCCCTCCCAATACCAAAAAAACAACTTGGATAATATCTGTCCATGCCACTGCGGAAAGCCCACCATACAGCGAGTAGGCCGCTGCAAAAAGTGCCAAGCCCACGATTGCATAGACCATATCGACCCCTAATATTGTTTCCAAAGCCAAACCACCCAAATAGAGCACCGAGGTGAGATTAACAAAGACGTAGAGAGCTATCCAAAAAATGGCCAAAATCGATTTCAGGTTGGTTGAAAAACGCTTTTCAACAAATTCGGGAATGGTATACAGCCCCTTGTCTATGAAAATGGGCAGAAAATATTTCCCTACCACGAGAAGGGTAACAGCACCCATCCACTCGTAAGAGGCAATGCCAAGACCCAATGCAAAGCCCGAACCTGACATCCCGATAAACTGTTCCGCTGAGATGTTGGCAGCTATCAAAGAGGCACCTATCGCCCACCAGGGCAGGGACTTGCTTGCCAAAAAATAGTCTTCCGCGGTTTTTTCCTTTCCTCCCTTTGTTCGTGAGACCCAAAGGCCTATGACCAGGATCAGAAGGGCATAGGCAATAAACACCAGACAGTCCCAAAATTCAAAATTGTTTTCCATGATAATATATTATTCAGTTGGTCTTTCTTATCTTCTTTTCCCACTCCCAAGCAGAGGCCATCGCCTCATCAATGCTGGATTGAGCTTCCCATCCAAGCACTTCATTGGCCCTTTGGACATCAGCATAGGCCCGAACTACATCTCCGCTTCTTCTAGGGCCTATTTCATAGTTGAGTTTTCCCCCGGATACACGTTCAAAACTTGAAATGACCTCAAGCACGGTATGTCCATTGCCGGTTCCCAAATTGAACACTTCATATTGATGCTCATTTTTCTGGTGAGTGAGCCTTTGAAGTGCTACTACATGTGCTTTTGCCAAGTCTACCACATGGATATAGTCCCTTACACAGGTACCGTCTCTAGTGGGATAATCATCACCGAAAACAATAAGCTTTTCGTGTAGTCCCATAGCGGTCTGCATGATAAATGGAACCAGGTTTTGTGGTGTACCAATGGGCAGTTCTCCGATTTCAAGGGAGTCATGGGCTCCTATGGGATTGAAATACCTGAGCACTATCACTGATAGGTCTTTATTGCTCTGTGTGCTATCCCAAAGTATTTCTTCACCGATCTGTTTCGTGTTCCCGTAAGGAGAAGCGGCTTTTTTCATTGGTGCCTCTTTGGTAATGGGCAAACTGTCAGGTTCCCCGTACACTGTGCAAGAGGAACTGAAAATGAAAGGCATCGGGCGGTTCAGCGTTTCCAATTCTTGGAGCAGATAGATGATCGAGCTAAGATTGTTATCATAGTGCAGCAACGGTTTTGAAACACTTTCCCCCACCGCTTTGGAAGCTGCGAAATGGATGATTCCTTGAATGTCCGGATAGTTGTGGAAAAGTGATTTTACAGCCATCCTGTCACTTAGGCATACACGTTCAAAAATGGGACGTTTCCTACATGCCAGTTCGATGCCCTTCAACACTTCCATAGAAGAATTCGACAAATCGTCAACTACCAACACTTTGAATCCTTTTTCTGAAAGCTCCACAACTGTATGTGACCCAATATAGCCGAGCCCTCCTGTTACTAAAATCATCTCAACTTGCTATTATTGTGTTCTTCTCTACCCATCACTGTTCGAAACCCCAAGTGTTCCATTCCAGAATCCAAGCTGGTGCCCATCCTTGCACTGGGACGATAGCTTGCACAGTACGAATCACTGCAAAGAAATGACCCCCCTTTCAGCACCTTCTCCCTTGAAAGTGGATTTCTGGGATTGTATGGATTGGATGCCCCTTTGGGATTCTTGATTGTACCCCCATCTTTTGCCTTGGAATAGTACCCTGTGTTGTACCAGTCGGTTGTCCATTCCCATACGTTTCCCGCCATATCGAAAAGGCCAAAGTTGTTCGGGGGATAACTCATCACAGGTGCCGTTCGCTCATAACCGTTATGCTTGCTATTGTAAACGGGAAATTCACCTTCCCAAGTATTGGCCATTTGGCTGAGGGAATCCCGTTCCGTGTCCCATATAAATACCGCACTATCAATTCCCCCTCTAGCCGCATATTCCCATTCAGCCTCGGTGGGAAGCTTTCTACCTGACCATTTACAATAGGCCAAGGCATCTTCATACGCAATATGAACCACAGGATGGTCCCCTTTTCCATCAATCGTGCTTCCCGGTCCTTGGGGATGCCTCCAGTTTGCACCAATCTTCCAAACCCACCACTGGGAATAATCGAAAAGGTTGGGAACGGAGCTTTGCGTCTTTTTAAAAACCAGGGATCCCTGCTGCAGAATACTGTCATATGGCTTTGGAGTTCCCGGAGGAACCTGTTGCTTCATGTCTTCCCAGTCAATGGCGCGTTCCGCTACGGTTACATATCCGGTTTCATCAACGAACTTGGCAAACTGCGCATTGGTCACCTCGTGGGTGTCCATAAGAAACCCATCAACAGCTACCTTGTGTTGGGGCCTCTCGTGATTCATCGCCATGGTATCCGCTGCAACCACCCCATGATGAAATTCCCCTCCGGGGATCCAGACCATTCCATCTGGAATAATAATACAATCGGTAAGCCTTGTCGTGAGTTCCAACCCATAGTTTTGGGATCCAATTTTTTGAACTTCGCCCTTTTGGGTATTGTTCCTACAGCTTGCCGATAGTACAATCAAAATTGATAAGAAGTATACATGGGCTATTCTGGACATTTTGGCTTTCTTGTTTACTTTATTTGTGCTTCACTTTATGGATTACATTGAATTGGTTGAGTCCCGCAGCACCAGTTCTGGGTTGATGACCACGTTTTTGATCTTTCCATCCGGGTTTGTCAACCTGTACCGCAACAGCTGGAAGGATTTTGCCCCTATTTTCTCAGCATGTTGGGAAACGACACTTAGGGCAGGGTTCGATGATTGTGCCATGGGACCGTTCGTAAATCCTACAACCGATATTTCTGTAGGCACTTTGTACCCAATCTCTTGCACCGTGTTCAAAGTGTAAATTGCAGAAAGTTCGTCTGCGGCAACTATACCGTCCATAGCATGCTCATTCAGTATGCTTGAAAGCAATATCTTAAAGTTTTTATAGTTCCCAAATTCGATATAAAAAGGTGTCAAGCTTTTCTTGGTACAACTTATTGCAGAAAGATAGCCCTCCTTTCTGGAGCGCCCCACGCTGGTATTGGATATGGGTGATAAAAAGCCGATGCGTCGGCACCCAGAATCATGCAAAAACCTTGTGGCCCCATAGGCACCGGCAAAATCGTCTATGGCAACAGAATCAAAGGGAAGTTTGTTGTTCACTCGGTCAAACATCACAATTGGGATGCCATAGGCCCTCATACGATTTATATCAGCATAATCATCTGATTCTTGTGTCTCCTTTGAAAATGAGATCAAGATCCCATCCACACTGTGCCTGATCAAACTGAGCAGATTTTTACGCTCGCTCCTTTTTCTATCATTGGAAAAGGTGATCAATACCGTAAATCCCTGTCTTGAGGCTTCTTTTTCAATTCCGTGCAGTACCTTGGCGAAGAAATCATCGATAACATTGGGTACCACAACACCTATTGTCTTGGTCACTTTTGATTTTAAGCTGCGGGCATAGTGGTTCGGAACATAGCCCAATGCATTGGCCGTTTCCCGTACCCTTCTTTTGGTCTTTATGCTGATTTCAGGACTATCACTCAAAGCCTTCGAAATGGTGGATGGCGACAATTCCAGCAAGGATGCCAAGTCCTTTATGGTGGTTATTGGGGGCATGTTCAATTGTTGTTTAAACTGTAGTGGATATTGGGAAGGCTTTTTAATGTATTGGCTGCCTGTTCGGCAGTAATATCACGCTGTGGATTGGCGAACATCTCGTAGCCGACCATAAACTTCTTTACCGTTGCCGAACGCAATAATGGAGGGTAGAATGACATGTGGAAATGCCATTCGTGATGTTCCTCCCCATCGGTGGGTGCTTGGTGTATCCCGGATGAATACGGAAATGAGGTCTCAAAAAGATTGTCAAATTTAGTGGTGACATCCTTGATGATATGGGCAAAATTGGTTTTCTCGCCATTGGACAACTGGGTGATATTTTGATAGTGCTTTTTTGGTGTAATCATGACCTCGAAAGGCCATACCGCCCAGAAGGGAACAAGGGCCAAAAAGTCTTCGTTCTGTACAATGATGCGCTCATCGAGATTGATTTCCTGTATCAGATAATCCTGTAAAAGGCTTCCACCGTTCTTCTCCCAATACTGAAGCTTTTGTATGGTCTTTTTTCCCACTTCCAAGGGAACTGAATATTGCGCCCATATCTGACCATGCGGGTGTGGATTGCTACAGCCCATTATCGCCCCTTTGTTCTCAAAAATCTGAACATGGTTGATGTCTGCCAGTGCACCCAATTCTTGATATTCTTTTTGCCACGAGGAGATAACTTTTTCAATATCCCTGATACTCATCAATGGAAGCGTCAACGAGTGGTTACGAGAAAAACAAACTACCTTGCAAATACCTGCTTCACCCTTTGCCCGTAAAAGTCCATTTTTTATTTCCCCGTTCGGGGTGTTGGACAGCAGCGCAGAGAAATCATTGATAAAACTGTATACCGATTCGTAATCTGGGTTGGTTTGTCCATTGGCTCGGATATTGCCCGGACATAAATAGCAGTTTTCATCATATGTGGGCCGTTTTTCAGATACGGTCTTTTCCAGCTTGCCCTGCCAAGGACGCTTGGTGCGGTGTGGAGAGACCAAAACCCATTCACCGGTCAATATGTTATACCTTCTGTGCGGATGTTCATTCAAATCTAACTTCATTGTCCTTTTTTAGTATTATGGTACCCTGACTAGGCACGCTCACAAAATGTGAAAGTTTTATTTTAAAATTTCTCATATAAGCTTTTGACACTCTTTCCACATATTCATTTAACGCATCTTTATGGATCAAGTTTAACGTACAGCCTCCAAATCCGCCACCCATCATTCTGGATCCCAGTATTTCTTTGAATCCTTTTGAAAATTCCACCAAAAAATCAAGTTCCTCACAGCTTATCTCATACATATTTCTTTGTCCAAGATGTGAGGCATAAAGTAATTCACCTAAACGCTTTAAATCATTCTTTTTGAGGGATTCGGCAGCTTTCAAAACCCTATAGTTCTCTTCTAAGATATACCTGCACCTTTTGTAACGAATTTCGCCCAATTCCTCTTTACATTCATCAATCATATCCAAAGAGACATTTCGGAATGAGTTTTGAATTCCAAAATGGTCTGTAATAATCTTTAAACCTGAGGCGCTTTCTTGTCTTCTTGTGTTGTATTCACTGGTTGCAAGATTGTGAGCCACGTTTGTATTGAGTATCAAAATAACGTATGGATCAATAAATGTGGGGATGTATTCAAAGTCTAATGATTTACAATCCAAAAGCATTGAATGGTCTTTTTTCCCCATTATGGAGGAAAATTGATCCATGATGCCACATTTTGTTCCAACAAAATTGTGTTCTGCTCGTTGCCCCAATTTTGCAATTTGCCATCTATCCAAACCAAGTTTAAACAGCTCATTCAAGCCAAATGCCAATCCACATTCCAAAGCAGCTGATGAACTCACCCCCGAACCTATGGGTATATTGGTTTGTATCTCACACTCAAACCCTTTTAAACCTCGAGTGAGCAATTGTAACTCATTTAGTACCCCAAGTACGTAGTTATGCCACCCTTCAGTACCTGGTCTAAGGCTAAAAAGGTCAGCTACCAAAATACTATCAAAACCTTTACTTTTTATAGTGCATCTGCTTTTACTGCCATTGGCTCGAAGCGTCATTACGATATTCTTGTCAATGGCAGCTGGAAGTACATAACCGTCGTTGTAATCGACATGTTCTCCAATAAGGTTGATTCTGCCCGGAGAAATGATCTTAATTTCGGAATTTAAACTGATTTTTTTTTTCATTCAAATTATTTAGGGAAACATAAACTTCTGTATAACTTCTTTTTCAATTCTTGGATTTGCCCCTTTACTACCAGCAACCAATGCTCCTACAGCACATGCTAAATCCAGGCTTTTCTGGGGATGTTCTCCTTTCAAGAGATTTGCTATTAGAGTTCCTAAAAACGAGTCGCCAGCCCCAACTGTATCTATGACCTTTACCATGTATCCCCCATTTTCAAACAGATAGCCATTATTAAAAAGTACTGCTCCATGGCCACCCCTAGTTACGCAAATTTGATTGGTCTTGGTTATTTTGGATATAAACTCTATGTTTTGTTCCAATGAATCATAAGGTGAACCCATTTGTTTACATATCATGTAGAGTTCTTCATCATTAAATTTGATAAAATCCGCTTTTTCCATTAAAAATTGAAGGGTTTCTTTGGTATAAAATGGGGGTCTTAGATTCACGTCAAAAAC
>ERZ1740067.907-NODE-907-length-22046-cov-8.191396_pt1 | contig 22046 bp, 25 predicted proteins | sample MGYA00581736_ERZ1740067 | MGnify/ENA primary metagenome ERZ1740067 (study PRJEB43018, sample SAMN04849236) | marine metagenome | isolation source: floating plastic debris | place: Pacific Ocean | collected 2008-08-27 | study: EMG produced TPA metagenomics assembly... | reverse complement strand
TCGCCCATATTTGCGGACATGATGTGCATACGGCCATTGGTCTTGGTATTGCCAACGTACTTTCGAAATGTAAAGATGATATTTCAGGGACTTTATATTTTGTTTTCCAACCTGCCGAAGAGTCTTTTAAAGGGGCAAAATCAATGATAGAAGACGGGTTGTTCGATGAAATCAAACCTGATGAAATTTTTGGCCTTCATGTTTTTCCAGAAGAAATAGGCACCGTGAGTTCTAAACCAAATGAGCTGTTCGCCTATCAGAGAAGAATTAAATTGACATTTGACAGTGCCATTGATCAAGAGGCATTTAGTGATTTCTTCCAAGGGGTGTTGGAAGGTTTTATTCGTCATAAAACCGATAGCGAACCGTGGTCTTTAGATGACTTGACCGACCCTGAAGCTGGGCTCTCCAATCCGAATACGATTTATGATGACTATTTCATTTTAGGCTCAAACATTTCTGTTCTTCATGAAAAAAACACAACATCATTTGAATGTACCTATTATGAGACAGACGCTACAAAGCTGGATTCAATTTCAAAACGGATTACCGATACTATTTTAGATTCAGAATATGCGGAGTTCTATATCAATACATCGTTTACTGCTGACAGACCTACAGTTGTCAATGACCCAAAATTGACCAATCAAAGCCTAACGTTACTTAAGAACTTATATGGTGAAGAAAAAGTGAACCGATTTTATGGTCAAGTACCGTATTCCAATGAAGACTTTATTTACTATCAATATGAAGTGCCTGGGGTGATGTTTTTATTGGGAGCTTCAAATAAGGAAAAAGATATATACGCCATGCCACATACGTCAGCATTTGAAGTTGACGAAGAGGTGATAAAAATAGGAGTTAACTATTTCTCCACCTTTTTGGCTGAAAAAATTAAATACCATAAATCATGAAAAAGATGAGATTTCTATTCGTCGCCCTGTGCTGTTTGCAGATGACAGCACAACAAATACCAACAGTAAAGGACTGGCAGAACGACCTAAGGTTCTTACAAAGAACAATACACGAAGAGTACCCTTTTTTATTTGTCAAAACAACAAAAGAAACTTTCGATGTTGAGGTTGAGAAATTGTATGGTCTTATTCCAGACTTAGCACCTCATGAAATAATTGTAGGATTATCACGGATTATTGGACTATTTAAGTACGGCCATATGGCTGTTGGATATAATCTGGAACCTTTTAAATTTCACTTTCTGCCATTGAACCTATACCAGTTTTCTGATGGGATTTATCTTCAGGGTGTACACCGGGAGTATAAAGAGGCTCTGGGGGCCAGGGTTTTGGAAGTCAATGGTGTAAGTATTAGTGATGCCTTGAAAAAAATATACCCGGTGGTAAGTGCGGAGAATACCCAATTTTTTAAGGGTAGGGGAATCAACATGTTGGGAATAATGGAAATTTTGCATGCCCAAGGAATTACCAGTAAACTTCAAAACTCGGTTGAGTTTACTTTAGAGAAAGACGGCAAGACCTTTAAACAGTTATTTAAAGCATTACCGGTAGGTGAAGTTGTACCCTCAAGATATGGTTATGTATTGCAAGATGAGGACTGGTTAGCAGCAAGAATACAAAATACTACTCCACTATATCTAGAGGAGTTGGACAAAGTGTATTTCTTCAAGTTTCTACCAGAAGAAAAGGCGGTATTTGTGCGACTGAGCCAGATTGAAGATGACCCTAATGAGAAGATGGAATCTTTTTATGCGCGCCTTTTTAATTTCATTGATAAGAATGAAGTCGAAAAATTAATCATCGATGTACGCTTGAATGGAGGAGGTAACAACTTTAAAAATAGGACGCTCTTGACGAAAATCATTGAAGAAAAGAAAATAAACAGGGTAGGGAGCCTTTTTGTAATCATTGGTAGGAGGACATTTTCAGCCTGTCAAAATTTGGTTAATGAGTTGCACAACTACACGAACGCCATATTTTTGGGAGAACCCACTTCAGAAAATATCAACTTTTACGGAGATAGTCGACCGGTGGTTTTACCCAATACCGGGCATCCCGTCTATTTGTCATTTGCATGGTGGCAAGATAAACCAGCATGGCAAAATGCAGAATGGTTGGCACCATCTATTCCAATAGAATTAAGTTTTGAGGACTATGCTACAAATAGTGACCCTGTATTAGAGGCGGCCCTGGCTTTTTCGGATAGGGATTTTATACCCAATCCGATGAGATTTATTACTGACATGTTTGTAAGGGGTGAGATACAAGAGTTAGATCAAAAAGTTCCTACAATGCTTGAAGATTCAAGATATGATTTTTTTGATTTTGAAACTGAGATAACCAAAGCAGGGCATCATTTGGTTGGGAGTGGCAGGCCACCGGCCATTCAAGCAGGTATTGGGGTTTTCTCTTTTGTCACCAGGTTATTTCCAAATTCTTCAATTGCATGGAAAAACTTAGCTGATGCATATTTAAAATTAGGGGATAAGGAGAAAGCGAAAAAGTTAATGGATATGGCAAACAGTTTGAAAAAATAAGAATATATGCTTTGGTCATTGTAAGCTTAAAGAAGAAATGCAGTGTACCATAAAACCAATTATCAATAAGATAAAGACATTCAAAACTTTTTCATCCCCTGTCCCTTTTTTGGTCATTTATACTCCAAAGTTCATTATCATTGAAACCTATTTGTAAAACATTTTTTCGATTTTATCAATGAGTATAGAATTGAAATGACAATCAAAATCCTAGACGTAAATCAACACATGTTTCAGACATCCAATATGAAGTAGGTTTTAACTCGAAATCTGCCTTCCATCGAGCGTTCAAGAAACATATAGGTAAAACGCCGAAACAATTTCGGTTAGAAAATCAAAATAGATGTATTTAATGGTTTCTGGGGTTGAATTCGAAAGATTCATTTATCGAATTGACTTTTTCTCAAATAAATCAGTTCACTTTTTTTTAGTCGTACTCTTTTTTTCTTGATTCAGGTAGTTTTGTGAATCACATATTCAAATGAATATGGCTATATATCGGTCACAATCATGATTTTTTTGAGATTCTTTGATAGTGACGGATTCGATGTAACCCTGAATAAAAATGATAGTATACTATAAAACCAATATTTAATAAAATGAAGGAAAATACCGAACTCATGATTCTATATACTAATGATAACAAAACACAAGAAAAAATACACAATCAATTTGGGATAGAATTAATAAAAAGGAGTTGATGGAATGGATAATAAAAAAATCAAAAATATAAATTTTACGCAGTTAACTGCGTTTTTTATATATTAGACAAAATATTCATCATGAACAACGACTTGGTTAAGCATTTGGGTTATGCCAATCTTGATACTAGATTAAAGCGAATCAGTGATCATATGTCCCATAGTCTAAGGGCCATGTATCGAAACTTGCAAATAGATACAGAACCCAACTGGTACCTGGTACTGTTAATAGTTAAAGAAAGACCCCATGCTTCTGTAATGGAAATAGCGGAAAGACTGAGATTTACACACCAGTCTGTAATGACCATTACAAATAAAATGATTGCCAAGGGTTATCTACAAAGCGAGAAAGACACCATTGATAAGAGAAAAACCATTTTTATACTGACCAAAAAAGCAAAAGAGAACTTACCCTTATTTACCAAAATATGGGAGATTGGAAAAAAAGTAATGTTAGAGCTCCTTGACGAAAACACTCAGATTATGGAACATCTAGAGCGCTTGGAGTCCAATCTTTACGAAGCATCTTTTGGGGAACGTATTGCGGAAGAACTTAAAAAAACCAGAAATGAAACAACATCACTACAAAACATTCTTGGAGTGGACAGGAAACCTGAATAACGGCACCAAAGACTACAAATCATATAGCAGGAATCATCGTGTCACTATTGATGGAAAACAGCATTCCATTTTAGGATCTTCAGACCCCTCTTTCCGCGGAGACGCCTCACGCTATAATCCAGAAGAATTATTCCTGGCTTCTATTTCAAATTGTCACATGTTATGGTTTTTGCATTTATGTTCAATAAATGACATTGTTGTTTTGGAATATCTAGACCATGCTATGGGAGTTATGGAAGAAGATAAAACAGGTAGTGGGCATTTTACTGAAGTCACCCTTCATCCACGTGTGAAAATAGAAAATGCAGATATGATTGATAAAGCTAACAGTCTGCATGAAAAAGCAAATCAATTCTGCTTCATCGCCAACTCCTGCAATTTTAAAATCAAGCACCAACCAAAAACTGAAGTAATCGATTAAAGACTTCACCCAGATATATGAAAATGGAAAAGATAAGGATTGCAGAAAAATTCCAAGAGTTCAGTGATTATTGGTCACCAAAAGTGGTGGGTGAGCTCAATGGTCAACAAGTAAAAATTGCAAAGTTCAAAGGTGAATTTGTTATGCACCATCATGAGCACGAAGATGAATTTTTTTATGTCATTACAGGCGAACTATATATTGAATTAAAGGATAGAACACTGCATTTGAATGCCGGCGAATTTGTGATTATCCCGAAAGGGATTGACCATAAACCTTACGCTCATGAGGAAGCCCATGTGATGTTGTTTGAACCATCATCTACCTTAAATACGGGAAATATAAATAATCATTTGACCACGTCTGATTTAGATAAAATTTAAGAATAGATAATGAGATTTGCGCATACCAATATTGTGAGTACCGATTGGAAGACGCTTGCCGACTTTTACATTAAAACCTTCAATTGCAAACTCGTTCCTCCTATCCGTAAACAGTCTGGTGCTTGGCTAGATCGAGGTACAGGACTGAAGAACTCAAATTTGCAAGGTGCCCATCTCTTACTTCCTGGGTATGAGGAAAATGGTCCAACATTGGAAATTTATCAGTATCGATCTATTGACGAAAAGGATACGGCTGTTCCGAATACTAAAGGATATGGACATATCGCTTTTGAAGTAAACGATGTCGGGGAAATTTTGAACAAGTTAATTGAAAATGGCGGCAGGAAATTTGGGGAAGTTTCAAAAAGAAACATTGAAGGGGTCGGTATACTCACCTTTATTTATGTGAGAGATCCTGAAGGAAATCTAATCGAATTACAAAATTGGAAAAGAGTATAAAGGTGTTGTATCCGAAGCTAAAAAGTGAACTACTACATATGATGACGATTAATATAGATTACAACAATAGAAAATTTAAGCCGATACAAACCAGCAGTAATGCTGAAACTTCCGAAGAAACTATTTTTTGGTATAAACAAGATGGTAATATTCTTACATGCAGCTATAAAGGTGGAAAAATTATTAGAGGACATCTTATTGGGTTAGTGCGCAAAGAAGGTGTTATTGACATGAGGTATCATCAAATCAATAGGAATGGTGAATTAACTACCGGATTGTGTTTATCAATACCAGAGATAATGAAAGGTGGGAAAATTCGCCTTCATGAAACATGGCAATGGACTTCTGGAGATCAATCTCAAGGTAGTTCTGTGCTAGAAGAAATTGATGTGATACAATGAATAAGTATTAGTGCCTAGAAAAGACGATTAATAAAAAATGAGAGAAATAGAAACCTATATCGTTGATTCATTTACAGACCAACCTTTTAAAGGAAACCCAGCAGGGGTATGTGTGTTACAAAATGAACTATCTGATTCAGCAATGCTTTCAATCGCCAAAGAATTGGGACTATCAGAAACGGCTTTCGTAGCAGAGATGAATGAAAATAGTGAATATCCGATACGATTCTTTTCACCCATAATGGAAATACCTTTATGTGGACACGCTACTCTTGCTTCTTCAAAAGTTCTTTTTCAAAGAAACGGACGGGATTCACTCGCTTTTGTGAATATTCAGAACGTGAGATTACCAGTTGAACGTCATGGAGAATTTATTAAAATGGAATTCCCAGTTTATGAAACAATTCCCAAAGAAGCACCTTTTGAATTGCTCAGAGCTCTTGGAATCAATGAAGTGAACAATAGTGTATACAATGCTGAAACCAGGATATTGTTACTTGAAATCCAAAGTGCAGAGTTATTGAAAGGTCTAGCACCAGATTTTGATAAGTTAAAAAAGTCCCATAACGGAATTAACGGCGTACTGGTTACGGCATATTCAACAAAAGAGAATTTTGACTTTGAGTCAAGATATTTTTGGCCCTGGAGCGGAACCAATGAAGACCCGGTAACGGGCGGAACACACACTTTTTTGGCGAAATATTGGGGAAATAAATTGAACAAATCAAAGATGAATTCTTTTCAATGTTCAGAAAGAACTGGATTTATGGAAGTCGAGCTATTGAGTGAGAAGAATATGACGATAACAAGCAAAGCTCAAATTGTTCTAAAAGGAAAGTTGAAAATTTAATTGATCGCAACCCGTGTGACGTTATCACTAAGCCAATAAAAAAGATTGGAATCAAGAACTGTTAAGGATAAAAACTGGTTGTAGTCGCTAGTCACAAATAATTATATACTGATTGATGAATAAAAAACGAAACGTCGGAATCTTAGTTTTTGATAATGCAGAAGTGCTAGACTTTGCTGGCCCATTTGAAGTTTTTTCGGTAACCTCCGAACTAAATAATTTTGAGCCGTTTGATGTATTCACGGTAAGCGAGAACCAAGAACCGGTATGTGCGGTGAATGGATTATCGGTAAACCCAAAGTTTGATTTCAATAACTGTCCCGTTATTGATGTTCTTATAATTGCCGGAGGCTCAGGAACCCGAAAGTTGATGGGAAATAAAAATGTTTTGGATTGGGTCAATCAAGTTTCCCAAAAAACTGAATTGATTCTGAGCATTTGTTCCGGGGCCCGTTTATTAGGGGTATTGGGACTGTTGGACCATAAACCGTATTGCACCCACCATCAGGTGTACAATCATCTTGAAGAACTTGTGCCCACCGGTAAACCCCAGCCAGAGAAACGATATGTAAACGCTGGAAACATCTATACTTCAGGGGGTATTTCTGCTGGAATTGATCTGTCATTTCACATTGTAGAACAACTTCTAGGGAAAGAAATAGCACAAAAGACTGCTGACTATATGGAATACTCTAGAGAAAACGGGAAATCATAAGGTATTTGGAGGTGTTAGATAATTGGAACAACAACTTGATTTTCGAAAAAGCTAGGCACAAAAAAAGTTTAGATGTTATGTTAATTAGAAAAAGATTGGGAATAATACTTGGATTGGTATTGGTCAGTGTAAGCTGTAATGAAGACGATGGAGTCAATGGGAAATGTATCGAAGAAAAAAAGGATAGTTGTGTTGTGACCTTTGAACTCAATCCTGTCTGCGGATGTAATGGTACCACGTATGAAAACCCTTCTAAAGCTGAATGTAGCGGAATAGATGACTACACAATAGGGGCTTGTAATTAAGATTTTTTCAAAATGTATATCATTAAACTATTGGTTTTGATAGTGTTATTGAACATAAAAAAGTGAATGGAATTTTAATAAAGATTTCATTTTACCAACAACTGAAAAATCAATAAAAATGATTTTAGGTTTTAGTTGAGAACCTTTCGGACACTTTTGAATCCTGAAATAGTTTTTCACAGTAAAACTAATACGTACTTAAATCAATAATAAATATTAAATCAGAGAAACATGTCAAAATTAAAATTTGAAGCCAATTCTTATGGCTTATCCGCTAAATGGAATCAGATGAAACGAGTTGTTTTACCATTAATACTTTGCATCGCCATTTTTTCATGTTCAAGCGATAGTGATGAAAGTGAAGAGGAAGAAATTGAGCAAGTAGATCTGAATAGTATTGAGGGGCGTTACAAAGGAGTATGGACCTGGGAAATAGGAGATGGTACCATATCAATGGTAATTACATCAACAGGAGTGGCAAACCGATATAGTGTTGATTATTTTGAATCAAATAATTATCGCCCAAGGAGACGTTTAGACGGTGTTTCTCCAGATGCTCGAGGTCTGTTGAATTTAGATGGAACAAACGTATCAATTGATTTAAACCATGTTGTTGATGATCCACCCTGTCCCGGAAAATTTACCGGTACGGGTACATTTAACGAAAATGGAGAACTGGAGTTAAGTATGAATATCGATGATTGTTTTGCCGAGAATGAACCTGCTACTTGGAAACTTGAAAAGAGAGAGAATTTATGATCGGAGTATATCGGGGAGCCAATAGGCTGTCATAAATGTTATAAGTATTACCTATGATTTATATATCAACCATTGATTGGTAGCATAAAGGTTAAATAAGACTTTAGGCCAATGGCTATTTTGAAAAAGGAAGTTTTGTTTTTAAGCATATTTTCGTTGCTATTTTTTCAATGTGTTGAAGAACTAGAGATAGTTGATGAAGATATTGATACCCTTATTGAGGATATATTGGTTGTAGAGGCCACAATTACAAATGAACTGAAGCGGCAAGTTGTCTATTTGAGTTACGGGAAGGGTTTCTCTAAAGATACCATCTCACCGGTCCAGAATGCAACAGTGCGTATATTGAATGATTCAGGAGAGATATTTTCTTTTGTTCAAAGCCGTCCAGGAAAATACCTATCAGAGAGCCCTTTCCAGGCATTACAGGGTATTGAATATCAACTGGAAATAGAAAATGAAGGTAAAATATATCAGTCTGAGAATACGGTTTTACCAACTTCAGGAAACATTAATCGTGTATTCGCAGAAAAGTTTACCAATGATGAAGGAGTTGATGGTATAGGAATATTTGTAGATGCACTTTTATCAGAAGAACAGGTTCCTTTTTTACGTTACACCTATGAAGAAACATATAAAATTATAGCCCCACTGTGGACACAATTCGATATGGTCGTTTTAGACCCAAATTTTCCTTATGATTTTGGTTTGATTCCAAGAGCAATGGAAAAAAGGGTTTGCTACGCTACTAATGCCTCAAACGATATCATCCAAAACCAAGGAATCGATTTGACTGGTGATACCCTAGATAATATTATGGTGCGCTTTATCCCAAGAGATAACCCTATCATTTCCCATCGTTATAGTATTTTGGTTAACCAATTGGTTCAATCAAACGAAGCGTTTGCATTCTATCAGGCCTTAAAAAAGAATTCAACCAGCAATAGTATTTTTACAGATGTACAAGCTGGTTTTATCGAAGGGAATATTAGGAACGCCCGAGATAGGGAAGAAATGGTTTTAGGCTATTTTGAGGTTGCCAACCAATCAAATTCTAGAATTTTTCTTAATTACGAAGATTTCTATCCCGAAGAACCACTGCCTCCTTACTTTATAAATTGCGATTTTGTTACTGCCCCCCAACCATTATACCGGGCCCGAGATCGCCTTTAGCTGAGGTTATAGATAGTGGAGAATATGTTTATGTGAGGGACAATGAAAATGCAAGTGGAGAAACTGGTCCTTTTTTTGTGGCCAGGAGAATCTGTGGTGATTGCACAGCTATCGGCAATGCGATGGTTCCAGAATTCTGGATGGAAGAGTGAAAACATCAATGAAAACTAGTAACGGATAAGATGCAAAACATATAAAAGTTGGAAACCCAATCTTAAGAAATGGAAAAAGAAGAAAACAATCTCAGCACTACGACGATTGAATCTGTCTATCGTCCCTGGTCAAGCTTACAGAAAATTAGTTTCAGGTTTCTTTTCATATATTTTTCACTATTCATCCCATTTCAAAACACTTCTTTCCCGTTCTGGGATATTCTTTTTAAGTACCCTACAATTTGGATGCAAGAGCTAATTGTTTGGCTTGGGTCAAATCTTTATGGGCTAGAAGATGCTATATCAACAAAAAGAACGGGAAGTGGCGATACCATTTTTGACTTTATACTTGTCTTAACGATACTGATAGTTGCTCTTCTTGGTACGGTATTCTGGTCTATCTTGGATAGAAATAGAAGCGATTATAAAAAACTATATTATTGGCTAACGGTGGGTGTTCGATATTATATCGGATTGATGCTAATCAATTACGGTTTGATAAAAGTTATACAATTACAGTTTCCGGCACCAAGCTTTTATAGACTGATGGAAACCTATGGGGAATCTTCCCCTATGGGATTGGCTTGGGCTTTTCTGGGTTTTTCGAAGGGCTACAATATTTTTATTGGCATAGCTGAAATAATGGCTGGACTTCTACTTTTTAGAAGGACTATGGTCTTTGGGGCTATAATAACATTGATGACATCAATGAACATAATGGCCGTAAACTACTTCTATGATATTCCAGTAAAAATAGTGTCAACCCATTTGGTGTTAATGACACTGTTCTTGTTATCCAAAGATATGAAGCGGTTAATATTTTTCTTTTTTACCGAGGTCGCAACAAAGTTAACTGTTAACAAGAGACAGGTGAAAAATAGATATTTAAATATGGTCATAAATGGCTTCAAAGCCTTGTTAATCGGTTACGTTTTCTTCTACGGTTTTATTGAAGTTCTTGAAGCTGAAAATAAGTATGGCTCTAAAGCACCCAAGCCTGAACTATATGGAGCTTATGAAGTAAACCATTTTACAATAAATGGTGACACAATAACCAATTACAAAAATGAGAAGCTATGGAAGTCAATAGCAGTATACAGAAAGAATTTTATTGTAGTTCGAAAGTTCAACGATAGTCTTCCTCTTTATTACAGAAGTGCAAAAGATAGTTTGGATAAAAAACTGATACTAACCAATACAACAAACGAAAGAGAAAACTTTGAATTTAATTACAACAAAATAAATCGTAAAGATTTAGACTTTAACTACATATTTCAAGGAGATACTATTTATGGAACAGCTAAAAGATTGACCAAAGATGATTTTTTACTTACGAGTCGGGGTTTTCGCTGGATAAGTGAATTTCCTTTCAACCGTTAGTTGTTGCGCATCATTTCATATTCATTTATCTAAAATGAAGTAAAACAACGCTAATCATTTTGTAATTGAAGATTTATTTTTTCAAATAAAATCTATTGCTTAAACTTTCATATCAATATCATTAGACCCAATTGTTTAAGATAAGCCTTGCCATTTTAATGTGGTTTTTCCCTACTGCTTGGATTGATTTCATAAAAACCATCAGCCTTTATAAATTTTCAGGAGTCCCTAATATAGATATCAAAATGTACTTGAAATAACTTCTTCCAAGAGAATCCTCATAAACATCGCCAAAAAACAGTGGATGAATTATCTTTAAAGAAATCTTTATTTCTAACCCTATGGATTTGGTAGTCGGTATTGATATTGGAGGGACAAAAACCAAAGTTGGCCTTGTTGATGGTGATGGAAGGTGTCTTGACCAAACGTTTTTTAGAACAAGGGAATTTCTTGATTTGAATGATTATTTAGATAAAGTCAAAGAAACCGTTGATGATTTGTTATTGCATCTTGACTTTACGCCCAATATTTTGGGGTGCGGTATTGGTGCACCAAATGCCTCAAGCAAGAGGGGTACCATTGAAAATGCAGCAAACCTTGCCTGGAAAGGTCAAGTACCAATATTGGAAAAGTTTAAGAAAAAATGGGATGTGCCAATGCGCATTATGAACGATGCCAGTGCGGCAGCTCTAGGGGAACTTCTGTTTGGACGTGGCAGGGAAATGACCGATTTTATCGCCATTACCTTGGGCACGGGATTAGGTGCCGGCATCGTTGCCAATGGTCAATTGATAGATGGTTATGATGGTTTTGCAGGAGAGTTGGGCCATGTTGATATGACCATAGGCGATGGCCGATTGACCGGTCTTGGGGTTAAAGGTGGTCTTGAGGCCTATGTTTCTGCCACAGGGCTCAAACGTACTGTCATGTACATGCAAAGCCATTATATGGATGAAAGTCGTTTTAGGGGAATAGCGTTTAATGACCTTCACGGCGAGGAGATTACCCAAGCCGCTGAAGAAGGTGATGTCATCGCCATCAAAGCATTCGACTATACTGCGAAAATCATGGCGCGTGCTTTGGCCAATTTTACGGCCTTCACACAACCTGAAGCATTTATTTTAATGGGAGGACTCGTCAATAGTGGGAAATGGATCTTCGATCCATTGGAAAAGTATCTTGACCAATTTTTATTAGAGGTGTATCGAGGAAAAGTAAAATTATTGGAATCGGGTATGGAGGGAAAAACCGCTGCAATTTGTGGTGCGGCCGCTTTAATTTGGGAAAAAAACCGTTAACAATATTTCTTTATATATCTTTGTTACGTTGTGTTGTATCCCACATATTGGGATAGTGTTATGCCGAATAGGTAATAACCAATGAAAGGCTTTCCTTATGGGAGGCTTTTTTTATGGAGGCATCCAACAGCTCTTTGTACAGGTAAAATACGTTTATTAAATACAGAGACGGTTACTTTTCCTAAGGAAATTCTGAGTGCAAAACATGGTGTACCAATGAGGCTGCCAATTTTGCCGTTTGACCATCAACATCGTACTCAGGATTCATTTCTGCGATATCAAGACTTATTAATTTGCCTGAAGCCGTGACAGTCTCCAAACACTCTAAAACCACATCTGGTGAAAATCCGATGGGCGAGGATGCACTTACGCCAGGGGCATAGGCTGATGAAAACCCATCCAAATCGATGGTGACATAGATGTAATCAACCTTGTCTATAAAGGCACGAATCCATGTATTGATTTCTTTTGCAAACTGAATTCGAAACGTATTTTGAATGACATAGTTAACATTCAATTCAGATGCGGTTTGAAATAGGGTTCGGTCATTGGCTTCTTTTTGAATGCCCAAACAGAGGTAATGAAAAGGTTCATTCTCATTGGCAATTTGAAAGAAGGGCGTTCCCGAATTTGGCCCCAGTTCATCAGACCGTAAATCAAAATGGGCATCAAAGTTTATGATTCCGATGGAAGGACGTTTCTTTTGCGACATCAAATAATGCTTGATACCGTTAAAATGGGCATAGGCAATATCATGTCCTCCTCCCAATAGAATGGGAAAAGCCTTCTTTGACAACAATTCACTAACACAAGTACTCAATTCCTTTTGAACAGCAGTCAAATCGCCTTTGGTGTAAACGATGTCCCCCACATCAAAGAACAATTGCTCGTTTGTTAAATGGTTTGGCATTTTCCCCAAGGCCTTTTTTATGGCAGAGGGACCATTTTTGGCACCGGTTCTTCCTTGGTTCAATCGAACACCCTCGTCGCAGCAATAACCCAATAGTGCAAATTGATCTTGTGTCTTTGTCAACCCATCAATGGTAGAACATCTCACCTGTTCGTGTAGATACAATTGCTCGTTGGATCTACGGCCCGACCATTGCTCTTTTTTCGGGGGATAATAGTTGGTCATGATTCTAAATTACATCATCCAACAACGCATCATTGACTAAATGTGGTAAAGTGACTTGAAGTTGTGGTGAGCGTTGCATTTCGCGTTTGATTGCAAAGATTGCCTCGTCATTTCTGGCCCAGCTTCTTCGCGCAATACCATTGGTGACGTCATAAAAAAGCATGTTTTGTAACTTTTCGTTTGCTTCTTCAGACCCATCGAGAACCATTCCAAAACCACCGTTGACGACCTCTCCCCATCCTACACCGCCACCATTGTGTATAGACACCCAGGTAGCTCCGCGAAATCCATCGCCAATGACGTTTTGAATGGCCATATCGGCGGTAAATTGGCTACCATCATAAATATTACTGGTCTCGCGATAGGGGGAGTCGGTACCGCTCACATCATGGTGGTCACGCCCCAAGATGATGGGGGCAGAGATTTCTCCGGTGGCAATGGCCGCGTTGAATGCCTCCGCAATTTTGATGCGACCCTCGGTATCGGCATACAGAATACGTGCCAGAGAGCCTACTACCAAATGGTTAGCTTCTGCCTCTTCAATCCAGGTGATGTTGTCTTGCATCTGTTGTTGTATTTCTTCAGGGGCATGGGACTGTATGGTTCTCATTACATTTAATGCGATAGTATCGGTCTTTTTCAGGTCAACTGGATTTCCTGAACTGCAGACCCATCGAAAGGGACCAAAGCCATAATCAAAACACATAGGGCCCAAAATATCCTGTACATAAGAAGGGTACCTAAAGTCAATTCCGTTGGTAGACATAATAGCTGCTTTGGCCCTAGAGGCTTCCAATAGAAAAGCGTTTCCGTAATCAAAGAAATATGTGCCCCTTGATACGTGCTTGTTGATAGCGGTAACTTGACGTCTGAGGGACTCTTGTACCTTTTCCTTAAAGCCTGAAGGGTTTTCGACCATCATTGTATTTGATGATTCATAACTGAGTCCTGCGGGGTAATACCCGCCCGCCCAGGGGTTGTGTAAAGACGTTTGATCTGACCCTAGATGGATGCGGATATCTTCGTCATAAAACTTTTCCCAAACATCGACGATATTGCCCACGTAGGCAATGGATACCACTTCTTTATTTTTAATGGCCCTTTTCGTACGGTCGACTAAGGCTTGAATATCATCTATCAATTCATCAACCCAGCCCTGCTGATGACGTTTGCGTGCTGCATTGGGGTTTACTTCTGCACAAATGGTAATACATTTCGCAATGTTGCCCGCTTTGGGCTGTGCTCCGCTCATTCCTCCCAAGCCAGCGGTTAAAAAAATCTTTCCTTCAGTGGATTCCCCCTTTTTAAGTACTTTTCGAAAGGCGTTCATTACGGTAATGGTTGTTCCATGAACGATACCTTGGGGCCCAATATACATATATGACCCTGCAGTCATTTGACCATACTGGGTAACGCCAAGCGCATTATATTTTTCCCAATCGTCGGGTTTTGAATAATTGGGAATCATCATACCATTGGTCACCACTACTCGTGGTGCTTCTTTTGAGGAAGGAAAAAGCCCCATGGGATGACCGGAATACATATGAAGGGTCTGTTCCTCGGTCATTTCTGCCAAATATTTCATGGTGAGAAGGTATTGTGCCCAATTTTGAAATACTGCACCATTGCCCCCATATGTAATCAATTCTTCAGGATGCTGTGCTACGGCAGGGTCTAAATTATTTTGTATCATCAACATGATGGCCGCAGCCTGTTTAGTTTTGGCGGGGTATGCTTGAATCGGTCTGGCATGAATTTCATAATCTGGTTTAAAACGATACATATAGACACGGCCGTATTCTTCTAGTTCTTGAGCGAATTCATACGCCAATTCTTTATGCCATGCTTTTGGAAAATAGCGCAATGCATTACGAATGGCCAATTTTTTTTCATCGTTGCTTAAAATATCTTTTCGCTTTGGAGCTGGATTTCCATTTTTGGGATAATTTGATTTAGGGGGTAAGGTTTTTGGAATGCCTTGAAGGATTTGTTGTTTGAAATAAGTTTTTTTCATTTTAAGTTTTTTAGGTTGTCCCCTTCATCAGAGAGACAATGAAGTTTGTCTTTTATGCAAGACCAAGAGGTAACACTTCTGTTTTAGTCTCACGAAGTAGCCCTTTTAAGAAAGAAATTGCTTCCCGTTTTTAAACACCATATTGGGTTGAAACTGCCCTTGGTAATACGTGATGTCTTGATAATTATCAGTTGGAAATACAATAAAATCGGCCAATTTTCCTTTGGCCAATGTTCCTCTATCGTCCAAGCCCAGCGCCTTTGCCGCGCGAAAGGTGATTGCCGCCAATACTTCGGCATTGGAGAGTTTTTCAAAAGTCCCCAAAATACAGGCTTGCATCAATAAATGGCCCATGGGGGCAGAACCCGGATTATGGTCGCTTGCGATGGCCAACGCACCACCTTGGTCCAAGATTTTTCTGGCCGGTGTAAAGCCGCACCCTAATCCTAATGAAGCTCCTGGTAGCGCTATGGCAATGGTATTGCTTTTCGCCAAAAGTGCAATTTCCCCTTCACCACTGGCCTCAAGGTGATCGGCACTAATAGCTCCAAAATCCACTGCGGTTTGGCTTCCGCCCGTCGTGAACTGGTCGGCATGAACCGTGATATCAAAACCCATTTCTTTCGCTATTTTCAAATATGGCGTGATGTTTTCTTTTGAAAATGCGCTTTCTTCTATAAAGGCATCCACTCGATGCGTCAAATGTTCAGATTTCAATATCGGGAATAGGGTATTCGCTATTTCCAAAAGATACGTCTCTGCAGTACCTTCCCAATCCTTAGGTTTCATATGGGCCGCTAGACAAGTTGATATCAGATCTTGCGCGATACTTTCGTTAGCTTTTCTTATGGCTCGAAGCATTTTTAATTCCTCCGTAACACAAAGACCATATCCACTTTTGACTTCCATGGTGGTAACACCTCTTTTTAAGTGGCTCTTACAGCGTTCGAAAATTCCTGATACAAGGGCCTCTTCAGTGGCTTCCCTAGTTTTGGTTACTGTATCCCAAATACCGCCTCCTGCTTTTGCAATTTCGAGATAGGTCTTTCCCGAGTTGCGTAGGGCGTAATCATTGGCTCGTGACCCCCCGAAGCATATATGAGTGTGGGCATCGATAAATCCGGGAAGGCAAATCGAAGGCTGATTGACTTCTATGATTTCATCGGCATGCTTATTTAAATCATCAAATGGGCCTACTTCAAGGATTTTTCCTCCGGAAACGAGTAACCCTCCATCTGAAATAATCAATAGTTGGTCATCTTTTAGTGCTCCTTTTACGGGTAAGCCCGTTAATGGCAACAATTGTGCAAACGGACCAATAAGTATTTTTTCCATTTTAAAAGATTTCAAATGCTTCTCTATGAACGGTATGCCACATCATACTATGGGTTTCCATCGTTCGATCGATCAGTTCGGGAATCTCACCTGATTGGATAATCTTCAAGGTCTTTTCGATATCATCGGCAAACACACGGTCCTTTTCAGCAAACGATACTTTGGTTCTAAGGTGTTTATGAACTTCATCTAGCAAAATTCCTGATTTAAGGGGTTTTCTGAATTCAAAGGCTTGGGCGGCGGTCAAAAGCTCAATGGCCAAAATCTTCTCCACATTTTGGATGATGTGCAATGCCTTACGCCCACTGATAGACCCCATGCTTACATGGTCTTCTTGCCCCAATGAAGTGGGAATGCTATCTGCGCTTGCAGGAAAACAAAACGTTTTATTCTCACTGGTCAATGCCGCAGAGGTATATTGTAAAATCATATACCCCGAATTGATACCCGTATCGTTCATCAGCAATTGTGGTACTCCAGGACTCCCCTCTAGGGCAAGATAAATTCTGCGGTCTGAGATATTGCCCAATTCAGAGCAGGCCAACGCAGCATAATCCAAGGCCATGGCCAAGGGTTGGCCATGAAAATTACCCCCGCTTATGGCTTGGTTTTCATTAAGAATTATTGGATTGTCCGTCACGGAATTCAATTCAATTTCCACGAGTTCTTTTAAGTGCAACCATGTATTTCGAGATGCTCCATGCACCTGTGGGATACAACGTAAAGAGTACGGGTCTTGTACCCTATCGCAGTCGATATGATCACTCAATATTTCAGAGCCGTGTAATAGGGTGCGAATGCGTCCGGCGACATGTTTATTGCCCATGAAAGGACGAAGTTGATGTAGCTGTTCGTTAAAAGGACTTATGGAACCTTGGAGTCCTTCAAGCATCATCGCACCAATGATATCGGCTTGGCGCAAACAATTGTACATTTTATCTAAAATCACTGTGGCATGGGCCAAAATGAACTGAGTTCCATTGATTAAAGCTAAACCTTCTTTGGGCCCAAGCTCGATGGGCTGTAGTCCTGTCTTTTGAAAAAGTTCTGCAGTAGTCATCGTTTTTCCTTGAAATTTCACTTTCCCCAAACCCAGTAGGGGAAGGAACAAGTGAGCCAAGGGCGCCAAGTCTCCTGAAGCCCCAACGGATCCTTGTCTTGGCACCAGGGGTATGGCATCGTTTTCAATATGCCAGCAGATTCGTTCAATAGTAACCAGTTGTATGCCTGAATGTCCTTTGGCCAAGGCATGTACTTTTAGTACCAACATGAGTTTTGCCAACTCTGAGGCGATGGGCTTACCCACGCCGACACTATGACTTTTGAGAATATTGGACTGTAATATCAAGGTTTCTTCTTTAGAAATAGATGTTGTGCACAACGGTCCAAAACCGGTATTGATGCCATAAACTGGCTGGTCTTTTTTGACCATATGGGCTACATGTCCTGCACTTTTTATTATTTTTTTTCGAGTGACCTCACTGAGTATGCCTTGTAATTCCCCTCTTGCAATGGTTAGGGCCTTGGTGCCCGTAAGCCTTTCTTCACCGAATGAAAATACCGTATCCATAAACTGCATATTGGAACGAAATTAAATGCTACTTTTGATAATCACCAATACTTATTTATTAATAAATGATAACTGAAAATTATCAAGTAGAATTACGTCATTTCGCTTATTTCATGGCGGTTGCCGAAGAACTACACTTTAGAAAGGCCGCTGAAAGGTTGTTTATTTCACAGCCCGGATTGAGCAATCAAATAAAACAAATGGAAGAACTTCTGGGAGTGGAACTTTTTATTCGCGATAAGAGAAGGGTAACCCTCACTCAAGCGGGAACTTTTCTGAAACAAGAGGTAGGGTTTCTATTCGGTCATGTACAAAAAGTAAAGAAGCATATCAAATTGATTGGTGAAGGAAGTTTGGGAGAGGTACGGATTGGTTTTTTGGGCTCGGCCATGCAGAATGTGATTCCCAATTTATTGTTGGAATTACAGCGCGAACAACCGAATATTCATACGAGTTTGGAAGAATTGTCCAATCTGGCACAGATCAATTCTTTAATGAAGGGAGAACTTGATCTAGGTTTTGTTCGACTTGGTCATGTACCCATTGACTTGGAAATTAGGCCTGTTTTCGAGGATACCTTTTCCTTGGTACTTCCTATAGATTCCAATATAGACTCCCTTAATTTTCAAGGAATGTATCAGGTGGCAAAAGAACGTTTTATTCTGTTTTCAAGGGAATATAGTCCATTATACTATGATACCGTGATGAGTATATGTAAAGATGCTGGTTTTCAGCCCTATATTTCGCACAAGTCAGTTCACGCACAGACCATTTTTAAACTGGTGGAAAATGGATTGGGTATCGCTATTGTGCCTACTTCATTGAAACATGGTTTTCAGATGAAGGTGAAATTTATTGAATTAAAAAAGATATCACAACGTGCCGTTCTCTCAGTGGTTTGGAAGAAGGAAAACAGAAATCCGGTGCTCAAGAATTGTATAGAATTGCTGTTCAAAACCTAAATCATAAGCAGAGGTGTTGTATTTTTATTTAAAATAGTGTGATGAAAAAACCCGAGCTTAAAGGAGAGACCCTAGAATTAAGACGGTTGGTAAAGCAGCTCGCGCAGCGCTTTTCTTACATCGAAAGTCTTAGTTCTGATACCAGAATATTGGATACCTGTGATGTCTCATTAAGTGAAATTTATCAAATCACCGGATTGGATAGCTCGAAGGATGACCTGGACACCAATTTTACCCTAACTGACATCAAAAATATTCGTAAAGCCTTCGAAGATTAATGCCTGTCCATTATTCTGATTTCGCTGATAACCCCTAAAAAAATAATGATGCTCCTTGATATTATTAAGAAACGGAGAAGTGTATTTCCAGCGCAATATTCCGATAAACCGGTTTCAAAAGAAACCATAGAAATGCTCTTGGAAGCGGCCAATTGGGCCCCGAACCATAAAAAAACGGAACCCTGGCGGTTTAAGGTCTTGATGGGAAACTCAAAGGACGCCTTAGGTACTTTTTTGGCCAACAAGTATCAAGAAGTGGAAGAACGGCCCAAAAAAATTAAAATTAAAAAACTAATGGAAAATCCGTCAAGGGCGGGTGCCATTATTGCGATTTGCATGCAGCGCGATGCAAACAAAAGCCTACCTGAATGGGAGGAATTGGCGGCCACTGCCATGGCGGTTCAGAATATGTGGTTATGCTGTACAGAAATGAATCTTGGATGCTATTGGAGTTCTCCCGGCCTAATCAAGTATATGGATGAGTTTTTTGACCTTAATGACGGAGAAAAGTGTTTGGGCTTTTTCTATTTGGGCCATTATGATGAAGAACTTCCAGAGGGCATAAGAAAACCTAGTGCTGATAAGGTAGAGTGGATGGAGTAAGCCTTCTATTTTCCCTTTGAGGGGACAGTATTCAAAACTTGAATTACAGGAGCGTCACACCCATACCAAGTTTGGTAAATGGGTCAAAACGGATTCAATTCTGAAGCATACTCCACCGTCTTCCAAATAAAAAGCCCTGCGTAGACCACAGCAATCAAAAATTTTAGAAAAGTACCGGTCAAAAAGCCTAGAAAAGAACCGAAAGCCGCTTTCCACGCCCTTTTTTTATCTGATGCGTTCGTTGAGAGTTCCCCGACCAATGCACCCACAAATGGCCAAACGATGATTCCCAATGGTCCCAAGATGGGAAAAAAAATCGCGACAAATAAACCAATGATACTACCCCATATTCCGGCTTTGCTACCGCCGAATTTCTTTGTTCCTGCAGCGGGAATGATATAATCCATAACGGTAATCATTAGGGCAATGCCCAATGTTATCCCGAGAAACCACCAATTATCTGGAACGGCTTTGGTCAAGTGAAGTAACAATAGGCCTATCCAGCTGACGGGTGGACCGGGCAGTATGGGAAGAAAACTCCCCAAAATCCCAATGAGCATTAAAACAAAACCAACCAGTACTAAAGCGATATCCACTTAAATTTTTCTTTTAGGGGTTAGACAAATGTAAATGCTTTTCGTTACAAATTACTTTGGGCGTAAACGAAATAGAATGAAGAACAGTTTCTCCAAAATATCGTAATTTCAGCCCAAACTAGGGGCTGTATGCGACGATGGTGGTTCTTGGCAATACTACTCTTTTTTACTTCATGCCAATATTTTTTATCCAAAGAAGAGCAAACCCAAAAAAGGGTCAACGATGAGTTAATGGCGATTGATTGGAACGATGTGGACAAGTATCCTCTATTTGAGGCCTGTGATGAGATGGCCTCCAAACCCGTACAAAGAAATTGTTTTGAGCAAGAAATGCTGAAACGTTTCATGGAGGCGTTCAGTGATACCGTCTATGAAGTTGACCGTGAAATTAAGGATACCCTTTTTGTTGATTTTGAGGTAGATGAAGATGGTTTTGTGAATATTACGGAGATAGAGGAAAACAATGTCATAGAACAGGTTGTGCCAGGTTTTCGAGATGAAATTAGGAAGCGGTTTAGAGACTTGACCGTAATTCCAGCACATAAAAGGGGAATTAACGTTAAGATAAAATTTCGGCTCCCTATAGTACTAGATACCGGCGGATAAATTGGAGAAGGAAAAAATCATATTGGGCATTGATCCCGGAACCCAAATTATGGGCTTCGGAATCATTAAAGTTGTCAACAAGAAGATGAAGTTTGTTCAAATGAACGAGTTAATGCTTAAGAAGTACAATGATCCTTATCTAAAGCTAAAACTGATTTTTGAGCGGACCATCGAACTGATCGACACCTATCATCCTGATGAGATTGCGATTGAGGCACCTTTCTATTCAAAAAATGTACAGTCGATGTTGAAATTGGGTCGTGCCCAGGGGGTTGCCATGGCTGCTGGTCTGTCTCGTCAAGTACCTATAACGGAATACTTACCCAAAAAGATTAAAATGGCCATCACCGGTAACGGAAACGCCAGTAAAGAACAAGTGGCGAAAATGCTTCAGGGCCTTTTGGCCTTAAAATCACTTCCAAAAAATTTAGATAGTACTGATGGGCTTGCCGCTGCGGTATGCCATTTTTATAATGCTGGAAGGGTAGAAGTAGGCCCGACGTACACAGGATGGGAGGCTTTTGTAAAGCAGAACGCCGATAAAGTCAATAAACAATAAACAATTATCAATGACTTTAAAGGAGAATCCATTATCGAAGAAATCATACGAGTTTGCGCTTACAATTGTTACGCTTTATAAAGAATTTAGCTCTTTAAAAAAGGAATATGTTTTATCGAAGCAGTTACTTCGTTCTGGGACTTCTATTGGAGCAAATGTGGCAGAAGCTAATGGTGCAATTTCTAAAAGGGACTTCTCTGCAAAAATCTCAATCGCATACAAAGAAAGTTTAGATACCTAATATTGGCTTTCTCTTTT
>ERZ1740067.905-NODE-905-length-22091-cov-7.275141_pt1 | contig 22091 bp, 17 predicted proteins | sample MGYA00581736_ERZ1740067 | MGnify/ENA primary metagenome ERZ1740067 (study PRJEB43018, sample SAMN04849236) | marine metagenome | isolation source: floating plastic debris | place: Pacific Ocean | collected 2008-08-27 | study: EMG produced TPA metagenomics assembly... | reverse complement strand
ACCTTCATTGGGGCTGGTCCTTACAAGCTCGCTTCGTTCAGCAGCGATGTGATCAAGCTAGATGTCAACGAAGACTACTGGGGCGAAACGCCCGACAATGGCGGTATTGACATTCAGGTTTTCACCAGCGCAGTGAATCTGTACAACACCTTTGCGTCCGGTGGATTGGATGTGGCCTATCAAACTCTCGATCCGGACCAGATTTCTAAGCTGGAGGCCGATGCTCCTAGTAAGGACTGGAGCGTGATTGAAGCGGGCACAACAGTCATCAATTACCTCTCGCTGAACCAGAAGATTGAACCGTTTGATGATTTGAATGTGCGCAAGGCCGTGGCGGCGATGATGGACCGTCAGCTGATTAGCGATCGCGCCTTCAACGGTCAAGCCGAACCTCTCTACAGCCTCATCCCCAAAAGCTTCTCCGTCTACGATCCCGTCTTTGAATCAGCCTACGGTGACGGCAACTACGACGAAGCCCGCGAATATCTAGAAGCTGCTGGCATCACTGAAGCAAATCCACTCTCATTCGAGATCTGGTACCCGTCTGCTTCCACGCCCAGAGCCGTTGCCGCTAACACCATCAAGCAAGCCATCGAGCAAGAGCTTCCAGGACTAGTCAACGTCACTGTCAGCACTGCCGAAGCCGCCACCCTTTGGGAAAACGTTGAGAACGGTGCTTACAACAGCGTGCTCTCCAACTGGTACGCCGACTACTTCGACCCAGAAAACTTCGTACAGCCCTTCCTCACCTGCGCAGAAGGCAATCCCGAAACCCTGTGCGAGGTTGGGGAGAGTCAGGCCGGCGGCTCTTTTTACTACAGTGATGAAGCTAACACGCTGATCGCTCAGCAAAACGCCGAGCAAGACACTGCCAAGCGAGACGCCATTTTTGACGAGCTACAGCAGATCATGATCGACGACGTCCCCTATATCCCGCTCTGGCAAACCAAAGACTACGTCTTTACTAATGCGGACGTGGACAACGTCGCCATCGAGCCCAATCAGCAGTTCCTGCTATGGCAGATTGAAAAAGGAAACGAAGAGACTGCCTCAGCTGAATAAAGCTAATCCACTACGGTGCCTGAGCGGAGTCGCTCGCGTAGCGTCGCCTAAGCGACAGGCAAGACCTACCGGCCATCCTTCAACTCCGCTCAGGGTTTGGCTATTCTCCGATCCCTACAGAATTCTCCATGTCTCGCACCAGCTCTCTCCGTCTTTACGTCATCTCTCGGCTTCTTCTAGCGCCACTGATGATTTGGACGATTACAACGGTCGTCTTCCTCCTCATGCGAGCGACCCCTGGCGATCCGGTAGATGCGCTGCTGGGTCCTCGTGCACCCGAAGCGGCTAAAGCTGCCATACGAGCAAAACTCGGTCTTGATCAGTCTCTGTTCCAGCAATATTTGGACTATCTAGGCCAGCTGCTGAGCTTTGATCTGGGTAGCTCTCTCGCCAGTCAGGGGCAAACGGTGTGGCAAATCATTGGCGATCACTTTCCTGCCACCGTAGAACTCACGCTTTGCGGCATGATTATCGCTTCGCTCGTGGGGCTCACCGTCGGTTCAATTGCGGCCTCCCGGCCAAACACTGTGTTTGACGCTGGTGGGCGCGTGTTTGGCATTGTGACCTACGCGGTCCCGATGTATTGGTTCGGGATGATTTTGCAGCTTATCTTCGCCGTGCAGCTAAACTGGTTCCCCATTGGCACGCGGTTCCCACTGAGTGAAGTTGCGCCTCAAGGACCCACTGGACTTTACTTACTAGATAGCTTGCTCCACGCAAATTTCTATCAGTTTGGCACTACACTTTACTACTTGGCACTGCCGAGCCTGACGCTTGGCATTTTGATCAGCGGCGTCTTCGAACGGATTGTACGCGTGAACTTGCGTCAAACCCTTAAGGCTGACTATGTAGAAGCGGCGCGAGCTAGAGGTATTTCAGAGTTTCGGATTATTACGGCTCACGCACTCAAAAACGCCATGATTCCGGTGATTACAATTCTGGGCCTCACATTTGCCTCCTTATTAGGTGGCGCTGTATTGACTGAAGTAACGTTTTCGTGGCCTGGGCTCGCCAACCGACTTTATGAGGCGATCAGTCAGCGTGATTATCCCGTTGTTCAGGGACTGATGGTCTTCTTTGCTGGCATTGTCGCGATGGTCAGCATCGCGATTGATATTTTGAATGCCTATGTCGATCCGCGCATTCGTTACTAGCATTGTTTTGACTGCTAAAAATTAAGCGAAGTAAGGGAATAAAAGATTGCTTTCTGTATCAGTTTGTCTGATATTGTAAAGAAGTATTGCTTATGTGCTCTGTAAGTAAGTACTCCTCTCCAATTAGGCAAGTGCACCCTAGGTGCATAGCAATGCTTGGTTTGGATGACAAAGTTTGTGTAGGATTTGCCTCGATATTGCTGTGTTCAAGAACGCTTCAGATTTTTTCGACTCGTCGGTACCCGCACTATTGGCGTTAAGGCGTTTTTTTAGAGGGACGTTCAGGCAGGTCAGCCTCAGTTTAATTACGCTGATCGTGATTCTAAATTTGGCGGGAAACTCACCGGCTAGAGATCACAATCCTTCTGAGATCGCTTCTGGCAGTCGTCACACGGCAACTTCTGTAGCTCCAGTTTCTGCGCCAGCTATAGCACCCTCCACAAACGTTCTTCGCCCTCAGCGACTCCTGCGACCAGAAATGACATCTTATCGATTGACGAGCGCGAGGCTTTCTGTGCCACCAGTTGAAAAGGCTGTTGCCAATATCGCTAAAGCCCAGTAGAGGCAATCATTAAGCGGTTCGCTGTCAGCCACCCGTTGTACAGCTCATTGCAAACAACTAATTTCAAAATATATGTCCTGGCTCACATACTCAGTGTCTTTGCTCTGCTTTTAATACTATCCATGTGACCAATCACACTTCGGCCTTCAAGAAAGGTAGAAGAGAAAAGTAGAGATGTGTTCTTGCTTTTCTCGTCCAGTTGCTAGCTGTTCTAGGGAGATTTTAGCTCTACAACAGTTACAGCCGATAACAATATCGTCAGCAACTCGATGAAAAATAAATGAGGTGAATGAATGAACTTATCGAAACAGCGGCTGTGGCTTAGCCGTAAGCGCTCAATTGGACTGAGCGTTGGATTAAGTGCAGGTATTTTGACCTGGGTAGCGTCGATATCTCCCAGCTATGCGAGCTGCGAATTTTTTTCAGTACCGCAGCGTTTCAACACCGAGACTTCGGAGGATGTCATTGTTATCGGGCACCAGTCTGGTCAACCCTACCAAGTGGTTGTGCTTTCAGATGATCAAGATGTCCTGAGTGAGATTCGTGCCTGTGTGCTGGATGCGTTTGCGACGCAATCTCGTTTTGGCTCTTATATTCAGGTCGGTAGCTTTCGCCGTCGTGGCGATGCTGAGGTTGTAGGACGGATTCTAACCCGTTCGGGCTACAGCGCTCGAGTGACTTACCGGCGCTAGCACCTTTGTTGAGGTTTTGATTTTTCTTTTGAACGGCTAATAAGCCCCGTTTAAAGCTGGGCTGGCAGTTTATATAGAGACTGTTAGGCGGTTCAAGTTTCGTTGGTATTGGTTCTAACAGCCATGGCATAGTGAGGGATGTTAATTCTTCGTATATATATAAATAAATGCCGAAGGTGCGTCGCTCGGTTTTTCTGTCGTGGTTGTTTGGGATGTCGGTGGGTGTGCCTGCCGCTTACGGGCAGTCACGAACCATCCGAGGCGATCGCTGGCTGCGCATTGCAGCCCTTAGCGGCACCGTAGAGTTTATCCCCTTTCAGGGACAGCGCCGACGGGCTCGCATCGGGGACAGGCTTTCTAGTGTGGGCGATGTGTTGATTACAGGGCCTGATTCATCGGCCCGATTGGAAGTGGATTTGGCCACTGGTTTTGTTTCGATGGCGGAGAATTCCCAGCTACAAATTCGAACATTGAGCATCACGCGCTCAGGCGGACGTATTACGGAGCTGCTGGTGCAGCGTGGCCAGGTGCGACTGCGGATTCGGCCATTGACCAACCCCGCTACACGCATTGAAATTTATACGCCCGCTGGGGTAAGCGGTGTACGTGGTACAGAGTTTGGTGTTGCTGTCGGGCCAGAAGGCCAAACGGGGGTGGCTACGTTGGAAGGGTTGGTGTCTTCTAGCGCACAGGGACAAACTGTCTCCGTTAGGGCCTTAGAGCAAACAACAATACGGCCAGGTGAGCCGCCCACGCCACCTGAACCGCTGCGCGACGATCCAGATTTATTTATAGAAGTGTTGCGGCCTGCTTCTGGTCGTGATGAGCAGGGACGTTCCCTGGTTGAGATTGCAGGTTTCACAGACGTTGTCAACCTATTAGCGGTAGATAATGAACCCCAGTCGTTGTCGCGTGATGGCCGATTTGAGGTGAGTGTTCCACTGCCAGAAAATAGGCGAATTCCGGTCTTGATTACGACCCCCCTCGGAACAAATCAGCAGTATGAGTTGGTAGTGCCATGATTTCTATGCTGCGCAGAAAACTAGGCTTTTTGACCCGGATGGTGCCTGGTTTTATGGTGAGTGCGCTGGTGGTGGGGCTCATGGAAGTGGGTGCCTGGGACCCGATGGAACGCATGGTACACAACCAGGTGGTGCGCTGGCGTGGAGCCAATCCGTGGGATGAGCGCATCGTCATGGTGAATATCGATGACCAAACGCTTAATGCGCTCGGGCAGTTTCCTATTTCTCGTGATTACTACGTTCAGCTACTTGAGCAGTTGCGCAAGGATGATGCTGGCGTTGTTGTTTTTAACCTACTTTTGTCGGACAACTCTCCGCTGGCCGATAACTCAAGAGCAGGGGGCAATGTATCGACGTCAGCTCGCTCGGCAACCTCCCGCATGGCTAAAGAGATGTCAGCGCATGGCCGGGTGGTGATTGGGCAAATTTGGGGCATCGATGGTGAGGTCATCGAACCTGTGCCGGCGCTATCAGAGACTGCACTCGCAACTGGCCACATGCGCCTACAGCTTGACGCAGATGGCTATACTCGCTTTGCTGAAGTCACCTACAACGGTTTTCCTGCACTCGGCGTAGCGGCGATTCAAGCGTACAGTCTAGAAAATGAACTCGTCACCATTCCAGCGGATCTCAGCAATCTCCAGCTTAATTGGCCAGGCTCTGTAGCTGACCTACCCAACATCAGCCTGGTCGATGTGATCAACAAGCAAATGCCTGAAGGGACCTTTGACGGCAAAATTGTGCTTGTTGGCTATGGGGCAACCTCTGGCCTCTCGTCGATGCGAACGCCATTTGATCATAGATGGCCGGTTCCTGGTGGTTATCTGCATGCCGCTGTCATCGACAATTTGCTCAATCAAAACTGGCTACGGCCTCTTGCAGACACGACGATTATTCTCTCCTTGTTAGCTGCTGGCCCGCTGTTTAGCTGGTTGCTCTACCGACGAGCCGTTTGGGTGCAAATCGTGATTAGTGCGCTGTGTTCAGTTAGCTGGCTGCTAGTCTGCATATCTGCCTTACACGGTGGATACTTGCTTCCGGTGGTATCTCCTTTTGTGATGCTACTGGGGACCGGGGCAAGCGTAATTGTATGGAGTCGGCTACAGTCAAACGCGCTATTGCAGGTTCGTTCTGCTTTCTTGAGCACCATGAGCCACGAGATTCGTACACCGCTCAACGCCATTGTGAACTTATCGGAGATGCTCCAAGAGACGTCTCTCAGCGACCATCAGCGAGAGTATGCAGAAACTCTCTACAGCAGTAGCCAAACTCTAATGGCATTGATTAACGATGTCTTGGACTTTTCCAAAATTGAGTCGGGCCGCCTGACCCTTGAAGACTATCCGGTTAGCTTATCTGAAACGATTGAGCGCAGCATTGAGCTGCTGGCTTCGCGGGCGGCGGAGAAGAACATAGAGCTGGTGTATGCCATCGACAGCAGTGCGCCCAAAATGATCGTGAACGACCCTGTACGGCTTCAGCAGATATTGATTAACCTGCTTAGCAATGCGGTGAAATTCACTGATGTTGGGGAGGTTTCTGTGCGCGTGCGCGCTCGGCCTGTCAAACCCAAAAAGCCGTTTTTACAGCGGTTGTCACCGACCCTTTCAGTGGCAGATACACGGTCGGGAAAGGGTGCTCGTAATCGCTTTGCTGGGAGTGACTTTGATGAATTAAGCAAGAATCACTTGAGTGAGGAAGACAATACGCTGTACGAAATATGTTTTGAAGTGCATGACACCGGTATCGGCATTCCAGCTGAGCGGATAAAAAAGCTGTTTGAGCCGTTCAGTCAGGTGAGCGCTTCCACAACGCGAAAATATGGAGGCACAGGGCTTGGTCTTTCCATCAGTAAGCGCCTAAGCGAACGCATGGGGGGAGACCTCTGGGTAAAGAGTACCTTGGGCAAGGGCAGCACTTTCTACTTTACGTTTCAGGCGGAGGCGGCCGAAGACAGAAGCCAAGTTCCCGACTACTTAGCTTCATTGAGAGGCGCGCATTTGCTCTTGATCGATCGGAATAAAACGCGCTGCGAGCGCATTGGCCAAGAGCTACATCAGTTAGATATTTCGCTGGTCAGTGCGACGTCTTTAGCCGAAGCGATTGTATTTATGCATAATTCGCCTACGTTTGACGGTGTGATTTTGGATCAAATGGTGGCGCAGCGGTTTGGCGATACGGCAGCGGCGGTCAAAACGTTACGCAAGGCAATTGGGAATGAACAGTTTCCTGTTATTTTGCTGAGCTTTTTGAGCAGTGACTTGCAGCAGCTCTCTGGTGAGGTTACGGTCTTGAGAAAGCCCATAAAGCAAACATCTCTTTATCAGGCACTGCGCTCAATTCGTCCTTTTACGCTTACAGCAGCACCTAGGGTCAGGCCAACTTTACCACCCGCAAATGTTCGCCGTAAGGATCTGCGAATTTTGATCGCGGAAGATAATCGAACTAATCAGCGTGTGGCACTCAAACTGCTAGAGCTACTGGGCTACAAAGCGGATGTGGTGACCTCCGGGCCTGAGGTGCTCGCTGCGATCGCTCGGCAATTCTACGATGTCATTTTGATGGATATGCGTATGCCAGATATGGATGGGCTCGAAACCACCCGGCAAATTCGGCAGATGCCTAAACACTCTCTCACGTGGATTATTGCGATGACGGCGAATGCTATGGCACGCGATCGCAAACAGTGCTTTGCTGCTGGCATGAATGACTACCTCCGCAAGCCGATCAAACGCGAGGCCCTAGACCAAGCCCTACAGCGAGCCGTGGCTAATCAAGAACAGCGATTGCCTGGATGATAGGCTGCTCGAAACAACAACATCAGAGCGACGAAATAGCAGGCGGTCTGTTTCAAAGAAAATCATGTTGGATGAGCGGCTATTCATTCTTTGGCCGTGATGCTGCAACTACAAATGTGGCATATACTGTCGAAGGGAAAACGCTTCGTCAATGTAATTGCAGCAGGAAAATTTTTACCTCGACTCAGCGGTATGGTAGACACTTCGATAGAGATATTGGATGAACGTGCGATCGCGCTAATCGATCCAAAGAGCTCTCTTACGCTGCTAGACAGTGACTCTATCCACGCAGAAGGACCAGTTTATCTCCCTTCAGATGGAAGCATTGTGTGGAGTGACGTGAAATCAGATTGCGTGTTTCGATGGCATGAAGGGCGTAAGCATATTTTGAGGGAGCCTGCCCACTTTCAAAACGGCAATGCACTGGATTTGGAAGGGCGTATCGTTGCCTGTTCCCATGGCGATCGCGCCATCGTTCGGCAAGAAACCGATGGACAGTGGCACGTAATCGTCGACCGCTATCTGGGCAAACGACTCAACAGCCCGAATGATCTCGTTGTTAAAAGCGATGGAACAATTTGGTTTACCGATCCACCTTTTGGCCTGACGCAGCCGGACGAAGGTTGCGGGGGAGAGCAAGAACAATCCGGCAGCTTTGTTTTTCGGTTTGATCCCAGCACAGGTGAAATTGACGCGGTGATTACGGATATGGAGCGTCCTAATGGGCTGGCCTTCAGTCCAGATGAGAGCCTTCTGTACGTTTCAGATACCTCCGCTGTGGAAAGAGCAGAAATGTGCCACGATATTCGCTCCTATGACATTGTGGGAGGGCGCGAAGCGACTAACATGCGAATATTCGCGGTCGTAGAACCCGGACAGCCAGATGGCTTTTGTGTGGATGAGCAGGGCAACATCTTTACCAGCTCACAAGATAGCGTTCAGATTTATTCTCCTGCTGGAGAACAACTCGCAAAAATCCTGGTTCCAGAAATTTGCACGAATCTTACGTTTGGCGGAGGGAATCTCGATTGTCTGTTCATTACCACTGACACCTCTCTATACACGCTTCAGACAAAGACCAGGGGCGCGTAGAAATACGGGATTTTGAGATCGAGATTTTGAGGTTACGAGACTTTCAGGTCTTCCCATGTGAGTGGTGGGGTAGCCGCGGTTTGGCACAGAACAGGCAGCCACGTGGCGCAGGGGAATCGATCTTCGAGCCCTTGGAGCTTTTCTCTTGCTTCGCGAACGGCTTGAGGAAGGGTTTGGCCATTGGCAAAGGCACTTAGTAAGTTTTGCAAAAAGATTTGGGCAATGTGATCGGGAACAGCCTCTCGCATAACAATCATTTGCCGTAGCGAAAGATCGCTCAGCGCGTGAACCAAATCAAGTCCGTCACAGGAATTGAATATGGCAAGGCGGAGCCCTTTCTGGCAGGCTCGCTGTAGTGCGTGCTTGAGTTCGGGAAGGGTGAATTTGTCGGTGGCGTTGAGCTGAAGAATGCCTTGCCCGTTGTGGCTAATGCTGTGCCCCGCAAAAAAGAGAATGTCGCAGGGGTGGTCCCAAAGGTGATTATTGAGGGTTTGTCGATCCGGCTCAGTGAGAATGGTGAGCTTACTATGGGGCAGATTTTCCAAAATGCGACAGTCGGTTTGTACATCAAGGGCATCGCTTCTCCCAAGAATAGCCAGGATGTTGACAGTGTTGCTATTAGTTTTGTTGGGGTGTTGCTGCGTGTCTAGAACATTGCGATATTGATATTCTTGGGTACTAATGGTGAGTTCTGCGCGGGGATAGCGCTCTATGAGTTCCCAGCTATGCCAGGGTAGTTTCCACAGCTGAGGGGTATCGGTTTGCAGCACCAAACGTACGGTTTCATGAGGGTTTAAATTCTCGAACAATCTTTCTCGCAGGGTACGAAAACCAGCATCGGTCAACCACTGGTTGAAATGGTTATGGACTGTCTCTGTCAGTTCGCGCAGCTCTTGCTGTAGCTGCTGGATATTAACATTAGTAAGCTGCTCTTTCGGAACGTCTATTCGGTGAGGATGAGAGATGGCGCTTAAGTGCCGACGGTAGTACGTCTGCCACTGCTGATGACGTTCAAACACCTCGTGGGTTGATGGCAACGTCCCGATAGTGTCTAAAAAGGGTAGCTTTCCCTCTTCTCCGATTTGTAGGTTGATCAGATAGCGATCGCTAGAGTTTGTTGTGAGCTTAAGATGGACAAGCTTGGTTGACGGTGCTTTTTGAACCAGTGATTGCGCTTGTGCTGAAGAGCGATCAAGAATAATTTGGTTGAGTGCCGTTTGCTGCTGCCGGTAGCTCTCAATTTGTTCGTCTTTGGCTTGCAGCTGCTTCTGAAAGCTCGCTTCAATGGTCTTCAGTGCATTGTTGTAAAGTCCCGTCAGATTTTCGTAAAGGTCTGACTTGTCTGCATCTGGGGGCGCATTAATGCGAACGACAACGGCCCCGCTGTCTTTATTTTCTATGCTGCGAATGGTGAGTGGCTGGTTTTGGTCAAACAGTTGGGTCGATGCGTGACTCGTTTCGTCGACGTCAGTTTCGTTGATGTCAATGATCGCTTCCTGGTCTGTTGCTTGGCGGCTTCTAGATTGATTGGCTTGAGTCAACATGCTGTTGAGCGCCTGCCAATCAACACCGCTTTGAAAGATTAGGTCTATGGTGTCGATGACTTCCTGAAAAAGCTGAGCGAATTCGCCGGGCTGGAAAAAACCACTGCTGGGCCGCCGTTCTTGCTGATGGTGGCGCAGATAAATGTACTGGCAATCGATATCCGCAAGCTGGGTGCTGCTGTCTGTGTTCCAGGCTTCTATGCATGCCCCGGTGAGCTGTGCGTGTTGAAAGAAGGTGCCAACAGCTTGGGTTTTAGTGAGATCTGCATGTGAGAGTACGGCCCGCGCCAGGGTGGCATGGTTGAGATTGCTATTGGTAAAGTTCGTCGCAGTGAGATCAGCGTCGGTTAGGTTGATGCCTTGCAGATTAAGTCCTAAGTAGCTCTGTCGATGGCCGTTTTTGCTTACGGCTAGCCGTTGGACCTTGGAATTTTCTAAGATGGTATAGCTTAGTTTGCTGGTGTAGAGCTGCTGGGCGCGGTAGAAGTTCGTGCGCTCTAGGATGGCTTTGCTCAGATCGGTGCATTTTAGGATGGCTTCGGTGCAGTCAGCTTCTGTAAGATCTGCTCGGTGAAAGGTTGTTCCCCCGAGCCTGATGAGATTACTGGCGACGTTTTTCACTAGATCAAATCTTTCATCTTTTGCTAGGACACGGCTAGCGACGTAGGCACCTGCGATCGCAATCTCCAGCACCACAATTACCATGCCCACATGGTTCAGCGGATAGTCCGCCATCACACGAGTACTCTGTCCACTCACCGTCTCAATCGCAGGCCAATAAATATAGCCATAATGCTTGAGACTACTGGCAATTGAGCAAGCTAGCCCCAGCCCTACTAACCACCGACCACCAATCAGCCCGGCACTGGTCAAAATCACAACGTTGGACATTGCCAACACCACCGCGCTGGCAATGCTACCGGCAGAGTAAGCCGCTTGTGCGGCCCCTGTTGTGAGGGTACCTGCGCCAATGCCCGCAATGACAATGGCACAAACGACCATCGTGTTTTGAAATCCGCTTCGAGTAAACCCTTGATAAATCAGCGGAAAACCCATCGCAGCGAGGGAAAGTAAGCAGAGTAGCCCTGGAATAAATCCGAACTGCTCAACACTTTCGGGTAGCCAAAAGGTGGCGCTGAAGGTGCCGACGATGATAGACACCATACCTAGCGCTACGCTACACGAAAGGAGAAGAGAACACTGTAAAAGCTGCCGGGTTCTAGATACGCCTGCTCTAGACTGATGAAAGGTTGCGCCGCGTAAGTTGGCATTGGCAAAATTAGCGCTGCGAATATCGCTTTGGCTGAAGTCAGCCTCTGCGAGATCTTGGCCTTTAAACGATCGGCCCACTAAAGATTGACCTGAAAAATCAAGGGGCATAGTGCTTTAGATGAGACGACGCTCATCTGGCTGGTAGATTGCGAATGTGGCTGATGAACGTGGCTTAAGGTTGACGGATACTTGATTGATTTTAGGATGAGGCGATTACCGCTTTCAAGACGCGATAGCAGTTGCGAATGGCGCTAAGGTGAGCAATTTCGTAGCCGTGGGTATTTTCGGTGGGGAAGGCGAGGCAGGCACCCCTGGCAACATGGCCAAATTTCATGGCGATGGAGGCGTCACTGCCAAAGCCGCTGATGGCTGCCACCTGGAGGGGAATGTGCGATCGCTCTGCTGCTCCCATAATCTCTCGATTCAACCCCTCGTCATACAGCCCGTAGCTATCTTGTGAAAACAGCGCAGGTGCAGGCCCATCTGAAAGCGGATACTCCCGAGACAGCGGACAAATTTCCAGCGCAATCAGCTGGTCAAACTTGTGACGCTGCGTAAAGTACAGCGCCCCCAGTGCGCCGACTTCTTCCTTCGCAGAGGCCACCAAGTACACATCCACAGGCGGTTCTTTCACCGTTTCGGCCAACGCTAGCAATATTGCCAAAGAGGCCTTGTTATCTAGTGTGTAACTCGCAATGTGCTCACCCAATCGAAACGGCCTTTTCCGGTGCTTACCTACCACCATTCGCGTACCGGGTCGTACCCCTGCCCGGCGCAGCTCATGCTCAGAGCGCTTGGTTTCTACCCAGGCCATTGGCCACTCTACGGCCTTTCCTTCCTGCTGCACCTTCTGCGGCGACTCATGGGACACATGGCGCGACCCAAAGCTCAACACGCCGCTCACAGTTTCATGGTCCCCCAACAAATCCACGATCCCTTCGCCATATACCCAAGGATACGCGCCGCCCAGCGCCCGCACAGATACGCACCCTTTCGGTTTGATGCTTTTAACGATTCCACCAATTTCGTCTTTATGGGCGGTAATGGCGATTGCGCCTTTGGGAACGGCTTCGGCTTCAGAGGACATGGCAGTGCCCTCACGATCTGTTTCACTGCCACATTCAGTGCCTCGAAGGTGGATAACAATATTGTCCGCTTCGTCCTGCCAATGCTCTACGCCCATTGCCTCTAGTCGCCGCAGTAAGTACTCATTCACTTCGGCTTCTACACCACTGGGTGAATGCAGCATGACCAGTTCGCTAATCTCATCAAAAAAACGATCTTCCGGCCAAATTTCTGCATTCTCAGGTGCGGTCTCAGCCATCAGTGGGTTCGTTCTCTTCTGTATTGTTGTTGTTGCTAGTGCTGCTGTTTGGATTACGAACTTCGCCTGCGGTAATACCTTCCGCTGGATTCCCAAAGCGCCACAGAACAGCAGCGCCTTCCGCGCGCGTCGCGGCCTTGTCTGGTTGAAAGAGTGTGGTGTAGTTGAAGGCTCGGCGAATGTTGGCAAAGTCTCCGTTTTGGTAATCGGCCAATACTGCCTGGAGGGCACGGGGTTCTATTTTCGCCGCGTCTTGAAACCCCCACGCTTGTTCTACTGCGCTCACGCTGGCGGTAGGAAGTGCTTGGCGAGTATCTAAGGGGACTTTCCACAACAGTAAATCTTTTCGAGTCAGCGGGGCATCTGGGCGAAAATTTATCGTCGTACTACTACCCGTTAACGGACTTGGGATCATCCCAGCTTCTGCCAGTCCTTGAATTGAGGCAAAGTCTGGATCTGTGACCGGCACATCTTTGAAGACGGGTTGAGAACTGTTGACGCCGGGTCGAATTTTGCGGGTGCGCTCGCCTGCGTAAAACCTATTGTTCACAGCTAGCAACCAGCGAGCATACTCTCGGCGAGTCATGGCTTGATTAGGACGGAACTCGTTGGGTGCAGGTGGTGTTGTAGGCGTGGTCACAGGCTCTGGCGTGGAATCTTCCGCTGTATCGCTTTCATCACTACTGTCATCACTGCTTTCGGCTGCGGGTGCGGGCGTTGGCGGTGTGGCGGGGGCGCGCACTTCTAAAAGATCTAACTCAATGAGATCTACAAGATAGGCCTGAATCTCTTCAGGTGCCTTGCCAAGGTCGGTGTAGTCACCCGCAACAACCGCATCACTGTCTGCTGCTTGTGCGTTTGTTGCTTCTTCTTCTGTTGCATCAGCCTCTGATTCATCTGCTTCGTCGGCTGTCTTTTCATTGTTTTCTGTATTCGATGCATTAGAAGAGCCAGTGTCAGACGTGTCGCTATCAGCGTCGCCAGATGTGGTTTCTGTTTCAGTTCCTTCTGCGGCTAACTGCGGATCGGGCTCTAGGCTTTGGCCTAAGTTGTTGCCAATCTGAGAGCCTTCACAGGCTGCCAGAGCGCATAGTCCTAGGAGTAACGATAGACGTAACCCCTTTCGTCCCAAAGTTGCCAAAAACGTCAAAGTCATCGTCAGTTCTGCTCGCAAAAGGATAAATAAGTGGTTACGTAAAGAAAGCAACCTTACTCTTATGGTTTCGGTCACCTGGTTGAGATACAGCATATTGGCTGTAAGCTCTACATGACAATGGGCCAAGTGACGCGTATTTTGTCGGATGCATTCGGCAAAACGCGATACGGCTCCTAAACTAGCGTAAAACTGTCCCTATCCGTAATTGCCTCAAGACAAGCTGGTACAAACTTATGGCCTCACCAATTATTATCGATTGCGATCCGGGTGTAGATGATGCGATCGCCCTCCTGCTCGCCTTTGGCCTAGATCTTCCCGTCGTCGGTATTACCACCGTCGCTGGCAACGTCCCCCTTTCCCTCACCTACCCCAACGCCCGCAAAATTTGTGCCCTTGCGAGTCGTACAGATATTCCCGTGTTTGAAGGTTGCCCTCGCCCACTGATTAGGCCATTGGCAACAGCTGAAGAGGTTCACGGTGCCAGCGGCCTGCAAGGTGCCAATTTTCCAGCACCTCCTCTCCCTAACACCTCCCAACACAGCGTAAACTTTCTGATTCAGCAGCTGCTAAACGCTGACGAACCGATACGCATTGCCGCGCTTGGCCCGCTGACAAACCTTGCCGTAGCCATCATTCAATGCCCTCAAATTGTGGACCACATAGATCAGCTGGTCATTATGGGAGGTGCCATGGGCCAAGGCAACATTACACCTGCTGCTGAGTTCAACATATACGTTGATCCCCACGCCGCCCATGTGGTGCTCAGCGCCAATATCCCAACGACACTCATCACCCTAGATGTCACCCATACCGTTCTCACTACGCCCGAGCGTCTAAGCGATATTCGCGCCGTGGGGAATCAGGTGAGTGCTGCTGCTGCTGGGATGCTCTCCTTTTATGGTCAAAACGACTTAGCGCGATACGGTTTACCTGGGGCACCGCTCCATGCCCCTTGCGTCTTAGCGTATCTATACAAACCTGAGCTTTTTACCACCCGCGAGGTTGCCGTTTCTGTAGAAATGACGGGTGAGCATACCCTGGGTCGGACCGTTGTGGACTGGTACGGCAATGGCCAAAACTCAACGATACAAGTGGCCGAGTCAATAGATACCAACGGGTTATATCAACTCTTAATAGAGGCACTGAGCTGTTTCTCTTGAGGTAATATGACAGTGAGCTGAACTCCAATCACCTCTTGTTCAATCCGTGAGGAACAGCGAGCTATGGCTTACACCACTGCGCAGCTGCTAGAGATTCTTGATGCCGAAATGAAAGCTGCGGTCAGGGGCGATCGCCTCCTCCTCAGTACCGACAGCCGCATCGACGATCCCGTCATCGCCAAAGCCATCGGCCCCCAAAAGCTCAGCCAAATCTACGCCTTTCGCGACTTTCGCGACCAAATTCACCAGTACCAGATTGCCGAAGGTGTTTCCGGCATCGTTTGGCGCGAGTGCGCCTTTCGCAACCATGGAATAGAGCACAGCGTTCGCTTCCCCGAAATTCATCCTCAGCTTGCCGCCACGGCTGAAGATAAGCTCCGACTGGGCGCGGCAAAAGGTGCAGTCATTTCTTTTTGGCGGCAGTCCATAGAAGGGCTGTCTTTGTGGCGGGCAGGCAACCCACCAGACCCGATTACTCGCTCAAAAGTGGAAACGCTGATTGAACATGCGGAGTGGGCAGATGTCGAGGCAACGCGCAGTGAGCTGTATCTACTGCTGTGCTGGGGCAATCCGAAAGAGAGCTACTACGCTTGGGCCTATCCGGAGTCAGGCTGTGATCGCATCATCGCTGCGAAAGGTCAGCCTAGTGGAATCAAAGTTTAAGCCAGAAGTATGAGTCAGAAAGACGGAAACGGGTAACGGGCGCTGTACAATTTATCTGGAATGACAGATAAGTAACAGCACAAACTTATCTTCATTCTTCCTTTTTCACTCTTCTTTTTTTCTTCCATGCCCATCGCTGTTGTCACTATTGAAACCCACGGATTTCCTGCTTCCCTCGCAGCAGCCGATGCCATGGTAAAAGCTGGCCGCGTCACCCTAATCAAAATTGCTCCCGCAGACAGCGGCCATCAGTACGTTGTCGTGCGTGGCCCCACCGCAGAAGTAAAGCGTGCCCTAGAAGCTGGCCTCGCAGCAGCCAACGCATGCTACGGTGACGGTGCTTACGCCCATACGCTGATTCCAAATCCGACACGGAACGTTATCAGCACATTGGAGCTAGACTTCACCGAAGATTCCATGCCCTTTGCTGAAGAAGTCGGCATGGCACCGACTCGGTAAAGTGGCTCCATTCCGACCTCTGCTATGCTCCGGCCACAGGCCAGGGTGAGTTTGCAGTGTGCTCGCTCCCAGCCAGTCACACTCAACACTTATCTATGACAGCATGCTTATTGATTTGATAACAAATATCAATCATTACCCTCGATTGAGGTCAATCCCCTTCTCACCTACAATCGGTATTGGAGTACACAGCGCACGCCCTGTGCCATTGCTCCGAGGATACATATTTTTTTGGAGAGTTTAGATGCCACAGGCAGTTGGATCGCTTGAAACCAAAGGGTTTCCCCCTGTACTCGCAGCCGCAGATGCAATGGTGAAAGCAGGGCGAGTTACTTTGGTAAGCTACATTCGAGCAGGCAGTGCTCGATTCTGCATCAACATTCGTGGCGACGTCTCCGAAGTTAAGATGGCAATGGAAGCAGGTGTGGAAGCCGCGCAAAATGCGCCCGGTGGCGTCCTAGAAACCTGGGTTATTATTCCTCGCCCTCATGAGAACGTTGTTGGCGTACTGCCCATTCAGTTTGACGAAAGTGTAGAAGAATTCCGCGAAGCCGTGGAAGTTCCCGTGATTCCTGGCAGTACCGGTGGTCGCCAGCCCTCTTAGTCCGCCTTGTTAGAACGCTATGCCCACTCTGCTCACCAATAAAACGCCAGAAGCTTTTCCCCTTATGGCCGTTGTTGGCCAAGATGCCATCAAGTTTGCTCTGCTGCTCTCAGCGGTCGATCCCGGTCTGGGTGGTGTGGTCATTGCTGGGCGACGCGGAACGGCTAAGTCGGTCCTGGCGAGGGCGCTTTACCAGCTTCTGCCACCCATCGAAATCATTGAGAGCTCTTGTAATTGTGACCCTACAGAGCCCACAGCGTGGGACGATGAGACCGTCAATCGGTTTGATGCCAATACGCCTGTTGAAGATCTGCCTACAAAGGTCATTAAGGCACCCTTTATCCAAATTCCATTGGGTGTTACAGAAGATCGTTTGCTGGGTTCGGTAGATGTTGCCAAATCTATTCGCTCTGGAGAGAGTGTTTTCCAGCCAGGGCTATTGGCAGAAGCTCACAGAGGGGTGCTCTACATTGATGAAATTAATCTTCTAGATGACCAGATTAGCAATTTGTTGCTGTCAACCCTGACTGAAGGGCGCAACAAAATAGAGCGCGAGGGAATTAGCTTTGCGCATCCCTGTAAGCCGCTGATGATTGCGACTTACAACCCGGAAGAGGGAAATTTGCGGGAGCATTTGTTGGATCGAATTGCGATCGCACTCTCAGCAGACGTTGGCCTTACATTGGAAGACCGCGTCGCTGCTGTAGAACAAGTCAATAAGTTCGCCAACAATCCAACAGAATTTCTCGCCGAATTTGAGGAAGAAATTGACTCGCTCAAGACTCAGATTGTCCTTGCTCGCGAGTGGCTAAAAGATGTTCGCATCACTTCGGAACAGATCAACTACCTTGTTACCGAAGCCCTACGGGGTGGTGTAATGGGGCACCGAGCAGAGCTATTTGCCGTACGCGTTGCCAAGGCTTGCGCTGCCCTAGATGGGCGTACTACGGTCACTGCCGACGATCTGCGCAATGCCGTCGAGCTGGTCATTGTGCCCCGCTCCAGTGCTGTCCCCCCTATGGACGACGAACAGCAGCCACCTCCGCCGCCACCACCACCACAAGATCAACAGCAAGACGACTCGGACGATGGCCAAGAAGACGATTCTGACAACGAAGACGACGATAACGAAGATCAAGAAGAACAGCCCGAAACGCCCCCGTCTATCCCCGAAGAATTCGTCTTCGATGCCGAAGGTGTCGTGCTAGACCCTGCCCTTATGACCTTTGCTGAAAGCACCAGCAAGCAGGGCTCCTCTGGTAAAAACGCTGTTATTTTCTCCGATGAGCGAGGCCGCTACATCAAGCCTTTTATTCCCCCCGGTCAGGCCCGTCGCATTGCGGTGGATGCCACATTGCGTGCTGCTGCGCCTTATCAAAAGTCTCGCCGTGAGCGCTTCCCAGACCGTAAGGTTGTCGTAGAGCAAAGCGACATCCGTGCTAAGCGACTCGCCCGTAAAGCTGGCTCACTTATTGTCTTTGTTGTCGATGCCTCCGGCTCCATGGCGCTCAACCGCATGCAAAATGCCAAAGGTGCAGTGCTTAGCCTGCTCACTGATGCGTATCAAAATCGCGACCAGGTTGCCCTGATTCCCTTCCGAGGCGAGCAGGCCGAAGTGTTGCTACCGCCAACTCGTTCTATTACAGCGGCCAAGCGCAGACTAGAAACCATGGCCTGTGGCGGTGGCTCACCGCTAGCACATGGCTTGATGCAGGCTGTAAAAGTGGGTACTAATGCCCAAAAGTCCGGTGATGTTGGCAGCGTGGTCATCGTAGCCATTACAGATGGCCGTGGCAATGTGCCTTTGGCTCGCTCCTTGGGTGATGAACCTGATGAAACGGAGGAAAAGCCAGATCTCAAAGCAGAACTGCTGGAGATTGCTGGGAGTATTCGTTCTACTGGTTACCAAATGCTAGTGATTGATACAGAACGTAAGTTTGTATCGACAGGGTTTGGTAAGGAGCTAGCGAAGACTGCAGGCGGAAAGTATTATCAGCTGCCGAAGGCGACGGACCAAGCGATCGCATCCATGGCTCGCAATGCCCTCTCCGATATGAAAGCCTAACGCAAACGTTCAGGTCATTTGGCGGAGGCAGATTCGTCAGAGCCTGATACCTGCGCAAGATAGTCGAGTGCGGGCGTGTTATTCCACTGTTCGGCGATCGCACCCACTGTATTGCCTTCATTATCAGTCATCGACAAATCTCCACCGGCCTCGTGCAGCATTTTTAAGACCCTAGTAGGCTCTTCTGCTGGAAAGCTAGTATCGCGGTAGTTCACCGCAATCATCATGGCAGTACGACCCAAATTATCTTGAACATTAGGCTTTGCGCCTCTTTCTAACAAAAACTCAACGGCCTCTGCTTCAAAGTGAAAGACACTAGAGTGAAGCAGAGGCGTGCCAAATTCGTTATCACTCACATAATTAACATCAGCCCCCGCCTCTAAGATGGAGTCTGCTAAAGCGTAGTTTTCTCGTTTCAGCGCAAAATACAGTGGCTGTCTAAGTGCTTCTGGCTCATAGCTATTCTCTTGCAGCAGTACCTGTGCCTGTTGCATATTTCCCATTTCGATGGCACGCATTAATGGTCCGCCCATCATCCACGTCAGCCCAATATTTCCAACAACAATGAGCAGTGCCGTACCCACTGCCAAGGCTGTAAAAGAAACAATAGGCTTCCGTTTTATGACCCGAAAGAGATCACCGATACTGCCAGATACCCAAAGAAGCCCCGAAAATATAAATAAGAAAACTACTAGAAAGCCCAGTTCACCAAAGTCTGTGGGTAAAGGTGTGGCACTTCCATACGTCCCAAGCGCCCAGTTCAGATCAAAAATAATGTTGATTGTGCCCATTACAGCGATAAATGCAGTCATATAGGCAGCTAGCGTGCCGAACAATCTCATAATGTCTTTCATATCTCTCGTTGCTGCTTATCAGCTTTGAATAATGAGTAACTCTATGCAGATTACCCGTAGGAGATATGCGGTGATCTAAGCTGATACAAACAGCTCAGTATCTACATTGCTCTTCAAAAGTTTTTTGTTGACTCGCTGCCATTTCCGTAATTAGCAGTGGTGTGGTTGTAGCCGGCCTACAATTGCTCAACCCTTACCGTCTGGAGTGAGGACCCTCTCTGGAGGTTTTACATTTGGGTCCTCACCCAAGAACGGCCAGCCCTGACATCAGCGATTTACTCGCCTCTTTACAATGTGGACTGTGCAAGGCTGTGCATATGGCATGCCCACTCTACAGCGCTTTTACAGCCTCCAGCACGTCGGCGGGTTCTGCTCTTAGGGTGTAGTCTGCCTTGGCATAGGCATAGCGAATTGTGCCTGTGCTATCGATAACGTAGGTTGCTGGGACAGGGAGCTCAAAGCTATCGTCCCCATTGCTGGCAGGAATATCAATGCCAAAGCTTTTGTACAATGGGCGCAAAGATTCAGCCAAGGCAAAGACTAATCCGTAGTCGCGGGCGATCGCATTGCCAACATCACTCAGTACAGGAAAAGCCAATTCATGCTTTTCTTTCATACTGAGCGCATTCGTAGGCAACTCTGGAGAGATGGCAACAATTTGTGCACCGGCCTGTTGAAAGTCTGGAAGCAACTGCTGGAAGGCTCGAATTTCGAGATTACAGTAGGGGCACCACTGACCACGGTAGAACGTGATAACAACAGGCCCATCTTTAAGCAAAGTACTGAGCTTGACTGCCTTCCCAGTAGCATCTGGGAGCTCAAAGTCTGGTGCTGTATCACCGACCTTGAGACTGTTGTCAACGATGCCAGAAGCTTCCAAGTCGGCGGTAGCCTTCGCCATTACTTCAACAGTTTCGCTGGAAACCTGTTGCTTAAAGCCGTTTTGTTTTTCTTTGAGTTGAGTAGATAGTGCTGTCACGGGTTGTTTCCTCAAGAATGATGTGTGCTAAACAAGGTGAAAGGGGAAAAGGTGAAAGGGGAAAAGGGGAAAGGAAAAAGGACAATGCGTGCGAAATTAGGAACTAATCGGTCAAAATAAGGGCAAAAAAGAAAGCCACACGGGCAAGCAGTCGATGTGAAAAGAGCGCCCACTATCGATGGATGAGATTATCCTAGGACCTGGAAAATGGTGTCAGCCTGCTTTTGGAGATCCTTTAAGGCGATTGGCCCTTTAGAACGAGTGACAATACCGTGAAGAAGATTGAGCAACAAGGCGCTCAGATCTTGGGCAGGGATGTCTGTGCGAAACTCTCCTAAGGTTTGACCATGGGTGATCGCACGACTCAGCAGCGTTTGTACCCGCTCAATGTGAGCAGACAGTAGCTGATTCACCGTTTCATCATGGGGAGCCAGCTCCACCACCGAGTTCAGCATAAAGCAGCCTCGACGCGATGGATCATGGCCTCTTTGCTCAATGATGCTATGCATCCACTGAGAGATGCCTGCTTTGGGAGAGGTGGCTTCTTCAAGGTACTGTCGCTGATGAACATTACTCTGTTCGAGGTACCGACGCAGTGCCAGTATGAACAACGAATGCTTATCTTTGAAAGCCTTGTAAATGCTGCCTTTTTTGAGTCCTGTGGCCGCCATCAAATCTGCCAGAGAAGTGGCTTCATAGCCGCGCAGCCAAAAAGCCTGCATGGCGGAATCTAAAGCCGCTTCTGTGTCAAATTCTCTGAGTCGAGCCATTGTGTTCTAGTTTTGAACGCCCTAATTTTGAGTGTTCGAGTTTTGACTAAATTCACTATAGCAAATTAAAAACCGATTGGTCAACAATTTTGTTGCTCGTCTGAGTTTAGACATTGGTTCTGCTCACAAAAAGGGGGCGCTTTTTTGCAACGCTGCCCGAAATTAAGGTTTTAAGGTTGTTTGAGAAAATAGAGAAGTAATACTTGATGTATTAATGCTGGCTATGTCAATAAGGGCAAGATTGCAGATGCATGGAAAATTCAGGTTGCTGGTTGCACTTGGGCTTTTGGGAAGTGCGATCGCAGCGACTGCAGCTTTTACCCAGCGTAAGTTCAGCACCGACCCGCTCTCTTACTGGCGCTACCCGGTCAAAATGATTGGAGAGCTGCTCGACGATGGGGAGAGCTTGATGGGGGATATTCGTCCTGGCCCTGGTTCGGGCGTTATTATTCGTGACGAACGGACAAGAGACGATACGGGAGACTTCGAATATACAGGCCAGCTCAGACTTTGGGATGCTAGGACGCTTGAAGTGACCGATGTTGTCGAGGGCGTTGTATCAGGGAATTTATATTACAGAAATATTGCGCTTGATGATGACATGACGCACGTGGCCGTGGCGAAGCAATCTGCGGCTGTGCAAACGTGGAACCTAGAAACAGGCCAAATTATTGCTACTGAGTTACTAAAGGCAGAGCCCAACGGCCCATCTGCTGATCTCCGCCCCAGGAACTACACCCATGAAGACCCGCTGATTAGTCCTGACGGGAGCACTAGCGCAGCATTTGACGAGACCCAAAAGACTATAGCGCTCGCCATATAGGTTAAGACGCTAGTTTCAATACATGCTCAATAGCGT
>ERZ1740067.904-NODE-904-length-22092-cov-5.832373_pt1 | contig 22092 bp, 10 predicted proteins | sample MGYA00581736_ERZ1740067 | MGnify/ENA primary metagenome ERZ1740067 (study PRJEB43018, sample SAMN04849236) | marine metagenome | isolation source: floating plastic debris | place: Pacific Ocean | collected 2008-08-27 | study: EMG produced TPA metagenomics assembly... | reverse complement strand
GTTTCCGCGGACGACACTTTGGGGGGCGACACCGAGCGAGCCGCCCGTCATGTGGAGCGTCGAGCCGGGATGGAGGCGCCAGGCGTTGGCGACCCAGGCGTTGCCAGCGAGCGTGATGTCCGAGCGCAGCGCGTCGATCATGCCGGCCGTGCTGTCGCCCTCCATCGCGAGCGTCGCGTCGATCATGCCGAAGTACCCGTCGAGATCGGCATCGCCCCCGAGCGTGAGGCTCTCGCCCGGCCGCAGGCCCGCGGGCCCCTGGCCCGCGGTGACGACCTGAGGCACTGTGTCGATCGGCGGCACGGCGACCGGGTCGAGCGTGATCGTCCCCGCCGCGAACTCGTCGCCCGTCTGGCCCCGGTGGATGACCACGCCGCCATCGGGGAGCACGGCGGTGAACTCGAAGGTGCTGCTCGAGAGCGCCTGGGTGATCTCCGTGACGGGCTGCCCGTTGAGGACGAAGTCGCTGCCCGTGATGGTGTACTCGGCCACGCCAAACGTCCTGATTCTGTCGACCACGCCACCACCGGTGAGGTTCAGGATGTTGCTGCTCCCGAGACTCACCGACTGCACGCCGGTACCGGCAAGATTGATCGTCGGCGCCCCGGCTCCCGGGCTGGTACCGAGACCAATCGTGCCGAACAGGCCGCCGCGCAGCTCAAGCACGATGTCGTTACCACCGAACAGGGGCACGCCGGCTCCCCTGATCACTGTGCCAACATCCACGACGTCGGGCCCGTTGTTGAACTGCGAGAACCCGAGCGATGCGAACGTCGCGTTGCGGAAGGTGCTGCCGCCGAGGGACCGTGCGAGCACCGCGAACTCGCCGCCCTCGATCGTGCAGCGGTCGAGCACAGTGTCGCGGTCGAAGCTGCCCCCGGTAACGGTCGCTCCGGTGAGACGGCCTTCGTCACCAAAGGTGCCACCGGCAACAAGGAGTTGGGGGCCACCGAACTGCCAGCCGTCGTCGAAGACGCCGCCGTTGATCGTCATCGAGCGACGGACGAAGGCGACAGCGCCCAAGTTCGAGACCCTGCTGAGCATGCCGCCGTTGATGGTGACATCCCCGCCGCTGACGAAGGTGCTCCCCGACATCTGGACATCATCGATCACGAGGGTGTCGCCGACGATGGTGCCTCCGATGTCGGTCGGCGTGATGAGGCCGAACGCGCTCTCGAACGTGCCCCCGGTGATGTGCACGTCTTCGCCTTGAACAGTGGCGTTGGCACCGAACACGCCCCCGGAAACCACCAGCGTGTCCGCGATGATCTGCGTTGAGTTCTCAAGGTCTGGCTGGACGTTGTTGTCCGGCCCGAACGCGCCGGTTGTGATCGTGGCCTCGCTCGCCTCCACCGTCACGCCGATCTCTACGATGCCCGACAGGAACGTGCCGTCGATGGGCGCAAAAACTCCAACGTTCTCGATGCGCCCGATCTTCTTGCTGCCGACTTCGCCCGCCGCGCTGGCCCGACCGGCGAGCGTGAGGTTCGAACCACCCAGGTCGAACGGCACGAGGAATTCGTCATTCGGGTCGGACGAGCCGGGGTCGATCACGCCCGCTTGAATTCTGCCATCCTCCTCGATGACGAACGTCGTGCCCCCGCCCGGCGTGAACGTCTGGCCCATGAAGACGCCCGCCGCGACGTCCGCCGGCCTGAGGGTCTCGTTCGCTGGAACGACGACCGTCGTCTGCGCGCACGCCAAGCCCACCGCCGCGGCTATCGCCGCTGCTCCGGACAACTGTTGGAATGACATCAAAGGGCTCCTCGCCGTTGGGCAGCGCACGGGAAGCTTAGCCGATCTAGCCCGTGCCATGCAACACGAAATCGACCAGACGCGACCGAGCCGTCTGAAGGTCGGGCACGGATTTCAGCCTGAGTGAGCGGGACAAACGTGCACGAAAAAGGCCCGCGCACGGCGTGTGCGCGGGCCTTTGAGATTGCAGGATGCGTGCCGCGAGTACGGGCAGCCGGCGCCCCAGAGGGAGAGGGAGAACGAGAAGTCGCTCAGCGTGACCGAGCCATCGGGGAGGCCGTTGGCGGTTGCGTCGGTCGTGAGGTCGGCGGCGGGATCGGAGGCACCCCAGAGGCCCAGGTAGTACGAGAAGTCGCTCAGCGTGACCTGCCCATCGGGCGTGCCGTTGGCGGTCGCGTCGGTGGTGACGTCGGCCGGCGAGCAGGCGGCGGTGTCGACGCATGTGAACGCCGACACGGAGATGTCATCGATCGCCGCCTCGACGATCGAGCCGCCGCCCAGGTCCGACGCGTTGAAGCGGAGGCGGAAGTCGCTTGCGGTGGTCGTGCCAGCGACAGCACCGAGATCGAAGGCGTGATTGATCCAGCCGCCCACGGTGCCCGAGCCGGTCGGGCCGACCGTCTCGACTGGGAGCCACGGGCCACCGTCGACCGAGATCTCAACGACGAAGATGTCCGCGTTTGGCGACTGGCCTGTGTTGTTGGAGTACCAGCGGTAATACGAAATCTCGGGGTTCTCGACGCCCGCGATGTCGATGGCGGGTGTGACGAGCGTCGTGTCGCCCTCGTCGATGTCGAACGTGCCGAGGCCCGTACCGGCAGCGGCGCCGGTCACGAAGCAGAGCGAGCCCGAGAAGGCCGACCCGGGCTGGGCCGCGGTTGCCTCGGGCGTTGCCCACTCCCACGCGCCGGTGGTCGCGGTGTCGGACGGATCGCCGATCGCCCAGCCGGCGACGCTCGCCTCGAGATCGTCGGCGAAGGGCACGAGGATCTCACCGACCTCGAACGACGCGGGGCTGGCTGCGCCATCGGTCGGCTGGTTGAGCAGGCCCGACTCGGAGCCCTCGGCCGAGACGTAGTACTGGATCGCCGAGCCGCAGAGCGCTGCGGGCAGATCGCCGGTGTACGTGTTCAGACCCGTCGAAGCGAGCGGCACGGTCGTGAACGAGCCGGACTCACCCACGCGGTACGAGAGCGTCTCGGAGCCGGGGGTGATCGTCTCGCCGAAGGGGTCGATCGCGACGTCGACACTCACGACGGTGCCCGGCGCGACGAGGCTCGGGATGGGATTCGTGATTGCAACGGACATCGCGTCGGCCAGGTCATGGCTCGACTCGATGGAGAACTCCTGCGGGCCTTGGGGCACGTCGAAGCCGTTGACCTCGACGGTGTAGACCCCGCCGGTGGCCGACGCGATGAAGACCTGCTCGATGTTGTTGATGCGATCGACCTGATCCTGCGTGGCGGGCAGGCCGGGGCTTGCCGGATCGAGCGTCCACGGGAAGACGCGGTTGCCCGCGGGATCGAAGACGCGGAGGTCGAGGTCGTTCACGAGGGCCTTGGTCGTGTTGGGCACGCCGGGCGCATCGTCCCAGGCGATCGTGACCTTGAAGGTCTCGCCTGCCGAGACGGGCATGCGGTAGGACCGCGAGGCACCGGGGCCGACGCTGTCCTCGCTGACCCGGCCGGCGCGGAGTGTGTCGATCGAGTCGAGCACGCGGATGGAGCCGTAGCCCGTCTGGTAGTCCGGGCCCGGGTTGCCGACGTCTTGGGCATCCTGCGCGAGCAGCGCCTTCACCGTCGCGTTGCGAGGGTTGCCCTCGCCGGGGAATTTGTTACGCCAGTCTTCGATGATCAACACGCCGCAACCAGCTGCGGCGGGCGATGCCATCGACGTGCCGCACTTGACGCTGTAGCCACCGCCCGACGACGTCGAGGTGATGCCGCCGTCGCCGAGTGTCGAGCAGCCGGGTGCGGCGATGTCGGGCTTGAGCCGGCCGTCGTCGACGGGGCCCCACGACGTGAATGAGGTCACGGTGTCGTTGTTGGCGTTGAGTGCGCCGACGGTGATGTGGTTCTTGGCGGTCGCGGGCGGCGCTGTGGTCGAGTAGGTGCTGCCGCAGCGGGTGGTCTGGCGCTCGTTGCCGTTGGCCCAGAAGACGACGATGTCGCCGCCGAGCGAGCCGAGTACGGCCGCGTCGATAAGAGAGGACATGACGCCGTAGTCGCCCGTGATATCGCAGTCGAAGCCGTTGGGCGCTGTGTTGGTGCCGATCGAGTTGTTCGAGAGATCGGCACCGAGGGCGATCGCGTCGGTGTAGTCGGCCTCGAAATCACCCGGATTGGTATAGAGGAACGTGCCCGAGCCGTCCCACTCGAAGCCGGCTGAAAGAATCGTCACTTCGGGCGCCATGCCCGTGTGCGTGCCTCGCGAGCCGACGGTGCCCGCGACGTGGGTCGCGTGGTCAGAAAGGCCCGAGGTGTCGCCAGCGATCACAGTCGCGCGGTTCTGGAAGTCGTTGTGGTTGGCGAGGATGTTGCCGCCGTCGTAGATGAACGCGGTCACGCCGGTGCCGTCGAGCCCGTAGGGCGCGGTGTCCGCGTCGACAGCTTGGGTCATCACCGCGGCTTCGGCGTTGTTCTCGCTCAGCTTGGGCAGCGCGGGCTCGATCCACTGCACGGCGTCATTCGCAGCAAGGGCTCGCGCAATGGTCGGCGTTGCCTCGACGACATAGCCATTGAGCGAGAGGATCGAGTCGCGGACTGTTGCCCCGGCAGCCTCGAGCATGCGCTCGAGATCATCGCCGAGCTGGACGTCGGGGTGGAAAAGCACGTAGAGACCGATGATGGGGTTTGCCTCGGTCACGTCGGCGCGTCCGGGCATCGTCTCGGCAACGAGTGAGTGGCGGGGCGCGTCGCGACCAGCCGCGAGCCGGGCGTCCATCTTCCACGCGGAATCGATCTCGTGCACCGCGGTCATCGGGACGGCATCGGTCGCGGCGCGGGAGCGGAGGCCGGCGCGATCGACCGTGGCGAAGAACGCGCCATTGCCGAGCGGCGAGAGGAGCGTAACGCCGGCGGCTCGAAGGGCGTCTCGCTGCGCGGCCGACGGGTTCTCGCCGAGCTCAACGACCACACGTGTGCGATCTTGCTCGACCGCGATGCGCTCGAGCTGGCGGTGGGCGGGGAGGGCTGATCGCTGTGCGGGGAGGTCGTGGCCCGAGCTGAAGCGAGGCAGTTGATGGTCATCGCCCAGGGCGGCGTGCGTGGCGGGTGCGGCGGCTGCCGAGAGGGCGAGCCCAGCCAGCGCGGTGAGGGCGGCGATGCGGTGCGAGTTGGTCACAGTCGATTCATCCTTTCGTGACCGCGCGATTCGCAACACAAACAACGGCATCGAGCCGCGGCATGGCGGTGTGCGAACGCAACGATCGGATCGGTCGGTCTTCCCCGGGCGGAGATCAAGGCCCCACAAGAGTCCGGAATCTACCAGACTTTGCCGAATGAGCCAACCGCTTCCCCGGGCGTTACTGTGCTTTTCGGACCTCGAGCACCGCTCGGACCGAGGGAATAGGGTCGGTTTTTGGTCCAGACGCGGCATGAGAAGCCGAGCACCAGACCGGACAGCAGACCGCACGAGAAGCCGGACGACCGGCCGCATGAAGGGACGCACGATGGCGGATAGGCAGCACGGGCGGAGATCAGCGTTGGGGACTCTCCGAGGATGGTGTCGACGCGGCGTGGCCGTAGCCGTCGCCGGCCTCGTACTGGCTGCGACCGGCTGCGCGGGACCCACGGGCGAGGTTTTCACGAGCACGCCGGGCGCCGAACTCGATCGAGCGGGCGATGAGATCGTCGTCGCCGGCCGACACTTCCACACCGGCACGCGGGTTGTCCTCTGGACGGAGCCCGACGGCTACGACGCCTATCGAGTCGAGCGGCGATTCGCTCCCATCGAAGAGGCGGGCTGGGACGCGAGCAAGGAAGAGCTCGGTTCCCCGAACCGCTACGGAACGCGCTCGTGGCCGGGCATGACCGATGCCGATCGCGAGGCGGTGCGCAGCGGCGGGTGGGACCTGCCGACGCTCCAGCACGTTGTTGACCAATTTGTCGTGCACTATGACGTGTGCGGCGTCTCGCAGCAATGCTTCAACATCCTCCACGACCACCGCGGATTGTCGGTGCACTTCTTGCTCGACATCGATGGCACGATCTACCAGACCATGGACGTCAAGGAAAAGGCATGGCACGCGACACGGTCCAACTCGCGTTCGGTCGGCATCGAGATCGCGAACATGGGCGCGTACGGCACGGGCGAGGATGACCCCTTTGATCGCTGGTATGCGATAGATGAGGACGGGCGCGTGCGGATCACGGTGCCCCCGGCGCTCGGCGATGGCGGCGTGCGGACGCCGAACTTCGTCGGCCGGCCGGCACGCAACGGCCTGGTGATCGGCGAGGTGCAGGGCCGAACGCTTCGCCAGTACGACCTCACGCCCGAGCAATATGAGGCGCTGCCCAAGCTCATCGCGACGCTGAACCGGGCGCTGCCGAAGATGGTGATCGAAGCCCCGCGCGACGAGCGTGGAAACGTCGTGCCGGGCGTGCTGGCCGACGAGGCGTGGCGCGACTTTGCCGGCGTGATCGCGCACTACCACATCCAGTCGAACAAGGTCGACCCCGGTCCGGCGTTCCAATGGGAACGGGTCCTCGACCAGGCGCGTCGGCTGCGGGCGAAGATGCCGGCCGGCTCGCCCGGTGAGAATGCCCTCGAACCTTCAGGCCGATAACGCGCAAGCTTGGTTTTCGTTGGATGCTGGTGGGGCCCGAAGTACCATCGACGGCCGAGTCGCCCATGGTTCTCGGGCGATGGATCGGTGAAGCTTCGGTATTATAAACGGTTCGAGAGGGTGAGAAGTCGCCAGACGGCGGGTGAGACTGACGACGGGTGCGAAACGGCGCCGATGGAAACGGCCTCAAGCTGACGCAGATAGAAGACTGGATTCGGCAGCCCCGATAGCGGATGGCTGTGGATGCGAGAGGGTTTCTCCCATGATGGATCGTGTGGCGGATCGTGCGAAGGCGGCGGTGGTGAAGCGGCCGGTGCCCAAGTTTGAGCTTGAGACCCTTGAGCCTCGGGTCGTTCTCGCGGCAGATCCGGTCACGAGCGACCACCCGCTCTGGCTGATCCCGCGCGGGTCGGCGGTGATCGACGGCGACGTCGGGGACGCGGACTGGGCGAAGGCGTTCGTGATCGAGCGCACGCTCGCGACCCGCACGGACCACGCGGCGACGATCCGGATGATGCACAACGACGCGGGGATGTTCCTCTCCGTTGAGGTTGCGGATCAGTACCTCTGGGCCGACGGGCTCGGCACGCCGCAAGCGGGCGACGACTACGTGGGCTTCCTTGAGCAAGACGACTCGATCACGTTCTACTTCGACCCGGACAACTCCCGCGACCGCTACTTCCAAGCCAACGATCGCGCCTTCGGCACGAACTTCGCCGACTTTGACGTCTCCGAAGAGGGCGACGGCGTGGTCCGGCGGTTCAAGTACGTGCGCGGCAACGGCTCGGGGGGTGCGCCGAACGTTGGTGCGTTCGACGACCCGGCGCCCGGCGGCTTCGGCAGTTTCTGGGACCGCCTGCTGCCCGGCGGCACGCGGTACGCCGGCTCGTACATCGGCACACCCAACGACAACAGCGACATCGACACCGGCTGGTCGGTCGAGGTCTTCATGTCGTGGGCCGACATCGGGCTCGCGAGCAAGCCCGTGCACGGCCAAACCATCGGCATGAACTTCGACGTGATCTTCGATCAGAACGGTGGCGAGCGGAACCTCGTCAACAACCGCCTCGGCGAGGACCGCTTCACGCTGCCCGAGTTCATCGACGACCATATCCAGGGCACGTTCAGCTCGTACATCGGTGCGCAATCGGGGATCCACGGCCCGGTGAACTATGCCGAGGCGATGTTCATCGACGCCCGCGCGGGCCAGACGCCCGCGACCATCAACGATCTGACCGCCAACGATCCCACGCCGTTCTCGGCTCGCCTCGAGTTCACCGCGCCGACCGGCACAACATCGGGACTGGGGCACGTCTCGGGATACGCCGTGCGATACAGCACCTCGCCGATCACGGGCGAGGCGGCATGGCAGGACGCGACGGTGTACGAGAACCGCATCGTGCCGCGTCTGGCGGGCAGCGATGAGGTCGTCCGCCTCATGGGCCTCGACCCGAGCACGACGTACCACGTCGCGATCCGCGCGATCGACGGCGCGGGCAACTACGGCGCGATCTCGAATGGCGCGTCGTTCACCACGGGCACCGCGATCCCGGGCGACAACGGCGCCCTATGGCCGATTTTTCCAGTTCGAGGACGGCAGCGAGTTCGTCTCGGTGGGCGACCACTTCAGCATCGCCGGCGCGTTCACGCGATCGCTCTACACGGGCACCGTGTGGGACGCCGCGAACGGTGTGTTCCGCAACTTCAGCGAGGGCACGCCGCTTGAGGGGCCGTCGGAGCCCTTCTTTGAGTCGCTGCGCGACGCGGGCGTGAACACGATGCGTGTGTTCCTCGAGATCCCCGGCTCTCACACAACGGGCAACCTAAGCACGCCCGACGGCACCTACTGGCTCGAGCACAACGTGGGGCAATTCAACCCGGCGATGCGTGAGTTTGTCGACAACATTCTTGAGGTGAGCGCCGAGTACGGGTTCTACCTGATCTTCTCGCCCTTCTACACGTACACGTTCGACGACGCCTTTGACACCGAGGGCCCGTGGAAGACGGACTTCGGCGGGCCGCTGACAAGCATCGACGACTTCTACCAGAACCCCGCGACGCTCGACATCGCGAAGAACCGCATGACCGAGGTGCTCGGCTGGGTCAACGACTCGCCGCACAAGAACCACGTCATGGGGTGGGAGCCGATGAACGAGTGGGAGGCGTCGGGCTGGACGCAGAACGCCGAGGGCGACGGCTTCCCGGCGCGCGAGCCCGAGATGCGCCGCCGGGCCGCGTTCGTGATCGAGCTCTCGAAGCACATCAAAGAGGTCGACCCGGACGCGAACGTGCTGCTCGCGAGCGTGACTCGGAGCCCGCGCGGTCCCGTGGCCCGCGCGATGTTCTACGACCGCACCGCCGACGCGCTCGTGCCACACATCTATACGAATGCCAACGCCGAGCCCATGAACAGCCCGTTCGCCGACCGCTCGGTGCTCGCGGCGATCGAGCAGGCGCACTACACCGCGTACTACCTCACGTCGGACGAGGGCCGACGCCCCCTGCTCAACGGCGAGTGGGGCGTTGACCCGATCGCCTGGGAGGGCGAGCCCGCGGTCTTCGGGCCCAACTACACCGAAGCAGAGAACGACCTGATCTTCCGCACGGTCGTCTGGTCGGGCTTCGCGAGCGGTCAGTTCGGCACAGCGCTGCGCGTGCCCTCGAGCGAGATGCGGGCGTACGGGTTCATCTCATCGCCGGGCATGCGCGACATGCAGGAACGGTTCGGCGAGTTCGTCACGTCGACCTCGCTCGACATCGACTGGTCGCGATTCGACCCGATGCCCATGGCAGGCCGGATCTCGCTGGACGTGGGCAGCAAGACCGTGCACGCCTTCGGTGTCGGCGATCGCGAGACGGGCGTGGTCTACCTGCTGCAAGACGGCAACGTCAGCACGGGCAACGTGACGGGCACGATCAGCATCGCCGGCCTGCGTGCCGACGCGCTCTTCGACATCGAGATCTGGGCGACCGATCCGAACGAGACGGGCCTGCGATCGACGATCTCGGGCGTGTACTCGGCCGATGGCACAGTGACGTTCACGCTGCCGGCGTTCAGCGAGGACATCGCGATCAAGCTCAAGGCGCGGCCCTCCGCTGACGCAGCGCAGAAGGCTGTCGCGGTAAGCAACAACGGGTTGCTTATCAATTTCTTCATCGGTGCCGATGGCCAGCCGCTCGCGCGGGTCATCAACGCCGCGACCGGCGAGCAAACGATCCAGGACATCGCCTCGATCGGCGGCTTCCGCGGCATCGCGCGCGACCTGACCGCGTTCACAACAACACCCACGCAAGCATTCACGACGCGCGAGGGGCCCGTGCACCTCGCGGTGACGGACACGGAGAACAACGTCTGGCTCTTCTCGGGCAAGCCGTTGCTCGGCGAGTGGACCGCGACGAACCTGACCAAGGACATCAACGCTCCGGGCTTGTCGGGCGATCTGACGTTCTACCTGCCGACATGGGGCAGCCTGACGATCGCGGGGCTCGATGCGCGAGGCCACGCGGTCGCGTACTGGTACAACGTCGGCCGGGCCGAGTGGAACCACTTCGACTACACCGCGGCTGCCGACGGGCCCAAGCTCTCGGGCGGACTGACCGGCTTCGTCACGTCGTGGGACGCATTGAACCTTGTAGGCCTGAGCGAGTCGGGCGAGGTGATCGCGTATTGGTGGGTGCCGGGCCGGTCGTGGGACTTCCTGTCGATGACGTCGGCCGTCGCGGGCCCCGCGCTCTCGGGCCAGCTCACCGCGTTCACCACGTCGTGGAACGCGATGAACATCGTGGGCATGAACGACACGGGCGACCTTGTCGCGTACTGGTGGTCGCCGGCTCGCACCGGACAGGGCTGGACCTTTACGAACCTCAGCCAGCAGGTTGGCGCTGGACCGGTCGCCGAGGGGGCCGCGGCGGTCGCCTCACCCGACAGCAGCCTGAACATCTTCGGCGTGCAAGGCGACGGCACTCTCCAGCACATCCGCTGGACGCCCGCGACCCGCTGGCAGCTCGTCGACACCGATCCGATGGGCACCGCGCCCGGCGTCGCGTTCCCCCTCGCGCCGGCCGCGGCGATCCTGCGGATTGTCGTCTTTGGCACTGCTGCGGACGATCCGGACGAGCCGGTGATCTACTCCTTTGATCCGTCCGACGCGCTCTGGACCACGCTCGACCCGATCACGCTCTGACGCCCCTTTCGCCGGCGACTACTCAACTGAGATGCGATCTCCGTGCGGGGAGTTGTCCCGGCGTGGCATGATGGCCGATGAACGGGTGCGCGGCCGATGTGCCGAGCACTCCGGAGATCGCCCCCGTGCCCAGCGACATGCCGAGACCAGAGCCCGCAGAAGATGGTTTTGGCGCGAGTTGCGAGCGGTGCGGGCCCGCTGGCTGCGCCGGCGGGTGGCGTCGGCATGGATGGGGCAAGCCCCGGCCGCTCGGCCTGCGTGACGGCCGCCCCGTCCTCGGGCTCATCGTGCCCATCGGCGATGCCACGCTCTCGCCCGAAATGCAGGAGGCTCTCGACGCGATCGACGGCGTTGATGCGCGTGTGATCGACGAGGGCGAGCCGAGCGTGCTTGTCCGGTACGTCGACGGATCGTGCCCGGTCGATCGTGTTGTCGCGGCCATCGAGCGTGTTGGGGGCGTGGTTGATCTGGCGGGCGGGCGGCATGTCGAGCCCGCGAGCGTGGAGCTGCGCGTCACCGCGACGCCCCGCGAGCGCGGGAGGCGGGCGAGGGCATGGGATCTTGTCTCGGGGTCGTGGGCGATGCGGCTGGTTGCGATCGGCGGCCTGTTGCTTGTCACGGGCGCTGTGCTCGGCTGGACGGACATCAGCCCGCTTGTGGTCGTGCCATTACTTGTTGCGAGCGCGGTGCTTTCAAGCACGCGGACATTTCCAGAAGCCGTCGAGAGTATTCGCGAGCTGCGCGTCAATGTTGACGTGCTGATGTTTGTCGCGGCGGTCGGCGCTGCGGCGCTCGGGCACTGGGCCGAGGGAGCGTTCTTGCTCTTCCTTTTCGGGCTTGGGGCAGCGGGCGAAGAGCTGGCAATGGAGCACGCCGAGCGGAGTGTTGCGTCGCTGGCTGACCTCGCGCCGGATACCGCGGCGATCGCTCGGGCGGACGGCCGGGTTGACGACGTGCCATTGGACGACATTGTCATCGGCGATGAGATGCTCGTGCGTCCCTTTGACCGCATCGGGCTCGACGGCGAGGTCATCGAGGGCAGCAGTGCCGTAAATGAGGCGGCGATTACAGGCGAATCGGTGCCGGTCGAGAAGAGCACGGGCTCGCGTGTGCTGGCGGGAACCATGAACGCGGGCGGGTCGCTGCGGGTACGCGTCACCGCAACGGCGAGCGAGAGCACGCTCAGCCGGATTATGGATCTGGTCGCCGACGCGCAAGCGAGCCGATCGCCCGCCGAGCTGTTCACCGAAAAAGTCGAGCGGGTGTACGTGCCGATGGTCTTCGTGATGACCGCCGCGGTGCTCGCGGGGCCCCCGCTGCTGGCCGGCGGCGCGTGGGGCGAGTGGTTTTACAGGTCGATGGCGTTCATGACGGCCGCCTCGCCGTGCGCACTGGCGATCGGAACGCCCGCGGCGGTGCTGTGTGCGCTCAGCCGATCCGCGCAGCTCGGCGTGCTCATCAAGGGAGGCGGGCACCTCGAGACACTCGCCCGCGTGCGCACGATGGCGATGGACAAGACCGGCACGCTCACCGAGGGTGTGCCCAAGGTGACGGCGATCGCGTGCTCGCCGGGGCAGACCGAGGACCAGGTGCTGGCGCTCGCCGCGGCTGTGGAGTCGGGCATCTCTCATCCGCTCGCAGAGGCGATCGTTGGGGCTGCACGCGCTCGCGGGCTCGCGCTGGCCGATGCCGACGATGTCGAGCAGTTGCTCGGCTCGGGCGTGCGCGGTGTTGTAGGAGGACGTGCCGTGCGTGTCACCGGCGAGATCAGCGGCAACGACGATGACGTCGCTCGAACCGCGTCCGCGTGGCAAGACGATGGCGCGTCGGTCGCGGTGCTGGAGGTCGATGGCACGATCGCGGGCGCGGTGCGGCTCGAAGATGCGCCGCGCGAGCGGGCGCGGGCGGCGATCGAACGATTGTCGGCGATTGGTGTCGGACGCGTCGTGATGCTGACGGGCGACCACGAGGCGGCCGCGGCACGGGTCGCCGACGCGGTGGGCGTGGGTGAGGTCCATGCATCACTCAAGCCCGATAACAAGCTCCGGCACATCGACGACCTGCGACGCGACGGCTCGATCGTCGCGATGGTCGGGGACGGCGTGAACGACGCACCGGCGCTCGCGAAGGCATCCATCGGTATCGCCATGGGCGCTGCGGGCAGCGACGCGGCGATGGAAACGGCCGACGCGGCGCTCATGGGAAGCCAGCTCGACCGCCTGCCCGACGCGATCATGCTCGCCCGCTCAGCACGGCGACTCATCGCCCAGAACATGGTCATCGCGCTCGGCGTCATCGCGATCGTTGCGCCGATGGCAGCGCTCGGCCACGCGCCGCTCGGCGTGGCGGTGCTCCTGCACGAGGGGTCGACAATCGTCGTGGTGCTTAACGCGTTGCGACTGCTACGGTGGCGATCGACATGATCCCGTTTGGCCAGGTCCTAACGCGAAGTGAACTCGCCCGAGTGCTCGATGGGGAACGCGAGCTTGAGTCCAGTTTTCGCGTGGCGACACGAACTGCCATGCACGTCATCCACGAGGTTGCCGAAGCCGAGCGGTGTCGCGAGGCCTACGCCATCGTCGAGGACATCAACTCCTCAACGGATACGCCAAGACGATACTGCTGGAACGTGCACGCGTGCGTCCTCGATGTCGCCGCCGAGATCGTGGTCTGTGCATATGTGACCGAGGGGCCAATCCAGACTGCAGTCGCTCTCGCGCGAGGTACAACGTGCCCGACGTCGTGCTGGTTCGCCGGATGCCCACGATACGAAGCTCTTGGTGTGGCCAATGAGGATCGCTTGCGTGACGCCGTTCGGCGGTCTGTCGAGGAGGCACGCAGCCGCGTTCGAGTCGTGAAACGGAAGAGTTGGTTCGGGACGACCCGCTGGGGCGTCCGTCACCCAAACGGCCGTGTCGAATGGGCAAGCTGACGATGACCGGCTCGACCGGGTTGCAACGCGCCGACTTGCGAACACCCGTGGCTCAATGGTGGGCCGGCGGCACCTGCATCTCGTGGGCCTCGCCCGCGCCCTCGGGCACGCGGATGTTCTCGACGAGCTCCTGGATTTCCTTGGGCGGCTCGGGCGTGATGTATGACACCAAGAACGCGACCGTGAAGTTCACGAGCATGCCGACGGTGCCGATGCCTTCGGGGCTGATGCCGAGCATGTGGAAGTCGGCCTTGGCCGCGCCCGGCTCCCACGCGGTGAGCGCTGCGAGCAGGCTGTTGAGCGGGCCGACGTCGAACTTGAACATGAGGATGTAGACGGTGGTGAACATGATGCCCGAGACCATGCCCGCGATCACACCCTCGCGATTCGCGCGGGTCGTAAAGATGCCGAGGATGATCGCGGGGAAGAACGACGAAGCCGCGAGACCGAAGGCAAAGGCAACAGTCGCGGCGACGTAATCGGGCGGATGGATACCCAGATAGCCCGCGCCGAAGACGGCAACTGCCGCGGCGATGCGGGCGATCCAGAGCTCCCGCGATTCGGAGATTTTGGGCGCGATGGTCTTCTTGACCAGGTCGTGGCTGATCGCGGTGGACACGACGAGCAGCAGTCCCGCGGCGGTCGAGAGCGCGGCTGCGAGACCTCCCGCGGCGACCAAGCCGATCGCCCAGTTGGGCAGCTTGGCGATCTCGGGATTGGCGAGCACCATGATGTCGACGTCATAGAAGAGCTCGTTGTCGTTGTCCGTGGGTTCGTTGATCACAAGCCGCTGGCCCCACGCGCCGCGTGCGACGGGGTCGTCGTTCTCGCCAGCGAAGACGGGCTTGCCCTCGAAAGGTGCGCCTTGGGAGTAGTTGATGACGCCGTCGTTGTTCTTGTCGACCCACGCGATCAGGCCCGTGTTCTCCCATTTGCCGAACCACTCGGGGATGACCTCGGCCGAGAGCGCCTGGTCCTCGGGGATCGCCTCGGCCGAGTAGTACGAGCCGACGACGGCGTGGAGCAGGTTTGTGCGGCTAAACGCGGCGATCGCGGGTGCGGCGGTGTAGAGCAGCGCGATGAAGACGAGCGCCCAGCCCGCGGAGATGCGCGCGTCGCGCACCTTGGGCACGGTGTAGAAGCGGACGATCACGTGCGGCAGCCCCGCGGTGCCGACCATGAGCGCGCAGGTGATGCAGAGCAGGTCGATCATCGACTTCGAGCCGTCGGTGTATGGCGCGAATCCCAGCTCTTCGTGCAAACCATCGAGCTTGTCGAGCAAGAAGACCCGCTCGGTGCCGCCGACGACGATCTCGGCGCCGAGGGTTCCTGTCAACTCGCCGCCAAGGCCGAGTTGGGGAACCGGGTTGCCGGTGAGCAAGATGGAGATGAAGATCGCGGGCACCAGGAAGGCGAAGATGAGCACGCAATACTGCGCGACCTGCGTGTACGTGATGCCCTTCATGCCGCCGAGCACGGCGTAGAAGAACACGATACCCATGCCAATGAGCACACCCGCAGTGATGTCAACCTCAAGGAATCGGCTGAAAACAAGGCCCACGCCGCGCATCTGCCCAGCGACATAGGTGAACGAGACGAACACCGCGCAAATGACCGCAACCACGCGTGCGGTCGACGAGTAGTAGCGATCGCCCACAAAGTCGGGCACGGTGAACTTGCCGAACTTTCGCAAGTATGGCGCGAGCAAGAGCGCGAGCAGCACATAGCCGCCGGTCCACCCCATGAGGTAGACCGAGCCGTCGTAGCCCGAGAGCGAGATCAAGCCGGCCATGCCGAGGAAGGACGCGGCCGACATCCAGTCCGCGCCGGTCGCCATGCCATTGGCGATCGGGTGCACGCCGCCGCCGGCGATGTAGAACTCGCTCGTTGAGCCGGCGCGCGACCAGATCGCGATGCCGATGTAGAGGGCGAAGGTCAGGCCCACGATGATGAATGTCCAGGCTTGCACGTCCATGGTCGTTCTCCCAGTCTCTTGCGAACCCGACTACTCGCTGACGTTGAACCGCTTGTCGAGCCGGTTCATCAGCCAGACGTACACGAAGATGATGAGAACGAACGCGTAGATCGAGCCCTGCTGGGCGAACCAGAACCCGAGCTTGAAGCCCGAGCCGGGCAGGCGGAACTGGTTGAGGACGTCGACGAGCACGATGCCGCAGCCGTAAGACACGACGAACCAGATGATCAGCAAGATCAACAGGTAGCGGATGTTGATTGCCCAGTACCGCTGCGGCGAGAGGTCTTCATTGGCTGGCATTGGTGCTCCTTGCGGCCCGTTGGCCGGACCGACCGATCAGGTCGGCGTGTGCCTTTGACGTGGCACTCGCGCGGCCTCGATCGAGGCCGCGACGACAACACACGTCCATCAACCGAGAATGGGCGACAGACAGCATATAAAAGACTCCGAACTCCGCAAGAAGGGCCCAGCAGACACGGTTCGCCACACCAAATGCGGCGTTGCGGCGTGTTTACGGGCTTTGCGTGCCGAAGAGCGTTTGGCGCATCAGCTTCGCCACTTCGGTGTTGTCCATGGAACCGCGGACGCGGTGGGCGTTGAGCCCCTGGGCGCGGACGAGAACGCCGCCCGCGACGTCGTCTTGGGCCGACCAGAGCACCGCGAACGGGAGCCGCTGGCCGAACTGATCGGGCTCGGCGACGAAGGGGGCGGTGCCGGTGCCGCCGATGCCGTCGATGGGCGAGCCGTTGGCGTCGCGCTCGGGCAGGCGATCGGGTGTTTGGACGAAGGGGAGTTGCGGGATGCCGACCATTCGCAGGCCGCCGCCGTCGGAATCGGCGGTGGTGATGATCAGCGTATCGGGGCGCTCGACGAGGAAGCCTTGGGCGATACCGATCGCGTCGTCGGCGCGCCGCGCCGCTTCGAGCACTCCGGCCGCGTTATTCTTGTTGCCGAAGTTGTCGGTGCCCTCCTCTTCGACGACCAGCAAGAACTTGCTGCCGTCGCGCGAGAGCACGTCGATCGCGGCGCGTGTCATGTCCGCGAGCGTCGGCGCGTCGGGATCGAAAAGCGGCAAGCCGCGGTCGGCGAGTGTCTGCTCGTCCTTGTCATTGAACGTTGACGACCAGGCGAAGAGGCCGAGCACCCGATCGGTCGAGGCTGGCAACTCGGCGAGTTGCTCTCGCGTGCGCACGACGGTGTATCCCGCTGCACGCGCCTCGTCGATAAGGTTTCTTCCGTCGGTTCGCTCGCCCGGGCCGTGGATGCCCTCGGTGCCCTCGGGCAGGAAGTGCCGCTCGCCTCCCGACAGCAGCACGTGTGCGCCCGACGCGATGAGGTCGGCCGCGATCTTCTCGTGCTCGCGACGCGAGGGAACGGACGACAGGAAGGCGGCGGTGCCCGGCTCTGGCGCGATGCCCGACTGGACGAGGCCGACCCGCAGGCCGTTGCGGAGCGCCTGGTGGGCGATGGATGTGGAGTTGCCGTTCTCGTCGGCGATGCGTTGTGCGCGGTCGCCGCCCGCGGTCATGCCGAAGGCGTCCGAGGCGACTTTGATGCCGTAGGCGTGGGTGGTCGCGCCGCCGTTAGAAGTCGCGGTGAGCGAGTCGCGCATGTGCCCTCGATAGAGGGCGATCGCGGGGAGTCGGTCCCAATTCAGATCGCTGTCCGGACCGACGTAGAGCGCGCGGGTCGCGGCCCAGGTCGCGGCGGAGGCACCGTCGGGGTGGATGAAGACGACGCTGCCCGTCTGGGCAACCGCGGCAGTCGCGAGGGTGGTGACGGCGATGCAGAACGCGATGATCGAGCGCATAGGGAAATCCTCGCAAAGCGGTGCCGACCGGATAACCGGCACGTCACGCCATGATGGCCCCACGAGACCCCCGCGGCGACTCCAGCGGTACGAAATGATCGTAAAGGCGGCCCGATCCGAGCGGCCCACGAAACATCCGCACCGGCCGGCCGGGCGAACCAATTGAATAGCATGCCCGCGTGGCATGTTGGCATGGGTGACGTGTCGGCCTCGCCGAGCGTCAGAATGGAGCACGCATGATAGTGTCAGCAGCAGGAATCGCTTTTCGAGTCGCGCTCGCGACCTTTGGGCTCGCAGCCGGTGTCATGCTTGGCTATGTCGGCCTCGGCGGCGGGCTCGGCAGCAGCTACGGCGACACAGACGACGCATGGAAGGTCGGTGGCATGATGGCGGTGAGCACAACGGGCGCAGGGGCAGAGACGCAATCGGGCCCCCGCTACTCGCGGACGGGGCACGACATCACGCCCTTGACCGACGAACGCATCGAAGAACTCGCCCAGAAGCTCACGCCCGAGCAGCGGGAGATCATCCTCTCGAAGGGCACCGAGCGGCCGTTCTGCGGCACGCTGCTCGACAACAAGAAGACGGGTTTCTACGGCTGCGCGTTGTGCGACCTGCCGCTGTTCGGCTCGGGTCATAAGTTCGACTCGGGCACGGGCTGGCCTTCCTTCTTCCGCCCCGTCGATCCCGAGCATGTCGGCGCGAAGCAGGACAACACACTCGGCATGAAGCGTGTCGAGATTGTGTGCGCCCGATGTGATGGACACCTTGGGCACGTCTTTGACGACGGCCCCAAGCCGACGGGCCTGAGGTTCTGCGTGAACTCCGAGTCGCTGGTGTTCTTCGAAGAGGGTGAATCACTGCCGGAGGGCGCGATGCCAGTGCAGACAAAGACGGCGTACTTCGCGGGCGGATGCTTCTGGGGCATTGAGCATCACTTCCAGAACTTCCCGGGCGTCGTGAGCGCCGTCAGTGGCTACCAGGGCGGTCGGCCCGATCAGGCCGACTACCGCTCGGTGTCGACGGGCAACAGCGGGCACGCCGAGGTGGTGCGCGTGACCTACGACCCCGATCGAGTGAACTATCGAACGCTGCTCCGGGCATTCTTTGCGATGCACGATCCGACGCAGCTCAATCGCCAAGGGCCTGACTTCGGTTCGCAGTACCGCGGAGCGATCTTCGCGGTCGGCGAGGACCAGAAGAAAGAAGCCGAGGCGTACATCGAGACGCTGCGTGACGCGGGCACATTCGATCAGCCGATCGTGACGGAGGTCCGCCTTGCAGAAGACGCGCCATTCTTCGAGGCCGAGGACTACCACCAGGACTACGTCGAGCGCACAGGCCGGGCCTGCCACGCGATGCGTCCGATCGGCGAGATGCCCGAGTAGTCGAGCGCGATGCAAACCGCGATGGTTCCGTAGCACCCGCCGCTGGCGGGTGCATTTTCATAGCCGCGTGTTGGCCACAACACGCCGATGGACCCAACCAATATCTGGCTAAGCGATGTGCCGACTACGTTTTCAAGCGCCGAACGCTTCGAGCCCGCGTTACGCTCACCACCGAGCGCGAGATAGCTTCGCCCGGATAGGGAATCGCGAGGAGCACAGGTCATGAGCGAGAAGCGAGTAGAACTGACATGGCACCGCGCCGCGTTGCCGGACGATCTGCCCGACGGGCGGGTGATGACCGTCTCAATCGATCGGGGCGACTCGGTCAAGCAAATCTGTCTCACGCACCACAAGGGCGAGTACGCGGCGCTCGACAACGCGTGCCCGCACCAGGGCGGGCCGCTCGGTGAGGGGTCGATCGAATGCGACGACGACGGCGAGTGCATGCTGCGGTGCCCCTGGCACGGGTGGGACTTCGATCCGCTGACCGGCAAGTCGCCCGGCGGCTTTGAGGACGGCATCGAGACCTACCCAGTTGAGGTGCGCGATGACGGCGTGTATGTGGGCATCGAGGGCGAACAACCTCACGAGCGAACGGTCACCGACGTGATGGCCGAGACCATGGTCGCGTGGGGCGTGACGCACGTGTTCGGCATGGTCGGGCACAGCAACCTCGGACTCGCCGACGCGCTGCGCCGGCGGTGCAACGACGGACAGATGGAATACATCGGCATCCGGCACGAGGGCGCTGCGGCGTTCGCGGCGAGCGCGTTCGGCAAGCTCACGGGCATGCCCGCAGCCTGCCTCACGATCGCGGGGCCGGGTGCAACGAACCTGCTGACCGGATGCTGGGACGCGAAGGTTGATCGCGCGCCGATGCTCGCGCTGACGGGACAGGTGAACCAGCAGGTCTTCGGGCCCGGCGCGTTCCAGGAGCTGCCGCTGACCGATGCGTTCGGCGCGGTCGCGGATTTCAGCCACGTCTGCCTGCCCGGCTCGAACCACGCGGAGCTGATGTCGCTGGCGATCAAGTCGGCGCGGGTCGAGCGGAGCGTGTCGCATGTGGTCTTCCCCGATGACGTGCAGACGAACGCGGCCGACGAGGGCACGCCGGCAGGCACGCCCGAGGGAAGACTCGGCGCTGTAGAGATATCGCCGGCCGAGTCGGCAGTGCGATACGCGCTCGAACTGCTTCGGCCCGCAAAGCGGCCCGTGATCATCGTTGGGCACGGGGCGCGCTTCGAGATGCCCGCCGTGCTCGAGCTCGCGGAGCTGTTGAACTGTCCGGTGCTCACGACCTTCAAGGGCAAGGGGCTCGTTGGTGATTGCGGCGCGACGCACGGCGGCAACGCGCTTGGCTGCGGCGTGCTAGGGCGATCGGGCACGCCCATCGCGAGCTGGTTCATGAACGAGGCCGACGTCTTGCTGGTCGTGGGCGCGAGCTTCTCGAACCACACGGGGATCACACCCAAGAAGCCCACGATCCAGATCGACTACGACCGCATGCAGCTCGGCAAGTTCCACGGCGTCGACGTGCCGGTATGGGGCGAGATCGGCGTGACCGCACGCCTGCTGCTCGAATCGCTTCGAGGTGGGCACGCGAGCGGAGACCACCGCGCAGAGATCGCTGAGCGATGGGCGATCTGGCGCGAGGAAAAGGCAAGCCGACTGCGCGACGACCGCGGCCGGGGTGTTTCGTCGATCGCGATCTTCGACGCGATGCACCGCGTGGTGCCGAGCGATGCGATCCTGACAGTTGATGTCGGCAACAACGCGTATTCGTTCGGTCGCTACTTCGAGGCGAGCGGCGAGCAGGCGGTGCTCATGTCGGGCTACCTGGGCTCGATCGGCTTCGGATATCCCGCGGCGATCGGCGCGTGGGCGGCGACGCGGGCGCATCGGGTCTCGACCGACCCGCTCTGGAAGCGGTTCGCGGGGCGGAAGGTCGTCGCGGTCACCGGCGATGGCGGCTTCGGGCAGTACGGCTTCGAGGTGACAACGGCGGTCGCGCACGGCATGGACATCACGCACGTGCTGCTGAACAACAACGAGCTCGGAAAAATCTCAAAGGAGCAGCGTGCTGGCGCGTGGGAGGTTTGGCAGACCGACCTTGTGAACCCGGACATCGCCGCGTTCGTCGAGAGTTGCGGGGGTATGGGTGTGCGCGTTGATCGCAGAGGTGATGTCGAGGACGCGATCGCACGGGCCATCGCGCACGATGGGCCGGCGACGGTCGAGGTCATGTGCGACGCGGCGCTGATCTAAATTGGCGGCTCAAGCGCCGAAGTACTGCCCCTGCGGATCGGCCCGTTCCCACTCGACGGAGAACTGGCCCGTCTCGGGATCGATGGCGGTGATGATCAGCGTGCCGAGCAGCCAGCCGGCAGAGAGGTTGTCGATGCCAACCTTCACCGTGGAATCGTTGTCTGAGAGGCCGATGACATCATTCTGGAACGGTCCACTTGGCGATACTGTCGTGAGGAAGCTGTACAACTGGAGATCGAATGGGGCCGAGTCAAGATCTTCGAGTGTTGGATCTTCGGTGACGAACCCGCCCTGCACATCGATGTAGAGCTTCTCTTCACCGTCGACCATGTAAAACAGCCCGCGGTCGTAGAGGTCTTGGAGGTCGATGAGCGCGAAGTTCGGGATTTCATCCGTTCCGCTGCCGACTGTGGTGTAGCCTAATGTGATCGAAGATGTCTCGCCAACGATCCCAGTGCCGAATCCCGCGGACTCGCCTTCGATGTCGATGAGTCCTTCGTCTCCCATCTCGAGCGGGAAGAGTGCGAATGTCACGGCTGTGGTTTCGAAGTCAATCCCAGGCCCGATGGGCACTCCGCCAAGGGTGATGACGGAGACGATGCCGTCAAGATCGAAATCCGTCTGGAAGTTGCCAAGATTTCCGAGCGACACAAATCGCGCCGGCGTCAGGTCCGGTTGCGGCTCGACGTTGGTGTTGATACCCGGGATGGTCTCGATGTCGCCGTTGTTCGCGAAGTGCAACGCGGCCTGGATGCCGTTGGCGGTCGCGAACGAGGAGCGCACGATGTCGGTGTAACCGATGAAGCCGAACGCGCCCTTGCGGAAGAACGCTTCGGCCATCGAGCGGGCTGCGGCGGTCTTGCAGGCGCCGATGTAGATGATCGCGTTCTCCATCTGCCCGGTGTACTGGTCGATGAAGTCGGGCGTGATCGCGTATGTGCCCGTGCTGAGCGTGCCCGACCACGCGAGTCGGCCGGCGATGAGGTCGGCGAGGTAG
>ERZ1740067.902-NODE-902-length-22106-cov-6.644098_pt1 | contig 22106 bp, 19 predicted proteins | sample MGYA00581736_ERZ1740067 | MGnify/ENA primary metagenome ERZ1740067 (study PRJEB43018, sample SAMN04849236) | marine metagenome | isolation source: floating plastic debris | place: Pacific Ocean | collected 2008-08-27 | study: EMG produced TPA metagenomics assembly... | reverse complement strand
TTTTTAGTGACAAGGTATAAACATTATTTATATTTTATGGTTAAAATAAAGGTTGTATAGTGTTTTCAAGAAACAGCTTTTAATATAATTAACCGTACCCTAAACCGACACAGGTGAACAAGTTTAGTAAACTAAGGCGCTTGAGAGAATTATGTTGAAGGAACTCGGCAAAATGACTCCGTAACTTCGGGATAAGGAGTGGCTTCAAAGAGTTAATTTTTCGAAGCCGTTACAAAATCGGGGACAGCGACTGTTTAATAAAAATTGCGACAAGAAGTAGAATATAGCAATGTAGTGGAAAACCAATTGTCTGTCGTAGATGTGTGCTTACCTTTTTGTGCAGCATGAGTAATCAGTTGTGTGAAGCAGAGGGGACAATGTAGCTTTGTACAAATGGCTTATGTTTGTACACACAAACTAACAGAAATATGTGGTGTGGAGCTAAGCAAAGAGTTATATGGGTAAGTAAATGAACTATTGCCGCTTCGTGAAAAGCAGCCCCGGATTAAGATAAGTTTAAAGTCGGTGATTAGGGATTCGATATTATGTGTTTTTATTATAATATGATAGACCGTGTACGTTTACGAAGACATACGTATTCCTCGGAGTATAAGTAGATCCTAAGTAATTTGCAGTGTGTGTTATATTTTGAACTTGGTAAGCTCAATAGGCTCTGTTTATAAAGGGTGTAAAAGGTAACGAAATCTGTCGCTTAGTGAGTAAAGGAGTGGTACAAAAAGCGAATGTCTAGTTTGTAATTGACTGGAATAGAATTTTTATAGTTTAAGTCGAAAGACTGCTGACTTGTATCATGGTGTAAATTCTGAACTGAAAATACTATCGACAAAACGTATACCATCTTTAATTTTCTGAGGAGAAAAAAGTTTACATATATGTTTGCGTCAATAATGTTGGATGAAAGCGTAGTAAGTGAAGTTGTACGACTAAAAAGAATCGTGCCTTATTAATATAAAATAAAAATTAATGAGATGAATCGTTAGAGCTGTATGAAAGGTAAATTTTCACGTACAGTTCGATGGGAAGGATAGGATGTGAAAACTGTTTTTACCCAAACCACAGGTTTCTGCTAATTTGTAAAAAGACGTATTGAAGCTGACACCTGCCCGGTGCTGTAAGATTAAAGGAAAAGGTTTTTGGCTTGAACCCTAACCCCCAGTAAACGGCGGCTGTATTTTGACGGTCCTAAGGTAGCGAAATTCCTTGGCATTTAATTGGTGTCCTGCATGAAAGGTGTAACGACTGTCCTACTGTCTCCAACATAAACTCAGTGAAATTGAATTTTTCGTGAAGATGCGAAATCCTTGCGGCTAGACGGAAAGACCCCGACACCTTTACTGAAATTATATATTGTAATGGAAATTTTTTTATATAGAATAAGTGGGAAGTTATTGAAAATCTTTTTACACAAGTAAATAAGTGAAACGTATTTGAAATACCACTTTAAAAATTTTTTATTACTTATTTTATAAGACAGTGTATAATGGTTAGTTTGACTGGGGCGGTTGCCTCCTAAAGAGTAGCGGAGGAGTACAAAGGTAAATTTAAGTTGAATTTTTACGATTTTAAAGCGTAATAGTGTATGTTTGCTTGACTGTAAGATTGACAAATCAAGCAGGGACGAAAGTCGGTTATAATGATCCGATGGTTTTGAATGGAAAAGGTCATCGCTTATCGAGTAAAAGGTACGTCGGGGATAACAGGCTAATCACTTTTTAGAGACCTTATCGATGGGGTGGTTTGGTACCTCGATGTTGGGTGCGGCTCGTTAATGTAAAGACGGGGATAGATGCCGTCGTGCAGTTGTTTTATTAGTCTTCGTGTTATAATATTGATAACTAATTTTTCAGATGGGTAACCACTCCCATGTATTTAGTCTCCGTTAGATACTAATCCTAGTCGTCCACGAATTATCATGTGGATTTCCCTACGTGTTTTAATGATTGAAATCGTGTAAAACACGGAAGTAGGGCTAAATGTTTATAGTTCGATACGCGTTGTCGAAGTTATTTATTAGAGTGTCGTAAACGAGTCTAGCGAAAGCGAACCTATATAGTAAAGTGCCGTTATGAGGAGCTTTGAGTTATAGTGTGAAGTTTTTCCAGGGCTCAAAACAGATGGACAGATCATATTTCAGGCCAGAACGTACAGCAGAGAAGGTCAGGGGGCTGAAGATCTCGGCACATAGTAGGAGAGACGTTTATGTATATGGAAAGTTGGAACGAAGTAACCGTGCGGTGTGCTCCGAATACAATTCGGTGGGATTTCACTATAAGCCACCACGTGTGGAGATTTTGTAAGAAGCCAGTAGCATAAGTAATGCTGATGTACAAAGCTGAGTAGGTTTACATTACCGTCAAATAGAAATTTTTTAATTTCTAAAAAAGAATAGGAAAATTTTCAATACAAAACAATGTTCGGTAAAGTTTTCGAAATTAAACGAGTTTTGTCATGATCACATTCGTTTAATTAAATATTAATTTTAGAGGTTAAAAGAATTTCTTGCCAGTAGGAGCCGTATGAGCGGAGACGCTCACGTATGGTTCTGAATTAGCGGGTACCGAATGGTAATATTCGCCCGACTATTCTATTATCGCATCCTGGAGCTGTAGGTGGTTCCAAGGGTTTAGCTGTTCGCTAACGAAAGCGGTACATGATCTGAGTTTAGAACGTTGGGAAACAGTTTGGACCCTATCTACCGTAAGTGTGAAAAATTGAGAGGGTTATACTTTAGTACGAGAGGAACAAGAAAAGTAAATCTATGGTGAATCGATTGTTATACCAATAGCACAGTTGAGTAGCTACGTTTGTAATAAATAACCACTGAAAGCATCTAAGTGAGAAATTAACCTCAACACCAGTTTTTAAAAAAAAATGTAATAGATTATTACATCGATAGGCTTTATGTGTAAGGGTTGTAAAATCTTTTAGCTAAAAAGTACTAATTTGTTTAAAATATAATTTATTTTTTGTGAACAAAATTCAAACTTTTAGTATAATCTTTAGATTATAATTCAAATTAATTTTATGAATTTTAATATATAAATACATATAATTAAAATAAAATGAGTTTGATCCTGGCTCAGGATGAACGCTAGTAGTATGCCTAACACATGCAAGTCGAACGAAAATTTTTCGTGGCAAACGGGTGAGGATTCGCAAAATTTTTCCTTTCAGTTCAGGACAAAAATCAATTTGATTTGGTTTAAATACTGAATAATTTTTTAAAGGTCAAATCCGCTGAAAGATAAATTTGTATAAGATTAGGTTGTTGGTAAATTAAAAGCTTACCAAGCCTTTGATCTTTAGTTGGTCTTAGAGGATGACCAACCACACTGGAACTGAGATAAGGTCCAGGCTGATATGTCGGCCAGCAGTGAGGAATATTGGAGTGTGGTCTGTTCAAAGATGAAGAAAATTTAGTACAAGTTTTTGAATACTGACGCTTTCGTTGTATTAACTTTAAAGTCTTGGAAACCTTGGGTTCCCCCTTTCGTAGATAGAATTAAGGAAAAGTATAACCTATATATGGAGAATAGTTATCAAAGTATAAAGCTGGGTTAAATGAGGTGAAAAACTAAAAGAGACTCAGTTTGATGAACCGCTAGCAAGTGTGTTAAGGTAAGGATTATGAATTTACCATAGTTGACATTTAGGAAGTTGTGTTAAAACGTTGTAATTTCTCAAACAGGGGGTAATGTCTTTTCCTTCAGATTATTGAAGAAGTTCCTGTGGTCGAAACATCGATAAAAGTAAGCAGATAAAGTCCCACCATTAGACATTTATTATCTATATGTAACTTTGACGTAGAGCAACCAACTACTAACATAAAAAGACTTTAAGGAACAGAGTAAATTTTGATACCTCTTTTTTTATTTGAAAACATACGGTTACTAGCTTTATAGGTATTAAAGACACAGGATTTAGTAAAAAACGAATGATTATTTGTAACGAATTATATACGTTCACTTACTAACTAGTTTTGGGTAGGCTATTTTTTTAATGATCAAAAGTTTAATCGAGTTATTAAATTAATATAAGAGTTATAGCATAAGTAATATTCAATTTTTATATAGTAATTGTTGTAAAATTAAAACAGAAAATGACCGAAAAATAAATGTAAGACTAGAGGAGCTATATGACAGGAAACTGTCACGTGTAGTTTTGATGCAGGAGTGTTGAAGGGAAGTTTAACATTTATTGTAACCAATGACCGAAAGTTTGATCCAGCAATACTACGTGGGTGATGACGGCTTATTTAAGTTGTAAAATCCTTTAATTAGAGAAGATAATGACAATATCTTTATTGAATTTAGTCCTGGCAAATACTCGTGCCAGCAGCCGCGGTAATACGGGAAGGGCAAGCGTTATTCGGCATGACTGGGCGTAAAGAGTCCGTAGGTTGTAAAGTAAGTTTTTTGTTAAACTTTAAGGCTTAATCTTAAATCAGCTTTTAATACTGCTTTACTGGAGTTTAGTACAAAAAAGTAGAATTTTATGTATAAGGGTGAAATCTGTAGATAGATAAAGGAATACCAACAGCGAAAGCAACTTTTTAGTATAAACTGACATTGAGGGACGAAAGCGTGGGTAGCAAATAGGATTAGAGACCCTAGTAGTCCACGCTGTAAATTCTGAGTGCCGTAATTTAAATGTAAGGTTTTAGAATTTTATTTAAATTTTCAAGCTAACGCAATAAGCACTCCGCCTGAGGAGTACGGTCGCAAGATTGGGACTCAAAGGAATTGACGGGGGTCTAACACTAGTGGTGGGGCATGTGGTTTAATGCGATAATCCGCGCAAAACCTTACCAATTTTTGACATATTAAAATTATTGTATATAATATACTTTAGGTTTTATGTATAATGTTTTTTTACAGGTGGTGCACGACTGACGTCAGCTTGTGTCGTGAGATGTTTGGTTAAGTCCTGAAACAAGCGTAACTCTTACTCTTTAATAAGTTTTTATCTATTAAATTGTTTTTTTAAAATGTTTTGAAATATTTTAAAAGTACGGTCAACGATAAGTTGAGGGAAGGTAAGAATAAAGTCAAGTCAATGTGACCCTAATAAATTGGGCTACTTCATGTGCTACAATGAAAATTACAAAAAGTGACAAAAAAGAAATTTTAAGTTAATCGACAAAAATTTTCCTAGTTCGAATTGTAGACTGCAACTCGTCTACATGAAGCTGGAATCACTAGTAATCGCAAATCAGCATGTTGCGGTGAATATGTAACTTGGCCTTGTACACACCGCCCGTCACTTGCAAAAAATCAGTTTCGCTTGAAGATTTTGGTTAAAATTCATTGAGAGATCGGTAATTTGTTTGAAGTCGTAACAAGGTAGCTGTATATGAATATGTAGCTGGAATATAATGAAATACAAAATATTGGATTTAAAATAAAGGTTCGAGTCCTTTTTTCATTGTAACATTTAAACCTGAAAATAGTTTTCAAGAGTTTTTGATTAAAAATTTTTTAAAAATACTAAAACTTGGGAATCATTTTAAAAGTTTTTGATTGTTTGTCAGAGAAGTGCATTGGTTAGCATTTCAGGCTCATAATCTGAGGATTGTAGGTTCAAATCCTGCCTCTGATATAAGATGATTTTTTTAACATATTTTACGTGTGTAGTGTTGTTAATTAGCGCTTCTATGGTTATCGTAAGTAAAAACCCTATTTATTCAGTTTTATTTTTAGTGACAAGTTTTTTATCGGTTTCAGTGTTATTATTTTTATTTGATAACGAGTTTTTAGCACTTTTTTTTTTAATTATTTATTTAGGGGCGATTGCTATTTTATTCTTATTTGTGGTTATGATGTTAGATATTAAGCATCGAGAGCTTCAAATGAGTCATTTTTATTTTCCAGTAGGTATTTTAGTTGGCGGTGTAGCGTGTGTAAAGTTTTACGATGCGTTATCAGAACTTTTTTCAAAAACTACAAATTGGAGTTTTCAAGAACATAATTTTTATTTCAATTGGTATGATATTTTAGATTCTTTGGCAGACATTTATATTTTTGGTCAAGTTTTTTACACACATTTTATGTTACAAATTTTAATTACTGGTTTAATTTTGTATTTAGCGGTAATTTCTGTTGCATTTTTAGTTGTTAAAGCTGCAATTTGTCGAGGTGTAGAACGCGAACTGTTCGTTTCTCGTCAGTTATCTAGAAAGAATGTTTTATAAGAAGTAAGTGTTCGATTGGCGGAGTAGTTCAGTTGGTCAGAACGTTGGAATCATAATCCAGTTGTCGTGGGTTCAAATCCCCCTTTCGTTAAAGGTAATTAACTCAATCGGTAGAGTGTCTCGCTTACAACGAGAAAGTTAGTGGTTCGAATCCGTTATTGCTTAAAAGATTTAAATGGGAGCATTAACACTTAAATCATTTTCAGATGAGCTTAGAGAATGGGAATTTATTGAAAGTGAAGCTATCGATCCTTTAGACAGTTTTGGTATAAATTTAAGATTGTCTATTAAAGAAAATCAAATATTTTTAGCCGAACCTAATGATGTAGATATTCCTTGGTTAACAGATAAAGGTCGACTTTTTTTTGATGGAATGTTTGATAAGTCTACTCTAAAAATAATCGAATGGAAAAAATTTTTTAACGAAATTTTAGAATTTATTTATTTTATAGACCATTTAAATTTTCAAAAAAAAAATGCGTTGTCATTAGTTTTTGCATTTGAAAATGTAAGTTTGGAAACTTTAAATATGTTGTATCTTTTTAAACAGACTTGTTCTTTGGTTGAGTTACGAAAAGTTGAAAATTATAAGTCGTTAAATGATTTTGAATCAAGTTATCAGCTTTCTTCTTTTGTTCAAAAGCCAAAAATTTATACGTCCACTTTGGCTATATTGTTAAATATAAATCCTCGGTATGAAGGGTACGTTTTAAATTTGAATCTACGACAACGTTTCTTAAAAGGTGATTTTAAATTATTTAATATTGGATCGATGTTAGAGTTAACATTTCCTACTTATACTTTGGGATCTAATTTTCAAATATTGAAATCCATGAGTGAAGGCAGTCATTTAATTTGTCAAGATATAAAAAATACGGAATTTCCAATTATTATCACGAACACGGAGTTTTTCAAACGAAGTGATGCTAAAGTATTTATAAAAATTTTTAAATATGTCAATGTTTTAGATATTGTGTGGGATGGGTTAAATGTATTAAATCATAATATTAGTCAGGTAGGAATCCAGTCTTTAAATAAATTTTTACCTTTATCATCAGAAGATTTAGAAAATTTGTTCGGTTTGTATTATGTCAATGTTTCGTTAAGTTCTGTACCCAATATGAAAAAATTAACGGAGTTATATCTCTTAAATATTTTTTCTCCGAAATTTATTTTTAAAAATAAAACTTTTATTGATCAAAATTCTAAACCTTTAAATGAAGTTGTGTATGAAAAGCTGAAAAATAAAATTTTTAAGCAGTATTTTTATTTTCCCAGTAACTTGTTTTTAGAAGATAATGAAACGTATATAAATACGCATGGTTTGATTAAAAGAACGACAAAGTTATTACATTTTAAAAAAGATTCTAAAACAAATTGGCAAATTACGCGAAGATTGTATGCTAATAGTAAATCTTTAGTCTTTTTTAACAATAAAAAGGATAAGAAATTTGTGAATTTTGATTCGGTTAATTTATTTAATTTTAAAAATTATATTAATTTCCAGTTTTATGTGGCGCAAACTTTGACAAGTTTAAGTTCGTATCTAACTGAACAAAATTCGCCTGTTGTTAAACCTATGTTTTTTTTGATTAAATCTATTAAAATAAAAGTTTTTAACACTAAAGTAAAAAATTGGTTAGATGATTTTTTTAATAATAATGGTCGAGATTCGTTTAGTTTCAATTCGTCAGTTTTAGTTAATTGTTCTAGGATTATGAAATCTAGTAGTACTAATTTTTTTTAGATAAATAATGTTTTGTATTGAAGATTTTCTTATTCATTTTTAAAAGAAATAATAAAAAATATATTTTTTCTTCTAATTTTTTTAGAAGGTAAAAAGTTTCTATTTGATGATATTGGTTGTTTAAATTTAAATTTAAACGAAAGGTTTTTGGGCATATAAGGTAAATTTAATTTCTAAAATTAAATTTGAAGATTCGAATTCTTCTTCGTTCATCCGTATTAATTATGGGTACTCTTTTTACAAATCAAACAACACTAGATAAATTAACTAGTTTTCTTTTTCGATGGCTATTTTCTTCGAATCACAAAGATATTGGAACGTTATATTTGATCTTTGGTACAGTTTCTGGTACTGCAGGAACTGCATTATCTTTATATATCCGAGTTACTTTATCCCAACCGAATGGGAATTTTTTAGAATATAACCATCATTTTTACAATGGTGCGCCGTCTAACGCAATTCACGCCCGCTGGAACCGTGCCAGCTGACATTGTCGTTTTAATATGATAATACTTACTGTCAAATTTGTCATAAATCATTGCACTTATCTAATAGGGATCTAAACTGATTTAGGGACCACAGCATGTGCAAGAAAGCTTATTGAAAAAATGTTCGCCAAGATACAGTTTGCTATGGTTAAGTTAACGAATCTCAATCTTATGTCGGGGTCAGAAATCTCCTTTATAATGCGGAGTGGTTTTAATAACGTTGTCTTAAGGTCACTGAGGCGACTTAAGCAGGCAGTCACTAGAAGTGAATTAATAAGAGAGAAACATAAGGTAAATATTAGACGTGAATTGACGGAATTTGGGATTCTCCAACATAAAGTGCGGAGAATGGAAGAACTGTAGTACTATATTGATCAATAGGAAGAGTTTTATTACTACTCTTATTCAGTTGACTAATTTTGAGCTTTCAGGTTTTTAGAAAAAAAAGACTCTGGAAAGGTGACTTTTTGCAGGAAAAATAGTATTAAGAATGAATTGAAAACAGAAATCTTTACGTAAATCACGTCACCGAGACGTAAAAACAGGGAGATGTGGTGGAAAATCATTCAGAGTAGGAAAGAGAGCTACATGCAGTGAAAGTTGCACGTGTGGTTCGGGGTCGATTTCTTGATAGATACTTTTGCGGAAGGACTGGGAAGTTAGACTACTTGTAATTACTGGTCATGCTTTATTAATGATTTTTTTTATGGTAATGCCTATTTTAATAGGTGGATTAGGGAATTGGTTAGTACCTTTATTAATTGGCGCCCCGGACATGGCATTTGGGAGAAACCTGGTTTTACCTGGTTATAAGATAAAAACACCAAAAGTGTCAATTGTAAAAAACCCTAAACTCAATGGGTGGTGTGAAATATTTATTAGTCTACGGACAGAAACAAGTTTAAAATGGCTATATATGAGTTGCTGTTGGCATAAAAATGGAATGCGTTTGTGCGATGGCACCTCAGCTTCAAAAATCTTTTTTAATAGGAGTGAGTCTCGCTCCAAGCTAAAGAATTTGAGTCTAATAAATAAAAGTTTTATTTCATCTTATCAACTGAAACCTGGCGGAAGTACAAATAAGTTCATTCATCGATTTTTCGGTACTGAACAGTATCGGTTCAGGCAATTTGAACGAAAATGTGCTAGAGAAGTTATAGTGGATGGTCAATCAGTAGAGTTACTGATTGAAAAAATCAAGAAAAACGATTCGTTTTTAATGAGCCAATATACTGATCCGAAATTACAATCCGAATTATTTAACGAACAAAATTTGGAAAAAATTGAATCTATTTTAGAGGAGTATAATTTAACTGTAACAAAATTATTAATTATTAATCTTAATCATTTAAAAAAACGAGTTGCACAACAAAATTTGCCAAACGATTTACAGAAACTTCAATGTTTATTAATTGAATCATTTTCTATAGCTGTTTATGCAATCAATGCTATTAAAGATTCGTCTGACAGTAACTTTGCAGGTTCAGATTCAATTAAATTTAAATCTAAAGCTGAATTTTTAAATGAGATACAGAAAAAGAGGTTTAAAAACACTAAGTACTATTTTTCAAAAAAAAGTCTTAAAATAAAAAAAGATTTACCGAAAGTTATAATAGACAATTTTAAAGAAGATTCGAAACAAGCTGAACAGTTTAGGACAGAGTATAATTTAAAACTTCAGTTAGAGCTAATTAAAAAAGTTAATCTTAAATCTATTCGTAAAAACTATAAATCAAAAAGTACAAAACGAATTTGGGTTCTAAAAGGTAATAATAAGGTTAGATCGAAAGATATTTTAAGTTTAAGGGATAGGGTGTTACAGAAAATTATATATTTTGCTATTTTACCAATTGTAGAATATCAATCTGATTCTAATTCTTTTGGGTTTAGAGAAGACCGTTACGCACATCAAGCGATTGCTTCGGTACTAAATTGTGTCGTAAGATTTACAAAAATTAACCAACCAAAAAAAGAATCGTTTTATAACAAAGTTTCTTTAGAAACTTTTAAAAAATCAACTGCTCGCAAATTCACAAATAGATGTGAGAATATAGGAGGGTCCAGAAAAAGTAAAAGGCAATATAGAAAAAATTATTTTGTTTTTCGTAATAAAAAAGGTTCAGATGGTACCTTGAAACAGTATTCGTCGTACTCTAAATATTTAAATGTTAACATTGTTGATTGCTTTGATAACATATCTCATAAAGTTATACTAGAATTAACACCCATTCCTAACAAATATTTATTTTTATTGAAAGCTTGGTTAAAAGCACCTATTGTTGGTCCTGAATCAATGGGCTCAAAAAAAATTATTCGTTTTGAACTTTTGTCTGGAATTCCTGAAGGGTTTGTACTTGGCCCAATCATACATAATCTCGTTCTAGATGGTTTGGAACCTACTCTTCACAAAGTTGGTATAGAAAACTTTAATTATGAACAACGAAACTTTGCTGAGCAACAGGTTAAAATGACAACTTCATTAAAAAAACGCATGACCAACTTTACCTGTATCCGATACGGTGCTAGAATTATAATATTTGGTTTTGGTAGTAGAGAAATTTTTTTAAAAATTCAAAATGAGCTCGTTAATTTTTTACAGTCTAGAGGAGGTTTAAGATTAGAAAAATCTGTAGGTAATATAAAGGTTTTTTGCCCAGGCAATTCCTTTGAATTTTTGGGCTTTGAATTCTGTTTTCCGGATTATAAAAACAGTCTTAAGAAACTAAACAAAGGTCGATTTACTGAACACAGGTATGATCTAAATTTTATGTCTAATTATAAATACTCTGAATATCATAGGTCAAATCCATTTATTAGAATCGCTACTGGCAGATATGCTGAAATAAAATCAGAAGTTCGCCAACTGTTTTCGAGAAGAGGAGGTTTAATGTTTCAACCTGTACATATAATTATTAATATACAAAATACATTAATAAGCACTATTTGTAATTATTATAACATCAGTCATCAGTGCAGAATTCAGCTTGATTCATTAAATTATTATTTCATTAAACGAATGCGGAAAATTATTAAAAAAAAATTTTCCTCAACAAAAAAAAGAATGGCTTATATAAAATTTAATTTTATGAAAGGAAAAAGGTTTTGTGATAAAAGAGCTGTACATTAGTAGAAAAACAAACTACTAGTGAAAATTTGCAAGTGAAATATGAAATGCTACTTGATTTGCCAAAAAGTTCGGTACATAAAATTACAATGAACGAATTAGATTCTAATTTGTTTTTAAGATCTGTGCACAAGGACTGTCATAAAATAATTGACCAGCAAAGAAAAACAATGGTTATTTAGTATTAAAAAACAACTAGACAAATCGTTGTTTGATAAAGTTAAAAAATTTCGTAATGATTTAAAAGCAGAGATTAGGGACTATAAAAAACTTACGAAATCTCAGTGGGAGGAGATTACAGCTAATAGAAATCTGTATAAAATTAATAATTTGTAGATCTGGAAGCTGAATCCCTAGTAATAGGTTCGTTCAGTTTTGAGCGCGGATAATTTTCGAATTGTTCTAACGCACCCCAAGAATGAATAATATCAGTTTTTGGTTATTACCTCCGTCTTTGTTGTTATTAATCGAATCTATACTGTGTGAGGCTGGTATAGGTACAGGCTGGACAATATACCCTCCTCTTTCAAGTACTGTTGCTCACTCAGGTGGTTCAGTTGATTTAGGTATTTTCAGCCTTCACTTATCTGGAGCTGCTTCGATTTTAGGAGCAATAAATTTTCTTTGTACGGTAGTAAATATGCGAACTGAAAGTTTACCATTTCATAAATTACCTTTGTTTGTATGGGCTGTTTTTATTACAGCAGTTTTATTATTATTATCACTTCCAGTTCTTGCAGGGGCGATCACGATGCTTTTGAGTGATCGAAATTTTAATACTACTTTTTTTGATCCTGCAGGTGGAGGTGATCCTGTGTTGTTTCAACATCTTTTCTGGTTTTTTGGCCACCCGGAAGTATATATCCGTGCGTCATTGCGCTTTTCTTTCCGTTAACCGATTTTTTAATAGTTATGCTTAGTTATTACTTTTGTATTAAAACACTTTCCCCTGTTAACCAAAGAAATGCGGTTAGTGGTAGCGAGAATGAAAGTCACTTGCGAGGACCGATTAGTCTCAAAAACAGTTGGCGAGTTACTGTGTTTATGGCTAAATTTACAAAGTTGATACTTCACACCTATTTTACACTGGATCTTGATTCTATTATCGGTACCGGGTCATGTAGGCAGTGGTTTTTTATCAGAATGTATAAAAAACCTCTAGTAACTTGTCTAGGGAACTGCTATGGGCAGCCTTGTGTGAAGCAAAGGCCTAAGTACACAAATGGCGGAATTTTAGGAACTATGAGATATTCTACGGAGTGAAAGCTCTATGGAAGCGGAGACTCTGTAAGGGAGTCAGGTCGTAAATACTTTAGTTTGGCCATCAACACTATCGACTTTCTGTGCGTTAGTTTGGAAGAACTAAGAAAAGTTAATAAAAAAAAATTTGAAGCATATTAATGGTAAGTTAATTTTTATCGTGTCAAACGTTAATACGCTTATTTTAGCATACAAATATATTAAAAATAATTTTTTTTTATTTTTACTAGTTCACGACTGAAGAGCCGTGTGAATTGAAAGGTTCACGTACGGTTCGGGAGGACTTGTCTATAGGCTAAAGTTTTTTCTTCGGAAAAAGCCACGCCTCGGGTGAGTGACCTCACTGATTCTTCCAGGTTTTGGAATTATTAGTCATATTGTTATAAGTTCTGCAAAAAAGCCAGTTTTTGGCTATCTTGGTATGGTTTACGGTGCGCCGTTACGCTTTTTTTTCCGATATGTACTCTAGTCAAGTACATGTGAATTTGTTTTTCTTAAAAAAAGTTACAAGTCTTCTTGAGGTAGCTGCTAATAAAAGCAGTGGAAAAGCATCAGGCAACAGCAGGTTGAGACTAGGCAAAATTATGTCAAGACTACCTGAGACGATTTTAAGTATGGTTACGATGAGAAATTTGATACGTTATGCTGGGACGTCATTATCCTATTGGTCGTTGTTAAGAGACGGACAAGTTGCTATGTGGTTAAGGTCGTGCGTAAAGGCTTTGGTCAGGAGAGCACTAGCACAGCACTTCAAGCAGAAGTTTATATAACGCAAAGGCCTAAGCTTAAAAGACTTAAAAATCGGAAAAATTTAAGAACTACGGGATTTAACCTTTGCGGACTTAACAAAGGAAAACGGAGCGTCCGTAATACTTCGGGTATGGAGAAAGGGACGCAGGCAAACAAATCATTTGTGGGTTTCCGCCGGTCGTTCACAACAAATATTCGCTCAATTAATCTGGGTGAACGGATACTGACCTCGGAACTGAAACAAGTAGTGGAGAAATGCAAGAATAAAGATGGAAGATAAGGAAACTTAATTCAGATTATTGGAACCTTTTCAATCACCAACTTTGCCGATTTAATGGTAAAAAGTAACTCAGGTATATCCGCAAAAGAAGTAAATGATGAGACTCTAGATGGAATGAATTTGAAAACTTTAACTTTATTTCAGTAAACTGACTAGAGATGATATAAGTCGATTGTCAAAGAGCCGTATGATGGGAAACTATTACGTACGGTTCGTGGGGCAAGATACATCAGATCCCTTGACCCCTACCAATGTGTTCAATAGGTATTTTAGGTTTTATTGTATGGAGCCACCATATGTATACTGTTGGGTTAGATGTTGATACTCGAGCTTATTTTACTGCTGCTACAATGGTGATTGCTGTTCCAACTGGGATTAAAATTTTTAGTTGGTTGGCAACTCTATGGGGTAGTAGCATTGAAATGCGAGCACCTATGTTATTTGCTATCTGTTTTATTTTTTTATTTACCGTAGGTGGAGTAACTGGAGTTGTTTTAGCAAACTCAGGTCTTGATATCGCATTACATGATACTTATTTTGTAATAGCTCATTTCCATTATGTTGGGCGGACGAAAGCCTTTGTACCCTTCTTTAAAAGTTCACGGACTTTAGAACCGAGAATCAGCACCTCCTGTTTAAGGTTTTTAACCTTTGCACGAATCAGGTGTAAGAGCTTGCTTTCTCGGGTAGAGCATGGTTACATTAGATCTATGGTAAATAAATATGGGATCGTGGAACCTACTTGTCGTAACAAAACAAGTCCATCATGCTTCACTTCCGGGAGAACGTTTGCCGGGGGTGCCGTACGTAGTAAATGGATAATGCCGTTTAAGCATCACCATAGTAACCTAAACTCTAGTTATAAAGGTACACGAAGGAATTCGTTATATGCTGGAAGTTATAGAGGCTTCTCTAGCTTCAGTAGAAGCGAAGTAACAGTAGTGGACGAATGTATCCATTTACCAAGTATTGTAAAAAAACAAAAAGTCTATGAAGTACTTCATTCGGATCAAAGATATGCTCGGGCCTTTAAAAAAGTCTTTAAGCTACACAAACTATATGAAAGGAAGATCAATAAGGCGTCGAAAAAGGTACGTCAAACTTTTACCTTCGGTAATATGTTACAAGCGTATTATGATTTACACTGCCTTATGGACCAAACAGAAAATTATTCCAAAGGGGTAGGTGTTTAAAAACTACCTTTATATCAAAACTTATGCAATCCTTGTGTTTTATTAATTGCTTATTCTACATTAAAAGGAAAGAAAGTTTCTGGAATCGATGATATTCCGATTGAAAATGTTACTTTAGCATCTATTCTTTCCTTAAGTATGGATCTGCGTGATAAGAAATATACACCTAAATATACTAAAAGGGTGTTTATCCCTAAAGCCAATGGTAAAATGAGACCGTTAGGAATTCCGTCATCGAGGGACAAGATAGTGCAAAAGGCGCTTCTTATTGTTTTAAATCCCTTGTTTGAAAATGTTTTTCTAGATTCTTCCCATGGGTTTAGGGCAAATCGCAGCTGTCACACTGCTCTTAAATCAATTTATTTTAAGTGGCGTGCAGTTAAGTGGTTTATTGGGTGTGATTTTGTGTCATGTTTTGACAAAATTAGCCATCCTATTGTTATGTCTATCTTTACCCAACATATTGACGACTACTGGACCTCTAAATTGATGAACCAATTTTTTAGGAAAGGTTATGTTCATTTTGCGGATCTTTGCGATAGTCAACTCGAATTAAAAACTGGAACACCACAAGGATCAATCATTAGTCCTCTTGTTTGTAATATTTTACTGCATGAACTTGACTGTTATGTTGAAAAATATATAAGCAAGTACTCGAATTATGAAAATCGTAAAATTCAAATTAGTGAAGAGTACAATGAATCGAAAAGATTTACAAACACTCCTTATGAGTCTGCGTATAAGGACCTTCGGGCCTTTGTACATCCAGATGTATCTGGTAGAGGTGTCAAATACTATAAGGAAGACAAGAATGCAAAAAAAATTCAGTATATCCGTTATGCTGACGATTTTGTATTAGGTTTGATAAGTGACAAAAAGTTTGCGAATGAATCGCTTTGCGCTATTTCCAACTTCTCAGGAATCCTAGGGATGACTTTAAATCGTGATAAATCAGGTGTGAAACATCATGAGAAGGGTACTCTTTTTCTAGGCTTTAAAATCTATGGGAACTATGGTTTTAATGTTAAACAGCGAACAAATAAAGATGGTTCTACTCAGAGGGTGGGAGATGTTGTATTAAAATTCGGGGTCCCACTAGAGAGACTTTTTGAACGTTTTGCTGATCGAGGTTTTTTTACGAAGGTTAAAAATAAGAAGTCGGAAAAGTTTGTCGGTAGGCGAGTTGATAAATGGCTTTTTTTGAATAATGAATATGATATTATTCAACGTTTTAACTCTGTTGTTCGTGGAATTCAATACTACTATTCGTGTTCCACGTATAGAAATGTACTCGATAGGTTTTGGCATAATTTAAAACGGTCAGCTGCTCTCACTATTGCTCATAAGAATAAGAAGCGAAGTGTGAAATGGGCTTTTGACAAATTTGGAAAAGATCTAACTGTAACTAACAATAAAAATGGTAAGAAGGTGTCGTTTCTGATTCCTTTTAGTGGTGAAAAGATTAAATTCGCCAATGGTAATGTCGACTACATGTTAGTCGTTCCAAAAGGTACCCCTTTACCTATTACTTTGGCTGCTGTTTGCTCAGCTTCAGAACTAGATTGTGCAATTCCTAATTGCACTCTTAAAGCCTCTGAATGGCACCACGTTAAGCATAGAAAAAGGATTAAGGGTAATCAAAGACAAAAGTCTTTATATGCTCATACTGCTAAGCAAATACCTTTATGCAAAAATCACCATTTACTTGTTCATTCTGGAAAGTATGATGGACCGTCACTTAGAAAATTACCAGGATATATTCCTAGTGATTTCGAGTAACAAGAGGGAACTTTTTCTCTCTCTATCATTTCTTTCTTTCAAGATCTGAAGGAGCGCGCAGTGCCGCCGAAAGGTCGCTCGCTGCGTGCGGATGGCAGCTTGTTCTTATTTTATAAAAGCATTCTAAGCCGTATTTATCGATGGGAGCAGTATTTTCAATTTTTGGTGGGTTATATTATTGGTTTGAAAAAATCACTGGAGTTACGTACTCTGAAATTTTAGCTCAGATTCATTTTTGGGCCTTTTTTTTGGGAGTTAACCTAACATTCTTTCCAATGCATTGGTTAGGTGTTGCTGGTATGCCTCGACGGATACCTGATTATCCTGATGCTTTTTATTTATTTAATAAAATAGCTTCTTGGGGTTCTTACATTTCTGCTGCTTCTTTCATTTTTTTTTTTATTGTAATTTTTGAAGCATTTTATTCGAGCCGACAAGAAAATGTTTGTTAATATTTTTTTAAATAATGTTAAAATATTAAATGGTATTTAGCCCGTTAGATCAATTTAAAATAGCTCCTCTAATTAGTATTGTATTAATAGGTATTGATATGTCTTTGACTAATCTTTTACTAGCATCTTTTTTAGCTGTTTTTGTAATATATAGTTATGTATTTATCATTAAAGATATAAATACTAATTCATTTTTTATTATTCCAAAAAGTTGGCAAAGCTTGGTTGAAAAATTATACGCTCTTGTAATTCAACTTTTGTCTGATATTATTACAACAGGAAGTGAAAAATATCTTCCTTTCTTAATAGTTCTATTTATGTTCATTTTATCGAACAATTTAATTGGCTTGATTCCACATAGTTTTACTACAACTAGTTATTTCACTTTTACTTTTTTCATGTCATTTACAGTATTTATAGGTATGACTATAATTGGTTTTCAAAAACATGGTTTAGAATTTTTTTCGTTATTTTTACCGGCTAATACAACTTTTTTTTTAGCTTTAATACTTGTTCCTATTGAATTAATTTCTTATATTGCTAAACCTATTAGTCTAGGAACTCGACTATTTATTAATTTAATGGCCGGTCATACTTTATTGAAAGTTATTGTTGGGTTTTCATGGAATATTCTTTTAGTGGAAAATTTAACAGCTATTGTTTTCGTCATTCCTTTACTTATTTTAGTTTTATTAACCGGTTTAGAATTAGCTGTTGCATTAATTCAAGCTTATGTGTTTGTAACTTTAACGTGTATTTATTTAAATGATTGTGAAGCGTTACATTAAAACTTAGTTTGCATTTTATTATTATTTTTGTCTGAATAGCTCAGTAGGTAGAGCAAAGGACTGAAAATCCTTGAGCCGGCAGTTCAAGTCTGCCTTCAAACATTTACACTTAAAATAAATGACAAACCATTTTTCAACTTTATTGGCCAATATTAAAAATGGTCAAATGGCAAAAAAAAGTATTATTATTGAGTCAAGAAAAAATATTTATGAATCATTTTTGAAAATTCTTTGGGATGAAGGGTTCATTTCTGGGTATAGAATTTCTTTTCAGAACGAAAAAAAGATTGAAATCTTTTTAAAATATACTAAACAAGGAAAGCCAGTAATATTTTCGTTGAAATGTTTATCAAGATCAGGTCGTCGGTATTATTATTTAGCTAGACAAATTTGGAAATTAGATTCAAGTAAAATTTTTATAATTCTTTCAACAAATGAAGGTTTAAAAACTATCAATCAATGTAAAAAAAATAAAATTGGAGGCGAACCTTTTGCTATAGTGAATTAAAAATGAAATATTTTACAAAAAAATATCTAATTAAAATACCAAAAAACATTCAAGTTATATACTGTGATCAAAAAAATATCATTATTTTTGTAGGCCCTTTATGTTTCAAATCATTAAAACTAAATGTTAAACTTTTTTTATTGCCTTATTCCAGCGTTATTATTGTAAGTCGATTAGTTGCAAATAATTTAACTGCGAATTTAAAATATGTAAAAAAAATACAAGGAACTATATTAGCTAAAATTAAACAAATTTTAGCAGAAACAGTTTATATACTATATTATAAACTTAATTTAATTGGTGTTGGGTATCGAGCTTTTTTGCACGAAAAATTATCAAATCAAATTTACTTAAAACTTGGTTATAGTCATCCAATTTATTTTAAAATTTCTATTGAAATAAATGTTCGTTGTCAGAAATTTACAAAATTGTTTCTTTTTAGCAAATGTTCTTATGACAATTTAACTCAAATTGCAGCGCAAATTAGAAATTGTAGGTCACCGGAGCCTTATAAAGGAAAAGGTGTATTATATGATCAAGAAAACATAGTTTTGAAAAAAGGTAAAAAAATATAAATGAAAATAAAAAAATTTAAATCTAAACAATTTTTAAAATTACATTTAATAAATATAAAATCGCACAGAACTCGTTTAAAAAAAACAAGTTTTACGTATTTAATCGATACGGGTCTAGACCGAATTCTTGTTCACGTCAAAAAAGCTTTAAAAATTATTTTTCAATACCATAAATCAGAAAAACTTATTTTATTTGTTGGATTCCCTTATAAAATAGAACGACGCATTAATAACTTAAGTAGACATGTTTCAATTCCGTACAGTTTTAATGTACAAGGATTTATTCCTAATATGGATACAAAATTAATAAATAAAAATAAATATTTAAAATATACTTTATTAAGGAGTTATGATAAATTCTTATTACCAAAATTGAACATAAAACCAGATTTAATTATTTTGTTTAAGCATAAAAAAATTAGTAATATAATAATGCATTCGTGGGTAACAAAAATACCTGTGATAATTTTTAAATCAAATTGCGAGTTAGAAAATTTTTTTAGTGAGAATTACTATACGATAAAAGGAAATTTTAAAAATGTTTCTACAATTTCAGCTAGAAATATTTTTTTTATCGGTTTAAAATTCCTTTTTAAAGATTTTTATTTAAGTAAATCATAAATAATGAAATTTTTATTGAATGCATGAAAAATATAAAACGAAATAAACCTTTTTATAAACAATTTTTGCGGCTAAAGCAAAACATTCAGAACCGTTCAAAATTGTTTACATTTAAAAAACAAAAATGGATAAAGTTTCAGCAGAATCTAAAAAAACAACTAAAAAAATATAAAAGATTTAAAATAAAAGATCAGTTTCAAATATCCGCTTCTAAATTTGCTAGTAGAGGTAATTCATTTCAAAATAAATTTAAGAATAATTTATATGAAAGAAAAATTTTTAGTCTTTTCTATGGAAAATTGAAGCGAAAATATTTGAAAACTTACATAATTAAATTGATTTATATTAAAAATTACAATAGTTTGGGATTAATTAATTCAAGTTACAGTGTTTTAAAATTGTTTGAAAGCAGATTAGATACTGTTTTATACAGAGCTAATTTTTCTACAAGTATAAAAGAATCTTCTCAATTAATTTTAAATGGCCATGTTTTAGTAAATAAAATCAATATAAAAATTAAATCATTTATTATTAAACCTACTGATTTAATTGAAATAGGTTTTAATAAAAAAGTAAGAACTTTAATTAAACAAAAATTAAATCGGTCTAATTTTTGGCCAACACCGCCAAAATATTTACTAATAAATTATAAAACTCTTCAAATTATATTCATGTATACGAAAAATTCTAATTTAATGCCAGTATTTAATTCTTATTTAAACGTAAATTCAATAATTGCCGGTATTAAAAAAAGTTAATTTTTCTTCAATAGCTCAATCGGTAGAGCAATTGGCTGTTAACCATTGGGACGTTGGTTCAAATCCAGCTTGAAGAGACCAATTCCGCAGCTTGATTTTTCGACACTATCTGTAGTTTTATTTAGTTTATTAATAAGTACATTTTTGTACTATTCGTTCTTTTCAACTCAACTTTTACCTGATATTATTACAATTTTAAAGCTTCGAGCAAAAAAACTTTTTAAAGAAAATTCAGTAAATTTAAATTTAACTTTTTTACCAAATCTTTTTAATTATGATTTTATAATACGAAAAAAAACTAGTTCTAAAAAGGGGGTTATAGCTTAATTGGTAGAGTGTATGCTTTGCAAGCATGAAGTTATTGGTTCAAATCCGATTATCTCCATGAACTAAAAATTACAATTTAAATAAAATTCGGGTAAATTTATAAATTGTTATAGCTTGTTTGGTGGAATTGGTAGACACGTCAGACTTAAAATTTGATTCTATATTAAAGAATATCGGTTCAAATCCGGTAATAAGTATATTTTACAAAAAAAATCGCCAAAATGATGGAAATTGGTAGACATGTTAGGTTTAGGTTCTAGTTCTTTTATAGAGTAGGAGTTCAAGTCTCCTTTTTGGTAATAAATTTAATTTTGTAATGGTCACATTAAATCAACTTTGTAAAAAACAAAAAAGTCGTAGAAAGAAAAATAAGCTAAACAAAGTTCCTGCACTTGATAAGTGCCCACAAAAAAAAGGTATTTGTAGTAAACTCGTATTACGAACACCTAAAAAACCAAACTCCGCGTTAAGAAAAATTGTGAGATTACGCCTTACAAATAACAAAACTGTTTATGCTTATATACCGGGAGAGGGACATTATTTACAAATGTATTCAACAGTAATTATTCGGGGAGGACGGATAAAAGATTTACCAGGAATAAAGTATCATTTGGTAAGAGGTAAATTAGATTTTGTAGGTCTAGTTAATCGTAAAACATCTCGATCAAAATACGGAACTAAAAAAATTAAAAAATATTTATGATAAAATTAAAATCCAATAAATTATTTGTTTTGAAAAATAAAATTAGTAATATTCTCATGGAAAATGGAAAAAAATATACAGGAGAAAAGATTTTACTTAAGTCTACGAAGTTTCTTCAAAAATCTATAATAAAAAATTTTCAAAATTTAATTCAATTAGCTATTGTTAATTCTATATCTACTTTTAAACTTAATGAGCGAGAAATAAAAAAAGGAAAACGAAAAGTTAAAAAAATAGTTCCATTTTTTATTGTTAAAAATTCTTTTCGAATCATAACTGCATTGAAATTTCTTAAAAAAAATGTGACTAAGAATCAAATAGGTTTTCATAAAAATGTGACTAAAAAAATTTTAGCTTTATCTACCCTAAAAGAACAATCTGTTGACAAAAAAAATGGATTACAAATTCAAATACTGTTTAAAAACCGTTACATGTCGAAGTTAAGGTAAATTAAGCTGTTTACGTTTAATAGGAATTGAACCTATAATCTTTGGGACCGAAATCCAATGCTTTATCCAGTTGAGCCATAAACGCGGAAAATT
>ERZ1740067.901-NODE-901-length-22108-cov-7.157212_pt1 | contig 22108 bp, 15 predicted proteins | sample MGYA00581736_ERZ1740067 | MGnify/ENA primary metagenome ERZ1740067 (study PRJEB43018, sample SAMN04849236) | marine metagenome | isolation source: floating plastic debris | place: Pacific Ocean | collected 2008-08-27 | study: EMG produced TPA metagenomics assembly... | reverse complement strand
TGTCAGGACGAGGTCGTCGCGGTGGACCGCTTCGTCGCAGTAGGCGTAGCCGAGCACGCCCTCGATGTCGTTCGCGTGCTTGCCCATGATCGCGTGGAGTTCGTCGGAGGAGTATGCCGCGAGCCCCCGCGCGATTTCGTTGCCGGCTGCGGTTGCGATGCGCACGGGTGCGCCGCGTGCGAAGGGGCCCGCGACGGCGGTGATGCCCTTTGGCAGGAGGCTCGCGCCGCGGGTGGTCAGGGCGGTCGAGGCGCCGGCGTCGATCGTGATCGTGCCGGCGGGATGGGTTGTGGCGCCGAGCCATCGCTTTCGGCCCGGGGCGGCGGGGGTGCGCGGGGGGAAATCGGTGCCGAGGCGTTCATCGGCGAGCACGTGCGAGAGCGCTGCGGGCTCGCGGCCCGGGGCGATGGTCACGCGGATGCCGGCGCTGGTGGCAAGCTCGGCGGCGTCGAGCTTTGTGGACATGCCGCCGATGCCGGTGCCAGAGTGCTCGCTGCGGACGTGCGTGCGCGCGGCGGCGATGTCGGCGACGGACGGGATGACTGCACCCGCGGCGTCTGTCAGGCCCGGCGCGACGGAGAGGATGACGAGGTGGCCGGCACCGATGCACATGGCGGCGAGTGCGCTGAGGCGGTCGTTGTCGCCGAAGCGGATCTCGTCGAGGGCGACCGAGTCGTTCTCGTTGATGATGGGCACGATGCCGCGGGCGAGGAGGGTTTCGAGGGTGTGGCGTGCGTTGAGGAAGCGGGCGCGGGCGTCGAGGTCGGCGGCGGTGAGCAGGACTTGGGCGACGGAGGTGCGGGCGGGGTCGAGGGCCTCGTCCCACGCGCGGATCAGAATGGCTTGGCCGATCGCGGCGGCGGCTTGTTTCTCGACGATGCGGGTGGGCATTGTGGTGAGCCCGAGAGCGGGCATGCCGCAGGCGACGGCGCCCGAGGAGACGATCGCAATGCGTGAGCCCGTGGCGCGGGCCTCGGCGATTTGCGAGGCGATGCTCTGCAACGTTGATCGGTCGAGCGAGCCGCCGGGCGCGATGACGCCGCTGCCGACTTTGACAACGACGAGGCGTGCCTGGGCAGCGTCGGGCGCGGCGCGATCAGGTTGGGCGGGTGTAACGGCCATCGCCGAAAGCGTAGCGATCGGGGGTAGACTCGCCCCCAACAAACGAGGACGTTTTCGATTCTCAGGAGGCCGATCGCCATGACTGGTTTACGGGTGACAGATTTACGAGTCGCGGGTGTAGCGGGTGTGCTTTCGCTGGCCGCGTGTGGTGCTTCGGCGCAGCCCGCGAACTGGTCGGGGCTTGGCTCGGAGGGCGTGGTCGTTGAGGTCACGCCGAGCGACGGGCGGGATGGCGACGGACTTCGCGCGACGATCGACTTCGCGGGAGGCGCGGGGTATGGCATCGTTCGGCTCGACGAGCCGATGGTGCTGCCGGAGAACTATGTTGTGTCGTTCGACTACCGGGCCGACCTGGATGTGAACAACCTTGAGATAAAGCTCGTCGGGCCTGACGAGGACGGCGTGCCGGGCGGGGAGGACGTCTGGTGGGTCAACATGCTCAACCACCGCTACCCGACGGAGTGGACGAGCATCGAGCGGAAGCGGCGGCACTTCTCGTACGCGTGGGGGCCGAGCGGGCATGATGTGCCGCTTGATGAGATCGGCGCGGTCGAGATCGCCGTGGTCGCGGGCCGCGGCGGCGATGGTTGGATCGAGATCGACAACTTCCGGATCACGGCGATCGAGCCGGACCGGCCCTACACCGGGACCCCAAGCGTTGTTGCTTCAGCGGGAAATGTAAGCGGTTCCATTGCTTCGGCGTTTCCGCCGGAGGAGGCGATTGCGTGGACGGGCGGCGGCGCGGGCGATGTGCTCACCGTGAACTTTGGCGAGCCGAGGGAGTTCGCGGGCGTGACGATCGACTGGATCACGCCGACCGATTTCACACTGGAAATACAGGGTCGAGATGGCGTGTGGCGTGCGGAGCGGCGCGTGCGGGATGCCGGCACGACGGCGGAACCTGGGCGCGCGGCGATGTTCCTGGGCGAGACCGAGGCGACGGCTCTTCGGATTCGCGTCGATAGCGCGCAGGGCGCGATCGGCACGAGGGCGATCGCGGTGCACGACTTGGACTTTGCCCGCGACGCGAACGGATTTCTTGAGGTGCTCGCTGCACACACGCCGCGCGGGACATGGCCCCGGATGTTTTCGGGAGAGATGACGAACTGGACGGCTGCGGGTGACCCAGACTCGGATTATGAGCTGCTCGTGGGCGAGCTCGGCGCGATCGAGATGTACAAGGCGGGGCCTCGGCTTGAGCCGGTGCTGCGCGTTGGCGAGGAGTTGCTCACGTGGGCGGACGCGTCGGTTGAGACGGGCCTGCACGGCGGGCACCTGCCGCTGCCGTGGGTTCGATGGACCGCGGCCGAGCATGAACTCATGATCGAGACGTGCGCAATCGGCGACGAGGCGATGCTGCGGTACACGGTGACGAACACCGGTGGTGCGCGATCTGAGGGCGAGTTGATGCTCGCGATCCGCCCCGTGCAGGTGCTGCCGCAGTGGCAGTTTCTCAACACGGTCGGCGGGCGGGCCTACGTGGAGTCGCTCGATGTGAACACGTCGGAGATCGCGGTCAATGGCACGCGGCGCGTGCGGGCGATGCAGCCCGCGTCACGGATCGGCGCGTCGGCCTTAGACTCGGGCGAGGTTGTCGGCCGAGGGCTCTCGGGCGATGCGATGCCCAGCGCTGGGGTGCGTGACCCTCTGGGGCTCGCGTCGGGCGTGATGGGATTCGACTGGTCGCTCATGCCGGGCGAGAGTGTTTCATTTGGCTTCGTGCTGCGGATCGTGGATGAGGAGGACGCTCAGACCGCGTCTGGCGACTCGGGATTCGCGTGGCGGCGAACTGTTGACGAGGCGCTGGATGCCAGCGAGGCGACGTGGCGCGAGCTGCGCGGCGGCGGTGGGCGCGCGCTGCCCGGCGAGATGGGCGCGGAGATCGTGCGGACGTATCTGGCGCAGATCGGCTACATCCTGGTCAATCGCGATGGGCCGAGCATTCAGCCGGGCTCGCGGACGTACGAGCGGTCGTGGATCCGGGATGGTTCGGTGACATCGACGGCGTTGCACTTTGCGGGCTATTCACAGGCGGGCGTGGACTTTGTGGACTGGTACGGGCCGTACCAGTTTGAGTCGGGCAAGATCCCGTGCGTGGTGGATTTCCGCGGGGCCGACCCGGTGCCCGAGCACGACTCGCACGGCGAATACATCTACACAGTGTGGAAGGCGTACAAGATGACGGGCGACCGGGCGCTACTCGATCGGCACGCGTTCCGCGTTGAGCGGGCGGTTGATTACATCGAGTACCTCGTTGCGCAGCGGAGCACCGATGCGTACCGCGATGCGGATGGCATCAAGGGCGCGTGCTTTGGGCTTGTGCCCGAATCGATCAGCCACGAGGGCTATGCCGAGCAGCCGATGCACTCGTATTGGGATGGTTTCTGGGTGATCCGCGGGCTGGCGGATGCCGAGCGGCTGTTTGTTGAGATCGGTGACGAGCCGCAGGCCGAGCGGGCGGGCGCGATGCTCGCGGCGTATCGCGACGCGATGTACACGTCGATCGAGAAGGCCCGCGCGATCCATGGGATCGACTACATCCCCGGGTGTGTCGAGCTTGGCGACTTCGACGCGACGAGCACGGCGATCGCGGTGTTTCCGTGCGGCGAATTGGATCACATGCCCGGCGAGGCGTTGCACGCGACCTTTGATCGGTACATGGACTTCTTCCGCTCGCGCCGCGATGGCACTCGCGAGTGGCGGGACTACACGCCCTACGAGGTGCGGGTGATCGCGGCGCTCGTGCTGATGGGCCGGGAGGCCGAGGCGGGCGAGCTTATCGAGTACTTCATGGCCGATCGGTTCCCGGCGGGCTTTGCGCACTGGGCGGAGGTGGTGCACAACCCGGCGAGCGCGCCGCGGTTCATCGGCGACATGCCGCATACCTGGGTGGGATCGGGCTTTGTGAACTCGATCCGGACGATGCTGGTGCACGAGGACGAGGCGGCGGGCGTGCTCTGGATCGCGCGGGGCGTGCTGCCCGAGTGGGCCGAGGGTGGGCTTGCGATCCGAGACTTCCCAACGCTCTACGGGCGGCTCTCATACTCGCTTAAGACCGAGGGCGACACCACCACGATCGAGCTGAGCGGCGACGATGTTGAGCTGCCCGCGGGTGGGCTTCGTTTCCGACCCTGGTGGACCGGTGCGGTGCGGTCGGCGATGGTCGGCGGCGCGCCTGCGGAGATGGGCGAGGATGGCTCGGTCGTGGTGCGGTCGCTGCCGGCGTCGGTCGTCGTTCGGCACGTGGCGGGCGGTTGAGCGGCACGCGCTTCAACCACGGATGGCGTGAATAGAAAACGCCGCCCTCGCAATCGTTGCGAGGGCGGCGTTGTTTTTGCGGGGAGATGCTGCGAGTGTGGGTTAGAAGCAGGAAGGCTCGACGGACGAACCGGCGTCACTCCAGAGGCTGAGGTAGAACGAGAAGTCGGAGAGGGTGACGGAACCGTCCGGGATGCCGTTGGACGTGCCGTCGGTCGTCACGTCGGCGGCGGCATCGCTCGAGCTCCAGAGGCCGAGATAGAACGAGAAGTCGGAGAGGTCGACGACGCCGTCGCGGAGGCCATTTGACGAGCCGGTCTCGGTCACGTCGGCCGGGTCGTACTCGCGCTGCGTGTACTCGACGTCATCCCAGAACACGACACCGGTGTCGGAGTCATCGCCGAAGCGGAAGGGCAGAACGCTAACCGAGACGGGGAAGTCGGGGAAGGGGTCGCCCATGTTGAAGTCGTCGAAGAGGCGTTGGAAGTCGGCCTCGGACACGGAGAGCGTGAAGGGGACCCACTGGTCGGCGGTGTCGCCCGAGATCGAGAGGTCCTCGAAGGCGAGGTAGATCGAGGAGTTTGAGCGGCGGAACTCGAACTTGAGGCCCGCGGACTGGCCGCCGTTGTCGAGGCCGGCGAGGGGTGCCGACGAGGGAATGTAGTAATAGCCGGTGACGGTCGCGAGGCCGCAGCCGTAGACGTAGGCGGGGTCGTTGAAGGTGAAGATGTCGACGCGGAAGGAGTTGGTGTCGGCGCCGCAGAAGTCGGCACCCGGGGGGAGTTCGAGCACGCCGACGCCGGAGCGGGCGGTGATCTCGGGCGTGAGGCCGTCGCCGGTCGAGCGGCGGTTGGCACCGTTGAAGTGGCGCCAGTTGGCGACGAGGCCCGGGTTGACAGCGTCGGCCTGCTCGAAGCCGCCGTTGAAGTCGCCGGTGTTCTGGGCGTGGGCCGGTGCGGACATGAGCAGCGATCCGGCGATGAGGGCGAGTGCGGTGGTCTTCATGGTGCCTCTCCTTTGCGGCGGACCGATCGGCCGGACCGCGTTGGGGTGTGCTGGGGCCGTTGTGGGTCGCGGCCAGTGAAATCGTTTACATCGTGGTTTGGGCAGACATCATCGTTGATTTGGGCCGGCGGTTCAAGGGGTAATTTTGCCGTGCTGGCGGGCTGTTTGGGCTGATTCCGGCGGATGCGTCGGGGCTCAGTCGTCCGAGGCGGGCTCTTCGAGGGAGACGCCTCTAGAGGCGGCGGCGGCCTTTTTCTCGGCGTTGAGCCGCTCGACGGTGGATCGCCAGCCCTTGTCGTCGAACGGGAAGCCGGTGGGCCTGCCCGTGCTGGGGTTGGCCAGACCCTGGCCGGCGTCGATGAGGCCCGCGCGGAGGCGGAGTTCCTTTTCCATTCGACCCCGGGGCATGGTCCAGGTCTCGCCCGTCTCGGTGCACTTGATGGTGACGTCTTGGGTGAGCGTGTCGACGCTGTAGGGGTCGCCGCCGCCGAACGAACGCATGAGGACCACGACCGCGACGACACCGAGGATGCCCGCGACGCCCCAACCGAGCCAGGGCTTGTTCTCGATGATCTCGCGTGGCGAAGGCATATTGCTTTTCCTTATAGATGGGAACGGAGGAATCTGAGAGTGAGGACGCTTCGGCGCGAATCAGTCCGGAGCTAGTTGCGGGGGTAGAAGTGGCCCCAGTTGAAGTAGGGCCCGAGCGAGCCGTATTGGTCTCCAAAGTCGCTGCTGTTGTACACGTCGATCGAGAGCTGCCGCACACTCTGGTCGCCGAACAGGAAGTTGTTCTTGCCGACAGTGGCGGGGACGCCGGAGCCGGGCGCGGCGAACTCGTTTCGGCCTGCGTGGCGTGGGAACTCATCGAGCGCGTCGGTCACGAAAACCGTTGCGTCGATATTCGTGATCTGTGAGATCTTTCGCCCTGCGACGCCGACGCGGCCGAACCGTGCCGATGCCAGCTCGCCTGCGCGGGAGTCGTTGAACCAGTACTCGGTGAAGACCTCTGCGTCCTCGGCGTCGGTGTAGCTGCCGGCGTCGGGGCGGAAGTCGTTGTCGTCATCGTCGAGGACGAAGAGGCGTGCGCCGCTCTCGAGATAGGCCTTGGATTGCGGCTCACGCACGCTCGCCAAACCCCGGGCCGCGGGGCAGTTGAACATCTCGGGGTTGTCGGGCCGGCGCTTGACCGTCTGGTCGCTGAGGTCTTGGTCGGCGAACGTGCTGTCGTCGAAGATGATTGGGTACATGTACTGGAAGAAGACGGGCGCGTTCGGCGGCAGGTTGAGCTCTTTGGGCACCGGGTTGGGGAAGCGGTCATCGCCGGGGCCGTCGAGATAGACCTGGATCGTCAGGCCGATCTGGCGGAGGTTGTTCTGGCAGAGCACGTTCCAGGCCGACTCGCGGGCCTTGCCGAGTGTCGGCAGGAGGATGCCGATGAGCAGCGCGATGATCGCGATGACCACGAGCAGCTCGATGAGCGTGAATGCGTTTCGCGAGGCTGAGCGTGAGCGTGATCGCGGGGTCGTCTTCATGACGAGGTCCTTTCCGCGTGGTGGATCGGCTTGGTGTGCACGGCTGTTGCCGCGTGCCGATCCGGGGTGTCCCCTGTGGAGAGAGTGCCAGAATTCTCGGCCGATGTCGCGGGGTGCCACGTGACTTCCACGCGGGTTGTGCCCGATGGGTTGCAATCGGCCTCGGTGAGCAGCGAGCCGGTGATCTGCTTGCCGTTGACCGTGAGCGTGGGCGATGCGCCATCGACGCAATCGCTCGCGTCGAACGAGACTTCGATGGTGCGCCCCCGCCACTGCCGCGATGCGCTGACCGCGCCCATGCCCTCGATGGGACATGGGTCGATGCGGAGCCCTTCCCACTCCGAGCGGATGCCGAGCACCCACTCGAGGCTGACGGTGTGGAGCCACGCGGCCGAGCCGGTGTACCACGTCCATCCCGCGCGGCCGGGCCGCTCGGATGTTGGGCCGTCGACATTGCCGGGCGTGGCGTAGGGCTCGGCGACGTAGCCGTCGGCATCCCCGCCGCGGCGGATCGGGCTGATGGTGTTCCAGATGTGCGTTGCTGCAGCACGATCGCCGCGCTTGCAGGCGGCGGCGAGCGCCCAGGTTGCGGCGTGCATGTAGACGCCGCCGTTCTCGCGGAGGCCTGGCGGATAACGCGTGATGTAGCCCACGTCGCCATCGGGCGTGTCGTACGCGGGGTGCAGGAGCAGTGGCCCCATCTCGCGGGCGAGGTGCTCCATGACGCTTGCCCACGCGGTCGACTCGCGATCGGCGGGGGCCGCGTCGGTGAGGATGGCCCAGGTCTGCGGGTTGAGGTAGATCTTGCCGTGGGCGTTGGACTCGGTGCCGACCCACTCGCCGGCGTCGTTGGTTGCGCGGCGGTACCACGCGCCGTCCCACGCGTGGGCGTTGGCTGCTTCGATCAGCGCATCGCGGCGCTTGGCGCAGCGGTCGGCCTTTGCTGTGTCGCCCAGGTCGGTGAAGATCGCGTGCCAATCGCGCAGGACCTCGGCGACGAAGAAGGCGAGCCAGATGCTCTCGCCTCGGCCCTCGATGCCGACGGCGCTGAGGCCGTCATTCCAATCACACGAGCCGATGAGGGGCAGGCCTCGCTCGGAGAGCTTGGTCTCGAAGCGGTCGAGCGAGCGGGTGCAGTGGTCAAGCAGTGTTGCCTTTGTCTCGTCGTCGGCGAATGCGGAGGTGCGATCGAGGATCGCGGCGTCGCCCGTGTCGCGCATGTAGCGGGCGGTGAGGTACGGGAGCCAGAGGTAGTCGTCGGAGCACTGTGTTTGCAGGCCGAACTCGGCGAGCGGGTGCCACCAGTGGTAGACCCGGCCGTCGGCGAACTGGAGCCCGGCGTGCAGCATGATCTGCTCGGCGGTGCGCTCGGGATCGCGGGGGAGCCAGACGTTTGAGTCCTGCAACTGGTCGCGGAAGCCGAACGCGCCGGACTGCTGGTAGTAGCCGGTCCGGCCCCAGAGGCGGCCGCTGATTGCCTGGTAGGGAAGCCAGTGGTTGTTGAGCGTGTCAAAATCGGCGACGCCGGTCTTCACCGCGACCGGATCGATGTGCTCGCGCCACGAGATGTGCGACGCTTCGACAGCTTCGACCGCGACCGCGGGGTCGGCGAGGCGGGCTGCGATCTGCACGGCCTCGTCCTCGGTGTCCGAGCAGGCAAGCGAGTAGGCGATGGTGATCGATGCGCCCGGCTCGAGCGTGAGGTCGCCGCCGAGTGCGGCGACGGCATCACCGAACCTGCCAAACTTGCCAGCGGGGCCCTCGGGCGTGCGCATGGTCGCGGGCTTGGCGGGGTCGTGATACCTGCCGAGGAATGCTTCCTTGTCGGCGGTTGCGATCGTGCGGTCGAAGGTGCCCGCCGAGACCGCGAGCGCGGCGCCGTAAGGCCACGGGCGGTTCCAGTGCTCTTTCTCGTGGCGCTGGGGCACGTCCCACATGTTCTTGGTTGCGGAGATCGCGCGGGCGGAGCCGACCTTGGGATGGTCCTTGGCGTTGAGGAAGAGGCGATGGAACTCGCGCTTGGTGTCGGGCGCGACGCCGCAGCACCATTCGAGGTAGGCGCACAAGCGCAGGCGGCGCGGGCGATCGGTGGTGTTGGTCAGCGTGACGGTCCAGACCTCGGCGGTCTCGCCGGGGGGGACCGCGAGCGTCCACGTGGAGTGGATGCCGCGATGCGTGCCGGTGAAGGCCGTGGTGCCGAGGGCGTGCTCGCACTGGTAGTCGTCGGGGACGATTCGGCAGGGGGCGGGGGCGAGCGACCAGAGGGCGTCGGTTTCGGAGTCGGGCGCGTCGAGGTCGGCGAGGTAGAGGAACCGGCCGTGCATGTCGCGGACGAGGTCCATCTCCCAGCGGGTGATGACGTTGAGTTGGGAGTTGTCGAGCCAGGAGAAGCCGCCGCCGTTCTGGCTGACGGCGATGCCGTACCGGCCGTTGGAGATGATGTTGGTCCACGGCATGGGCGTGTCGTGGCGCGTGATGGCGAAGGCGGAGCCGTCGGGAGAGAAGCGGCCGTAGGGGTTGGGTGGGAGGTCGTGCATGGTGTGTCTCGGGGTGGCGCGTCGGGCTATTCGGCTCGACGTGAAGGTCGCGTGTTTCGTGCGGGTGTAATCGCTTACACAGCATCGCACGATTCGGGATTGCTGTCAAGCGGGCAGGGGGTGAGAGCACAAAAGAAAACGGGCGTGCCCGGTGTGGGGCACGCCCGCAGAAGTGCGAAGTTGACGCCGAGTGCTTTGGTCGGCGCGGAGTAGGTTTAGCGGCGGCGGCGAACGCCGGCGATGCCAGCAAGGCCGAGCAGCGCGGCCGAGGCGGGCGCGGGGATGATGGTAATGTTGCGGAAGTCGACATCGACGGCGCCGTTGACCGCGTCGGGGTTGTTGATCTGGGCACCGACGCCGAAGGTTTGGGTGAAGGCGCTGGGCCAGCCGCCCTCGGTGTTGCCGAAGGAGACCAGGCCGGAGGAGACCCAGCCCGAGCCGGTGGTGAGGTTGTTGTAGCGGTACTCGATGGTGGAGGCGGGCATCATGTTCTCGCCCGCGCCGGGGGTGTAGATCATGTTGAGCATGACCTCGTCGCCGACGTTGTAGACACCGGGGCCGAACGTGTGGAACGGCATGGTGCCACCGAACGCGGCGATCTCGCCGTTGGCGGTGAGCACGCCGAAGAGGCCGAAGCCGAAGAGATCGGAGTTGAAGCCGGTCTCGAGGTTGCCGACGTTGTCGGCGCCGTTGACCTGGAGGGTCATCATGGCGTCGAAGCCGTCGCCGTAGTCGAAGTCGACACGGTTACCGGCGGGCGCGTCGGCGAAGAAGGAGATGTGCTTGTTGGCAAAGCCTCCCGCGCCGTAGTTGTTTTCAACGATGGAGACGTTGCCGACGCCCGCGGTCCAGTTGGAGTTGAGCGTGAGGTTGCTGCCGGAGAAGTCGTTGAAGAGGCGTGGTGCGTCGTCGAGGCCGTTGACATCGCCGGCGCCGGTGGCGAAGACGGTTCCGGCCATCACGGCGACGGCGAGCATGGATGTGGTGGTGGTGCGCATGGTCTCTGTCCTCCCAAACTTCTGAGTGCCGAGTGGGCGATGAAGCCGCCCGAAACTCGGCGAGTGTGCTGTCGCGACATGCCCTGACACTGGCGGTTCGTCGTCGCGAATGAAAACGCTTGCAGTGGAATGTTACCAGATCACTTGATCCGGGCCAAGCCGAATTTGTCTTGGGTGGGGCGGCCGATTGACCGCGACCCAAAGACCCGTACTTACCCTAGTTTCCAGCGCCGAATTCGGCCCTCGTGGGCTGTTCAAGGCCGATCCGGTCGAGTGCCCGGTCGACCCAAGGGTGGGCATGGAAGAGTTGCCAGACGAGGCCGGTCCGGGCGTTCTCGATCGCGAGGAACATGGGGCCTTGGTCGATCGCGACGTACTCGTGGGCGACCCAGTCCTTGTGGAGGTTGTAGGAATCGAGGAAGCCGAAGCCGCCCTCGGCGGGGTCGCGCCAGACGAGGGGCGTGCCGTCGTCGGCCGTAAGTCCCCGGGAGTAGCGCAGTGCCGCGACCGCGCGGGCGGGGTCGAACATGATCGCCGAGCCCGCGCCGTAGGGGGCGATGGTGCCGTCGCCGAAATCGTCCTCGGGCATGTATGTGGCGTAGTCGATCTCGGGGAGTGCGCCCTTGACGGGGAGCATGTCGGGGAAGACGCCGGGCACGCCGTAGCCATCGGGCACGTCGCTGGCGGTGAGTCCCCAGCCGTGCTCGCCGAACCCGGGCAAGCCGAGCGGGTTTTCCTCGGCTTTGATCTGGTGGAGTTGCACGGCTCGGCGTGAGTTTTCCCACCAGTCGACGCCGACGCGTGCGCTCACGCCGTGCTCGGCGGGGTTGTCGACGCCCATGCTCGCGTAGTCGACCCAGCAGTGGGCGAACAGCTTCGTGAACAGCGCGCCGGACCACGGGAACCAGACGAACGGCTCGACGCCCTCATACCCCCCCACTTGCCGGCGAAGCTGCCAGTAGAGCATCGGGTCGAGCGCCTGCTCGGTGTTGGTGGGCGTCATGCCGATGATGGTAACGAGGCGGTGCTCATCGCCGGAGTCGATCCAGACGTAGGGGATCAAAATCCCTTCGCCTGTAGGGTTTTCGTCGCCGTTGGGTCGCCAGCCGAGGCTGACGAAGCCGCTGCCGGCGGAGTTGTCATTGAGCACGAACTTGGACCAATCGGCCGCGTCGATCAGCGCGTCGGACTTGGCGCGGACGTCGCCCTCGAAGTACGCGCCGGCGGTGAGCATGCCGGCGAAGAGCAGCGCGGTGTCGATCGTGGACACGACGAGTTCCTCGCCGATGCGTTTGGGGGCGGCGGAGCCGGAATGGAGGAAGTGGTAGAACAGGCCGTGCTTGCGGTTGGTGGGCTCGGCGATGAGCGCGTCGAGGATCTGGTTTGCGCGGGCCTCGGCCTCAGCGCGGGTGACCCAGCCTCGCTCGACCGCGACGGGGAATGCCGAGAGCTGGAAGCCGACGCCCGCGACGCTGATGGTCGTGGCCGCGGAGCGGTCGAGGACCATGCCGGTGACGGGGTCGACCCCCTCCCAGAGAAAGCCGAAGGTCGCTTCCTGGATCTCATCGAGCAGGGCCGAGTCTTCGGCGGCGAAGTCGAAGGGGGGCCTAGCGATGCCTGCGGGCGACTCGACCCTGAAAGTGGCCGGATCGATCGGCGCTGGGCCGGCCGCCTCGGTGCTTGTCGAGGTTGTCGAGCCGGTGGCCGATGTTTCCGAGTCACAGGCCGAGAATGTCGCGCCGCACAGGGCTGTGAGGGCAAGAAGGGCGGTCGGCTTTGCGAGCGAGGGCAGACGTGGCGATGTAAAGGCTTTCATGATCATGGACGATACCCTACACTCCGGCGTGCGCGATGAGAAGTCCAACGAAACTGACACGGTGGTGACCGCCGACCCGGCGACCGGCAACGAGACCCCGGCGGCTGGTCTCGAGGTCATCACGCGGAACGCCGACCCCGCGGGCGGCCGCGCCAAGGGTCGGGGGCGGGTATCGATCCAAGATGTCGCGAAGCTCGCGAAGGTGTCGACCGCGACAGTCTCGCGCGTGATCAACACGCCCGCGATGGTGTCGGATGCGACCGCGACGCGCGTGCAGAGCGCGATCGACGAGCTGAATTACCGGCCGAACGTGATGGCCAAGGCGCTGATGACGCGTCGGAGTCATGTGCTCGGGCTAACGCTGCCGGACATCCACGGCGAGTTTTACATGGACGTGCTGCAGGGGGCTGACGAGCGGGCGCGGGCGCGCGGGTACCACCTGATGGTGAGCACGGACCGTGCCGTGGAGACCGCGGGGGGCACGCGGCACGCGAACCCGTCGTACGGACTGATCGATGGCGTGGCGGTGATGTTGACCGAGCCGAACCCGACCTTTTGGGCCGAGCTCGCGGAGAACCGCGTGCCGACGGTGGCGCTCGATGCCGACCCGAGCCTGGGCGCGATGGACACGGTGCGGATCGACAACGTGCCGGGGTCTGCCGAGGCGATGGCGTTGCTGCTCGAGAGCTGCGCGCCGTCGCGGTGCTACTTCGTGGGTGGGCCTGAGGGCAACTACGACAGCGAGGAGCGCGAGGGCGCGTTTCGCCGGGCGCTCTGCGAGGCGGGGCATGCGGATGTGCGCGGCGAGCAGGTGAGCAACGGGACGTACACGGTCGAGTGGGGCCGGCGCTGGGCCGAGGACGCGGCGGGCCGGGGCGACCTTGCGGGGTCGGCGGTGTTTGCAGCCAACGACGAGATCGCGTTGGGCGTGATGCAGATGGCGCACTCGATGAAACTCGACGTGCCGGGCGACGTGCAGATCGTCGGCTTTGACGACACGCGGCTTGCCGAGATCGTCACGCCTTCGCTCACCACGGTCGGCGTGCCTCGGCGTGAGTTTGGGGCGGCGGCGATCGACCTGCTTATTCGGCGGATCGAGGAGCCGGCCGCGGATATCACGGCGGTCCGGCTGCCAACGCGATTGGTGCTTCGGGGCTCGACTCGGTAGGAAACAGATCAGCTATTTGACAGTGTGCGATCGCGGGCGACTCGGCCCGCGACCTGCTGCGAGGAGATCGGTGTGGCATTTCCAGGCGATTTTGTATGGGGAGCGGCGTCCAGCGCGTTCCAGATCGAGGGCGCGGGCAACGTCGACGGGCGGAAGGACTCGATCTGGGATGTGCTCTGCCGCGAGGACGGCGGCACGTACCAGAAGCAGCACGCCGAGGTCGCGACCGACCACTACCACCGGTTCGCCGAGGACGTCGCGATCATGCGCGAGATGGGGCTGCGGGCGTATCGGTTTTCGTTCTCGTGGTCTCGCGTGCTGCCCGATGGCACGGGCGCGGTGAACGAGGCGGGGCTCGCGTTTTACGATCGCCTGATCGACGCGCTGCTCGACGCGGGCATCGAGCCGTTTCCGACGCTGTACCACTGGGACTTGCCGTACGCGTTGCAGCTCCGCGGCGGATGGATGAACCGCGACATCGTCGAGTGGTTCGGCGCGTACACGGCGGTGCTTGCGGATCGGTATGGCGATCGGGTGAAGCGGTGGATGACGCTGAACGAGCCGCAGATCTTCATTGGTGGCGGCCCGGACAGCCATTGGAGCGTGGCGAGCTTTCGGCCCATGATCCACGAGCGCCTGCTCGCGAACCACCACGCGATGCTCGCGCACTCGAAGGCCGACGATGTCTTGCGTGAGCGGTGCGCGATCACGCCCGAGGTCGGCATGGCGATCGTGGGTGTGAATTGGTACTCGTCGTCGGACGATGCCGAGTCGATCGACGCGGCGCGCGGCCGGACGCTGGGCGTGCCCAAGCGCGACTTCTGGAACAACGCGCTGTACATGGAGCCGGTGCATCGGGGCGAGATTCATCCCGAGGCGATCGCGCACTTCGGCGACGAGCTGCCCAAGACGATCGATGCGGACATGGCGGCGATGCACAGGCCGATGGACTTTGTGGGGCTGAACATCTACCACGGCGTGCCAGGCAGGCTCGACGGCAATGGAGAGTGGAAGGACGACGCAGAAGCGGTTGGACGGCCGCGGACGGCGCGGGACTGGACCATCACGCCCGACTCGATGGAGTGGTGCCCGCGGTTCATCGGCGAGCGCTACGGCATCCCGATGTACATCACCGAGAACGGCCTCTCGAATATCGACTGGGTGGGTACCGACGGCCGGGTCCGCGACACGCAGCGCATCGACTACACCCGCCGATACCTGCGGGCGCTTGAGCGCGGCATCGAGGGGGGCAACGACGTTCGGGGGTACATGCACTGGTCGATCCTCGACAACTTCGAGTGGGCGTGCGGGTTCCGCGAGCGGTTCGGGCTGGTGCATGTGGATTACGAGACGCTCAAGCGGACGCCGAAGGATTCGGCGTGGTGGTATGCCGATGTCATCGCCAGCAACGGCGAGCGGATGGACTACAACGAAACCGCGATCACCGAGCGGGCGAACGGGTTTGCGGGGATGAACGCGGGCATGAATGTTGCCGGAGGTGTGTCGTGAATCGCAAGTGCTTTGCAGGGTTGGCTGGCGTTCTCGCGTGTGCGTGCGGGAGTTCCGCGGCGATTGCTTCGGAGACCCCAACGGCCCTTGAGAACGATCAACTGCAACGGCTGACGCAGTACACGCTCGATGCGATCCAGCCGAACGGGCTTGTGCGCGATGCGCTGACGCTGAACCCCAGCGTGCCGCCGTTTCATCCGGCGACCCCCGATGCGGCGGGCTTCGCGCTGATCGCGTTGTGCGCCGCCGATCACCTTGGGTACACGACGATTGCCGAGCAACGCGTCGAGGATATTTTGCGGGCGTATTCGGGGCTTGTGCCCGGGGTGACGCCGCAGCGGTCGACGAGCGGGCACTGGATTCACTTCATGAACCTGAGCACCGGACTCTATCAGCCGGGCTGGGATGATGCGTACAGCCCGATCGGCTCGGCGCTGATCGTCGCGGGTGCCCAGTTTGCTGCGAACCATTTTGTCGAGAACCAGACGATCAACACGCTCGCCGATCAATTGCAGGCGTCGGTCGATTTCAACGACGCGATCCATCCGTCGCTCGATGGGCGGATCTGGCTGAGCGTCGGGCCCAACGGCGGCGGCGACGCGTCGTTCGGGGCCGTGTCGCCCTGGAACGAGTACATGCTTGTGCTCTCGCTCGCGCTCGATGAGCAGAGCAACGGGCCTGCCAACGCGATTGCCGCGCAGTGGCTTGCGACGCAGCTCATTCCGAAAGCGACGTACGCGGGCATCGAGACGATCACCGACTCGGCAGGCAACTTCGCGCCGGCGTTCTGGGTGCAGCAGCAGCACTACTTCAACGCGGACTTCCGCCGAGCCCCAAACTTCCCGCAGTACTTCCTGAATCACCGCGACGCGGACAAGGCGTACAGCGCGGCCGCCTTCGGCGAGGCGTTTCGATACGGGCTCACCGCGGGCGTGAGCCCCACGGGATATGCGGTCGACCGGATCAACGCGACGCCGGGCACGTTCTCGCCGGCGGTCGCGGGCGGTTTTGGCGATATGGACACGCTCGCGCAGTGGGCGGCGTTGCAGCCGCCGCCTTCGAACCCGTCGTATCGCTACGGCATGGTGCGGCAGTCGCAGTCGCAGCCGGGGTGGGTGCAGCCCGACGCGGGGCTTGTGGACCGGTTGTTCTTGATGTTTGGCATCGTCGAGCATCTCGAGCCGTTGTTCTTCGTGCAGCGGCAGTTCGGGCAGGTTGATGTGGACGCCGACGGCATCGCCGACGACCACGACAACTGCGACCAGTTCAACCCCGACCAACTCGACGCGGACAACAACGGCGTCGGCGACGCGTGCCAGGTGCCGGTGTGTACGGCGGACGTGACGTCAACGGGCACCGCCAACGGCGTGCCCGATGGCGCGGTCGATCTGTCGGACTTTTCCTACTACCTCACGCTGTGGTCGGGGAGCGATCCGATCGCTGACGTGACAACCACCGGCTCGGCGAGCGGCGTGCCGGATGGCAGCGTCGACCTATCGGACTTCTCGTTCTACCTCACGCTCTGGTCGGCGGGCTGCCCGTAGCACGAGGTCTCGCCGTGATGCCGAGCGCGTTAGGTGTGGGGGAATGGGACGCTCGCGGCGTCGTGGGCGGCCGATCTTGGTGCTTGACGCCATCCTATTAGGGATGTGCAACCCAGTCGGGCGAGTATTCGTATCGCGATCCGCGGGAGACCTGTTAGTCTCTTGCCGGGGGTGATTCGCGCCGACGGAAGGCGTGGCCGGCTGCATTTCTTTGCGCCGCTCGTGGAACTGTTTCCGATCAATTCGTTACCCGGCCCGGTTTGGGTCGAGTCCGGCGTGTCGCAGGAGGGCTTGCACAGAGTGTGCGGCCTTGGCCCTTGCCGGGCATCTACAAGGATGGTGTGTATGTCGATTCGCAGCGCGATAGGTGTTTTCAGTGTGTGCGGCCTTTGCACGAGTGTGCTTGCCGCGGGAACGACCGCGGCATCGGTCTCGGCTAAGCCCGCGGTCGGTCCGACGCAGACGATCGTCGACGCCTCGATGGCGACGGGCGTTGTCTGCTCGTCGGCCGCGTGCATCGGGTGCGAGGCAACCAGCTCGATCGCCCCGGCTGCCCTCGATGCCGACCAGGCGGAGCTGCAAGCCCGTGCCACGGCACTCATCGAGGCGCAGACCTACTGGTCGCTCCCGGCTGAGGATCGCGAGACGATCGCGAAGACACTTGAAGCGATGGGCGAGTCGGTGCCGTCACTGACTGCCGACGCGCGTGTGCACCCCGAGCAGATCAAGCGCTCCGTGCCGTTGACGGCCGAGGAGTTTGAGACGGCGTGGGAGCAGGTCGCGCCGTTCGTCGAGCGCGACGTGTTCGCGACGTTCAGCCCGATCCACCAGCGCATGCTCCGCAACTTCGCGGTGCTTGCCTCGGGCGATGACTGGACGCCGGTGATGCCCTGCTTCACGCCCGGCGTGGACTTCGACCTGATCAAGGCGTTTGAGGAGGTCATCTCCTTCGGCATGAGCAACCTCGAGGCGAACAACCCGCTGCGCTTCGAGCAGATCGCCCGCTGGAATGGCACGGCGCTGGACCCCTCGGGCGGCGGCCAGGGCAACCCGACCACGCTGACCTACTCGTTCCCGGACGACGGCACGTTCATCGCCTCGGGCGTGGGCGAGGGCCCCGGCAACAACGACCTCAACGCCTTCATGGACGGGATCTACGGCGACCGTGCTACATGGCGCACGATCTATGACGACATCTTCGCGCGCTGGGGCGAGCTGAGCGGCAACACCTACGTGCTTGAGACCAACGACGACAACGTGAACCTCTTCGACTTTCCGGGCGTCTCGGGCACCCGCGGCGATCTTCGTATGGGCGGCAAGTTCATCGACGGCAACAGCGGCACGCTCGCCTACAACTTCTTCCCGCAGAATGGCGACATGGTCGTCGACACGGGCGACAACTTCTACTTCAACACAACTGGCGACTCGATCCGCCTCCGCAACATCCTGCTGCACGAGCACGGGCACGGCATGGGCCAGTTGCACACGTGCCCGATCGAGCAGGAGAAGCTGATGGAGCCGTTCATCAGCCTGGCGTTCTCCGGGCCCCAGTATGACGACATCCTCAACGCGCAGCGTCACTACGGCGACCCCAACGAGCCGAACGACAGCGCGAGTGTCGCAACGTCGCTCGGCACGATTGCGGTCGACGGGAGCGCGAGCGTTGACACCGTGAGCATCGACGACGAGAACGACGTGGATGTGTACGCGGTGACGCTTACCCAGCCCGTCTCGCTCACCGCCACGCTGACGATCGGCCTGCCGGCCGACGGACAGGTGCCCTACGGCGCGGGCCCGCAGACGCAGTTCTGCAATGAGCCGCAGCCGTACGACCCCACGGTCTTCCTCAACCCGGCGCTCGAGATCCTCGACAGCAACGGAGCGACCGTGCTCGCGCTCTCCGATGCCAACCCTGCCGGCTCGGGCGAGACGGTCAGCGCGGATGTCGGCCCCGGCACGTTCTACGTGCGTGCAACGGGCGGCAGCCCTGCGGGCGACCAGATCATCGCGTATGAGCTGGACGTGAACGCCTCGTTCGACGGCCTGAACTTCGCCATCATCGATACCCTCCCAACCGAGCTCGTGCCCGGTATTGCGACGTCGTTCCTTGTGGGCGTTGAGCCCGATGGCGAGTCGCTGGTCGGCACGCCGCAGATCGCGTTCCGTCGCGCAGCCGATGCGAGCTTCACCTCCGTCGACCTCGTGAACATCAGCGGCGACACCTGGCGCGCCGACCTCCCCGCGTTCTTGTGCGGTGAGGACCCCGAGTACTTCCTCACAGCCGACGGCACGGTCAGCGGCCAACTCACGCTGCCCGATCCGTCGACCGTCCAGACGATCGTCACCGACGGCGACGTGATCTCGTTCGAGGATCCCGCCGACACCGACCTGGGCTACACCACGGGCGGCAACGCTGGCGATGGCCAGTGGACGCTCGGAGCACCCCAAGGCAACGATCGCGGCGACCCCGCGGTAGATGCCGATGGCTCGGGCTCGGCATGGCTGACCGACATCAACCTCGGCAATGACAACTCCGACGTGGACGACGGCGAGGTCACCCTCACAACGCCCGTGCTCGATCTGGTCGCCGGCTCGACCGTGTCGTACGCCTACTGGTTCAACGACATCCCCGGCGGCCCCGTGCAGGGTGGCGACTCGTTCCGCGTGCAGGTCTCGACCAACAGCGGCGCGAGCTTCTCGACCATCCGTACCTTCACAACCGCCTCCGGCTCGTGGCGCTTCGACACGCTCGTCGAGGGCGTTGACTACACGGGCGCGGCGGCGGGCCAGGGCCAGCTTCGCTTCATCGTCAACGACATCGGCACGCAGAACGTGATCGAGGGCGGCGTCGACGCGATCGTCATCTCGACCTCGTCGTGCACCGACCCGACGGGCGGGCCTTGCAGCCCGGCGGATATCACCACCGATGGCACGTCCAACGGCGTGCCCGATGGTGCCGTCACTCTCAGCGACTTCTCCTTCTACCTCTCACTCTGGTCCGCGAGCGATGCCGCGGCTGACCTGACGACCGACGGCACGTCCAACGGCGTGCCCGATGGTGCCGTCACGCTCAGTGACTTCTCGTTCTACCTCTCGCTGTGGTCCGCGGGCTGCCCCTGAGCTTGAGGCCGAAAGCAAGACACGTTGCGTCTCGCGACTGTCATAGATTGAGCCGGGGCCTCCGCCGCGTTTGGCGACGGCACGCCCAGCACCAGCACCCGAAAGCGACCCGTCTGTGCGGTAGAGCGCCACCAAGCGCTCGAACGCATCGGCGGGTCGCCGGTGGTTTTGGCGCAAGGAGTCCACGAAGAAAGAGCTGCGGTATGCACGCGGGCAGCCGAACAGGCGGCGGTGAGCGCGGCTGCCGACGCGACACCAGAGCAGAGTCGCAGCCATTCCGCGTCGGCTGGTGCGTATTGGGTCCGTAGCGAGTCGCACGAGGTTGCAAAGCTGCGAGGATGCGGGCGCAAACGTCTGGACAACAGTAGCTCACACCACTCGCGCCGCGGCCAGGCGCGCACAGCCTTCGCCGTACACTCCGCGCCGTTATCCGAGCGGACGTGCCCGGGCACGCCCCGCGTGGCCATCAGCCACGCCAATCGCTCGGGCACATCGTCGCTCTTGCGACTCCTGGCCACGTCGATCGCCAGGCACTCTCTGGTGTGCTCGTCGATCACTGTCAGCATCCGCAGCGCACGCCCGTCGTGCGTTCTGGCCTGCACAAAGTCGTACGACCAGACGTGGTCTTCGTGCGCCGGCCGCAGCCGCACACACGATCCGTCGTTGAGCCAGAGCCGACCTCGTTTGCGCTGCTCTTTGGGGACCCTGAGCCCTTCCTGCCTCCAGATCCGCTCGACACGCTTGTGATTCACGAATCACCCGTCCCAATGCAAGAGCGCTGTGATGCGCCGGAATCCATACCGCCCGTACATGCACGCCAGCTCGATGATCCGCTTGGTCAGCACGCACATTCGCTAGATACCGCTGCGGCGCACGAGGCTGCACGCCCGACGCTCGGAGACGCCAAAGCGATCGAGGAGCACCTTGACCGCTTCACGCTTCCAGTGCGGGCTCACAAGTTTCCCGAGGCGACCTCCCGCAGCATCGCTTTGTCCAGATGAGCCTTGGCCAGGAGCTTCTTGAGTCGCGCAATGTTACGCTGGAGCTCGTTCAACTTCTTGGCCTGGTCCGTCTTCAGCCCGCCGTAATCCTTGCGCCATCGGTAGTACGTCTGTGTCGTCACATCAAGCTACCTTGTAACCTCGGGGATCTTCATTCCCCGGCGCAGCAGCCCCTCCGCCTCACGGAGCTTGTTGATGTTCTGCTCCGCCGAATGCCTGATACTCGCCATGAAATCCCGCCTTCCCAGATGCGTCCACGCCGCGGCATTCTCAACTAGCGGCTGGACTAGATCCTGGGGGGCAGGTCAGGGGGTCTTATTATTGGTGGGCGTATCAGCGCCTCAAACACATTCGTAGAGGCTGTGAGATCATGCAGCGAGCAGCAGCCAGAGCATGGCTGCAGCCATCGCCGCCATTGTCAGGTCCTCAATCAGCGTGACCTTGGTCATCGGCAGGTTTAGAGCCGTCCCGAGACACGCGCAGCGGATGGTGCGCTTCGCGAGCAACGCGCTGAGCACGCCGACCGCGCCGACGAGCATAAGTGCGAGCGTTACGGCGTTGGTCACCACCGGCGCGAGCGCGAGCAGGTACGCGACCCCGAGCCCGAGCTCGACAAACGGGTACACCCAGCCCCACACCGGCACCTTCGCAGCGACGATGTCGTAGCTGCGATATGCCGAGACAAAGCCCGGCGGGTCGAGAAACTTGAAGAACGAAAACACAATGAAAAACCCGGCCATAAAATGACGCATCATCGGCTCGAGCGACCACGTGCCGGTGGCGAAGGAGACGAGCACCGTTACCCCGGCGATGAAGCCGACGATCAAGAAAAGTGGATAGAGGCTTTCACGTTTCGGCTCTGCCTCGGCTGGCGGCTGTCGCGAGGCTTGCTTGCTCACGCCCGCATCCGTGCGCTCCGTCGTCCGGTAATCACCGGCCGACTCGATTGCGGCGACAACGCTCGCGACATCAAGTGGCTCGGTTGGCGACCAATCGACCGTGGCGACACCTGTCGCATGCGAAACCTTCGCCCGATCGACGCCCGGCACCGCCACGATCGCACGCTCCAGCTTCGACGCGCACCCGCCGCATCGCATCCCACTCACGGAGAGACTCAGAGGCTTGTCCGCGACGGAGCTTTGACTGTCTGACATCTCGACACCTTCGGTTGCTGCGTGGAGCAAGACGGTAGCCCTTCCGTCCGACACATGCCGCCGACCTGTGGGCCACGCGGCGGACACCTCGCACCCCGCGCTCGCTCCGGCGGGGGACAGCATGCGCCCCGAAGTCCACCACCCCGCATGCGGGCGTGGACGTCTCACGGACAGCAGCCGATACGCCCCGACCAGCAGAGAGAGGAAGGCAACCAAAGATGACGCGTCCAGGACATATTCCACCTGTGAAAGCACCTCCGCCTGATTCGCAGGATCGCGGCGCTTCCTGACCTGCCCCCCAGAACCTAGTCCAGCCGCTGTGCGACAATGCGGCGGCTTGG
>ERZ1740067.900-NODE-900-length-22115-cov-5.900453_pt1 | contig 22115 bp, 24 predicted proteins | sample MGYA00581736_ERZ1740067 | MGnify/ENA primary metagenome ERZ1740067 (study PRJEB43018, sample SAMN04849236) | marine metagenome | isolation source: floating plastic debris | place: Pacific Ocean | collected 2008-08-27 | study: EMG produced TPA metagenomics assembly... | reverse complement strand
GAACCCCTATACGCTGACCCCAGACGATACGTTGGGGACAGCTCGCGCCCTGATGGAGGAGAAAAAAATCTCCGGCTTCCCCGTGGTGGAAAGTCCCGATGAGTCTGGCCTTGGGCGCCTTGTTGGGGTGCTGACGAATAGAGACATGCGCTTTGCGGTTGATCCTGGCCAACCGGTGCGGGATTTGATGACGTCTGAAGACTTGGCCGTGGTGCCCGAGGGCGCCAGTCAGCAGGATGTGCGGGATATTGTCCACCGTCGTCGGATTGAACGGGTCATCGTGGTGGATGACCATTATCGCTGCATCGGGCTTATCACCGTCAAAGACATGATGAAATCAGAGCGGTATCCGTTGGCGGTAAAAGATGAGGCGGGTCGTCTCCGGGTGGCGGCGGCCTCCACGGTGGGGGACCAGGGCTATGAGCGGGTGGAGGCTCTTATCGACGCCGGCGTTGATGTGGTCGTCATCGATACGGCCCATGGCCACTCTGCCAAGGTGAGCGAGCAGGTGGCGCGCATTAAAAAAGCCTCCAATGAAACCCAAGTGATCGCTGGCAATGTTGCCACCTATGAGGCGGCCAAAGCGCTCGCGGTGGCGGGCGCTGACGCGATCAAGGTGGGTATTGGGCCCGGCTCCATCTGCACCACACGGATTGTTGCGGGTGTCGGTGTGCCCCAGCTGACAGCCGTTGCGGACGCCGTGCGCGCAGGCGATGAGGAGGGGGTTCCCATCATCGCCGATGGCGGCATCAAATATTCGGGCGATATGGCCAAAGCCCTCGCCGCTGGTGCCTCGGTTTGCATGGTCGGCAGCCTTCTTGCGGGCACAGACGAAGCGCCTGGTGAGGTGTTTCTCTACCAGGGTCGTTCGTATAAATCCTATCGCGGCATGGGGTCGATCACGGCGATGGCACGGGGTTCGGCGGACCGATATTTCCAGGCCGATGTCAAAGAGCAAATGAAGCTTGTGCCCGAGGGGATTGAGGGGCGTGTACCCTATAAGGGGCCGATTGCCCCGATCCTCCACCAACTGGTGGGCGGGGTTCGGGCCTCGATGGGGTATGTGGGGGCGGCCACCTTGCCTGAAATGAAGCAAAAGGCCCGCTTTGTGCGGATCACAAATGCCGGGCTTCGCGAAAGTCACGTGCGCGACGTGTCCATTACCCGCGAAGCGCCGAACTACCCCACGCCGAGCTAAGTTATGGAAGAACTTCTCTCCGAAAAAGTCGCTGGTGTCAGCCTTATCATCTTTGTCGGGATAATCTTTCCGGGATTCGTCGCGCTCAAGACCTACAGCCTTTTCCGTCCACTTTCGGAGAGAAAGGCATCTGACCTCATTGTTGAGGTGTCTGCGTACGGCCTCATCAACTTCGTTTTATCCTACGGTCTGCTTGAATACGCATCTCAAGCCGATACACCTGCTCTCCTTCGGTGGTTTTTAGTAGTATGTTGTTTTCTCATAGGTCCTGCACTGATCGCCTGGCTGTTTTATTGGGGACAACGCCGCCTTTCTGACATAGGCATATTACTGAGGCCTCATAGCACCCCTTGGGATGATTTCTTTTCAACCAATGAGCCGTGTTGGATTTTGGTCCATCTTCCGGATGGTAAAAAAGTAGGTGGTAAGTTTTTTGAAAAATCGCGCGCAAGCCTTCACCCTAAACCCGGCCATCTCTATATAGAGGAGCTGTGGAAGGTTTCAGATGATGGCAGATTTATCGCGCCTGTATCGCAGTCCAAGGGTCTTATATTGAGGCCGTCTGACTATTCACTTGTTGAGTTCTTTAAAGCGGAGTAGGATTTATGGATAGATCGAAGCCTAGCAAACCTGGTTGGACGTCGGGAGATTTTCTTGACAAGACAACTGGTCCGAAAACCTCGCCCTCAAACCCCAAACCTCCGACAGAGTCTGGGGTTCCGTCGGGAGGAAGTGGCGCGAAACCGATACCTCCGTCCAGTAGTGACACACCTTCGAAATAAGATTGCGGTTACTATTAATCTGATGGAAGTGCTAACCCATGCGTGACGGTGGGCGTATTGAGGCAGCCATCCGGGTGCTGGAGGATTTTGGGACCCGCCGGGTACCCCTGAAGGTTTGCTTGGCCGACTGGGCCCGCGGCGCTCGTTATGCGGGGGCAAAGGATCGCGCTTTCATCAGTGGCCTTGCTCTTGATGTGTTGCGCCGCCGGGCCTCCTTAGAGGCGGATGGCGGTGGCCTTCGCGGAGCGGTGGCGCTTTGTCTTCATAGGCACTGGGCCTGGTCCGAAGCGCGTATTAAAGAGGCGTATGCAGATGAACCTCACGGGCCGGGTGCCCTAACGGCGACTGAGGAGGCATCCCTTCACCCCGCACCATCCAACGAGACCCAACCTCTGAACGTTGCGGGCAATATCCCCGACTTTGCGGTTCCCCTTTTTGAGCGTGTCTTTGATGATCCGCTGCCAGAGCTTGAGGCCTTTTGTTCGCGTGCACCGGTGGATGTGCGCGTAAACGGATTGAAATCGGATCCTGACCGTGCGTTGAAGGCCTTGTCCATACAGGGAGTGGTTGTGGCTCCCTATACGGCCATGGGGCTGCGGTTTCCCGCGCCTGCGGCGGAGCAACGGGCCGCATCGATCACAGCAACGCCAGCCTTTCAAAAAGGGTGGGTCGAGGTCCAGGACGAAGGGTCTCAGATTGCCGCGCTTGCTGCTGGCGCCCTCGACGGGGGACAGGTGCTCGACTACTGCGCGGGCGGGGGCGGCAAAAGTCTCGCCCTCGCGGCGCAAATGGCAAACCGTGGGCAGATCTATGCCTATGATCAGGACCCTCATCGTCTGGCCCCGATCTTTGACCGGCTCAAACGCGCGGGTGTGCGGAATGTTCAGGTCCTAAGCCCTGCTGAGGGGGCGGACCTCTCTAAACTCGAGGGCAAGATGGATTTGGTCTTCGTTGACGCCCCGTGCAGTGGATCGGGTACCTGGCGTCGCCACCCAGACACAAAATGGCGCCTGACCGAGGCGCAGCTTGAGCGCCGCATGGCCGAGCAGGATGAGGTGCTGGCCGCCGCTTCGGCTTATGTGAAACCTGGCGGTACGCTTCTTTATGTCACCTGCTCCCTCTTTGCGGAGGAGAATGAGGACCGCGCCGCAGCGTTCCTCGCCAGCCATCCGGGCTTTGCCTATGGCGATGTCGTCGCCGCCCTGGAGGCGAGTGGCGGGCTGTCTGGCCCCTTGGATCCGCTGGTGAGCGGGGACCGGTCGACAATCCGCTTGACGCCGTTTCAGCATGGGACAGATGGCTTTACCGTCACCCAGCTTCGCCGTGCGGATGGGAGTATGGGGGGATAAAAAGAGCGAAGAAGGGGTTGGAAACCACGTAAAATCAAGTTACATACTGCGGTGCGAGAGCGAACAATGGGTTCGCCGCAGTTTTCCCCGTTGAAACAGAGCAGGTCGTCGTTCACCGCCGCCGGTTCTTCACAGGCTTCATCGGGAAATGTCCTAGCGCGCCGGGCGATCATATTGGATCGGAGACAATTGGCTCACGCGCTAAAAATAAAGTTCTATAGCATCGGACTGCTTCGATCAGAATACCCGATGCTTTAGTGTGGTTCGAAAGAGGGGCATAAAACGGCTTAGCAGCTGCGCATATCGTAACGCAGCAGTCAGGAACTCGCAAAATGAGCGCACATGTGAGGGCTTTGATGCCTTCAATCGCGCGTAACGATGGGAAGTCCAACAGACGCATATGGCGCAAAATTCTAAACGCGGGCGCAATAATAATCGGCGCCGCCAGAATGGTAATAATCTTAATAGGTCGATGGATTCGACTGGTCCCGAGGTCAAAATCCGTGGGACGGCCATGCAAATCTACGACAAGTATCAAGCGTTAGCGCGGGATGCGATGTCAGCGGGTGACCGTATTCGCGGCGAAAGCATTCAACAGCAAGCAGAGCGATATTACAGCATGATGCGGTCGATGCAGGCGGCCGCAGAGCAAAGTCGCGAACGGGCTGAGGAGCGTGCTGACCGCGCTGGAGCGAGACAGGCTGAAAGCGCTGATGCCACTGAGGCCTCTGAAGCGGTTGTCGAAACGACAACACCCGCGTCTGAGGAAAGCCCCTCTGAAGAGGAGGCGAGCGCTGAGGCCGCTGTTGAGGCTGCGCCAGTGGCCGACGAGAAAGAGGCTGCCGCTGAAGAAGAAGCGCCTCGCCCCCGGCGGACCCGCCGCCGTCGCACCCGGAAGGAACCAGAGGGTGAAGACGCCGCGTCTGATTCGGACGACAAAAGCGAGCAAACAGCCCCTGCCGCTTAATCAATTCCCATAGAAAGAACGCACCATGACGGATTTTGGCGGAACCCTTTTTGATTTAGCGGGGAAGACCGCCATCGTGACCGGTGCGTCTCGCGGGATTGGTGAAGCCATCGCGCGTCGGATGGCCCAGCATGGCGCTAATGTGATGGTCGCCAGTCGGAATTTAGAAACCTGCCAAGAGGTAGCGGACTCTATCAATCAGGCCGAAGGGCGCGAGGCCGCCGCGGCTGCATCCTGCAATATATCCCATCGGGAGCATTTGGAGGCTTTGGTAGAGGCGACAAATAAGGCTTTTGGCCCCGTCGACATCCTTGTTAATAATGCGGCGGTGAACCCCGCCTATGGTCCGTCTAAGGACGCTACCGAAGACCAGATCGATAAGATCTTTAACTGCAATATTAAGGCGACTCACTTTTTAAGCCATCTATGCCTGCCGCAAATGGTAGAGCAGGGCGGCGGCGCCATTGTGATCATCTCCTCCATCAGCGCGTTTTTAGGCTCCACCGGCATTGGCATGTATGGGGTGTCGAAGGCGGCAGACCTTGCTATCGCGCGCAATCTGGCGGTCGAGTATGGCCCCAAAAATGTTCGTATCAACTGCATTGCTCCTGGTATTGTGAAAACCTATTTCGCTGAGGCGTTGTGGAAAGACCCCAAAATTGAAAAGGCGGTGACGGAGTCCATCCCTATGCGCCGTTTTGGGGTGCCAGATGAGATTGCCGGGGCGGCCGTGTTCCTGGCGTCTGACGCAGCGCAGTGGATGAATGGCCAGCATATCACGATTGACGGCGGCACTGTCATCACATCGGGGTCGATATAGCATCGGCAATGCGCCTCGACGATTTCGATTATCATCTCCCTGAAGAGCTAATCGCGCTTGAGCCCGCGGTGGAGCGTGATGCGTCGCGTCTTCTCCATGTGTGCGCCGGTGGTGTGGGGCATTATCAGTTTTCTGACCTTCCATCATTGTTGCGGGAAGGGGACCTCTTGGTGGTCAACAATACGCGCGTCTTCCCAGCGGCCTTAAAGGTGACCCGTCCCGCGCGTGCCGAGGGTGGGGGCGGCGATGTGGAGGTCGATATTAACCTCCTTTATCCGTTGGCGGAGAAGGATGGAGAGGTGACATGGCGTGCTTTTGCACGGCCCGCCAAACGGTTGCGGGAGGGCGATGAGGTTCGCGTGAGCCCCGGTTTGGTGGGGGCAGTGATTCGCCGCGATGGAGGGGAGGTGGATCTTCGCTTCTCCCTGGGATCGGAAGACTTAATGGCTGCGGTAGAAGCCGCGGGCGATGTTCCGCTGCCTCCTTATATCGCCCGTCGGCGGGACGTTTCAGATGCGGACCGCGATCGCTATCAAACGGTGTATGCGGCCCATTCAGGGTCGGTGGCGGCGCCGACCGCGGGGCTACATTTCACATCGGGGGTTTTTGAGGCCCTTTCGGAAAAAGGCATTGAGACGGCGGCGGTGACGCTGCATGTGGGGCCCGGCACCTTCCTGCCCGTGTCCGTTGATGATGTTGCAGATCATAAGATGCACAGTGAGTGGGGCGAGGTGACCCAGGCGGTCGCCGATCAGGTGACCCGTGCAAAGGCGGACGGACGTCGCGTTGTCAGTGTCGGCACGACCTCCACTCGGCTGTTGGAGGCTGCCGCCACGGGGCGAGGTGAGTTATCCCCCTTTCGCGCGGCAACGGATATTTTCATTGCACCGGGGTTTGAGTTCCGGATTGTTGATGCCCTCATCACCAATTTTCATTTGCCCAAGTCGACCCTCATGATGCTTATCAGTGCCTTTGCGGGGCTTGATCGTGTAAAGGCGGCCTACGCCGCCGCAATTGAGGAACGCTACCGCTTTTACTCCTATGGTGATGCTTGCTTGTTGGAGACCGCTGATGACTGACTTTCAGTTTACCCTGTCAAAGACTGACGGCGCGGCGCGGCGCGGTGAGATCACAACGCCGCGGGGCGCCATTCAAACGCCAGCCTTTATGCCTGTTGGGACAGCGGGCACGGTGAAGGCGATGCAGATCCGCGATGTAAAGGCGACAGGCGCCGACATTATTTTAGGCAACACCTATCACCTCATGCTGCGACCCACGGCCGAGCGGGTGGCGCGGCTTGGTGGTCTTCACGAGTTTATGCGATGGGATGGGCCGATCCTCACCGACAGTGGCGGTTTTCAGGTCATGTCCCTGTCGAAACTACGTAAGCTGACGGAAGAGGGTGTCTCCTTCCAAAGCCATATTGATGGCTCGCGGCATATGCTCACCCCGGAGCGCAGTATTGAGATCCAATGCCTCCTGGGTGCGGATATCCAGATGCAGCTTGACGAATGCCCGCCTTATCCCATTACGGAGAAGGCGTCGCTTAAAAGTTTGGACTTGTCCGTGCGCTGGGCACAGCGCTCCAAGGATGCCTTTGAACGGTTAAGTCGGCCTGGTCAGGCCTTGTTCGGTATTGTTCAGGGCTCGGTATTCGAAGACCAACGCAAGCGTTCTGCTGAAGCGCTCCAAGAGATTGGGTTCCCCGGCTATTCCATCGGTGGTCTCGCCGTGGGGGAGGGGCAAGAGGAGATGTTCCGGGTGCTGGATTTCACCACACCTTTTTTGCCCATCGATAAGCCGCGCTATCTTATGGGGGTTGGTAAGCCCTTAGATCTTGTCGGGGCGGTTGAGCGCGGGGTGGATATGTTTGACTGCGTCCTGCCCACACGGTCGGGCCGCCATGGTCAAGCCTTCACCTGGGACGGGGCCATCAATATCAAAAACGCAACCTATGTGGATGATGAAACGCCCCTTGATCCGGACAGTGATTGCCCGGCCTCCCGGGATTATTCAAAGGCGTATCTGAACCATCTCTTCCGGGCGGGCGAGTATTTGGCCGCGACGTTGCTCAGCTGGCACAATCTGGCCTTCTATCAACAGCTGATGGCGCGGATGCGCACCGCTATTGAGGAAGATCGGTTTGCGGATTTTGCGGCAGAATTCAGGGCGCGGTATGGGGGTTAAGATACTTCTACTATTGTTGTCCCGCTTTCCAGAGAACTTTCGATATCCGGCCACCGCTCTGTCAGAACCCGCTTAAGCTCTTGGGTGGATGGGTTTTTTAGCCTGATCCATAGGATTTGAGGCATTGGGTCTCTGTGGGGCGCGATAAGGTTAAAGTCGCTGTCTTTTGTGATGATGACACTTCCGGTCGCTAACGCATGATCAATAATTGAACCATCATCGACCTCACCAAGTCCAATCAGCTCCGTATGGGACGCTTCGTGACCGATTTTTTCCAGTGCCGCCGCCAGGGTTGGTGGGAGGTTTTGGTCGACCAAAAAGCGCATTAGACTCGATCCTTAAATTCTGAATTCGATTCGCACGCAGTCTAACGCCTGTCCGTGACTCGCTAACATAATCGTCGCCCCCAACCCCCGGACACTATTCAGCCGCGATCACCTGTCGATCATTGCTAAGGTCGGCGGCGTACAGAAGAGAAGCGTCGAAATCCTCAGGCTCAAGATAGGGATAGTCCATAAGGATCTCTTCCCGTGTCATGTCCGATGCCAACAGCTCAAGCACGTCCGTCACCCTGATCCGCATGCCGCGGATGCATGGCTTGCCGCCCATCTTGCCAGGCTCGATGGTGATACGTTTGAGAAGAGCTAATTTGTCGGTCATTTCACCAGTATAGCACAAAAGGGCGGGAAAAGCGTTACCCCGTCTTCTCCGCATATCTCTCCGCCCGAAACTCCCGCAGCTTCTCCCGCAGCTTTTGCGGATTGGGAGCGAGGACAAAGCCGAAGCTGACATTTCCGCCTTGGGTGGTGACGGCGTGGTGTAGCTTATGGGCCTGGACGAGGCGTTTGAGATAGCCCCGCTTGGGTACCCAGTGCCAGGGCCAGCGCTGGTGGACGAGGCCGTCATGCACAAATGCGTACATGATCCCATAAAGAGTGATGCCCGCTGCAACATACCAGACGGGTGTCCAAACCCACCGGCCGATACAGAATAGGACCAACGCGAACGCGCCGAACACAACGGCGAAGAGGTCGTTCTTCTCAAACAGCTTGTCGTGGTGCTCATGGTGGTCTTTGTGCCAGTCCCAGGCCCAGCCATGCATGATGTACTTATGCGCCCACCAGGCGAACCCCTCCATCAGGGCTGCGGTGGTCAGGACGATCAGCAATTTATGCCACCACATCATGAGGGCGACCTCCCATATAATCGGCGCGCCGGTAGACGCCACCATGGCTCATAAGGGTAAAGGTGATGCTCATGGTGATAGCCGAAATGATAGCACGAAAAGAGGGAAGCCCAAAAACCGAACTCATTGGTGTTGGCATGGTGATCATCGGCAAAGGCTGGGCCATCGGCTCCGTGGCGGTGAGGGCGAAAGGTCCCGAAGTAAAAAAGCTGCGCAGATGAGGCGATGGCGGGCAAGCCGTAAAAGAGGAAGATGTTGACCATCGAGGCGCCCAGCACCAACCAATAGATCCCCACGACGACATTTACAAAGATGAGTGGACGCCAGCTAAAATGGCGGCCCATAAACTCTTTGTACCAGGGCAAGAACGCCGTGGGCGCTGTGACGGAAAAGTCAGGATCGTACTTCGTCCCCGGCGCCTTATGGTGGGCGTGGTGCGCAGCGGCGAACCGGCGATAGTTGAATCCGGCATAAAGGGTGAGGGTTACCCAACCAAAGGCGTCGTTCAGCCATCTGCGCCCGGGGGCGAGGGAGCCGTGGATTGCATCATGGGCAATAATAAAGAGGCCTACGGACAGCCACATTTGCAAAAGGATAAGAGGTGGCACCCAAAACCAATTGTCCGTCCCGATACGGAAAAAATGCACACCCCAAACGTGCACCGTGGCCCAGGCCATAATGATGGTGAGGCTGAGACCCACCCCGATCAGGGTTTGACGGTCAGCGGTGGGGGAGGGAGAGGTGGCGGTGCTGGCGCTCACGTGGCGGGACGGGTCCAGAGGTCTGGCCGTGGCGGCAACGATAAGAAGAACATGGATTTCGACCCTGCCCCTTGGATGCAACCAAGCCCGGCGAGCGCCACCTTCCGCCGGCGGCTGGTACGGGCCCGTTCGTCCCAGGCATGGGTACCGCGCTTGCGGACGACGCGGCCAATATCTCTGTATACCCCGCGGGCAGCGGCCACCGCAAAGCCTGCGCGAATGGGGAGACGCCGAACACCAGGACCAGACGAGCGGTAATAGCGGTCCGCTTCCTCAAGGGTGCGAAGGGCGACGGACCACACCGCCGCGCGGTTTTTTTCATCAAGGAGAGCCGACGGGGTGGGGGCCACGCCTGCCTCCCGCAGCCATTGGGCCGGCAGGTACACCCGCCCAATTTGCGCGTCATCGATAATGTCCCGGCAAATGTTGGTCAGCTGAAAAGCAATGCCGAGGTCCGATGCACGGTCGAGGGTTTCATTATCGTCCGTGGGCACGCCCATAATGATCGCCATCATAACGCCCACCACGCCCGCGACGTGGTAGCAATATTCCAATGTATCATCGAGGGTTTCGTATCGCCGATCCTCCACATCCATTTGAAAGCCTTTAAGAAGGTCCAACGGATGCTCGGCGGGCATGCCGGTGGCAAGGGCCACTTCTTGAAAGGCCTGGAATGCGGGTTCGGTCATCGGTTCCCCCGCCAGCGCGGCGAGGGTTGTTTCCCGAAGATAATGGAGGTCCGAAGCCTGCGGTATATGCGGGCCGGCTTCGGCATCGGCAAAGCCTAAATTCTGCCCATCGATCACGTCATCGCAATAACGGCACCAGGCATAGAGCATATGGGCGTGACGCTTCATATGGGGGCGGAATAAAAGCGACGCGAGCGCGAAGCTTTTGGAGCCTTTGGCGATGGCTTCCTGCGCCTTTGCTGCAACATTGTCCTGGTTTCGCGCCATACTGATCGTGTGCCTTCTCTCCTACTCAGCCGCAATGGCCGGGGCGGCAAGCCCAAAGTCTTCTAGCATGAGCCCCGCTGTTGCCTTGGCGGAGCCTACCACACCGGGGATCCCGGCGCCGGGGTGGGTACCTGCCCCCACAAAGTAGAGGTTTCCAAGCCGGTCGTCACGATTATGCAGCCGGAAAAACGCAGATTGCGTCAAGACGGGTTCCAGGCTGAAGGCCGACCCCGCATGGGCGTTGAGTTCGGTTTTAAAGTCCGCCGGGGTGAAGTGATGGTGCGTAACGATATTCTCCTTAAGGCCCGGCAAATAACGCTGGTCCAAATAGTCGAAAATCTTATCGCGATATTCTGGCCCCTTCGTTGCCCAGTCGATCTTCGCTTTGTCGAGGTTCGGCACGGGTGAGAGAACGTAGAACCCGTCACAGCCGTCGGGTGCCAACGCCGGGTCGGTGGCCGTTGGTCGGTGAAGGTAGAGGGAGAAATCATCCGGTAGGTCTGGGCCTTTGAAAATCTCTGCGATCAGCTCGCGGTAGCGCGGCCCAAACAGGATGGAGTGGTGCGCAATGTCCGGATACTGCTTTTTTACACCAAAATAGGCCACAAAAAGGGAGTTCGAGAACCGCTTACCCTTCAACGAACGCGCCATGCCTTGTCCGCGGGGCGTTTGGCCGAGCAGTTTTTCGTAAGTGTGCACCACATCGGCGTTGGAGGCGACGGCATCGAAATCTTGGGCGATGCCCGACTGGGTGGTAACGGTGCGCACCCGCTCACCGGCGACGCTGATGTTCTGGACCGGATCCCCGAGAATCACCTTGCCGCCCATATCTTCAAAGAGCTGCCCCATCCCCCGAACAAGGGCGCCCGTGCCGCCGCGGGGGAACCAGACCCCCCATTTGCGTTCGAGGGCATGGATGAGGGCATAAATGGATGACGTCTTGTGCGGGTCGCCGCCGACGAGGAGGGTGTGGAAGCTAAACGCTTGGCGCAGTTGCTCATCTTCGATAAAGTCGGCCACCCGTCCGTAAACAGAACGAAAGGCCTGAAGACTAGCCAGCTGCGGTGCAGCCTGAACCATGGACCAAAAATTGAGGAACGGCACAGCGCCGAGCTTCAAATAGCCCTCCTTAAAGACGGCCTCGGAATATTTATAAAACCGGCGATAGCCATCAACATCTTTTGGGTTCTTTGCCGCGATCTGTTCCTCAAGGCGATCCGACTCTTTATTATAGTCAAAGCTGTACCCATCCTCCCAATGGAGGCGGTAAAGGGGGTCTACTTCGATGAGTTCAACGTAGTCGGACAGCTTCTTGCCCGCATTCTCGAACAATTCTTCAAGGGCGGAGGGGTCGGTGACCACCGTGGGGCCGGCGTCAAAGGTGAACCCATCCATCTCGTAGACATAGGCCCGGCCGCCCAGCTTATCGCGCCCCTCGATCAGGGTTGTCGCAAAGCCCGCCTGCTGTAGCCGACAGGCGAGTGCCAGGCCGCCGAACCCTGCTCCGATAACTGCTGCGGTGGGTTGTGTTGTCATCCTAAAAGTCCTTCTTCGACCATTTGGCCGGTTTTATTCGCCGGGAGGGCTTTGATCGCTGCCCCGATGGGGACGGGTGGTTTGCCCGCCAAAATTCGGAAGCGATCGGCCCAGTTGTTTTGTCCTGCATAAAATCGATTGATCAGCGGAATCGGCAACCCATAGAACCGCTGCAGGACAATATATCGCTGCTGGGGTTCGGCTGCGCGGAACAGCATCCGGTTGAGCATTCGGTAGAAACTATGCTGCTTCCAGCGGGATTTGGCGTGGGCTTCGATCACCCGCGACATATCCGCCGTTTGGACCTTCGGGGTCTGCGCAATCGCATTGGCGATGTGATCGGCGAGGGCAATGGCCTCAGCCATAGAATAGCCGGTGATGGGATGGAATAAGCCCGCCCGCAGGCCAATGGGGGCGGGGGCTCCTTCCAACCGCTGCCAATAGGCGTCGATATCGCCGTCCAGCACGATGGGGAGGATGCCATCCTCCTCCCGCAGGACCGATTTTACCCGCCAGCCTTTGCGCGCGGCATAGGCCATGATCTCATCCCGCAGCGCCTCGCGGGGCAGCTGATAGCCATCGGCGTAATAGGTGTCTTCAATAAGGGCTGTCGTCTCCGTAAACGGAAGAACATAGACAAAGCGATACCCATCCGTTTGGGGGACAGTGGCATCCATAATGATAGGAGCCTCTAGGCCATGGGGTTCTTCGAACTCGATTTCGAGGCCCAAGAATTTTTGGAAGCCCAAGCTCATATCCGGCGTGGCCATGGGGCCGCGACCGTCAAACACAATTTGCCCGTGTAGAGATTGGTTATTGCGAAGCACCAGCGCGTCCGGTGTCGCGCTCATCACCGGCTGGCCGGTGATAATGTCGATGCCGCTTTGGCGGCTCAAAACCTCTGCGAAGCGCTCGGCGGTGACGCTCCTATAGCCGGTGGGGAGGGTGCGGCGGCGTTTGGGAAAGGCAACGGACTGCGCCGCCCATTCATAAGAGATGAAAGGCGCCATCCATTCCAGCTGCTCAAGGCTGGCATCGGTGGTGTGAAACGACCAGGTGTGATTCCCGCCTAGCCGCTGGCCCGCATCGGCAATCGCGATTCGCGCGTCAGGGAACAATTGGCGCAGGCGATAGGCGGTGAGGCCGGAGGCGAGGCCGCCACCGGCAAACAAGAAGTCATAATGGGAACTGCCACCTGCCACAGTGCCGAAACCCTCAAATACCATCCATGACGCCCAAAGGTCTTTGCTCTCTTAGCGTGTTCTTGAGCAAAGCGCAGGCGTTTGGGCTGTCTAAAACTCGTTCATTCAACGATTTAGGGTGAAGAGTTGGAAAGGCATGGGGCGGTGCAAGAAAATTCGTCGCCCCGGACGCGCCGCAAAGCGAAGCGCGCTGCGCCGATCCGGGGTCTTGTTGCCCCAAGATCCCGTGTCTGCGTCGCAGTATTCCATACCGCGTCGCGCATGGGATGACGAAAGTGCACCACTCAATTCTTAACCCGCTGCCCTCTAAAGCTGGACAGGTTCAACCAACCTGTCGATAAGGCCTGCACCCATAAGGATTTCGCCCATGATGAGCTTCATCAAACGCATCTTCATTTGGTGGCACGACAATACGCTCGGCCATTCCCTTACCATGTGGCAGCGCGGCGCTGAACTGGTCGGCGAAGACGAGCAGGGCAACAAATATTATGAGGAGCGGGGCAAACCCTCCTTCTCAGATGGCCGCCGCCGCCGCTGGGTGGTCTATCATGGCCATGCGGAGGCTTCACGCGTTACGCCAGACTGGAATGGCTGGCTGCACCATACGTTTGACGAGCCCCCCACCGAGCAGCCGCTGCCGGTGAAGAAGTTTGAGCAGCCCTATATGCCTAATATGACCGGCACCCCTCTGGCCTATCGGCCAAAGGGCTCCCTGTCCCACGGGGCCGAGGCCGAGGCTGATAAAGGTTATGAAGCCTGGAGCCCTGAAAACGCCTGATTTGCGCGGAAAACCATGCTACAAAGCTCATGTTGGTAAAGGGCAAGGGTTATGAAGGGTAAATTGGCGCTCTTTGGCGCGGTGTTATTCGGGGCCTCAACAACCGTATCGCTTGCGGTGGCGCAACAGGGACCAGACGGTGCTGACGGCGAAACCGACGCGGTGGAGGAGGCTGCCCCGGCCCCGCGACTGGGCTGGAACCTACCCTTGCCAGAACGTCAGGAGGGCCAGCCCCTAACGGAACTTGATCGGCTATCGGGGTCTGTCTCTGGGGTGAGTTTCGGCGCTGATATCTACGATGCGAAGTCCGACAATCCGCTTGAGCCTGTATCGGTCACCCTGCGCGCCCTTGATAAAATCACCGCGACTTACGAAGACCTGGTGATCCCTATTGCTGAGGAGGCCGCGTTTGGTACCCTCACCTTGGTTCCGCGGACTTGCGATAAACGCCCGCCCGAAGAGACGCCTGAGACCACCGTCTTCCTCGAAGTCTTCGCTTCTGAGGAAGATGTGCAGGGTGCGCGCACCCGGGCCGCCCGGGCCGAGGCGCTAGAGCTAACAGCGATGAATGAGGTTGGCCAAACAGCGCCCGCCGATGAGATCGTGGCGACCGTCGATGATGGTGGTGAGACGTCGGATGACGACAGTCAGCCCGCTTTGTTCCGCGGTTGGATGTTTGCGTCGTCCCCGTCGCTCAATGCTCTAGAGCATCCCGTCTATGATGTTTGGGTGATCGACTGCAAAATGGTGGATCCGCGCATCTGACGCGGCATGGCGTAAAAGTCAGTTATCTGAGAAAGCGCCCTATCCAACAGTCCCTGATAATGACGGGCCGAGACCTCCTGGGTGCCAAACTGCACCAAATGATCGTTCTGAAACTGTGTGTCTAACAGGGTATACCCACCCGCTCTCAGCCGGGCGACCAGGTGGACTAGCGCCACCTTGCTGGCGTCGGTGACGGTCGAGAACATGCTCTCCCCAAAAAAGGCGCCGCCAATCGAAACGCCGTAGAGGCCGCCGACCAACTCGCCTTCGTACCACGCCTCTACCGAATGGGCGTTTCCCATCGCATGGAGCTCGCCATAGACCTCCAGAATTTGGGCATTGATCCAGGTTTGCTCACGCTCTGTCTGGGGCATGGCGCACCCCTTCATCACCGCTTCAAAGGCGGTATCGAGGCGAATGTCGAACTTGTCCTGACGAACGGTTTTCTTAAGGGATCGGGGGACATGTAGTCCCTTTAGGGGCAATATTCCCCGCATTTCTGGGCGCACCCAAAACACGTCCCGGGCGACACGATCTTCTGCCATCGGGAAATAGCCGATCCGGTACGCTTGGAGCAGAAGGTCCGTCGTGAGCCGGGTGGGGGCCTGTGGTTTTGCCATAGCGGTAATATGAGACGGTTTGGCGCAGCCGTCATCTCCAATATCGGTGCGTTCAGCATAGGCTGCGCTGCTTTTCTTGCTAGTGGCACGAATTGAGCGCCGCTAAGTTGCCGGCAAACACTTATTGAGTTGGGATAAAAAAATATGAACCCCTATGACATGGTCCGAGCGCAGCTCGAGAAAACCGTTCCTTTTGCCACCTATACCGGCGTGAAGATTGAAGAAGTTGCGGAGGGGCGCGGGGTGGCTAGCCTTACTCAGCGTGATGAGATTTCCAATCACATTAACAGCGTACATGCGGGCGCGATGTTCACCCTAGGCGAGGCGGCGTCGGGAGCGGCCCTGGCCGGGACGCTCGTTGATCGGTTGATGGGGGTCCGCCCGGTCGCCGCAAAAGCAGAGATCACTTATGTCGCTGTGGCAAAGGGCAGCTTAAAAGCGACAGCGGCCCCCACAGAAACGGCCGCGGCGATCAAAGAAAAGTTGGATACGGATGGTAAGGTCCAGTTTGATGTGGATGTGACCGTCACCGACGCAGATGACAAAACGGTCGGCACCATGGTTGTGCGCTGGCACGTCAAAAATTTGGGCTGAGTTTTGCCAAATGGGCTTTTGGCCCCACATTATCAAAAAAAGACAGTTTAAGGAGTAACCCTCAATGACTCATATCCCCAACTACGATATGTCGGGTAAAGTCTGTTTCATGTCCGGCGCCACCTCAGGCATTAATGAGCAAATCGCTCGGCGGTTTGCCCAAGCCGGCGCCAAGGTCTTCGTCATTAGCCGCTCGCCAGACAAGGTCGCAGCGACCGTTGAGATGCTGAAAGGCGAGGGCGCAGAGGCGGATGGAGCGTCGGTCGATGCGCGTTCCTTCCCCGATGTCGAGGCCGCCGTGGCCAAATGCGCTGATACGTTTGGGCCCTTGGACATGATCCTCGCCGGGCAAGCGGGCAACTTCCCCGCGGGGGCTGCGCAAATGTCGGCCAATGCGTTCAAATCGGTGATCGATATCGACCTTTTGGGGACATTCAACGTCTTCCGGGCCGCGGTTGAGAAGTGCACCAAGCCTGGCGCGTCGTTCATCGCCATCACAGCCCCGCAAGCGACTCGCCCCTGGATTTTCCAGTCCCATGTCTGCGCCGCCAAGGCTGGGGTGAATATGTTTGTAAAATGTTGTGCGATGGAGTGGGGGATCTCTGGGCTGCGGGTGAACGCGATTTCACCAGGTCCCATTGAAGGCACCGAAGGGATGGAGCGCCTCGCGCCCACCGAGGAGGTGAAGCAACAATATATAGAGCAACTTGCCCTCAAGGCTTTCGGTAACCGCGATGATATTGCCGATGCCGCTTTGTGGTTGTGTTCGCCGGGGGCGGATTATGTCACCGGAACGATACTTGAAATCGAGGGAGGTTGTAATCTCGGCGACGCCTCTACGGCGATGAAGCTGTAGGAGACATCGCCGTCATCCCATCTTGAAAATGTTGCCATGATTGGTATGACCAATTATGGCAACTATGCGTTGCGCTCTCCGACGGGCATGATAGATCCCGCGAGATTCCCGAAGAGAGCCTGTCCTATGAGCATTCCCGTTCTGATGCCCGCCCTGTCCCCAACCATGGAAGAGGGGACCCTGGCTCGTTGGCGAAAGAAGGAGGGGGCCGCTGTCACCTCCGGCGATATCCTCGCAGAGATTGAGACCGACAAAGCCACGATGGAGGTGGAGGCGGTCGACGAGGGGACGCTGGGCAAGATCCTTGTGGGCGAGGGCACAGAAGGGGTGAAGGTCAACGTCCCCATCGCTGTCATCCTTGAAGATGGCGAGAGTGCTGACGATATTGGCGACGTCTCTGCGGCGTCGTCTTCTGCGAGTGATGTCCCCCCGGCGGTCAATGGTTCGGCGCCAGAGCCCGTGGCCGCTGCGGCACCAGCTCCGGCCCCGGCGCTGGCAACCCATGTTGCCCAGACAGAAGTGCCCGAGGGCACGGCGATGGTGGAAACCGTCGTCCGCGATGCCCTTCGTGATGCCATGGCTGAGGAAATGCGCCGGGACGACACCGTGTTTGTGATGGGCGAAGAGGTCGCAGAATATCAGGGGGCGTATAAAGTCACCCGCGGTCTTCTTGAAGAGTTCGGTGACAAGCGGGTCGTCGACACACCCATTACCGAATATGGCTTTGCGGGTATCGGTGTGGGTGCTGCCTTTACGGGTCTTCGTCCTGTTGTGTAGATCTTGACTTTCAACTTCGACATGCAGGCAATTGACCTCATCATCAATTCCGCCGCCAAGACCCGGTACATGTCCGGTGGCCAAATGGGCTGCCCCATTGTGTTCCGAGGCCCGAACGCTGCGGCCGCTCGCGTGGCAGCACAGCACAGCCAGGACTATGCCCCTTGGTACGGCCACGTGCCGGGCCTGATCGTGATCGCCCCCTATAGTGCGATGGATGCCAAAGGCCTTTTGAAGGCTGCCATCCGGAACCCGAACCCTGTGGTCTTCCTTGAGCATGAGTTGCTCTATGGTGAAAAGGGTGAGGTGCCGGACATGGATGACTTTGTGCTTCCCATTGGGAAGGCAAAAGTCGTTCGTGAAGGGACGGATGTGACCTTAGTGTCCTATGCGCGAGGGGTCATGTTCGCTCTAGAGGCGGCTGAGCAGCTGGCGGCCGATGGCGTCTCCTGCGAAGTTGTCGATCTGCGAACGATCCGCCCGATGGATACGGCGACGGTGGTGGAGAGCGTGAAGAAAACGAACCGTCTTGTGACCGTCGAGGAAAGTTGGGCCCCGATGGGGGTGGGGTCAGAGATTGCGTGGAATGTGACCCAAGCCGCCTTTGATTATCTCGACGCGCCGCCCGCCCGGGTTTGTCAAGAAGATGTGCCGCTGCCTTATGCGGCGAATCTTGAGGCGTTGAGCCTCCCAAATGCGGATAAAGTCGTGAAGGCGGTGCGCGACGTTCTGTACACGAGTTAAAGAGAATGCAGGCGACGCCTATGATGGATTTTCTGTTCAATCCTCACGGCCGGATTTCCCGTAAAGGATTTCTCGTCGCCTATTTGGCCCCTTATTTATTCTTGGTGTACATTGTGGGTCCGATGTTTGCTGGGCTAGGCCTCAGCATCTTGCAGGTCCTTATCGGGCTTTTCCTATTGTGGCCAAATCTGGTGGCGGTCCCGGTCAAGCGGTTCCACGATATGGGGGCGTCAGGATGGTATCAGGCGGGGATCGTCGGTTTGCAGATCTTAGCGGGGATCATTATCGCCCGGGGCCTCAGCGATGCGGGGGTTTTGCCCACGGCTGGTGATGCTGGCACCTTCGTTGAGCAGCAAAGACTTATGGTTGAGCAGATCGGCAATGCCCCACACGCCCAATTGGGCATGGTGCTGTGGATGTTGGTCGGCCTGGCGCAGACGGCGCTCTTTGCCTTTGTCAGAGGGGTGCCGGGAAAAAACCGTTACGGGGATGATCCGCTTCAGACTGAATCGGGGTTTGGGACGTGAGCGGGCTGACGAACCTGTTCGGCTTAGAGGGGCGCGCTGGACGTCGCACGATGGCGTATATGACGGCCACCTTTTTGCTTATTGGGCTTGTGAAAGCTCAAGTGAGTGCCGCTGGTCTCGTCGTTGCGGGAACTGTTCTGCTGCTGGTTCAAATTGTCCTTATGTGGCCTGCTTGGATTGCGGTGCCGGCCAGACGCTTTCACGATATGAACCGTTCTTGGTGGTGGGTCGCGATCTTTTGGGGCAGTGCGGTGGCGAGCCTATGGTTTTTGTGGATGGGGCTTGGGGCCCAGGGCGCGCCATTCGGCATGAGTGCGCAGGATGTGCTTACCAACCCCGATGCCTACATCAATGAGATTGTTGCCCTTAATGAGGCGAACCCAGACGAAAAGGCGATAAAGCCCCTTGGCGGCGTGGCCATGGGCGGTATTTCTCTCGCCATGATCTTTCTGATCATTCAATTTGGGTGGTTACACTTTATTCCGGGGACGGCGGGTCCCAACCGATTCGGTGCGAGCGTGAATGCGGTCGCCAGTGAATAGCGAATGCGATAGGAGACAATAATGCCAACCCCAATTCTGATGCCTGCCCTGTCGCCGACGATGGAGGAGGGGACCCTCGCCAAATGGCTGAAAAGCGAGGGAGACCCCATCGCCTCGGGCGATATCATCGCCGAAATCGAGACCGACAAAGCAACGATGGAAGTGGAAGCGGTTGACGAAGGGACGCTTGGTAAAATCCTTGTGGGGGAAGGGACTGAGGGGGTGAAGGTGAACGCCCCCATCGCGGTGATCCTTGAAGATGGGGAGAGTGCTGACGATATCAACGAGGCAAGCCTTGGTGCGGGCCCCGCGACGCCCACGAATGGCGCGAATGGTCATGATGCTGCGTCGCCGGCGCCGGCCGCGGCACCGTCCCCTGCTGCGCCATCTCCCGCACCGACACCTACGACTACCGCGCCCGCAGCGGGGGCGCGTATTCTTGCCTCCCCCTTGGCGAAGCGGATGGCAAAGAATGAGGGATTGGACCTCGCCCGCCTTAAGGGCAGCGGTCCCCATGGCCGCATTGTGAAGCGAGATATTGAACAGGCCTTGCGCGAGGGTGTTGGGGCTGCGCCGGCGTCGGCGTCGATGCCTGTGGCCGGTATCGATGAACGCCTCTACCCGGCTGATAGCTACACTGCCATTAAGAATGACGGTATGCGGAAGGTGATTGCGAGCCGCCTTCACCAGAGCTTTAACGCTGAGGTGCCGCATTTCCCCCTTATGGTGGATTGCGAGCTAACAGCGCTTCTTGAGGCGCGGGCAAGGCTCAACGCGACATCCCCCGCAAAAGGGGAGGAGGGGTCCTTTAAGGTTTCGGTCAATGACTTTATCCTCAAGGCGTCTGCCATGGCGTTGATGAAGGTGCCCGCCGCCAATGCAAGTTATACGGATGATGCTATTCTGCGTCATCATCATGCGGACATTGGCGTGGCGGTGGCGATCGATGGTGGGCTCATCACGCCCATTGTGTGGAAGGCGGAGACCAAGGGCCTCAAGCAGATTTCCGATGAGGTGAGGGACCTTGCGGGACGTGCACGCGACAAAAAGCTAAAGCCTGAAGAATATCAGGGCGGCACCTTCTCGGTCTCTAACCTTGGGATGTTCGGCATCACGAGCTTTTCCTCGATTGTGAATCAACCCCAGGGCGCGATTATGTCTGTGGGCGCGGGGGAAGAGAGGGCCGTGGTCCGTGATGGTCAGATTGTCCCCCGGACCATGATGACAGTGACCCTGACCTGTGATCATCGGGTTGTAGATGGCGCGGTTGGGGCAGCGTTCCTTGCGGCGTTTAAGACCTTCATCGAAGAACCGGCGACGATGTTGTTGTAGGTGAAAAGTATCGCAAGAGGGAAACGGGAGGGGGTTATGAACCGCTCTATCATTTGTTTGTTCACGGCACTATTCGCGTTAGGCGCCTGCGCCCATCGAGGGGAAAAATCCACCTCCACAGAGGGGGTGGATGTGGCTGTCAATGAAACGCGCGCGGGCTTTGGTGATGCGATTTTGGCGCCCGCGGAGGATTTGAACCTTAAACGCGATGAGATCCCGGATATTTTAAAGAACCTCAACCAAGTCTATACTCTTCCTGAAGATCTCAGCTGTGAGCTTATCGCTGAAGAAGTGAAGAACCTTACAGCTGTTCTTGGGCCTGATGATGATGCGCCTAAGGCGGGCGAGGCCTCCCGCTCTGAAAAGGTTGGTAAGGGGGCTGCTGACCTGACCCTTGGTGCGGTGTCCGGCGCGACGACGGGGTTCATCCCCTTCCGCAGTCTTGTGCGGCGGGCGACAGGGGCCACCGCCTATGAAAAGCGGATTCGGGCGGCCTACCAACGCGGCGTGCAGCGTCGGTCATTCCTTAAGGGCGTTGGTAGCCAGATCCTCTGTGCACCGCCCGCGGCGCCACGGCCCTATCCTATTGAAGAGGCTGACGAGACCAATACTCCTGAAACTTCCTAGCTCGCCCAAACCTTATACGAAAATGGAGACCCATTATGGCTGACACATCCTTTGACCTGATCGTTATCGGTGCCGGCCCTGGCGGTTATGTTGCAGCGATCCGAGCCAGCCAACTGGGCATGAAAACCGCGGTTGTAGAGCGGGAACATATGGGCGGGGTTTGCCTTAATTGGGGCTGTATACCCACTAAAGCGCTTTTAAGAACATCCGAGGTCTACACCAATATGAAGCATGCGGAAGCCTTTGGGCTGAAGGCTGATAATATTGGCTTTGACCTTGATGCCATCGTCAAGCGGTCTCGCACGGTGGCGGGGCAGTTGTCGAAGGGCGTTTCGGGGCTGATGAAGAAAAATAAGATCACCGTGCTTGATGGCGCCGCGCGGCTCAAATCTGCGAACGGGTCCGGCCCCGCGGTGATCGTGAAAGATAAAGACGGCAAAGAAACAACTTATCAGGCCAAGCACAAGATTATCGCCACGGGTGCGCGGGCGCGTACAATCCCTGCCGCCGGCCTCGAGCCGGATGGCAAATTCATCTGGACCGCGCGGGAGGCAATGACCCCCGATATTATGCCAAAACGCCTGCTGGTCATTGGGTCCGGCGCTATTGGGATCGAGTTTGCCAGCTTTTATCGGGCGATGGGGGCGGACGTGACCGTCGTCGAGATGGTGGATCGCATTCTACCAGTGGAGGACAAAGACATTTCGACCTTTGCGGCGAAGTCCTTCAAAAAGCAGGGTATCGATCTCAGAACAAATGCATCCGTTGAAAAACTCGATAAGGGTAAAGAGGCTGTTACCGCCCATATCAAAGGCAAAGATGGCAAGGTCGAAACCGGTGAGTTCGATCGGGTTGTGCTTGCGATTGGAATTGTGGGGAATACGGAAGGATTAGGGCTTGAAGAGGTTGGGGTGAAGGTTGATCGGGGGCATATTCAGGTGAATGAATGGCTCGAAACCGGTGTCCCTGGTGTCTATGCCATTGGTGATGTTGTGGGCGCGCCATGGCT
>ERZ1740067.899-NODE-899-length-22136-cov-5.361895_pt1 | contig 22136 bp, 18 predicted proteins | sample MGYA00581736_ERZ1740067 | MGnify/ENA primary metagenome ERZ1740067 (study PRJEB43018, sample SAMN04849236) | marine metagenome | isolation source: floating plastic debris | place: Pacific Ocean | collected 2008-08-27 | study: EMG produced TPA metagenomics assembly... | reverse complement strand
CCGGTCGTCGAAATCATTCCCTGCCCGGAGGTTCACAAGCTCGTAACTTGGGACAAAGCGATTTGAGATCTCTTAGTCTCCAGACGCCCCTTCAAAGAAGCGTGTCCCGCGCTCGGTATTCTCAACGTCACCAAACTGGTCGGCTTTATAGATATACTCCGCGCGGATGTACCCTTCGCGACCATTGCCGAGATCACGTTCATATTGCGCGCCGAGGTTGACGGAGTAGCGCGGAGAAAACGGGATTCGATTGCCGGTGGCGTCAAATGGTGTTCCGCCTGCTGAGAGGGCATTGTCGAACGTGCCGAACTCAGCCTCTAGATACCCAAGGCCAACATCAACTGAAAAGTCGTCTGTGATTTGGGCAACCGACTCAATCTCTACACCGTAGTTCTCCGCCTCAGCCGCATTCAGGATAGCGCTTGCAATAGCGTTAGGGTCCCGGGCGCTGACTTGGAGGTCGGACCAATCCGTAAAGAAAGCAGCCGCATTGGTCCGGAGGCGACCGTCAAAAGCTGTGAACTTGGTACCGATCTCATAGGCCCACGCACTCTCCTCGTCGAACTCGAATTGACCCAATGAGATTGCTCTTACGCCTCCTGGTTTATAAGCCTGCTTGACTGAGGCGTAGGCGGTCAGGTCGGTCGTTGGCTCGTAGGTCAGCACAAAGCTTGTAGAGAAATCAGAAAAATCGGACCGAGCGGTCGGCAATTGTACTTCCTCTGTAAACTGGCTAGCCGTTGCGTTGCTGTTCGAAATCCGATCATTTGTATACCGACCACCAATGCCAAAGGTTAAGGTGTCAGTTAAAGGCCATTCGACGTTCCCGAAAAGAGCGATGGTTTTGGTTTCATTGACCGGTAGGCCACGGGTGAAAACACCTTCTTCGATCCCTGAGAGGGCAAACAACGAGAAGTAAGCGCCGTCGTCAGAGATGAGCTGGAGGCTATCTCCTTCGATTTTGTCTTCGGCATATAAGAATCCGATTGTGTACAACCCTTTGGATACGGGCCCGTTAAGCCGGATCTCATGGCTAAAGCTCCGTAACTCGCTTTCGAGAATTGCCTGAACCAAGCTGAATGATGATTGATCCCCGTCGAATGCCTCAAAATAGTCGGAGTCAATGTAACCCGTCACAGAGGTGAGGGTGTGTTCGCCAAAATCAACAATATTCCGCAAGGTGAATAAAAGTGTTTCATTCAAAGAATTTGTAGAGAAGTCGGTGGCGATTGTGTCTGTGTTATTGGGGAGGAACCCAGTCTCGTTAACTGGAATCGGTGATAGATCGACCAGGGGGTTGGCAACGATTGTGTTGACAAGATCAACGTAACCGTCGGCTTGAATTTCAAGGAACCGGCCATTTGGAACGGTGCTATTCGCACCCTGTTCGTAATTGACATAAGAGATGCCTGCGTCAATCGTCCAATTGTCATCAGGCATAAAGCGCAAGCCTAGCCGCGCGCCATAGTCCTCGCGGTCGTTTCCGCGTCCTGATGGGCCCACATTATCAATAAAGCCGTCATCTGCTTGGTAGTAACCCGTGGCTCGGATAGCGGCTCTGTCGCTTAAAGGGATATTCAACGACGAGCGGAAGAGGTGATGATCAAAGCTACCATATTCGGCTGTTGCTTCACCACTAAACCCATCTGTGGACGGTTTTTTGGTGGTGATGTTTAGGGCGCCACCCAAGGTATTGCGCCCAAAGAAGGTGCCCTGGGGCCCGCGCAAGACTTCGATACGTTCAACATCAAACAGATTGATGTCAAATGTGCGTGTACTGGATGAGGGAGCGACATTGAACTCGTCAATATAAAAGCCGGTTGTGTTAATGTCGACGCCAAGGTTGGTGATCCCCCGAATCCCGATCTGTGCCCGGTTTCGGTTGCCGCCCTCGATAAAGCCAACATTTGGCGTTTTCAGAAGATAATCTTGCAACTCATCAATGCGCTGAATTTCGATAGCGGCTTCATCGAAAACGGTGATGGCAATGGGCACGTCCTGTAGGGACTGTTCCCGCTTTTGCGCAGTCACGACGATGCGGTCCAGTTCGCTATCGTCAAAGCCTTCTTGTGCGATGGCTGTGGAAGGGTGGTAGGCGAGCGTGGCAACCGCAGTGAGGCAAGCGCCGCTCTTAAGGAAAGCTCTTGTTGGCATGGTTTATCCTCCCATTTGGTATGCCATAGAAATTATAGCATACCATTTGATGCGTCGAGTATCCCAACGGGTTGAAGAGAGTGTTAACTCGTAATTCTCGGTGTTGTTGCCGTAATGTCGCATTCCAGCCAGCTCAATACACACGTTTGAGGGTCGTCGACTCGCCGTTAGGTGAGCGAACATAAAGGTGCAGAAACGAAATTGAGGTTAAGGCTCTACACCTTTACGCTGTCGGGAGAGGTCTCGGCCCTCGATTCAATGCACCGTTCCACGAAGATGTGAACCTTCATAAAGAAGAGAATTCCGGTGATGGCGGTGGCGAGTGAGATGATATAAAATGGACCCCAGCCCACGATGGCGATTAACGGTCCGGCAATAGCCGCACCAATGGAGTAGCCGACAAACTCTGCACTTGCTTGAAACGTGAAGTCTGTGCCGGCTTGCGCCCGGGAGGCCCAGCGAAACCGGGCTGCCATTACTAAAACTTGGGTGGGAGTGGCCAACATGCCAAGGCAGCCCAGCGAAATAATGGCGACCACGAAGGATTTTTCTTGTGTGAATGCCAGAAAGATCCAAGGAACATAGGCCAGCACCATCATCGCAAGGCAGAAGCGCGCGGCTTGCATGGTCGCAAACCGGCGGAGGAGGCGTGCTGATATAAGGGCGCCCATGATTGAGCCGCCGGCAGCGCCGATTCCGATCATGATGCCGATCTCTGTGAGGGTGAAGCCCATATCGACCAACATCACCGGCAGCGTTGTTTGAACCAGCTTCAGGCTGGCGGCCATAAAGATAATGAGGCCGATAAGGGCGCCCGTCTCTTTGCGCCCTATAAAGTCCTTGAAGGGATGAATGAAAGAGGCGAAAAACCTCCTTGGGCTATGCCTCATCAGGGTGAAGCTGGCGACGTTCCCCTCTTCAAACCGCTTATTCAGTTCAGCAGGGCGAGGCGCCTCCTTGCGGAGAAGTACCGGAAGCGTAAGAGCGGCAAAGAAAACAGCCGCTGTTGGCATCGTGTAGCCCCAGCCGAGCCGGTCATAAATGCTCATTAGTCCAATCGCGATCGCAACGGCGGAGGCGGAGCGGCCAAGCTCAATATAAGCGGAGCCGATGCTACGATCGCTCGGTCTAATATTTTCGACAGTGTAGGCATCGGCGGCCACCTGTTGGGTGGCCTTCACCAAACTCGCAATCGCGAACATAATGATACGACGGGGCAGGGTCTCCGGCGTCGGGTCGACAATAGTGATGATAAGGTAAACAAAGACGGCGAGCACCGTACACGGCAGTATCCAGGTCTTGCGGTGGCCGAGGCGCTCGCTACCATTATGGTCCACAAGGGGTGACCAAGCCCACCGAAACCAAAAGGGGATCAAGATCAGAGAGAGGCCTGACAGCTGGGTGAGATCCAGACCGTTCTTCCGCAAAATCGCAGGCAGATAGGTGAGGGATAGGTCGATCGGAAACTTATGGGCCATCATCAAGCAGGCGATGGCAATAAGGGCAGCATGATCCGGCGGTAGCGCTTTATCCGTGGTGCTTTTCTTCATCGGGGAGAGCCGACCTTTCTTTGGTGTCCCGCCGTCGGTCTCATTGACGTCCCATCAGCGATAAAATAGTATGCCATGAAAAATATAGTATGCGCAATCGGAGAAATGCCCGTGAGCGCACACATTAACCTGGATAGAAACATGATCCGTAATCTCGAAATTATTGAACGCGCCGAAATACTGGGCGGCATGACCTTTGGTGACAGGGGACCCTATGAAAAAATCAGGGGTTTTGTCGAATTTGAATTTGATCCGTCCTCGCCAGCGAACAAGCCTATTGTCGATCTTGATAAGGTTCCTGTGAATGAGCGGGGCATGGTCACGGCACGGTCCAATATTTACGTGATGCAGCCCGTGAACCCTGAGGACCGTGCGAACGTCGCCATTTTTGAGGTGGTTAACCGCGGCAACAAAACACTCTTTAATAAGCTTAATCGCTGGACGCCTAGCAAAGAGGATGTTGAACGGAATCAGCGTGGGGGTAAGCGGGGAGGGATCCCTCTTGAGGTTGGCTCAATGCCCCATGATCCGGACACGCCAGACTTGTTTGGTGATTTCTGGCTGATGCGCCAGGGCTACACAATTATTTGGGTCGGGTGGGAAGCCGATATGGTGCCCAGCGAACAATACATGTATCTTGAGGCGCCAACCGCGCCGGGCGTGACCGGCATTGTGCGAAACCTGTCTTTGGTCACGATGCCGACAAAAACCATTCCTATTGGTCTTTGGGGTCACCGGCCTTATGAACCAGCGGACCCTGATGATCCATCGCTCACCCTTGTCCGCCAACAGCCCAACACGATTAATGGCGACGAGGAGCAAGAGGTTATCCCGCGGGACCAATGGACCTTCGCCCGGGAGGAGGATGGGAAGGTGATTCCCGATCCGACTTATATTTATAAGGCCGACGGGTTCACTGGCGGTGTCTATCGTCTAGTCTATGAAGCGAAGGATCCGATTATTCTGGGGCTGGGTTTCGCCGCCATCCGGGATACGGCGTCATATGCGAAATATTCTCCTGATTGTCCGTTCCCGGTAGACCTCGCTATTACGATTGGTCGCTCCCATACCGGCCGCTATCAGCTCGATTATCTTTTTACCGGGATCAATACCGATGAAGAGGGGCGTAAGGCACTTGATGGGATGATTCCCCACACAGGCGGGGCAGGGCGCGGCAGTTTTAATGTCCGCTTTGGTCAGCCAACGACCGGATGTAACCATTTTGCGGCAACGCTCTATCCGGTGGATATGTTCCCGTTCACCGCTGAGGTGCAGACCGACCCGCACACGGGACGACGGGCTGGCCTATATGACAGGACAAAGAATAAAGACCATTTGCCAAAAGTCTTTCACGTCAATACGGGGTGGGAGTATTGGGCCCGAGCGAATTCACTGCTGCATACCTCCATTGACGGACAGCATGATGTTCCTGAGGCGGATCATGAAAGGCATTACGTCTTCTCCGGTACGCAGCATTCGGTGGAGATGACCCCTTTCCCCCCTAATGAAGATACGCTTCTCCCAGATACACTGACCTATCGGGGGAATTTCCAAGACTACCATTTTGCGTTGCGGGCTCTTGTGGTGCGTTTAACGGAATGGATCAGGGACGGCAAATCCCCCCCGCCTAGCCAGGTTCCAACCCATGCTGACAAATCGATAGTTCATCCAAAAGGCCTTGAATTTCCTCCCATCAAGAACTTCGGTGAGCCGGGTGAGGTAGCCTTTTATGAGCCATGGGTGCTAGATTATGGCCCGCGCTTCTATGAGGAGGGGATCATAGATCACGAGCCTCCGCAGCGGACCGGAAAGTCCTATCCTGCCGCTGTTTCCACTGTCGATGCGTTTGGGAATGAGGTCGCGGGGATTCGGACTCTAGAGATGCGGAGCCCCATCGCGACTTACACCCCTTGGCGGCGTTGGGATTATCCCAACAGCTTCACAGCGATGACAGATTATTTCACCGGTGCCGTTATTCCTTTCCCCAGAACGGCTGAGGAGAAGGCACAGTTTGACGATCCACGGCCTGCTCTTGATGAGCTTTATGCTGACAAAGGCGCATTCCTAGCTGACGTGCGGAAAAGCGCTCATACCATGATGGAAGAGGGCTTCCTCCTAGAAGAGGACATTGACGGGAATGTGGATCTTCAAGCCCAGATCTGGGATTGGATCATGGGGCGCCCCTAGAGTGTTTGGGGCGTAACCCTAACTAGCTGTGCGACGGGTACTGATAAGAGTGGTAATGTTGCTACTCACGATTTCGAAGTGATTGCGCATGAGTTTGTACGCTTTCTCTTCGTCATCTTCCTGTACCGCTTGTAAGATATTTTCGTGTTCTTTGCGCGATTTCTCCAGGCGCCCATCCTGGGCCGCTTGTTGAGCGCGGTAGAACAGAACTTTCGAGGCCAGATGTTTAGCGACGTCAATCAAGGCACTGTTATGACATCCCCTGATGAGACGTTCATGAAACTGAAGGTTAAGATTGCTGATCGCTAGAATGTCTTGGGGGGCATTCTGCATTGTGGCGCAAAAGCGTTCGTGAATTTCTGCGAGGTCGGCCCGCTCCACTGGTGTCATCCGCCGTACCGACAGACGTGTGCAGGTCGCTTCTACCTCAGCCAAGGCCTCAAGATGTTCAAGAATTCTGTCCAATGGCATTTCGGCGACGCGCGCCCGCTTGCGGGGTTGCTGTTCGACAACGCCCGCCGCCGCCAGCATCCGGAGGGCCTCACGGATTGGCGTCCGGGAAACACCATAGCGATCCGCAAGGGCCTGCTCATTTAGGCCGTCGCCCGGTTGGAACTCTCCGGACATGATGATCTGTTGGATCTCGCCTGCTATTTTGGCTGCTTGGGTGCCGCGTTCATCAGTTTGCTGGTTCATCAATTTTCCACAAGGCTGCAGTGTTTTTAGGGCTCATATCCCTAGACGGTGCACCATGTTGATAGATTGAGTGGTCGGTGCAGCCCCTCTCTATTCTCTGCATGTGATTCTTCGCCCAAAGGCATCATAAAATAGCATGCGCATCCCTGAAAAGGCAATCTCTTCAAACTTAAAGTGCGACCGAAGCTATCGATGCTAATAATAATCGTTATGCGGATGGATGTTTCAGGATGCCTGTCGTCCACGAGGGAATGGGCCGCTTGTGCCCGAGTTGGCAGGTTCGTTCGAAAAAAATGGGTGCCCTTCAGTGTCTACGGATGAGGGGGGAATGCTTCTGATCGGCGCTATGAACGGGTATTTTCGCATTGCGATTATATGAATAGTATGCTATTTCGGCATTGAATTTTCGCACTTGCCCCTAACCGCACGTCCTGCGTCGTGCTGTGGGTGTGTCGCTGGAGGAAAAATCAATGGCGAATTCAGCAGCCCTAAACGCTCTTATGAGTGACACGCCATCGACTGATGGTCTGCCTATCATTACTACCGATGGGGCTAAGGGTATTATCACTTTCAATCGGCCTGATGTCCGTAACCGGATTTGTCCTGAAGACATTGAGGCGGTTATGAATGCTCTTGATCGCTTCGAGGCGGATCCTGATATTCGGGTGGTTATTTTTACCGGACGCGGAAAAGTCTTCAGCTCCGGTTTCAACCTTAATGTCTTCTACGAAAATTTTGTTGCGAAAGAGCAAGAGCGAGAGGTGCGCGCGGAGGATAACTTCTTCGGTGAGTTCACGAGCCGGGTTGAGAATGTTCGTTTGCCGACAATTCTTGCTGCTAATGGATCGGTCTATGGTGGCGCAACAGACGTGGCGCTCGCTTGTGATTTCCGTTTCGCGGTGGAGGAGGTAGAGGCCTTCTTGCCCGCTAGCCGGTTGGGGATCCATTTTTATGATCGAGGCCTTGAACGCTATATTGCTCGCTTAGGCTTGGCGGCGGCAAAGCGGAGCTGCCTTACCTCAGAGACCCTGAATACAGAAGACCTTCTACGCTGCGGGTTCTTTGATGCCGTTATGCCTGAGGAAGAGATGTGGACGCGTGTTCATCAACTGGCAGATAAAATTGCTTTGCAGGCGCCGCTTGCGGTTGAAGGCATGAAGCGGGCGATGAACCAGATTTCTTATAATGAACTCGATAAAGAGAAAACTCAGGAAGCTTTCCTTCAATGTCTAAACTCTGATGACTTCAAGGAAGGTGTCAGAGCCTGGTTTGAAAAAAGAAGACCACAGTTTCAAGGAAAATAGTCTGAGGGAAGAGTGTCATTATGGCAGATGGAAATGAACCTTTAGGGCGTACGGGCGCTCTTTCTGGGTACCGTATCCTTGATTTGACCCGGGTCCGCGCTGGTCCGACAGCATGCCGCCATTTCGCTGATTGGGGGGCGGATGTTATTCGCATTGAGGCGCCTGAGGGCATGGCTGACGACCCTTTGGGAGCGTTAAGGACAAATTTTGACTTCCAGAACCTGCATCGCAATAAAAGGTCGATTACGCTCAATCTACGGGAGCAGGACGGGCTATCGCTCTTCTATAAACTTGTAGAGACCGCGGATGTTTTCATCGAAAACGCTCGGCCGGACGTCAAAAATCGACTGAAGATTGACTATGATACGTTGCGGGACATCAATCCGCGGCTTGTTTACGCGAGTATCTCTGGGTTTGGTCAGGATGGTCCTTATGCTAATCGACCTGGTTATGATCAAATCGCCCAAGGCATGGGCGGATTGATGAGTGTCACCGGTGAGCCGGGGCAAATCCCGTTGCGGACTGGTACCGCGATAGCGGATCTATGTGGTGGCCACTTTGCCGCGATGGCTATCATGACGGCACTGTTGGAGCGGGAGAAGTCTGGGAGGGGCAATTTGTGAGCACTTCTCTCCTACAGGCACAGATTGCGATGATGGATTTTCAGGCATCACGGTATCTTATTACTGGTGTTGTGCCTGAACAGGCGGGTAATGATCACCCTTACCTTACGCCCATGGGGGTCTTTCCGACATCAGACGGATTTATCAATATCGCTGTTGCCACGGAAGGTCAGTGGAAAGCTCTTTGCCAGGTGTTGGACTCCCAAGAACTTGAAAGCGATGAACGCTTTAATTCCATTATGGGCCGCATCGGTCACCGTAAGGAATGTAATGAAGCAGTCATCGCTCTCACCAAGACGCGGGAATCAGCGCCCCTTATCCAGGCGTTAAACGATGCATCTGTCCCATCTGGACCGGTTTATAATATGGAACAGGTGTTCGATGATCCGCAGGTGCAGCATCTGGGCATAGCTGTACCAGTGGAGCATCCGGAACTGGGTCCTATCAAAGTGGTTTCGCAGCCCTTTGACATGAGCCGTACACCACTTGATCCGTTTACCCCAACACCGGGCCGAGGCGAACATTCGACGGATATTCTCCAAGAACTTGGATATGATGCGGGCGCGATTAGTGACCTTCAGTCGCGTAACGTGATTTGACCGGCGCGCGCGGGTTGGAAAGTGAAAGTTGCTAGAAGGCAGGGTATTTGTGTTGGTGAAGATGATGATTGCTCGATTTCCTAAGGATGTTATTCGTCGTTGTTTCCTAGCGTCATGCTTCATTGTGGCAGGGGCACTCTGCCTGAACTTGGTGTCCGCCCACGCGGCGGATGGCTCAGGCCGTCCAGATAGCCTTTATCGCTATACGCCTTACACGCCTATTGTCAGGCCTTTGACAATGGAAAAGGTTGTTTTTAGCAATGATGAAGGCGAGGAAGTTGTCGGTGAGCAAGGAACCCTTGAAGTTCCCGAAGTGCGAGGCGTAGAGGGGACGCGCACGATCAGCATCGCTTTCGTTCGTATCCGAGCGCGCACAGATAATCCCGCTCCGCCCATTGTGTTGCTCCATGGTGGACCGTCCCAGGACGGTATTATTCAATCGCGTTCTAAGCGGCTGAACATCTTGACGGAGATGCAAGATGTCGGCGACCTTATCTTAGTTGATGGTCGTGGTCTGGGTCTGTCGACGCCAACTCTAAAATGTCCAATCGATGTGCCGCGCTTTACAGTTGATTTTCAGCAAATGAAACAGCTCTACACGGATGAGGGGCGTCAATGCTGGGAGAAATTTCAAAGTGAAGGGGTGGCGCTTGACGGATACAATCCGATTGCGTTGGCTGACGACGTTGCTGACCTTATGGTTTCGTTGGGGTATGAGACGTTTTCTGTCACAGGAAACAGCTACGGCGCCTATTGGAGCATGGCTCTTGCCAAGCGTCATCCAGCGCTTATCCACCGCATGGCGATCAGTGGTATCTTTGGGATTGATGGATCGACAAAGCTGCCCACCGACGCGCAGCAGGCATTCGATAATTTGATAGGTCACCTCGAAGGGACACCCGCAGCTCGGTCTTTATTTGGTAGAAAAGGGCTGCGGCGTGCTTATGAGCGTGTGATGGAGCGTTTGGAGGCGCACCCGGTCGAAGTCACAATCAAGGTTGATGGCCAACCGCAGCCGTTCATCTTTGATAGCCACACGGTATCCCGGATATTTTACTTTGCAGAAGCGACACATCATCGGGAAGGGGCTAAAATACTTCCCTTGCTGATTTACGCACTTGATAAGAAGGCGTATGCGGGCGTCGCGACGCTTCTCGCGAACCGTTTTGAGGCGGCCATGGAAGAGGCGCCGCTTTACTTCGGTTTGTCATCTGTCAGTATAATTTGTAATCAAGTCACGAGCGCCGGGTTTGATGCACGATTTGCCGAGGAACGTGAGCGTCCTGCAAGTGAGTTTTGGGTGGGGCAGCTCATAAAGTTTCGTAACGCGGCGTATGCCTGTGAGGAGGTCGGTTTTCCTCGCATTAGCACTCAGTGGGCTGATCCCTTCCAAAGCGATGTCCCCGTGTTTGCAATGATTGGATCCTTTGACGGCAATACTCCGCCGGCGGGCGCGCGTCGATCCCTGTCCAATTTCAAAACAGTGAAGACTGTTGTTGTGGAGGGGGGAGGTCACCGGCATCGTGAAATAGAGCAAGAATGGCCGGCGCTTGGCGACTTTCGAAAGCGCTTTTTGGCGGGCGACCCGCTGGACGACCTGCCCGAGACCGTGGAGCTTCAGCCAATCGACGCTGCTGTCATACCCTGGTATGCTCGATTATTATTTAATCTCGGATTGGGTGATGTCATCCTTAAGCGGATGTAAGAAGAAGCCTGGTCCCTTACCTTCTACGAACGCGTAAGGTGTTCATCGAATACATTGTGATGATCTTAAAGGGAATAAACGATGCCAAGTTGGATACCGAAAGCGTTGATAGCTGCGGCCTTACTCATTGCTGTGGGGGCGCTATTTGCTTTTTTGGGATTTCGCGCAGGGTCGGCTCAGCTTTCTACTGGCATATCAGCAGCGGATATGGCGCAAGTTGGCGCGCGAATTAAACTTGCAACGGCTTATACTGGCCCGCGGGTGAACCCCGTTTGGCTCCCAGATGGGGATCGTTTTGTATATAATGCAGCGGAGAAGGGGGGGCTGGAGCTTACTCTGATGGACCCTCGTTCGGGTGAGTCGTCAGCATTTCTTCGGTCATCACGCCTAAGGTCGGCGTTGGCTGAACTTTTAGGGCAGTCTATTTCTGGCAAAAAGGAAATTGTGAAGTCCTTTTCCTTCGTTAGCGATAGTGTGATCGAATTTGTCTATGAAGGCCGCTTAATTCAGTATGATGTGAAAACTGAAAAGGCGCGCTTTGTTTCACCTTCAACAATAGAAGGTGAAGATCCTCTCGTTGAAAAAGTTGTCGAGGAGAGCTTTCCGCAAGTCTGGGCTGATCAAAAAGAGCGACTATCCCCAGACGGTGGATTGGTCTTGAGTTTCGATGACGAGAATCTTTTTCTTCGCGGAGCAGATCGTCAGAAAGTTATTATTACATCCAACGGACCAGATGGTGTCAATTGGAATTTAAATGACAGCTATTGGTCGCCCGATAGTCATCATATCGTCATTACAAAAACAGATACCACTAATATCGATAAGACAGCCGTCGTGAACTGGAAAGGTATGACAGAGCCGGTTGAATATCTGCCTTATCCTACGGTGGTGGGCGAGTTAGTGCAATTTGAGTCTCTTCTATATAATGCCGAAACGAACCAGATACGAACTATCAAGTTTCCGAAAGAGCACTACATAAAGCCTGTTCAATGGTTGCCAGACGGCTCTGCCTTTGTATTTATCTCACTTAGTCGTGACACCCAAACGATCAAAGTCCTTCTTTGGTCGGTGGAAACGGGTGAGCTTCACACCGTCTTCACAGAAGATAGTGAGACATATATCATCTATCCACCGAATTTGATGTTCCGACTTGGAAGCAGCCCACAATCGGCATTTCTATTCCTTGATGACAGCGAGCACTTTTTGTGGATTTCAGAACGGTCTGGGTTCCGGCAAATTTATTTGTACCATATCGAGCAGGGGTTGGTGAGGGAACTGACGGACCATCCTTTCGATGTCATGACTGTTGATGGCTTTAATAAATCGACCGGAGATGTGATTTATACGGCGCAATCTAACCCAGATCGACCTCATGATATTCACGTGCATTCGGTAAATTGGCGTGGTGGGGAGAATAAGACGCTTAGTGATGCCGATGGTCAGCATGAGGTGAAGGTATCACCTTCGGGCCAATTTTACGTTGATAAATATTCAACGACTGACCATCCCCCAATTGTGGAGTTACGGTCGGCGGAAGGCGAGCTTGTTGATACCCTCAGTGTGGGCAAGCGTCCGATAGGCGCCGATCTTATCGCACCGACGCCAGAGCATTTTTCAGCCCTTGCTGCTGATGGAAAGACCACTATCCACGGGGTTATTTTTAAGCCGTCGGATTTCGATCCAAACAAAAAGTACCCTGTGATCGATGGTATTTACGGTGGCGGGTTCATCAAAAATGTTCCCTATAAGTTTGATTCGCCGCACCCTTTCTTTGGTCGGAATATGGCCGAGCTAGGGTTTGTGGTGGTTGCGGTTGATGCCCGCGGAACCCCGGGGAGAGGACGCGACTTCAAACATGTCGCGCGGGAGCAATTTGGTCAGTTCGAGATTGCGGATCATGTGGCAGCAATTAAGTCAGCCGCAAAAGATAGACCATGGATGGATCTGGATCGTGTGGGGATTGTGGGGCATTCTTATGGTGGCTACTTTGCGACGCGCGGCTTGCTACAGGCACCAGATTTTTTCAAAGTCGGCGTCGCTTCGGGCGTGCCGCAAATGGATGAAGATAGTTCTTCAGTTGCGTTTGAAGCTTTTTCGGGGCCGATTGTGGCGGGTGATCCAAAGATCCAGCAGTTTGACAATAACGCGCTGGCAAGCGCGCTGAAGGGTCACTTGCTAATCGTTATACAGACGAGTGATGTTAATACACCAATGCACGGCCCTGTGAAACTGATCGATTCGCTGACCGCCGCTAATAAGCCTTATGATTTGATGCTCCTACCGGGGGCCAATCACGCGTTTAATGGGTCGAACCATCGTCGTTACTTTTACGAGCGGGTGGGGGCTTATTTCCAAGAGCATCTCGGTGGCCCTCTTTAGCGTGTGCGGCGCTTAATTGGTTGCAGTTACTGCTTGGCGCAATGGTAGAAAATTATAGTGCTATGCATACAGCTGATGTTGAATGTAGCTGAACCATGGCGAGTCGTAGGAGGTGATCAGGCAATGATTGTAGCACTTGCCCAGTATTTGCGAGGATTTTCGTCTGCAGCGGTTCGTGTTCCTTTTGAATCGCGAAGCCGCTGTAGGTTATTCTTTCGTCGCGCATCTTATACGCACGATCGGAACCGCTTATCCGCGATGCGCTCTAGTTTGGCCATGGCTAGCTGCATCATATTGACGGTGTTGGGGTTTTGGCTGTCGTCCGCCCGGGCAAATGATGGATATACAGTCGAAGAGCTTTTGTCTGTACCGGACGTTCAAGGATATGTGTTTAATGACCTAGGGGATGCTGCTTGGATGGAACGCGTCAGTGCCTCAACCCATCTCTATGTTGCGCGTGCACCGGCTTATCAGGCCGAGAAACTCATCTCTTACACCAAAGATGATGGCCTACCTATGGCGCTCGTCGGATTCGATGCCCAAGGAAGGGTTCTGTATACGCGCGGGCGCGCAGGATTTAATCCGTCACACACAGCTTTTCCGGTGGCACCGTCTCTCGTCGCCGCTATCGAACGGCAATCCTCTCCCAAAACTCTTTTGACGGACTTAACAGGCGGTTTTGCGGCTTCGATTTTATCGCCCGACCGGCAATCGCTTTACTATGCATCGGGCGGTGATGTGTACTCTCTCGACCTTGGGCGAAGGGTCACTAAGCCAAGAGCGCTTTTTTCCACCCGGGGCCGAGTAAGCTCGATCGTGCCGTCACCTGATGGTTCACGGTTGGCTTTCGTTTCCAATCGGTCAAATTACAATCGCGGAAAATATGCGTATGTGGGTGTTTTTGATCTCGATACGGCTGATATTACCTATATGGAACCCGGTTTGGGCATGGATCAGGGGATTTCCTGGTCTCCCCAAGGGGATCGTCTTGCCTTTGTTCGATTTGGTTACGAACCTCGTACTTGGCGCTTTTCTAACCATCGGGAAGGAGCGCCGTTCGACATCATGGTGGTCAACGCTTCAACTGGGCGCGGCGCGCCCGTGTTCACCTCTGAGATCGGATACGGCTCGCGGTTTCATGGTTTTTTTGCCAGCGGGTATTCGGGGTTAGGGGGCAGGGGATCCCTGCAATGGATGGCGAACGATGACCTAGTTTTCCCCTATGAGAAGACTGGCTGGAAGCAATTGTATAGGGTGCCTGCCGACGGCGGGGAGGTCCGGCAAATCACCCAAGGGGCATTTGAAGTCTACTCAACGTCTATTTCGGCTGATCGAGAGACCCTTTTCTATCTTGCGAATACGGAAGATGATCTAGCGCATCTCAAGCTTTATCGTCTCGGTGTGGCCGAAGACCTTACACCGACACGCATTGCAATCGGCGACTCTGACGAAATGCCTCTATCTGTTGCCGCGATGCCTAGTGGCGGTATTGCTTATGAGTTGGCTGGCGGACAAACGCCCGCCCGTTTAATCGTATCGGCAGAAAATAAAGTAGCACAGAAAATCAGTACAGGACCTGAAAAAGGGGACCCCTTTACGCGACGGTTGCCGATACCAGAAGTTATCGAGTTTACCGCACGCGATGGCCTCACCATCGAAGTGGTAATGTATCGACCACCCCATATTTCTGAGGAGGGAGGGCATCCCGTTCTTGTCCATGCCCATGGGGGTCCGCGCTATCAAACGAGACCTGTTTGGAACCCAGCTTTCGGTTATCCACTCGCTCTTCGCTATTTTGCAGGGCAGGGGTACTTCGTCTTCTCTGTGAATTTTAGAAGCGGAACGGGCTATGGTCTCGATTTCCGGGAGCCGGATAGCTATGGCGGCGGGGGTGCTGGGGATGTGAATGACTTTATCGACCTTGTCCCGTTCATCACGGAAAACTATCCCGAGGTCGATCCAAGCCGCATGGCCATTTATGGTCACTCCTACGGCGGTCATTTGGTCACCAACGCGCTGGCCCGATCCGACCTTTATGTTGCTGGCATCTCATCCGCAGGCGTTGGAGATTGGGTCGTTGAGATGGAAAAAGACTTCAAGGAAACGCTTCAGTTCAATATTCCAGAGCGGATGGAGCTTGAGGGCATGGCCCACAAATCCTCAGCTATTTCTCAAATTGATACGTGGGGACACGAACCGCTCCTTCTTATTCACGGGGACAATGACGGTTCAGCGGCGATGCAGCAATCCTTAGAGCTGTACCACGCCCTTCGCCGTCGTGGGATCGAAGCAGAGGGGGTAATCTTTCCGGGTGAAGATCACAGATATCAGCGGTACGCCAGTCGCTTGCGGTATCTGGAAGCGATGGAGACATTCTTGGAGAAGCATCTCGGCGAACCGTCAGCAAAGTAGGAGCCATGAGTCTACTGCACAAGACTACCTGACTCCGTTCTATTGCGAATTATAGCATCCTGTGACGGTTTTGAGGGCCAAGCTGAGACTTATTCGAGATCGATATCTTCAACGTTGAAATAGCCCGATCCGCTACCATTCACACCAACACCGTGGGCATTAACGTAAAGCAGCGTCTCATCGTTCATGGCTTCGAAAATCAATACCCAATAGTTTGGCTGCCCATCACTCATTTGACGTCCGCCCACAATCGTTCCGCCATCGGAAAACGAATACCCCACCATCCCAGGGGAAGAACGTTGCGGACTGCCAGTTGTTGCAATTCTCAGCTCAACTCTTGGCAATCGGGAGGGGTCGAGCGAACCATTGGCACTAACGCACTCTCCGGGGCGTGGTGCCTCTGAGTGACCAAAAACGAAACTCAACCTCGCCTCGTGGACTCGACGGTTGCGCGGACGCAAAAGCGTTATCTCAGCGCCGGTTCCCCCACGACAAATCAAATTGAAAGGCTCGCCCATGTAGCGGTTTTCACGCACATTGCGCGTGAGTGAATTGACTTCGTCTGTCCAAGGACGGGTCACGTCCAACTCCCAGTAGCGGTCAAGTCCAGTGGGAACGGGTCTTGGAGGTTCGGGATCGGACGAATCTGACGGTGGGGGGGCTACGGGTGCCGGTGTTGGCGCCGCTGGGAGATTGCACTCGGCCGCTGACGCCGCTTGCCCGGCGCGATCTTTCATGAACAGATAAATCGAACAGATCTCACGAGCGTTCAATGTATTGCGATAGCTTGGCATGGGGTAGCTGCCGTCGTTCACGATACTCGAAAAGTTTCGCCACGATCCGCGGCTGCTCCTCGAAAAAGCGATGAGGTTTGGGCGAGAACCGGACCCTTCTAGATGGGCGCGATGGCAGCTTGAACAAGACCGCATACCCTCAGGCGCAGTGGCATAAAGTGTCTCGCCTTGCGCGACGGACTGGGCCTGGGCCATGGCACCTAGCGCCGCTGCGGTGCTAATCAGTGAAAGGGGTCTTGCGAACCGCTTCAACCAGGAACGAGATCGTGGAAACGCCATATCTTTGTTCACTTTCACGACAATCATAAACGTCGTTGCAGGGCGTGGGCTTTAGTCTGATGTAAGTGGGCGACGTATCCTGAGGATTGCCCAAGGCATTGATGAGGCCAATGGTGAACCAGCTCGGGGCAACGCGGCCATCATCAACCATCATGCCGCCCCGCCCAGCCGGGTTAACGACAAGATTGAGTTCCGAGACGGGGATACGGTTCTGGTTCGTATTGTAATAGAGCATGTCCAGGAAGAAGTAGTCTGCCGCGGCCAGCCATGGCGGCATGCCGTCCATAAAGGCGCACGAACCCGGCTGTAGTCCGTCTGCGCTGTTTCGGTTCTTGTCCACAGGCGATTGCGCGATTTCCAAGAATTGCGATGGTTGCCGTATGGATACACCGTCCATCACGGTGCGATCTCGCAAGGCAACAAAGGTTGAGGGGCCCGAGATACAAACCACCTCTCGGGTTCGTCGATATTCCGCTGCATCATCAAGTGTCTCGCCCCCTGGTGGGCCGGGCCGCGGAACGATGGGCCGAGGCGGAGGCAAGCTCCGCTCCGGCAGCTGCGCCGATGGTGAGGGCCTCGACACGCTATTACCCTTCGACGTCACACCAGCTGTCCGCGCTCTCGCAGAGGCGTTCTCCAGCTTCACATCCTCGCGCCGCTTTGCTGTCACGCAGACTTTGTCGCCAGCATATGCTTCGCGCCAGACATAGCCCTTCTGACAATATCGCTGTTTGGACCCCTTATCGATCCGCGAAGATGCCAGGCGATTCTCGTCTCGCGCCCGGTCCCGCTCCGCTGGCGTGACACAGACATAGTCGTCGGGCCCAGCCTCTCGCCACACGAACCCGGGCTTGCAAACCGACTGCTGCGCTGCTGCCGCACCCGACAAAAGCACACCCGCAAAGACAGCTGAAACCATCCCCTTCATGTTGGAGAGGCTAACAGCTTCGCTCGAGGAAGGGAACCGCCCGACGATGACCACCTCACTTTCGACATCGTGGTCCCCACGGATCATTTGCTAAGGGGCGGGCGAACGCCGTTCTTGTCGTGTCGGTTTGGCTTGGCCATTCGTCCTTTTCAGGAATTGCGTTGGCAGAATAATGGGATAAGCTTGCCGACGGCTTATCAACCGCTCCGCACTTTTTGTGGATCATGAGATGGAAAACGACCTATGGCTAAGAGTTTTTTCACAACGGTGGCAAGGGCTGGGGTGGGCGTGTTCACGCTGCTGCTTTTCCAGGGGACATTCAGCGTTGCCTCGGCGGACAACAGGTCAGACGGGATATCCTACCCGCTCATATGCCGAGCGGGCGAGGCAAACAGTTTCATCATGATCCCAGGCGATAAGAAGATAGATGTCATCTTTTCCTTTAAAAAGGCCGAGCACGGATTTATCGTTGACCCCGCTGGGATCCAGCCCGGCGAATGCGCCTGGGAAGATCGAGCCGTGTCTGAGGGGGAGCCCGATAAGGCCTTTTTCACCGTCCATAATGGCGCTGGCGATAGACAGTTTAGTGGGGCGGTTGCGGTCGACCCCCGGGCGTGGGCAAAGTTTGGCAAGCGGGAGCGTAAGCCCATCGCCGTTCAAATTATGCGATCATCCGTCGGTACATCGACGGGCACGCAGATTTTGATCCAAGAGCCGAAATGGAGTGAAATGTCGGAGGTCGGATTTCCCGTGCTGGACATTATCGACTTTAAGGATGGAGAGCTGTTCACCGTCTTCGCGCAGCGCCGAAGCCACCGGCCGAGCGGCAAGGAGTTCTTATTTATCAGCAGTATTTATGATGATGGCGGACAACTTACCGATGGCAGGACGTTGCAGTTTAATGAGAACGGCGACGTTACCATCATCCGCGCCCGGCGATAATCCTCTACCGATCCCATACGCTGTCAGCAGAACTCTCAAAGCTCAATCACGTTTGAACTCGGACACACTCTTCAATGTGTCCGAGTTCTATTCCGCTTGATCCCAAAGGGAATCTAAAATTCTCGTTGTTTGAAGACAAAATATACATCGAGATGCGTTATTTCGATTTCTGATATTTAGCATTATTTGACTCACAGAGTCTTTGGAACTTAGATGTCATTTAAGAATGACCTTGGGGGCGGGAGTATGTTTGGTTTTCGTTCTAAATCATATTTTTGGAAAAGAAATTTATTTAGGTCGATTGGGGTCGTCCTGGCGACACCGTCTTTATTGCTTTCGGCGTGTACATCTATAAAAACAGTGCCGCATCTTCTGCGCTCAGATCTTACTGGGGTTGATGAAAGCAATAGGACCGCGATCGAGGGTGTTCCGTACGCACTACCTATGTTACAATACGAACTGACTTTTACATATAAGATTACAGAATGCTTCAATCCTGGAAAAAAGCACCCTAAGTCAGAATACTACGTTCCGCCCCTGAAGAAGACTACAGACGGAAACAACTCAGCGTATCAAGGTGAACTACTAGAGTTAAAAGGCAATGTGCTGGGCCTTAATGAACTACGCGCACTGTCGAGGGCGTACGATTTGGAGCGCTTTAGGAAGCAGTCGGAGAAAGAAGACAAGGCAGATGACGCCGATCCAAGTGATCAGTTTCAAGATAAATACGCTGACAAAAACTTCGGCGACTACGATGTCGATATTACTCTGGAAGCATCGCCATCATTTGTGGAGGGAGAGCGTTACACGATTGATTATGATGCGCTGTCAAGCGTTTGGAAAACCTCCGTTTTTGAAATCGCGAACCATGAAGAAACCGGGACTTTAAAGTCGATCAATATCTCCGCTGAAGATAAGACGGCGGAGACCATCGGGTCCACAGTGAAGTTACTCCTTTCAGGCGCTAACATCGTTAATCCGATTAAAGCCAAGGAATTACTTAGAGCGTCTAATGAACCTTTGGTGTTATCAAGTACTTTCACGTATACTGAGAAAGTTATCTGTACCGAAGTAGCTCACGATTTAGTAGAAAAGAAAGATGAGGCGGTCAAAGATTTGGCTGAGGCGTCAGCAAAACTGGAAGCCGTCACCCTAAGCATCGAACTCCTGAAACTCACTGTGCAATTTGAGAAGCCTGCTACCGCGGTTAAAGAAATCAATAACCTTGTGACGGCTGCACAAGATGCTGAGGAAAACGTTGAGAAGGCTCAAAAGACATTAGACGAGCTGAACTCCAAGCTCACCGTCACGGTCAAGCGCACTTGGCCGTCGGAGTTTTTCGAATTTACTGAGCATATTGACGATCGAAACCAAATAGAAAAACACTGGATGACAAATCCACCGGGCGGCAAACCGCTTTTCACCAAAAAGAGATTTCAACTTATTCCTGCCTTCGAAACGGAAGACGGCATGGCTCCAGGCCATGGTACTGAGAAGGTCTGTGGGGCCTACTTTGGTAAGGGTGACGACGTACCACAGCCAAACATTCTCAACTGTCTTATGGATGAGCTTGCGGCCGCGATTCAGCTAGTTGATCGGTTGCCCACCAAACATTGTCCAACGCCGACATCTTCAACCAAGCGTCCAAAAGACGAAGAATGTATCTGGAGGGCGGCGGCGGATAGCATTATTACGGCGCGCGATACGAAGGCTGATAAGGGGGTATTCGTCCGTCCACCCGTTTCTGGGGAGTTACAAATGTGCCTTGTCTCACAATCTAGTGTGGACCCTATCGACGGAGAATTTCCCGCTCTGCCGTGTCGCCAACGCGGCCAAATAAAGTTTAGAAAAGCGTCTGCGGTTGTCCCCCAGCTAGGGCAGCTTCGCTTCTTGCCGTTCATGAATGGGCCATTTTCCAATAACGCGCTCGCATTAGAGCTTGGGCAGAAGGGGCAACTCAACAAGTTTTCCTATAAGCAAAGTTCCTCGCAGGCGGCTGGTCTTCTTGGGGCTGCGTCAGATGCGGCAAAGCAAATTGAGACGTTTCAGAAAGAGCGTGCGGAGGCGGAGTTAAAAGCAATACAAACTGCACGCTCTGAAGGTGCGGCGCAGAGAACGGAAGAAATTTCGATTTTGGATTATCAGATCGCGTTGCTGGAGAAACAACAAAAACAGCTTGCGCTTCAGAATCCGGACTTAAATGCACTCGCCATTACTGAAGAAACGACGTCACTTCAGGCGCAGATCGCGTTGTTTAAAGCCCGCAAAGAGCTGGTTGAGTTGCAGCAACAGGCCAACAATTAGTGAAAACCGATGATACTGGAACGGCCGTGCTATTTATGCCCCCAAGCTGCTGACCTGCGCCCTGATTGGTCTCTCATTTGAAATGAGAGTCTGTCATGAAGGAGACTGACGTGCCGAAGAGGACTGTCCTTCGGTGTGTGGTATTGGCCAGCAGATTAATCACAAAGTGTTGGGGAAGGCGTATCGTCAGTTCATTGTCGACAATGGTTTGGAAGAAAGTTTAGAGCAGATTCATATCAATCGCGGTCGTATCCGCATGCGTTGAAGTAGTTTTCACATTCGGCGGGTGTGAATGCGTCGAGCGTTTCTCCGATGACTTTCCAGAGTTCGTCGATAGTTCGAGCGGCGGCTTTTCGCAGAATGGCCTTAAGCTTGGCGAACGCCTTCTCAATGGGATTGAAGTCAGGGCTGTAGGGCGGAAGAAAGCGCAGCCGAGCGCCGGTTTTCTCGATTGCGTCCCGGATACGCGTACCTTTGTGCGCCGGCAGATTATCCATGATAACGACGTCGCCGGAACGTAAGGTGGGGACGAGAACCTGTTCGACATAGGCGAAGAAGGCATCGCCGTGCATAGGGCCGTCGAGCACCATCGGGGCCATCATGCCGTCAAGGGTGAGCGCCCCGACAAAGGTCGTCGTCTTCCAGTGACCGTGGGGAACCGAGGCGCGGCAGCGTTCGCCGCGCGGCGCCCGACCGCGAAGACGCGCCATCTTGGTTGAGGCGCCGGTTTCATCAATGAAGACCAGACGTTCAGGATCAAGATCAAGCTGGTTTTGGAACCATGCGCGTCGTCGCGCCAGAACATCGGGGCGATCTTGTTCGGCGGCGTGCGCCGTTTTTTTTGAAGGTGATCGTGCGTCGATCCAACCAGTACCAGATGGTTGAAGGGACCACACGCAAGCCATGATCGCCTTGGAGCCGTTCGGCGATCTCAACCAAGGTAATGTCTTTGTGAGCATCGATAAGATCGAGAACGAAGACCTCATAGGGATCAAGAACCGACCCTCCGCCCGATCCCTGGGGCTTGGGCATAACGTCACCCGTTGCCCGCTTCAGCCGCGCCCAAGCGCCGGCGCTCGCTTTGCTGACACTAAATCGTTCCGCAGCAGCTGCCGTCGACATGCCCGCCTCAATCGCAGCCACAACGCGGCGGCGAAGATCAACATCCAGTGGTTTGCCCATCAGATCCTCCTGTAAAACAAGAGCAGGGAATCAGCGTTCGTCGCTAAACAGAATCACAAAACGACTCAAATTGAAATCAATACGCTCTAGGAGCGGGA
>ERZ1740067.898-NODE-898-length-22157-cov-11.342322_pt1 | contig 22157 bp, 22 predicted proteins | sample MGYA00581736_ERZ1740067 | MGnify/ENA primary metagenome ERZ1740067 (study PRJEB43018, sample SAMN04849236) | marine metagenome | isolation source: floating plastic debris | place: Pacific Ocean | collected 2008-08-27 | study: EMG produced TPA metagenomics... | reverse complement strand
ATATTGACGATGTACTGACAACCACCGTGGCCGAAGTGCAGCGTTTTTTGCAGGCCGATCGCGTTTTGATCTATCACTTTGAGCCGAATGGTACGGGGCAAGCCATTTATGAGACGGTTTTACCCCCTTACCCAAAAATTCTCAATCAACGCTTTGACGAAGAAGTGTTTCCCACGGCCTATCATCAGGCCTATGCCTTAGGGAAAGTTCGGCAGATTGCAGATATTGAGCAGGCCGATGTGGAGCCCTGTCTGGCAGCATTTGTAAAACAGTTTGGCGTTAAAGCCAAGCTAGTGGTGCCGATTATTCAAAATGCTCACGAGGATGAGGGGCCAGAAGCCCCCAAAGAAGGGTTTCGTCAATCCGGCGTTAACTCCGATGCGATCGCTCAAGCACCTGTACTTTGGGGTCTGTTGATTGCACATCAGTGCGATCGCACTCGTGACTGGAAAGATTGGGAAGTAGAGCTGATGAAACAGCTTTCTACGCAAGTTGCGATCGCCATTCAACAGTCCGAACTCTACAACCAGCGCCAACAGCTCAATACACAGCTAGAGCAACGGGTCGTGCAGCGCACCACCGAACTGGCCACGACCAACGCAGCTTTAGAAGAAGAAGTCCGTGAGCGGCAGCATACCGAACGTATCCTGCGCCAAAAAAAATGACACCCTCAACGCCCTCATTACCGCCTCTCCTCGGGCTATTTTTATGTTGGACCTAGAGGGTCATGTCAAAATTTGGAACCCTGCTGCGGAGCGGATGTTTGGCTGGAGAGAAGCAGAGGTGCTAGATCGGCCCAGTCCGGTTTCACTCAAAGCGCCCTGGGAAGACTGCGCTAGCTTGCAAACCTGCGTACTCGAAGGGCAGACCTACACGCGCGTAGAGATGCACCGCCAGAAAAAGGATGGTACCGGTATTGACCTGATTTGTTCGGCTGCACCGCTCAATGACACCGCTGGAAATATCAGCGGGATTGTCGCGGTGATTGTCGATATTTCAGAGCAAAAAAAACGCGCCGAGGAGCTGAGGCTGTTGCAATCCGTGGTGGTTAACACCAACGATGCTGTCATCATCACCGAAGCTGAACCGTTTGAGAGTCCGGGCCCTCGAATTCTTTATGTCAACGCGGCGTTTACTGAAATAACTGGCTACGAATCAGCAGAAGTATTGGGCAAAACGCCTCGAATCTTGCAAGGCCCTAAAACGGATCGCGCCGAACTCAATCGAGTTCGCATAGCGCTCTCTACATGGCAACCCGTGACGGTTGAGGTGATTAATTATCGTAAAGATGGTTCAGAATTTTGGAATGAGTTTAGCCTAGTGCCCGTGGCTGATGCCACCGGCTGGTATACCCACTGGATTGCGGTACAGCGAGATACCACCCGTCGCAAGCACACCGAGCAGGCCTTACTTCAAAGAGAACAAAACTTTCGGACGCTGATTGAAAATGCCTTAGATATCATCATGATTTTGGATCTAGATGGCACGATTCGCTACATTAGCCCTTCCGTCGAAAAAGTGTTGGGGTTTGTCATGGCAGACCTGATTGAACAGAATATAGAAGCCTTTATTCATGCGGATGACTGGCAAACCAACCGATACATGCCTGAGGCAACGTTGTGTGCTCGCCTGCTGAGCACCACCCAACCGTTAGAGCTAGAACCACCCGTTGAGTTCAGGCATCGACACCGCGACGGCTCTTGGCGCATCTTAGAAGCCGTCAGTCAGCCGTTTTTAGACAGTGGCAACCAGCTCCAGGTCATTGTGAACGCTCGCGACATTACAGAGCGAAAACGGCTAGATGAAACCCGCCTTGCCCTAGAACGAGAAAAAGAGCTGAGCGCTTTAAAAACAAGATTTTTCTCCATGGCCTCCCATGAATTTCGCACGCCGCTAAGTACCGCGCTAGCCGCCGCTCAGGTGTTAGAAAATTCTCAAACGGCCTGGGAAGATACGGCAAAACGCCTCAGGAACCTACACCGCATTCAAGACTCGGTTAAACATACCGCGCAGCTACTGGATGACATTTTAACCATCAACCGAGCGGAATCGGGCAATTTAGCCTTTAACCCTAAGCCCATTGCCCTTGATTTGTACTGTGCATATTTCATTGAAGAAATGCAGCTAAGCGCAGGCGATCGTCACCAGCTTACCTTTGTGAGCATCGGAGACTCGTACTCTATTAGCCTAGATGAAAAAAGACTGCGCTCAATTTTGTCGAATCTGTTGTCCAATGCCATCAAGTATTCGCCAGAAGGCGGCATGATTTCACTGCGGTTAGAATTTCGCCCACAGGCGGTGCTGCTACAAGTTAAAGATCAAGGCATTGGCATTCCACCCGAAGATAAACAACAACTCTTTGAACCCTTTCAGCGGGGTAAAAATGTCCGTAACGTTCCCGGCACGGGACTGGGTTTAGTGGTGGTGAAAAAGTGTGTGGACTTACACCAAGGCAAAATTTTTGTGGAGAGTACGGTCGGGAAAGGCACTACCTGCTCGGTGACGCTCCCGTTACGATAAGGCTTCCTAGAAAGGAATGCTGTCCAGTTTACGCTGGCTTCTGAATTATTTTCTCTAGCTGCCGCTGTTTTGCCTTGGGGTCGATGCTCAACAATCGCACATAGTTACCAGCGTGATGAGTCAAAAACTGTTCCACCTGGGTGAGTACTTGAGCCTCATGGGCACTGGCAATGGTTGGGCCATTCTGCCAGGAACCCACCTTGAATCGCCTGGCATCGGCGAACTCTAGGCCAATGTGATAGCCCTGGCGAAGTTGTTGACGGATGATGTTTACAATGTCTGCCTGTAAAAGATGAGTCACCTTGCCATTTTGAGACATAGAGCCAGAGCCATTAGAACCAAAGCCATTGCCATGACTGGAAGCTGAATTCTGCAACGAGGGGGTGCAGGCGATGCCGTCAGCACAGCGATACCCGGCCCGTAGCGCTTGGTTGACTTCGACGACATGGTGAGAGAAGGTGCGATCGCTCTCAGTCGCATCCGGTAGCCGATCGGCTGCCTGCTGAGTCGTAATCACCGCACCCGATGGCACATACTTACCGGCAGGAATCTCTACATCCTGGATTAGGGCATGCATCATCACAATGCAGCCGTGGCCGATCTGGGCATTAAACACCGTCGAGCGAAAGCCAATAAAACACTCATCGCCAACGTAAGCTGGGCCGTGGATTAAGGCCATATGGGTAATGCAGGTATCATGCCCAATCCACACCGAATAGGCTTGCTGGTCATCTCCAAAAATGCGTCCCTGCTCTAGCCCATGGATAACCACTCCATCCTGAATATTAGTATTCGCACCAATGTAAAAGGGAGCCCCTTCATCGGCACGAATAGAGGTATTGGGGGAAACGATGACATTTTCACCCAGCTCCACATCCCCAATCAGACTGCACTGGGGATGGACATAGGCAGAGGCAGCAATCTTGGGCTGATCGAGATCGCTATCCCAGGGCGTGGGTGGAGCAGGTTGATGACGCAGCGGCATGATACTTTCCCAGGTTCAAAGCCTGGATTCAAAGCTTAGGTTCAAAGTTGAGTGGGATTGGGCGCATCCCCATAAACGGCGACAGGGTCAAACGTCTTGTCGGTTTCTGTAAAGGTGAGAGCAAGGGTCTCCTTGCTGGCTAAATCGCCTTCGCCAAAAGGAATTTGACGGTAAAAGCAGGAACGATAGCCCACATGGCAACTAGCCCCTGACCCGGCGACCTTGACCTTCATCCACAGGCAATCTTGATCATCATCAATCAATAATTGCTGCACGGCTTGCACTAGCCCACTGGTTGCGCCTTTGTGCCAGAGCTGCTGACGGCTGCGGCTGTAATAGTGGGCTTCACCTGTTTCTATGGTTTTTAGCAATGCGGCTTCGTTCATGTAAGCGTGCATCAGCAGCTCGCCAGTTGTAGCATCCGTAGTGACAACGGGGATGAGCCCATGAGCGTCAAACTTAGGAGCCAGAAGCATCCCTTCTTCGACTGCTTCAACCGAGGTACGGGTAGCAAAGGGTGATGACATAGATCATAAAGTCGAGAATGATAATCATTATCTCATGATGAGTGACAGATTTTGACCCTGCGAGGTGTCACGCTCTACCTATAGCTTTGGTCACTTGGCTTATGCCATTAAAAATGGCTGAAACCACTATGCTTACTATCTAGTCGTTCCTGAAAAACCTCAGGCGATTCTCAAAGAGAGGCTACGCCAACGCGAAATTCCGAGGTTCGTCGAGTATGCACCGATAGAGCTTACGCAGGTTAAATCCACAGGCAGCTATCAATACGTTGATGCGGTCACCTTGCTTGCCATTCAAGAAATTACGCCTCAACGCGTGGCCAGGTTTGAGGTGGCCAATAACAGGCTCAATGGCACTGCGTCGCTTGACTAGACGTTTGAGGACACCCTTGAACTTCCGGGTACCCGCGACTAGCACTTGTAGCCCCTTAGGATGGTGCTTCGTACCGCGAAAGCCTTTGTCTACAGCCACTTGTTTGGGTGCGACACCTGTAATCTGTCCGGTGTCTTTCGGGCGTGATGATACAGTCTCACATCGGTTCGGAAAGCCACGGCTTTCTCTTGGATAGTTGTGTCTATGTTCACCCGCTCAATCTCTTTTGGTTTCATCACAGCTGTGCGCATTGCCGTTTGAATAATTTGCCCTAGCAAGTTGTTCAAAGCCGTCTATCGCTTTAAATGTTCCACGGATAAGAGAGGTATATGACTAGATATATGACTAGGGGGCACGATCAGATTATCTGCATAGCGTTAGCGTCATATCAACTCCCCATGTTCTCTTCAGCATAGGTCGAAGAGCCGACTGCTTGCTATGCTCAAGTGAGCCAAAAGGGTGGATCACGACTAAGCTTTTTATATGTTTCAATCTTCCGATTATCTCAATTTACTCCAGCAGCTCGAACATTTTTTTCAGGATTCAACTAGCCGAAAGACAATGGCAGAGCCCTTTTATGGGGAAGGTACTCATCCGCTAAATCCAGCTGTATTACGGGAAAAACTCCCGTTAGCGTTACCCGCCGAGGGTAAACCACTACAAAAATTAAACGACGATATTACCAACTACTTATCCCACGCGGTAAAAACAGCTCACCCTGCCTATTTCAATCAGCTTTGGGGCGGGTTCAACGCGGCTTGCTTTATGGGTGATGTGCTTACCAGCGCGACCAATACCTCTATGTACACCCATGAGGTTGCGCCTGTGGCGACGCTCATTGAGAAAACGCTGATTGCGAAGGTGGGGGAGCTGATTGGGTTTGACAATCCAGAGGGGCAGTTTACAACGGGCGGTAGCAATGGCAATTTGATGGCACTGGCGATCGCACGCCACCGCGCCTTCCCAAAGCTCAAGCAAGCAGGCCTATTCCAGCAGCCAAGGCTAATTGCCTTTGTCTCGGCAGAGTCCCACTACTCATTTGATAAAGCGGTACAGCTGCTAGGCATTGGCTCCGACAATTTATGGAAAGTCCCAGCCGATGCCGATGGCAAGATGGATGTTTCGGCGCTAAAAGATCTTATTTCTAAGGCCAGGTATCAGGGCGCGGAGCCTTTCTTTGTCGCCGGGACAGCCGGGACGACGGTACGAGGTGCGTACGATCCGTTGGATAAGATTGCGGCGATCGCACGCCAAGAAAACCTATGGTTCCATGTAGACGGTGCCTGGGGCGCTAGCGTACTGCTCAGCCCTACTCACCGGGCCCTGATGAAAGGCGTAGAGCAAGCTGACTCTGTGGTGTGGGACGCCCACAAAATGATGGGAATGACACTCATCTGCTCTATGCTGGTCGTCAATCAGCGCGGTGCCATGATGAGCACATTTTCTGCAAAGGGCACAGAGTACATTTTTCACGATTCGGAAGAAGACCCGACTGACTTGGGGCCGAGTACTTTGCACTGCGGTCGGCGAGTGGATGCGGTGAAGCTGTGGCTCGCTTGGCAGCATTTGGGCGATCGCGGCTGGGAGACACTGCTCGATCGCTACTTCACGCTTGCGGCCAAAGCAGAATCTATCATCACAGCACACAAATCCTTAGAACTCGTGGCCGAGAGAGAATCGGTAAATCTCTGTTTTCAATATATTCCTGAAAGTAACCGCTACAGTGCAAACGAGCTAACGCTAGAGATTCGACAGCGCTTAATTGACCGAGGCTTAGCCATGGTGAACTACGCTGAGCTGGACGGCAAAGTCTTTTTCCGTTTGGTGATTTGTAATAACCAAACCCGACTGGAAGACCTTGAACATTTCTTCGAATCCTTAATTGCGATTGGGCAAGAGCTAGATGCACCAGTTTTGTAGCGCTTAAGTCTATCTCTCCTAATTTCACAGAGTCTTATCTCACAGAGTCTTATCTCACGGTACGGCGCTAAAACAATCAACAATATCGCTACCGCTTCCACTTAACAGTCGTAAGCACAATCTTTTCTGATGCAAACTATTAATCGACCACAGCCCAAAACCATTGACTTTACTGATTTATTCGACCGATTGCTTCACCATCGCGATAGCCAAGCCGATTGTTCTCATTTAGGAACTCTCGGTCCATGGCTACATCGTCAGCTGAGTACAAATATTCTCCCCGACCTTCCTCATCTACCGTTCAAATCTGGCACTTACACACGCACCTATGTCAGTAAAGAATCCTCAGATGAACCTTGCCATATGCCTATTGACCCATTGTTCGAGGCTTTGGTCATGCGCTGGGATGAACAGTCAAAAACGTCTATCCATGGCCATCCCAAGTTTTCTTTTTACCATGTCATGAGCGGTGTATTTGAAATAGAACTGTTTGACCAATCAGCAGCGGGAAACTTACACCACAAAGAAAGCCAGCAGCTCATGCCTACCGACTCTACCTGGTTTTCAGGAAACTCTCGCTGCTACGATAACTGCATTCATCGAGTGACTTGTTTAGAGCCTGGGCTTACCTTTCACGTGTATTCTGACAATGCCTTAAAAGGTGCCATATTTGAATAATCAGCATTCTCAGTAGGCGTTGAGAGCATCAGATAGCAAACAACACAGCGGTAAAGGGCTCTTCCGACGGAGCTTCACCACTGTGTTGTTTTACTAATGTCGCCATGCTGGCTTTTTACGCAATCAGCCGTCATCCCGCGACAATCTTGGAATCAACCATTAAGAACTTCACCAGCCGCTCAACTGCGGCGATAAGGAACGGCTTTTTCAAAATCGAGCTGATCGAGATTGGTAGGTGATCCCGATGATGCTCTTGGGCTGATGCTCTTGGCCATGTCAGTAAACAAGGTCGGATCGCCATTTTTCGGCTTTTGGTCGTAGGGTCTGAAACTACGAACCACTTCCTTCCAAATAAACTGAGGAAAGCCTAGCTGACCACGATAGTAATCATCGTAGCGAGGCGACGTAATATTAAACGGAATTTCTCCGACTTCTCGGCCAGGGAGCGTTCGCCTGCGATGGTAGGGAACCGTGTTCTCACCAAAGTTTTCGATGTATTCGTCGCTGTTGAGCAGGTCATCGACAAAGCCTTGGACGCCTTTGGTCATGACAACAGCAGACCAAGCAATCTTCTCGCGATCGCTATAGACGCGGCGTCCCAACACTTTTTCAACACAGTGTTCAACAAATCGATAGTTGCTGTTTTTGTTGTAAAAGCTATCAATGAAGGTATTCGAGAGCAGTAAACCACGAATAAAATCACGCACTGTAATCTGCCGAATGCGCAATTGAGACTCTAGCACAGTTTCACGATCCGACCTGAAGGCGTAAAAAAAGATCTGTCGATAGGCCGCGTTGATCAGGTTATCCATATCTGTTGGGAAAAACTGATCATCTGTTGAATAGATGATGGCTTCATCATCTCGTGCGCCCAGTGCGTCTACACGCTGATTGGGACAGGTGGGAGAATAATCTAATAAAGGAATACTCACGTTTGTACAAACCTTAAACCTAACAACACTTCACGCTTAGCGTACTTTTCTGGGATAACAGCTAAGCGTTACAGCGGTGTAATGCTGGCGATTTTCCCACCTTGGCGCTGCACCCTTTGCATGTGAGGCGACAGCTCTTCGTAAGGAATGACAACGGCTTTGTTGACCCGGCGTACCTTAGGAAATCCTGGCTTGCTAATAGCGGCGACTTCCACCCGGAAGAGGCGACCAGACCCAAAGGCTTTTGAGCCGCCGAAAGCGCTATATGACGCCTCGCCCCTAGCTGTACCCTGGTAGGCAAAGCCATCGCCGGAGGCTGAGACTATCGCAGAGGCTGTATTGCGAGCTAGATCTTTGACCAGTCGAGGCGATTTTCCGGTGAGCTGAGCGCGATCGCTACTCGCATAGCCTCGATACAGCTGAAATAACCGAGGGAAGCCAACCGAGCGCTGCCCTATGCCCGTTGTCACCAGGTCTAGGTAATAGGGAACAATATTTTCGCCAAAGTTAGTTTGGTACTCGGGTGAGTCAATATAGGAATCGATATCGGCTTCAAACCCTTCAGATTCGTATGTATTGAGATGAGCGTTAATCTCCGACTGGTCATAGGGGGCGCGCCCTAGAAGGTGCTTGTAATTCAGCTCAATGGTACGACTTTGGAAACAGCTGCTAAAGAACTTTTCTTTGTACAGCTCGGACTTGGCCACCTGGCGAACAAATTCTTGAACAGTGATTTTGCGATCGCGCAGCAAAGACTCTGCAATCACCAGCCGGTCAGACTTGAGCAGGTGAGGATTCCCAAGCACCTGTTTATACACCGCGAGGATGACCGATTCAATCTCCCCTTGGCTGGCCTTGGGCCGCAGTTCTAACGGTGCGGCTTCACTAAACGCCGATGTGCCCAGGCGAGAGGCTGCTGTTGTAATAGCCACCTGAAATTCTCCTTATCAATAGTTTCTTAATGCACTCGAAATGGAATAAACGAGCAATGGGATGAACGGACAGAGGCCAGCTGGCAATCTCAAACAGCCGTTACACTCACCACTCGTTTGCCACCACGGCTCAGCTGCTTTAACTTTGTTGTTAATTGAGCATAGGGAACGAGTAATTCGGTGGTTGCCTGCCGTACAGCAGCGCTATTGGCTGCCAAGTTGGCCGCAGAACCGACGATGCGCAGCCGGTAAACGTCTCCCCGTGCGCCGCCGAGTGCGCCTGAGAGAGACCCTGGAGAGGCCGATGCAATAGGCGTGGCTAAGTTTCTGGCCACTTCCCAGGTGAGCCTAGGCTGCTTTTGTCCTTGGGCGCGATCGCTGTTTGCATAGCCCCGGTAGAGCTGCAACAGTCGGCTAAAGCCAACCGCACGCTGACCGGGGTGATCGACTTGAAAATCTCGATAGGCGGGGACGGTACTATCCCCAAAGCTACTGTCATATTCAGCTGAGTCCAGATAAGAGTCAATCTCAGCTGCGTAGCCCTCGGAGATAAACAGATCTAGATGATGGGAAATTTCAGCTTGATTGTAGGGCGCGCGGCCTAAAAAATGCTTGAAGTTGAGTTCGATAAAGCGCACATGAAAGTTGGGATACAAGAACTTTTTACGATATAGCTCTGAGAGTGCGATCGCTCGAATAAAGTCTCTTACGGTAATAATCCCCTTCACCAAAAGCGACTCTTGGGTTACCAGCCGTTCCGCTTGCATAAGATACTCGTTGCCCAGTACCTGCCGGTAGGCCGCCGAAATCACAGCCTGGCCATCATCTTGAGTCCAGTTGGGTCGCAGCTCAACCCTTTCAGTCTCCTCAAAGGGCCGAATCCCAAACCTGCCTGCCTCTTGTAGTCCAGCCATGTTTTCTCTCCTAAGCGCAACTAATGAATCAACAGATCTTCAAATGTTTGACAGCTTAAATAAAGCTGATTGGCAGAACAAACAAGCTAATCAGTAGAGATTGCTGATGCATTCTGCCAGGCGTACCCATCACTAAACTAAGGCGTTGATAATGTAGTCGAGGTAGGAATTGGCCTCAGTGGCAGGGTCACCCGACAAACCATGGTTTGCTTTGATATACTTGAGCGCTTCAACATACCAGCCCGGTACCAGTTCAAAGCTGCTGTGCATTTCTGACAAACCGGCTAACAAAAACTCATCAGCAGGCCCGGTGCCGCCTGCAATCAGGCAGTACTGCACCATACGCACGTAGTAGCCAATATCCCGTAAGCACTTGGCCTTGCCACGCTCATCAGAAGCATAGTTGTTGCCCTGCATTTGCGTGGTGTAAGGATACTTTTGATAAACCGCATTGGCCGCACCGCTTGCCAGCTGGTCAGCTTTCGCCCCCAGTGCCTTAGCCGCTTCCAAGTCAGCAGCGGCTAAGCGCAGGCGACCAAAGGCGACTTGGAGTTCGGTGTTGCCTAGGTAACGGCCTTGAGAATCAGCAGCGACAACCGCTTCAGTTAATTGCGTTTTCATTGAAATACTCTCTCTCTAATGGGTGCTTTCTAATGGGTGCTTTAATGTCTTGAATGGCCTGTTCACGAATGGCCTACTGTAGCCCAATGTTTCGATGGCGCTTAGCTAACAGCAGAGGCCGCGCGATCGAAGTAGCTAGACAGCTCGGAAATTAAGGAGCTGCAATCACCTTGAGTGACCCCTGTGCGATCATTCGCGAGGGCGATCGCGGCTTCTTTCATCTTGTTAATGCTGTTCGCCATAGAACCACTCGGCACGCCCAATGCTACATAGGTTTCACGCAACCCGTTCAAACAGCGATCGTCTAGCACGCTGGCATCACCCAAAAACACCGCATAGGTGACGTAGCGCAAGACAATATCCATATCGCGCAGGCAAGCAGACACCCGACGATTGGTATAGGCATTACCGCCCGGTGCGATGAGTTGAGGCTGTTCGGCAAACAAGGCCCGAGCTGCGTTGGTCACAATGGCTGAAGAGTTGCTGCTAATGCGGTTGACCACGTCTGTGCGCCGGGCACCTTCTTGAACCGTCGCCATTAGGGCGTCAATTTGAGTATTGCTAACCAGCTGTCCCTGCTTGTCAGACTGCGCAACAACCTTGGTAAAGACATCTAACATGTGAAATCAATCTCCTAGTAATTTTTGTCGGCAATCGATCAGCTGTTGTCTCAAGGAATAAAAAGCAACTGTTGACCGATTATTTTGTTTGGCTAATCTTTTTCTTCTTCCTCACTTTCAGAGACCTCTGTAGCAGCGTTTTGTATGCTCAAAGGCTGAATATTCACAATCTCTCCACCCAGCCGCAAAATGCGCTGCATTTCCTGGCTCATGCGGCTAAAGGGCACCTGAAAAAACTGACTATGACTCGTGCGAATAGGAGATTGGGAGCGGATTGTCATTTCATTTTGACTCAGCCCCGTCACCTCATAGACGAAGATTCGATTGTTCAATTCGGAAACTCCGCCGGTAGAACATTGTCCTAGCATAGTTGGCACCTCAGGGAAAATAAAAGCGTTATAAATAGGAACAGTTTTCTTAAGCCGATGTGATATTGACAATGCGGCTACCCCGACGATTCAGCCGCTGCAAGGTGGGGGTTAGCTGTTCGTAGGTGACCAGATATTCCTGCATGCCTAGTCGCACCTGCGGCCTGCGCCCACTGGCTGACTGCGACACCCGAATGCGGTACAGCCGCTCGCGTTTGCCGCCAGTAACACCCTGGAGTTCTTTACCCATAGTCGAGGCCCTCACAGGACTTGCCGAGTTGCGGGCTAGTTCTGTTGTCAGCAGGCCTTTTTGGTGATGAGTACGGGCGCGATCGCTACTGGCCGCCCCTCGATACAGCTGAAACATACGGCCAAAGCCCACCGTTTTTTGGTTGCGCTGAGTGGCGAAGCCTCGGTAGTAGGGCACCACGTGCTCACCAAAGTTCTCCTGATACTCTAACGAGTCAAAATAGCTCCCAATTTCAGCCTCGTAGCCCTGCTGAACGTAGAGATCGACATGGTCAGAAATCTCTTTTTCATCGTAGGGTGCCCGACCTAAAAAATGCTTAAAGTTCAGCTCAATAAATCGCACGTGGGGGGTGCTGTAAAAGAATTTTTCTTTGTATAGCTCCGAGAGTGCCAAAGCCCGAACAAAATCACATACTCGAAGGAAACCTTGCTTAAACAACGACTCATTACTGACAAGGCGCTCTGCGTTCATCACATGGTCGTTGCCAAATACTTGGCGATAAGCAGCCCACACCACACCTTCAATATCTGTATCAGCAGCGTTGGTTCGCAGCTCGACAGGCGGAGATTGGGCCGATTCAAATCCTAAAAGTCTTGCGGAAGTTTCACTCGTCATGGTGGAATCCTCGGAGCGGGCGCGTTTGTTAAATGAACAAGTTAAAGATTGAGGCTTAGAGAGGGGGTAAGGGGGTGAAAGGGAGAGGAGGTGAGGCGAAGGTATTTACGCTACTCCCCTGCGCCCCTGCGCCCCTGCTCCCCGAGCGTTAGCTCAAAGTGTTAATCGCATAGTCAAAGTAAGAGTTGGCTTCAGAAGCCGCGTCACCGCTAAGACCATGATTAGCTTTGATGTGCTTCAGCGCTTCTATATACCAGCTAGGGGATAGATCAAAGGTGCTGTTGATCTCGCTAATGCCCGAGATCAAATACTCATCCATGGGGCCAGTGCCACCTGCGACGAGGCAGTAAGTGACCATTCGCAGATAGTAACCAATGTCACGAGCGCACTTGGCTTTGCCCTCAGGGCTCGAAGCGTGGTTACTACCCTGCATTTGAGTGGTGTAGGGAAACTTGGTGTAGACGGCTTGAGCTGCGCCATCAACCAGTGAGCTAGCATTTTTTGCCAACGTCTGCGCGGCAGACAGGCCAGCTTGCGCCTGGCGAAAGCGACCAAAGGCAACCTGTAGCTCCGAGCTGCTGAGGAAACGGCCTTGGGAATCAGCGGCTGAAACCGCTTCAGTCATGGGAGTTTTCATGGGGGAAGATCTCTCTTAGTTTTTTAAGATGAAATGAAAAAAGGAAGGCTGTGAAGTGAGGACTTAGCTAACCGCAGAAGCCGCCCGGTCAAAGTAAGCGCCCAGCTCGGCCATGAGAGAGCTACAGTCACCTTGAGTAATATCTGCGCGGTCGTTCGCAATTGCGATCGCAGCTTCTTTCATTTTTTCTACGCCAGCCGCAACAGAAGCACCGGGCGTCCCGAGTGCAACATAAGTTTCACGCAGGCCGTTGAGGCAACGATCATCTAGAACGCTGCCATCACCGGCAAAAACAGCGTAGGTGACATAGCGCAAAATGATTTCCATGTCCCGCAAGCACGCGGCCATCCGACGACTCGTGTAGGCATTTCCCCCGGGTGCAATCAGTTGGGGCTGCTCAGCAAATAAAGACCGCGCCGCATTGGCAACAATGCTAGAAGAACTGCTCGTAATTCGGTTAACAGCGTCAATACGCTTATTGCCATCAGCGACGAGCGCATTGAGCGCATTAATGGTGCCATCGCCAATGTACTCACCTCGTGCATCCGCTTGGGAAACTACCTTTGTAAAAGCATCAAACATGTGAAACTATTCTCCTAAGTTTTGAACTCACACATGGACTGTTTTGAATCCTGGCTCGAACAGTTGTTTTTTGTTACGAGTATGTTCTCGATCATGTTTTAAGGCGTGCTGAATACTTCAAGGCTCTTGGTGATTGAGGGGTTTCTCCCCAATGACCAACAACCGAACAACACAGAACATCTCTTGCCTTGGCAGTGATATAAAAGTCAAGAACTCCTATTGCCCAGAATGAATAGCCAGAACGAACGGCCAGAACGAATGGCCAGAACGAATGGCCAGGGCGAATAATGGGAGCCACTTTCTTTTACCTGCTGAGTTTTATAGAGAACAAGATAAAGAACAAAAAAACTAACGGCTTAAACGCTTAGGCCTTAGGCGTTTCGAACCAGTAAAATCATTTAATCAATTTGCTTGTGCAGATTCTGTGCACGACATTGTGTACAACTAGTTACAATTGATGAAACCTTCTCAGCAAAGCATTTGAAACATAAGTAGAGGCCTTTGCAGAACTTCAAGTAACTTCGTGTCGCGTTACAATTTCTCGCTTGAGTCAGTGACTATCACGTCTGTCGTGGATTCTGGTGCTACGTCGAACAGCATTGTTTGGAGGTAACGCTGCGCCCATTCTTTGTCAAAGGCACGTTCTAAAATTCGCCTCGTTTTGTCGTTTTGCTGCTGCTGCAAACAATAGGTGCGTTGCCCGGCCAAGATACGTGCCCTTTCTTCGAGGGTACCGACAGACCTCGTTTCACAAGCTAGCCGACAGTGCAGCGCCAAATACTGAGTAGCCTGATTGAGAAAAGCTCTTTCTTCTTCAGGGCTTTTAGGACTGACGAATAGGCAATAGTCCGAGAAAATATTGCCCCACGCCGGGAGGTCGCGAGGATGGCTAAAGGGATAGGAAGGCACTGCGTTGAGCGCCTCCGTATAGCTTGCCGAAAACGTGCCATCTCCTGATACCGGTGATAAATCGACAATGGCTGCTGTAATCACGCCGCGAGCTGCAACAATATCGACGCCAAATATAGGCAGGTCGTAGCAAGGGTGCGGAAACATCACACAGTGCAAAATATCTAGATGGCTGCCAACTTTGGCCAATTCTAAGTGGAGCTTGCGAAATTGAAATGTTTGGTAGCAGGTGTTTTCAATCGTCAGCTGCTCTCCTTCTAGGCTGCCTTCGATATAGCCTAAGTCTTTAGGGGCCTCGTAGGGAAAGAGCATCAGCTGACTTTGCCAGATGCTCTTAATCAGCTCGGCTAATCGATTTATCAGGGGATGTTGTTGTTGTTGGAGAGAGGCTTTCCCTTTAGTTTGTGCGTGGGCCTGTTGTTTGGCCTGTTGTTTGGCCTGTTGTTTAGTATGGGGACGTGTCTGGACCATGGTGTTACCTCAGAAAAAAGAAATCGTTGTTCTGGATTTACCTTGGCCTATCACCTGTGCAGACGCTGTGCAGACAGTTGTCTGTAGCTATAGTTGTGTAGATTTGGCTGTATAGATTCAGCTATGAGCGTCACGTACGTTCGAGAAGGCTGTTATTGATGAACGAGGTTCTGTTTCTTTGAACGCTTCAAGCGGTTTAGCAGTCGGCAGGCTAACGATTTGCCTTGAATCGGCTTGGTGATGTAGTCATCTGCGCCGAGGGCAAAGGCGTGGTCTTGCTTCGCGCGATCGCTATGCACACTCATAAACACAATGGGCAGGTGCTGCCACTGAGCATGACTTCGGATCACCTGACACAGCTCAAATCCGTTGATGTGTGGCATTTCAACATCCAAAATGACCAAATCAGGACACACCTGATTGAACAGGGTCCAAAATCGCTGGGGGTTGGTCAGTGGTGTAATTTGAAACTCCCAGGGATGCAGTAGCTGAATCACTTGTTTCAAATGATGGGCATCGTCATCCACGATCATAATTTTGCTGAGGTGATGATTGAGATGGGTCGATTGCCCAATGAGATCCAACACATCTGCGGGCACAACCGGATACTCCAAAATTATGGCACCCCCTCGACGCACCAAATCCAATCGATTGCCAAAGTCAGCCTGGGGCGTAATCACCACGACGGGTAGCTGCGGCCAGCGTCGATTCAGCTGCGAGATAAACTGCAACAGCTTTTGTAGAATGGGTTCGTCTAGCACTGAGTTGGTTTCGCTGGCGACCAGGTTAATCAAGACCAATTCGGGTGGCTGAGCGAGGAGCTCTGGGGCGCTATCGAGCGGGGAGCCGAGTGAGAGTATTTGGGCGGCCGCTTCTATGGAGGCGACAACTGTGGGGTCCAATCCTTTGGCTACAGCCAGCGCCATGAGCTGCTGAACATAGGGCATGGCATTGACATCTACAATCAAAATAGAGGAAGCCTGCGGTTTATTATCGACTGGGCACACCAGTTTAGGCGATTCAGATAGGGCGTGGCCTAAGGTCGTCACTAGGGTATGAAACTGGGTGATTTGCGAGGGTGAGAGGCTAGTACCTGAATGCAGTAACAGGGCCTCTATTTGTAGCGCCAAGCGATAGCCTTCCATGAGCCCGAAGGTGCCTAAGGTTCCAGCTAGGCTGTGGGCGATCTGCTGCGCTTGAGTCTGTTGTTGCTCGCTGAGGCTGCGGGTGCCAAAAGACTCGTGGTGACGCAACGCTGGGTCTGTCTCCTGCGCGGTGAGAGAATGCGCCAACTGCACCAAGCTATTCCATCGATCTAGGCTTTCTCCTTTGTGAGCTTGCCAAGCCTGGGTGAGCCCGGCGAGATAGTGGGCTTCGCGATCGCCCTCCGCTGCGCCCCCCCGGCCCGCCTGTGCGTTCTCTTCTATGGGCGCTTTAAGGCGATAGCCCAATCCATGAACCGTTTCAATAAAATCAGCCGATGCCCCGACACGCTTGAGCTTCTGGCGCAGCCCACGAATATGCGATCGCACCGTTGCTTCACTGGGAAAGTCTTCAGAAGACCAGATACGGTCAAGTAAGGCAGTGGCGCTAAAAGTCTGGTGGCTGTAGTACAAAAATAGCTCCAACAGTGCATATTCTTTGGCGGTAAGCGAGACAGGTTGCTGCTGATAGGTGACCTGGCAGCTCACCGGATCGAGGCAAAGCTCGCCCCAGCGGAGTGCCGATTCTGTTTCGGCATGCGATCGCCTGAGCAACACCCGAATACGCACCAGTAGCTCGGCCATATCAAAGGGTTTTACAATGTAGTCATCTGCACCAGCTTCGAGCCCTTGGATTTTGTCGGGTTGTTGATCTTTGGTGGTGAGCAGCAGCACCGGCATCTCGTATCCCTGCTGCCGCAACCGCTGGCAAAGACGAATGCCACTCAGCTTAGGCAGTATCCAATCCAATATGACCAGGTCGTATTCAAACGTAGAGGCATAGGCCCAGCCTGTTTCGCCATCGGTGACTCGGTCGGTTACATAGTTTTGCTCGCTCAGCTGTTGGCTGAGCAAGCTACTGAGGGCGCTGTCATCATCTACAAGTAGTACTCTCATGGGCTGAAGAATAGTTTGGCGTGGGTTCGATAAGAAGCGTTACAGAAGTCAGCGTGGTTACATTGTCCAGTCGACCAGCTTGGCAATTTCGCTCGCTAGGGCTAAGGGTGGAAAAGGTTTGGTAATGACACCGGCTACACCTAATTTTTCAAAGAGCTGTTTTTCAGCGGTGCGGGTTTTGGCGGTGAGTAGCACGACGGGAATGGTCTGAGTGATGGGGTTATTTTGTAGGGCCTCAAAGGTGGCAATCCCATCTACTTCTGGCATCATCACATCTAGCAAAATGACATCTGGTCGATGGCGCTCGGCCTGACGAATACCCTCCTGACCAGAAGAGGCGGTCATCACCGTCCAGTTTGCCTCCATTTGGAGGCTGAGGCTCACCACCTTTTGGATGGAGACTTCATCATCAATAATCAAAACGCTTTTGGTCGACATAGGTTGGCTACAGCGTGAAGCTGGTACGACATTAACGAGTTGCTATCGCTGAGTAGGGCAGCAAGCGGCGGCAACCGACTTATCAGAAACTGACTTAAATGAGTTCCCTACTAAGGGGCACTGTGAAATAAAAGCGACTCCCCTGGCCAAACTGGCTTTCTGCCCAGATTCTGCCGCCATGCTGTTCAACAATTTTGCGACAAATGGTGAGGCCTAATCCGGTGCCGCCTTTTTCCCGAGAGTCGGAGGAATCTACCTGTTGAAATCTTTCAAAGATAGCGGCTAGCTTATGTGAGGGAATGCCCTGACCGTCGTCTTGTACACAGAAAAGGGCCTGTTTGTTGGATGTTGACGGTATTTTTGAGGTTGCTTTATTTGAGGTTACTTTATTTGAGATTGCTTTAAATGTTGTTTTTACATGCGGCTCTTTTGGTGATGCTTTCTGCGATTTTATGTGCGGTTCTACAGGCTGTGATTTTATGTACGGTTCTACGGTAAGGCGAATGAGATTGCCGGAAGGTGAAAACTTGATGGCGTTGCCGATCAGGTTCGTCAATGTACGAATGATGTAGTCTGGATCGACCCAAATGGAGATCGGCATCGATTGAATTTGAATCTCGATGCCATGCTGCTGCGCGAGTGCCTGCATGGCGTCGGCGGATTGTTCTAGCAGCTTGGCCGCATCATAGGCCATCCTATCCATAGTGACTTCGCCAGCATCTATCCGTTGCAAATCCAGCACGTTGTTCACCAGTCGTACGAGTCGGTCTGTATTGTCATCGGCCACTTCAAGCATTTGTTGGCCATCGTCGGAGAGTTCGCCTAGACGCCCGGTGGCCAATAGTTTTAGCGAGGTGTGGATCGAGGTGAGCGGGGTGCGCAATTCGTGGCTGACTACCGCAATGAACTCATCTTTCATCCGTTCAATGGCTTTGCGATCGCTAATATCGGTCGTCAGCGCAAAAAAGCCTTTTACCTCAAGTTTGTTCTTTTTATTCTTCTTTCGGTCCTCTGTTCTCTCAATATGAGGGATGTAGGTGACATTTACCGCGTGCGCTTGCCCCCCTTGAAACGCCAGCTCACTTTCATAGCTCACCGCTTCACCTGCCAGCGCCGCCGCCACGTGTTCTCGAATTTTTCCATAGTGAGCTTTGTCCATCACAGATTCTATTGACTTTCCGACAATGTCCTCTGGATGCTGGCCTAGCCAATGCGCATACACTTGATTGTTGAACTGGTAGCGCTGGCGGTGATCGACATAGGCGATGAGCACTGGCAAATTGTTGGTAATCAGCCGCAGCTGAGCTTCACTTTGTTGCAGCGCTGCGTCTACCAGTTGGCGTTCTTTTATTTCTCGCTGTAAAGCGATGTTGGCCTCAGTCAATTCTGCTGTACGCAGCACAACACGATCTTCCAGATACGCCAACAGCAACCCTTGCGAAAGCGCTAGGCTAATTTGTCCGGCCAACTGCTGCATCAAGTCCAGCTCAAACTCAGACCACTCCCGAGGCTGACTACACTGGTGCGCAATCAACAGTCCCCATAGCTGTTTGCTGAGGGATACCGAGTCCGCTGATGGATTCATCGGCTGCACAATCGGCACAATCAGCTTGGCATGCACTTTCCACGCTTCCACAAATTCCACTAAGCACTCAGACATTCCGGCATCAGGTGCGTGAACATTGGCAATTGCCTGTACTCGGCCCTGGGCATACAGCGCCTGATACGCTTCTGGAAACACTTCCTCTGGAAAGGACATATCCAAAATCGATGGATAGGGCGAGGCCACCGCTTCGCTAATGGTTTTCCCAGTACCATCTGGGAAAACCTGATAAATCAACACCCGATCCGCGTTGAGCAGCCGCTTCACTTCATCCACCGTGGTTTGCAAAATTTCTTTGAGCTGAAGCGACTGCCGAATTTTGAGCGTGATTTCTGCAAGCAGCTGTGTGCGCCGGGAGTGTTGAGAGAACTGCACTTGCTGAGGGGCTTGCTGAGGGGCCTGCTGAGGAGACTGAGCCGCCACCGTTTGGCGATGCAAGGCTTGTAACAGCTGTGACTTTGCAATGAGTCCAACGAGGCGCGCTTGCTCATCGACCACCGGTAGATGACTAATGTCATGCTGCTGCAACTGTTCTAAAAGCGCCAGAAGTGGTTTAGGTGCTGTTGCTGATACGGTGACCACATTACGAGTCATCACCTGCGAGAGCTTCATGGTCACCCAGTCTGAGCGGGTCGCCAATACGTTCAGCAAATCAGAGCGAGTGGCAATTCCGCTTACTTTTTGGCGATAAATCGCCAAGATGCAGCTCGCCTCAGGGTGTGCCGTCATTAGCGCCATCACCTTTGCCAGCCTCGTTTGGCCAGCGGCTGTCAGCGGCTGGGTATCAACCACCGCGTTCCCAAAAGAAAATTCACCTCTGTCCGGTTTGGGCTGCATTCGCTATCCAGCTATATCAATCGGCCAGCGCTATGCCAAGAGCATATCGGCAGGTTGAGTGTCTCTCATCGTCAGATAACACAGCAGTTATAGCGGACAGACCGTCCTCTTTAGGATTGCCTGGGGTGTCGGTGACCGACTCAATCTATTGAGATCATCTTAATTAAGGTGATCTCACACCGTCAGTAATGCTGTTACCTCTATTTCAAACTTATGAGATATCATCCTTATCCGTTACATAATTGTTTCTATTCTTTGCGCTTTGTAAGGCATTGTTAAGCATGCTTCAATGGGAGCGCTAGCCATATTTTTGTCCTATTTCTCTCTTTGAAGCACTGTAGCTAGTGCGTCTGTAGAACGGACTGAATCCAATCCAGCTGAAAAGACACACGGGTGTAGTACTCCCAGGTGCCGTAGTGGCCTTCACCAAGTTTTTGCTCAGTGTCGTCGTTGCCGGAGCTGATGCCTGCGATCGCCCACCCCGCATCCGTCATTATCAACGCCGGTCCCCCACTATCTCCTGGGCCCGAAATCCCCTCTATCTCAGTGCAGTTCGGTGGCGCGTCAAACTCAAACAGCAGCCACTGATCATCTGTTTTCTCAATGCGGTTAGTCGCGATTCTCATCTTCCCATCTACGCTATCTGGCCCGATGAGGCCATTGCCAAAGTCTCCTCTACCTACAAAAGTGACTGTTTTACCTAGCTCATCTCTCGAAGTGTATAGGGGTAATGGTGAAACCTGCTCAACCGAGGTTTTTAGGTGAATCAAGGCAATGTCATTCTCTGCCATTTCGCCTGCTTCGCCATAGTTACGAAAGCCCGGATGCAAAAAGATTTTTTTCACAGCATGGGGCTCTCCAGCAATTTCGATGTCATTTTCTACTGATAGCTCTGTTGCAACATGGCCTGCACTCAAAATCCACTCTGGCGCAATCAACATTCCCATCCCGTCATAGCGGGTAAAAACTTCGGGCTCAGGCTGAACAGAAGGCAGCAGGCTAGGTTTCAATAGCTCGTCGATTTGGTCGTAGGCAATCTGCACTTCTTGCTCAAAGCTATCGACTGCGAAGACAGCAGGAAAATCCTCTGGTGCTACGAGGTAGAGAGTTGGGTCAATGTCATGACGAATGATCATAAATCGAGTAGCACAGGAATCGCGACTTCAAAATGCTCCACAAGCTCTGGGTCCATATAATTGTAACCATCGGGAATCTCTAGAATATAGAGTTGTTTGTGTTTGAGCAAACGGGTGAATTCTGTGGTGAGGCGATTCTTGTGCTTTTGCCCCATCACCATAATGGCATCGGCCCAGCGAATGTCACTAGCTGAAACTTTGCGTTTGGCGTTGCGGCTGGTCCCTGCCGAGCGAGTAGAAAGCCCGGCTCGGCCACGCCATACTTTTTCGGCGGTGGGGCTACGCCACTGATTTCGACTGCAAATGAATAAAACGTTCATACTGTTTTTGATTCATTCTATCGCGATCGCAATGAAGTACAGAAGACCTAGGCCACCGCCACCATAGATGAGGCTTCTAGAAAGAAGAGAGTGAAATCTATATTGAGGGTGTTGTTCTAATCGCTTGTGCAGGGTGGCATGGATGATTAAAAACAGCGCGATCGCACTTTTTGTTCCTTGCGCCACAATAGTTACCTCGTAATGCGCCAATCCCATCAGCGCAGCAAACAAAGGAACATGAACACCGACGAATAGAGTGGATGCGATATCTTCCGGCAGCGTTCTAAAAAAGTACAGCAGCCGCCATTCCTTGTGAGTTATCGCATCCATCTCATGGGTTACTAAGGTGGCAAACCCGAGGTAAAAGAGAAACGTCGTCATGCTATTGAAGGGTTCTCCACTGAGTTTCTCTTCTGAGGGTGTGTGCGCGTGAGCCAAACCTCTCTTTGATAGAGAAAGAGCGAAAGCCCACCACAAACACCGATACAACCAGTTGCCACAATATAAATGGCCAGTCGATTAGAGGGCATTCCTAGCTGCCTCAATTCCCTATTTGCAAAGAATAGGAAGATGGGCGCGGTGAGAAGAATATCGCTAGAGAGCAAGGTAGAAACAGGATTCGCAAATGCTACTTCGAAGAAATGAAGGAACGAGGCGTGGTCTGAAATGAGAAACTGCGAGAAAACCCCCCAGGAAACAACAACGCTCACAATAAAGCATAAAAGATAAATGGTCGTCAGGGTTGAGGATGCTTTGGTCGTAGGTTTGCTTTGCAATGAATCCATAGTCTGTTGTACTCCTGTGCCGTGAGGCTTGTGTAGGACTGACTGCTTCAGTATGGATAAATGAGATAATGAATTCAATTACTTGTAA
>ERZ1740067.897-NODE-897-length-22159-cov-5.424403_pt1 | contig 22159 bp, 20 predicted proteins | sample MGYA00581736_ERZ1740067 | MGnify/ENA primary metagenome ERZ1740067 (study PRJEB43018, sample SAMN04849236) | marine metagenome | isolation source: floating plastic debris | place: Pacific Ocean | collected 2008-08-27 | study: EMG produced TPA metagenomics assembly... | reverse complement strand
GGGGCGCGGCCAACAACCCAGAGAGCTACCCAGCCAGTTTCGCCTTCACCCGCGCGGTGGCTTTGGAGAAGTCCATTTCCCCTTGGTACCGCTCTTTCAGGGCGCCCATACATTTGCCCATATCCTTGAGGCCCTCAGCGCCGACATCGGCAATCACTGAATCAACCGCGGCGTCGATTTCGTCGTCGCTGAGTTGCTTGGGCAAGTAAGCCTGAATCACTTCGATTTCCTGGCGTTCCTGCTCAGCTAGCTCGATCCGGCCGGCTTCCTCATAGGTTTTGGCGGAGTCCTCCCGCTGTTTCACCATTTTGGTGAGCACGGCGAGCACTTCCTTTTCCTCAAGGCCGCCGCACCGATCCTCAGCGCGGGCAGCGATATCGCGGTCCTTCACCGCGGCGGTCACCAGCCGAAGTGTGGACACACGCAACTTGTCATCCCGCGCTTTCATGGCGGTTTTCAGGTCGTCAGTAATTTGTTGCAATACAGTCGAGGTCATTTTCATTGCCCTGGTCTGTCCCAAAATGCTGATGTAACGCCCGAGATATCACGCTTGCGAGCGTGCATCATAGCTCAGCCATCAAGGGAGTTTGGTAAATTTCTCGTAGATCCACGTGATTCCCTGACGAAAACCTCTTTTCAGTCGGGGCAGCACAGCCTAAAGCGCCATCCGTTTGCCTGCCTTAAACGATTCCCGCTCGAACGAGCGAAAAGAGATATGCCATCATGCGCCTGTGTCAAGACACCCCTTCAGTAGCTCCCACCGCCCGCCTCGTCCTTGCCGACGGATCCGTCTTTGAAGGGGAGGGCCTCGGTGCGACGGGCACCGCCGTGGGGGAGGTGTGTTTTAACACTGCCATCACTGGATATCAGGAGATCCTGACGGACCCATCCTATGCCGGGCAGATTATCACGTTCACTTTCCCTCACATTGGGAATGTCGGGGCGAACGACCAGGATCTCGAAAATGCCACCGACGATGCTGCCGTGGCTGCGCGCGGGGCGATCCTGAGAGCGGGGGTCACAAGCCCCTCCAATTATCGCGCGCGGATGGACCTTGATGCCTGGATGCGCCGGCGGGGCATTGTCGGGATTGCGGGGATCGACACCCGCGCCCTGACCGCGCTCATCCGCGAGACCGGGATGCCCCACGGGGTGGTTGCGCACCAGCCGGGTGGGCTTTTCGATATCACGGCGCTTCAGCAAAAGGCCAAGGGCTTCTCTGGCCTCGAGGGGCGCGATTTGTCCAAGCATGTCACCGGCGAAACACCGTACCTGGCGAAAGGCGGCGACTGGGACGGTGAGGGCGGTTTTGAGGTCGGCAACCCCAATGGGCCGCTTGTCGTGGTCATCGATTATGGCGTTAAACGCAATATTCTCCGCCGACTAGTGAGTGCGGGAGCAAAGGTGCAGGTGGTGCCGCCCACCGCCAGCTTTGACGACATTATGGCTCTCAAGCCCCAAGGGGTGGTGCTTTCCAACGGCCCCGGTGATCCTGCGGCCACCGGCGAGTATGCCGTGCCGGTGATTAAACAGCTTATCGATTCGAAAGTCCCCATGCTGTGTATTTGCCTTGGTCACCAAATGTTGGCGTTGGCCCTTGGGGCGAAAACCCTAAAAATGCCGCAGGGCCACCATGGCGCCAACCATCCGGTACAGGAGCATGATACCGGTAAAGTGGAGATCGTCTCCATGAACCATGGGTTTGCGGTGGACGAAAGCACACTTCCCGATGGCGTTGAACCCACGTACACGTCTCTTTTCGACAAAACCAACGCTGGTCTTCGCATTATCGGGGCGCCTGTTATCTCCGTACAGCATCACCCCGAAGCCAGCCCTGGACCCCAGGACAGCTTTGGCGTGTTTGACCGATTCCTTACCATGGTTGGGGAGCAAAGGGCTGCTTAAAGCGGGTTGGGTCTCGGCGTGACGTGACCGATCTTCTTTAAGGTGGCGGTCAGATTGCTGCAGCGACTGCACCCCCCATTTGACCTTTGTCGCCCATCACCTCAGACAAAATGCAACGAAAATTGTTGCGTAGTGGAGGTGATGCCTATGACGGCAAATGAGACAGCAATTGGGGCCAGTTCGTCGGTCGAAAACACCGCCCGTGAGGTGCGGGAGGAAGACAGCTTTGATGTGGAGGCTGTTGATAAGGTTCTAAAGGACCATATTGATGGTCTGACGGGGACACCCGCTGTGGGGCAATTTGCGGGTGGGGCATCGAACCTTACCTACTCTCTGGATTATCCAGGGCGCTCTCTCATACTGCGCCGACCGCCGCGGGGGGCAAAGCCTGCCTCCGGCCACTCCATGATTAGGGAGTATACGGTTATTAAGGGGCTAAAGCCGGTTTTCCCCAGCGTCCCAGAAGCGCTTTATTATGTTGATACGGACAACTCTGTTCTGGGGGCGGAATTCTATGTTATGGAAAGGGTTGACGGCCTTCTCCTCGAGAAGACCATTCCTGAAGATTGGGGATGGACGCCGCAAGATAATGAGAAGTTTTGCCGTCTGTTTTGGGAGAAGCTCGTCGAGCTGCATGCGGTGGACTATAACGCTGCGGGGCTTGGCGAATTCGGTCGACCTCAAGGATATGTCTCACGCCAAGTCGGTGGTTGGAACAAGCGCTTTGAAAAGGCGCTTACGCCCGACGTACAACCTTTTGACGATGTGCGCGACTGGTTAGATGCGAACCAACCCCCTGACGTGCTCCAATCAGCCCTTATCCATGGGGATTTTCGCATGGATAATATGATCCTTAATCGGTCAAATCCGTTTCAGATTGACGCCGTGCTTGACTGGGAGCTGTCGACCCTTGGCGATCCATTGATGGATCTGGGCGGGGCACTAGCTTACTGGATCCAAGACGGTGACCCCCAAGGGTTTGAGCCCCTAGAAAAGCAGCCGAGCCGTGCGCCTGGCATGCTGCGACGCCAGCAGATCGTTGACTTTTATGGAGAGAAGACGGGCATCACGACCGATGACTTCACCTTCTACTACGTCTTCGGTTTATTCCGCTTAGCGGGGATCGCCCAACAGATTTATTTCCGCTACCATGCCGGTCAAACCACGAACCCTGCCTTTAAGGGGTTCGGCATGGCCTCACAGGGGCTGTGTTTATATTGTCAACATTTGATCCGGGAAGGAATGGGATCATGACGACTTCCGTGATGGAGTTGGGGCCCACCGAAAAGGTAGCGCCCTTAATCGAAAAAGTACGCACAATCGTCCAAGAGGATATTCGGCCGCTAGATGATGAATATCTCAACGAGGTCGGAAAAGCACCGGGGGGGGAGCGTTTTGCGCATACTGCCCGTCAGCTTGAAATTCTCGACACCATTAAAACGAAAGCCAAATCCCAAGGGCTTTGGAATTTTTGGCTGACGGACTCTGATGAGGGCTACGGTCTGTCGACTGTGGAATACGCCTATCTTGCCGAAGAGATGGGGTGGGCTTACCTCGCGCCTGAAGCCTTTAATTGTAATGCACCGGATACGGGCAATATGGAGGTGATCGAGCGGTGCGGGAATGACGCTCAGAAAGAGCGGTGGTTACAGCCTTTGCTTGATGGGGAAATCCGTTCGGCCTATTTGATGACTGAGCCGGACGTGGCGTCATCTGACCCAACCAATCTTGCGTTGGAGGCCAAGCTTGAAGATGGGCATTGGGTCTTCAACGGTGAAAAATGGTGGTCATCGGGCGCAGGGGATCCTCGGTGCGCGGTCTATCTGGTGATGGCCTGTACGGACCCCGATGCTGAGAAACGCCACCAGCGACACAGCCAGTTTTTGATTCCGGCGGATACGCCTGGTATCGAAATCCTCCGTCCTATGAAGGTTTTTGGCCATGATGAGGCGCCGCATGGTCACATGCATATCCGGTTCACCGATGTACGGGTGCCAGCGGACGAGGCGATGATCCTTGGCCGTGGGCGCGGGTTTGAAATCTCCCAGCGTCGGCTTGGGCCCGGCCGGATCCACCATGCCATGCGGGCGATCGGTCAAGCGGAAATGGCGTTCGAGTATCTCTGCAATCGGTCAATCCAGCGGACGGCGTTCGGGAAGCCCTTGGCCCGCCTTGGGCAAAACCCCGACATCATTGCGGAATGCCGGATGGGGATTGAGCAGGCGCGGCTCTTGTGTCTCAAAGCGGCGTGGATGATCGACAAGGGCGATGGTAAAGCCGCAGCCCCGTGGATCTCGCAAATTAAAGTGATCGCGCCGCGCGTCGCGTTGATGGTGACCGACGAAGCGATCCAAATGCATGGCGGTATGGGGGTAAGCCAGGATACACCGCTTGCCTCGATGTGGACGGCGCTTCGCACCTTGCGTCTTGCCGATGGTCCGGATGCGGTTCACCGCATGGTCATCGCCCGCAGCGAGATGCGGAAATATGTCCCTAACTTGTAGGGTTGGTTATCCACGAGGCGGTAAGTCTTCTGTTCCCCACGGCGCGGTAGCGTCCGTGGGGTCCACCAATTAGTTCAGATTGATCATCGGCTTTGGCCCCCACGGACAAGCCGTGGGGAACGGTGAATGGCTATTTTTACCGCTCACTCACCTTCGATGAGCCGGACACTTTTTCCTTCGAGGCCCAGCGCCAGCTGGCCGTGCTTCAGCTTCAGGGCGAGGCCGCCGAACACCTCGCGCCGCCACCCCGTCATGGCGGGGACGTCTGCTTCGTCGTTGAGCGCGATAGCTTCAAGGTCAGCCGCAGAGGCGAGTAATTTGGGGGCCACACCATGGTGCTCGCTCTGGCGCTTTAAAAGCACCCGAAGCAGGTCGACCACATCTGCTGGAGGGGGAGTGCGCGGACCATTCTTCTCGATGGGCGGCAAATCCTCTTCGGGGATGGCAACGCCCTCCTGAACGGCGGCCACAAGGCTCGCTGCACTTCTTGACCGTTCAAAACCGTTTGGGATGGATCGTAAACGGCCGAGTTCCTCTGGGGTTGTGGGCGCGGCGCGTCCCACCTCAATGATGCCGTCATCTTTAAGGATGCGCGACCGCGGCAGATCCTTTTTCTGCGCCTCCCGTTCGCGCCACTCGGCCACTTTCATCAGGGGGCCGATTTCTTTTTTGCGGACATTGCGAAGCTTGAGCCGTTGCCACGCCGCTTCGGGGGCGGTGAAATACAAGGAAGGCGCATCGAGGACCGCCATTTCTTCGGCCACCCAGGAGGCTCGCCCCGTTTTATCAAGCTGCTTTTGTAACGCCTTGTAGACATCCACCAGGTGCGTCACGTCCCCCAAGGCGTAGGTCAGCTGCTTTTTCGATAAGGGGCGACGGGACCAGTCGGTAAAGCGGGAGCCTTTATCCACCTGCTCGCCCGTCACGGCGCGGACCAATGGTTCGTACCCCACCTGATCGCCATAGCCGCAGGCCATGGCCGCCACTTGAGTATCAAAGAGGGGGCCGGGCACCTCACCCATCAGCTTATAGAAAATCTCAATGTCTTGTCGTGCCGCGTGGAAGACTTTGACCACGGATTCATCCGCGAGAAGGTCCAGGAGAGGCTGAAGGTCCAGCCCCTCGGCGAGCGGGTCGATAATCGCGGCATCGTCCTCGCTCGCGACCTGCACCAGACACAGCTGGGAGTAGTAGGTCTTCTCCCGCATGAACTCGGTGTCCACGGTGACGAACGGACCTTGGGCGACGGCGGTACAGAACGCGGAAAGCGCGTCGGTGCTGGTAATCACTTGCATACCGAAAGGCGCTTAGCAGGGATTTCGGTCCCCGGCGATGACTCATGAACACTCTGTCATATTTTTTTGGGCGTGGTGGGGGCATAGGGTGAGTGAACCCTTTGCGTCCACTCTGTTCCCCACGGCCCGAAGGGTCCGTGGGGTCCACCGACAGTGCGTGTGAAGTGGATCCCACGGACGCTGACGCGCCGTGGGAAACGGCAAGTTGAAGGTTTATTATTCCTTCAACACCAATACGGGCCAGGTTTCGTCGGCCACTCGGTCCACCATGTGGAGCCCCTGAGCTTTATAGGCCTCGACCACCCCGGCCTCTTGCCGCGCAAGAAGGCCAGCGAGGACCACTTTGCCGCCTTCCGCCAGCTGCTGAGCAATATCGGGCGCGAGGGCCATGAGAGGCTCAGCGAGAATGTTGGCGAGGATAAGGTCATAGCGCCCATGGGCGAGGGCGGGGCCCGCCACGCCCTCCGCCACAGCGAAATGCACATCGGTGATGCCATTGAGGCGCGCATTTTCCGCCGCGATGGGGATCGACGGTTCGTCGAGGTCGGTGGCGATAATAAGGGCGCCTGGCCAGAGACGCCGGGCACCCATGGCCAGGATTCCTGAGCCGGTCCCGACATCCAGCACTTTTTGGGGGGCGACGGGTTCTAGCCGCGTGAGCGCCTCAAGGCAGCCCGCCGTGGTCGGATGGTGCCCGGTGCCAAAGGCGCGATTGGCCTCCACCTGTAGCTTGTGGCCCTTAAGGTCTGCCACCTTGTCCGCATCGTGGGAGCCGTAGAGGATAAAGGCGCCCGCCTCGACCACGCCGAGACCCTCTAGCGCGTGGGCGACCCAGTCGGTTTCTGGCAGCTCTTCCTGCTGCGGTGTTTCGAGGGTGAGGCCGTCCGTTAGCGGCGCTAGGGCCGTGTCATCGGGAAGCTCGGTGAAATAGGCGTGGAGGGTCCAGTCAGCTTCACTCTCAGCCTTCGCGGCATCGTCCTTCAGCAGGGTCACGGCATCCGCCGGGGGAAATAACACCTCCGTAAGAAGAATATCGAGTTCTTCAAGCGTTTCGCGTGGGCCGGACCAAATGAGTTTGTGGGTGGTCATTATTTGTCCTCTGATGGTCCGTTCGACTCAGTGGTCGTCACCCCGGACGCACGGCGGCACGGCGTGACGCTGTGCAGATCCGGGGTCTTGTGGGCGCTGTTCCGAGATCCCGTGTCTGCATCGCAGCATTTCACGCTGCGCTGCGCACGGGATGACATAGGAGCAAGCACTACCCGACCACCTTCACAAGGCCGTGTTTCTTCTTGCCCACAGATAGTTTAATCTGTCCGTCTACCACATCATCGGGCGAGAGGGGGCGCTCTTCACCGAGAGGTTTGTCATTCACCTTCAGCGCATTGCCCTTGATGTGGCGGCGCCCCTCGCTTTTGGAGGCGATAAGCCCCAGCTCCGTAAAGGGGTCGAGGAGGGGCACACCTTCCGCCAATGCCGTCGTGCTAACGTCCACGGAGGGTAAATCCCCCGCAGCGCCGCCTTGCTCGAAGGTTTGCTTCGCTGTGTCCGCAGCCCTCTGGGCCGCGTTGCGACCATGGAGGAGGGCGGTGACTTCGGTGGCAAGGACCTTTTTCGCCTCATTGATCTCAGCGCCTTCTAGCGCCTCAAGGCGGCGCACTTCGTCCATGGGCAGGGTGGTGAACCGGCGCAGCATGAGGCCCACATCCGCATCCTCCGTATTGCGCCAATATTGCCAATAATCATAGGGGCTCAACCGGTCAGCGTTCAGCCACACCGCACCACTTTCCGTCTTGCCCATTTTCTTGCCCGAGGAGGTCGTGAGCAGTGGGGTCGTCAGTCCAATGACGTCCCGCGCCTTCTCACCTTCGACCGCGGCGACCCGACGACACAGCTCAACGCCATTGACGATATTGCCCCATTGGTCGGAGCCCCCCATTTGGAGGGTACAGCCATAGCGCTCGTTCAGCTCGTAAAAGTCGTAGGCCTGCATCAACATATAGTTGAACTCAAGGAACGTCATGGGCTGTTCCCGCTCAAGCCGCAACTTCACACTGTCAAAGGTCAGCATCCGGTTGATTGTGAAATGAACGCCAAAGTCGCGCAGGAAATCCACATAGCCAAGCTGCGATAACCACTCATCATTATTGACCATGATGGCGTCGCTCGCGCCCTCGCCGAAGGTCAAAAACGGGTCAAAGGCGCGTTTGATGCCCTCAATGTTTTGGTCAATATCAGCCGCGCTTAGCATCTTTCGCTGGGTGTCTTTGCCCGATGGGTCGCCAATCTTGGTGGTGCCCCCGCCCATCAACGCAATGGGCTTATGGCCCGTTTGTTGGAGCCAATAGAGCATCATGATTTGAATGAGACTGCCCGCATGGAGGCTGTCGGCGGTGGCATCAAAGCCAATATACCCTGTCACCACCCCGTTGGCGGCGGCCTCGTCCAATGCCTCCATATGGGTGGATTGGTGGATAAACCCTCGCTCATTGAGAACGTGGAGGAAGTCAGATCGAAAAATAGTCATATGCTAACTCAGCCTTAAGGCGCTCTGGCTTCTAATCAGACAGCGCGAACGGGTCTAGCAGGGGCAAAATGATGAATGATAAGACGTTAACGGCCATCGGACTGATGTCTGGGAAATCGTTGGACGGGATTGATGTGGCCCTGGTGGAAACTGACGGTGACGGGACTGTATCCACGGGCCCGTCCTTGAGCGTGCCGTACGATCCGGTGATTCGGGCGACGGTAATTCGCGCCACGAAGGCGGCCCTTGAGGGGCGAGATGAAGCCAAAGACATTCTCGAAGCATCGAACCTTGTGACCACCGCCCATATTGAGGCGGTGCGCTCCCTTATGGAGAAAAACAGATTGCGGTCGAGGGATGTGGACGTGATCGGGTTCCATGGTCAAACGATTTTGCACCGCCCGCCTTTGGATTCCACCGCTCCTGGCCGCACCTGGCAAATCGGGCAGGGGCATATCCTTGCCCAGGAGCTGAAGATTGACGTGATCGACCAGTTCCGCCGGGCCGATATGGCCGCCGGCGGGCAAGGGGCGCCCTTTTCGCCTATCTATCATGCCGCGCTCTCCCATCACTCGGCAGGGGATGCCCCCGGGCTCGCCGAGGAGGGGGCAGAGTTTGAGGCCACCGCGGAGACGGGGCCGACCCCGCCCATGGCCATCCTCAATCTTGGCGGCGTGGCGAACGTGACATACCTGCCGCGGGGCGGGGATCCCATGGGGATGATCGCGTTTGATTGCGGCCCCGGCAATGGCCTCGTGGACCAGTGGGTATACCGGCACACGGGCGAGAAGATGGATAAGGATGGCGCGCTGGCGGCCAGCGGCACAGTTGATGAGGAAGCGGTCGCCCTCATGGCGCTCAACCCTTTTGTGCGCAAGGCACCGCCAAAGTCCTTGGATCGCTATGACTTTAAGCTTGGTTCGATTGAGGGGCTTTCGGTGGCGGATGGGGCGGCGACGCTGACGGCGTTTACCGCGGAGTGTGTGGCGCGGTCGGCCAGCCTTCTGCCGGAACCCCCTGAAGAATGGATCGTTTGCGGAGGTGGGCGGCTCAACCCCACCATGATGCAAGAGCTCAGTGCGCGGGTCGAAGCCCCCGTTTTGTCGGCGGAAGAAAAGGGCTGGCGCGGGAATATGATCGAGGCGGAGTGTTTTGCCTATCTCGCGGTGCGGTCGTTAAAGAAGCTGCCTCTATCCTATCCTCTCACCACAGGGGCGCCGCGCCCCATGACCGGCGGTGTGCATCACCGGGCGCCTGCATAAGGCTTCGGAGTGCTGGTTTGCCCTACGGACACCAAACAGCGCGGGGGAGGCGGCTCGTCCGCTCCTGATCTGTAATCGGTGCAAAGCGGAGTTTATTCATTGCGCCGTACCGCGCGGCGCCAATGCGCTTGCCATTGGCGGAGAACGTCATTTCATGAGAAAGCTCATCGGTGGTTGATAAGCTTTCGCTCGCTTGCGCGGGTTTTTCCGCTGCGGTACCCAATTCCTTCTGCCAAAAGGCTGACCGCTCCGCTTTCACCGTATAGTGTGCAGCAGACTGACGGTCGAGTAGCTTGCCATCGGCAAAGAGGGCCGTCACCGCTTTATTGAGGTCTGCGCGAACAGCCTCGAACCGGCTACCGGCGACGGCGCTGAGGAGGGCAAAACACCCAAACGCAAGAGCGGCGTGCAGCATTGGCCAGGGGGCTATGGCGGCGCCACTAAACAGGCTGACGGTCTCAATCACTCCCGCTTGGTCAGGGTACAGAAGGCTTGTTAAAAATGGCGAGGCGCTCGCGATGGCTAAGAGGCTGCCGAGCACCAGACCGATGCCCGTGAAGTGCATGGCTTTAGAGGCTCGCATTACCCGGCTGGGTTGTTGCTGTCCTGCGGCCGCGAGGGCGTCTGCTTCTTCATCAATGATTTTAGCCGCCTGATGGGAGAGGCTGGTGACGGCGTCATGCCGCGCCGCCCGCGCGGCGGTGTCGTCCCCGTCATCTGCGGGCTTTGCAAAGGCTTTTTGGAGGCGGCGCTGATCGCGGCTAAAGCTGCGGAGGGCGCTGTGGGTGGTTTCAAGGCGTTCGGAGACCTCTTTAGAAAAGTCCGCCCGAAGCGCTGTTATGCCTAAGAAAAGACCATAGAGCGCGAATGGCGCCAGGCTTGCGCCGAGCGCCACGGCCATCCCAAACCCGTAAAGGGTAAGCCCGTAAAAAAGCATTGCGCTTGCCACTAGCGTAGCGAGGCCGTCCCAGAAGACATCTTTCAGGTGCGCGCGAACCCCCTGCCCAGAGAGAATCGATAAAAGCGGGTTCCGTTTCGCCCAACGGCTTTCTGGTTGATGCAGTGACTGGCCCATGGGACCGCCCAGACGGTCCGACAGCTGCTTCTCAATCAGCTCCTGCACCACTTCATCACTTGCCCGTTCGCCTTCACTATCCCAGATAACCTCTTCAAAGGCCTGGCGAATCTCGTTTCGAAAATGTCTCATGCCACCCACATATTCCCAACTAAAGAAAGTCTTAACATGTGGAAAGGCGTGAGGCGAGCGGTGAATTCGCGCTTTTCTGGGGCGAACGGAGGTCGTTGCTGCGGTTCCTTAGAGATCAGGCAACTGGATCTCTTCAACCGGGGTGCTTCGCCCGACGGGATAGAGAACCACTTTGATCTGCCGGTCACTTCGCCGGTCAAGATAAACCGTCTTGGGGGCATACCCTGCCCGGGCCACCAGCGCCTCAAGGGTGGTTTGAACGCCCACCCGACACGGCGTGGTGCAAGAGGTGCCATCCCCAAAGCTCACCGTGGCCCCCGCAGGGTCGGAGGTCATGCTGATGAAGACAGGCTCGTCGCTACTGGTGGCGCAGGCCGATAGAGCGGCGACCGCTAACCCTGCGATTATGGCCTTGCCGGTCTGATGGAGGCGATATTTCATGATGGACACCCCTTTCTCGTCATCTCGCTTTATCGAAGGCTTGTTCCAGGTCCGCCGTCAAGTCATCGATGTCTTCAAGACCGACATGAAAGCGGAAGAGCTGGCCCTGTTCGGTCCATGGGACGGCGGTGCGCACCTTCGCTGGCCAGGCGGGGGTGCAAAGACTTTCATATCCGCCCCAGCTATAGCCAAGACCAAAGAGGGTGAGCGCGTTGATAAAGGCTTCGGTCTGCTGATCGTCGGTCCAGCTGGTGACAATTGAGAATAGCCCGTTCGTACCCATCCCATCTCTTGCCCAAAGGGCGTGCTGTGGATGCGCTTCAAGGCCGGGGTGAAGGACTTGGGTCACTTCAGGCCGAGTTTCCAAATATCGCGCAAGCGCTAGGCCGCTTTTCTCATGCACGGCTAATCGCCGGTGAAGGGTCCGCAAGCCCCTATGGGCGAGGGCGACATCCTGGGCAGAGACCGACAATCCCAATTGTTTTGCGGTTTTTTGGACCTTCGCTCCAATCCCCCGGTCGGCAGTCATAACCGCGCCCATCAAGATGTCCGAATGTCCGCCTACATATTTTGTGATCGCTTGAATGCTGACCACAGCACCAAGGTCAAGGGGCCTAAAATGAACGCCCGCACCATAAGTGTTGTCCACCAATACCGGCAGGTCGCCGGCCGCCGCGACAATGGCTGGAATGTCCTGGATCTCGAACGTGAGAGATCCTGGGCTTTCGCAAAAAATGAGTTGGGTATTGGGTTTGATAAGTGACTTGATATCGCCGCCAATCAGGGGGTCGTAATAGGTCGTTTCCACCCCCATGCGGGTGAGGAAGCCATCGCAAAAACTCCGTGTTGGGTCATAAGCACTATCGGGGCAGAGGATATGCCCGCCGCTTGATGTCAGGCGCAGAATGTCAAGGCTGATCGCACCCATGCCGCACCCTGCGAGGGTCACAGACGTTGCTCCTTCGAGGGCCATGAGGCTCTCTTCGAAGGCGCGATGGGTCCCGGCACCACCGCGACCATAGTGAAGCGGCTGGGTCTGGTCGCGAAAGCTTGCATAATCCGGAAAGAGGATCGTCGACCCAGACTCCGTTGGTGGATTGATCGTGCACGCAGCGCCCTTTGGTCGGCCTATATGAGCATCTTGGGTTGGTCCCTTCATCCGTACCACTCCACTAATCCTTTACCTTGATCGTAAACTGTAAAACCTACCTGCTGATAGAGCCTCAGTGCCGCTGGGCTATCAAGATCGCAGGTTTCGATGATCACCCGTTTGGGCCCTCGTGCCCAGATAAGGCCGAGCATTTCGTGTAAGAACCATCGGCCAAGGCCATCCCCTTGCGCCTCTGGCATAAGGCCGAAAAATTTGAAGTCAATTTTGTCGTCGTCGCCAGATCGGATTTCGGCGAAGCCCGCTGGCCAGCCCTCTTTGTAAAGAACGAAAATTTCTGTGTTTGGTGCGCTAATCAAGTCAATCAGGTCGTCATCATCTAGATAGCGTCGCGATACCCATTTATGGGCCTCTCCAACCTTCATGAACAAAAACCGGTAAAAATCGACAGGCGGATTTTCCATCCGCATAAGGGCGGTTTTGAACGGCGGCGGCGCCAGTTGTGGCAAGGTCGGCCGGGCCACCTGTTCAAGATAGGTGACGGTCACTGTGATGGACTCAATCAATTTATCCTTAGACACGCGCATTATCTCACCCCATCCAAGGAGGGGTGGGTAGCCCCTTTTCCTTCAGCCAGGCGGGGTTATAGATCTTGGACTGATAGCGATTGCCATGGTCGCATAGGACCGTGACAATCGTGTGCCCCGGCCCCATTTTTTGGGCAAGGCGTTTGGCACCGGCGATGTTAATGCCTGCGGATCCACCAAGGCACAGGCCTTCTTCCTGCACCAGGGCGAAGATGATGTTGAGCGCTTCGGCGTCGGGAATTTGAAATGCATCATCAGCTGGCAGATCTTCAAGATTTTTCGTGACCCGGCCTTGGCCAATCCCCTCCATAATGGAGGAGCCGTCGCCTGCAAGCTCACCCGTTTTGATCCAGGAGAAAATCTTAGCGCCCATAGGGTCAGCCGCCGCGATGGTCACGTTTCCCCGTTCTTTAAGCGCCATTGCGGTTCCGCACAGCGTCCCGCCGGAGCCAACGGCGCAGGTGAAGCCGTCTACTTTACCCTCCGTCTGCTGCCAAATTTCTGGACCTGTGGTGCGGTAATGGGCGTCACGGTTTGCGGTATTATCGAATTGGTTGGCCCAGATGGCACCTGGGGTGTCCTTCGCTAATTGTTCAGACACATGAATATAGTTGCCTGGGTTGGCGTAGGGCAGGGCGTCCACCTCATGCAGCTCTCCGCCAAGGAGGCGAATGGCGTTCTTTTTTTCCTCGCTTTGGGTACGGGGCATCACGATCTTGACGGTATAGCCCTTGGCCTTGCCCACCATGCAAAGGCCAATGCCAGTGTTGCCGGCCGTTCCTTCAACGATGGTTCCGCCGGGGGCGAGCGAGCCATCGCGCTCCGCCGCCTCGATAATAGACAGCGCGGCCCGGTCCTTCACCGATTGGCCGGGGTTCAGGAACTCTGCCTTCCCTAAGATGGTGCAGCCTGTTTCCTCAGAAGCCCGGCGAAGCTTGATGAGCGGCGTGTTCCCAATGAGGGAAATAACGGAATCGTGTGTGTTCATGCCCGCCGCTTACTCCCCATTGGTGGGGCGGGGCAATGGTGGGAGTGATCGGAGATGGGGCGGCGTGCCAGTCAACACTTTCTGCTGGTGCCACCGAAGACCGTCTTCACCGCAGCACAGCATCGACCACGCGTCTCATCGCATCGGCGAACTCTTGCGGGGTCCTTGTCTTCATCATGAGCCCTTTGGAGGCCGCGGAGAGGGCAAACGTAACATCAGCTGCGATTGCGATGTTGGGTGGGCTGATCATTTCATGTTTGATAAGAAAGCTTGCTACCGCGCTGTAGAAGGTGTCCTCGGCATCGGTGGTTGCCTCTTGAGATGATTGAATAGCCTGTTCCATCAGTTCCATACCGTGATCAGTACTGATGATCATCTCCACATGATCACCGATCCAGTGTTGATAGGCGGCCAACAAGGCCTCTTTGGGGGAAGCTTTGTTATCGCTGAGGGCGGACGTCGCAGCCTCAAGAATATGCTGCAAGAAGGCGCTCAGCGCCCATTTGAACGCACCCTCCTTTGAGCCAAACCGATTATAGACCGATTGGCGAGACAGCCCCGCGGCGCGCGCAATGTCATCCATTGATGTCTTGCGGAAGCCGAACTTCGCAAATTGCGACAAAACCGAATTGACACTTTCGTAATCCATCATATATCCATTTGACAAAAACGACCTAAATAGTACAAAAAGTCTAAAGCATTATCAAGCCTAATGATTGGAGCACCCTTATGGCCTCTCGAAGGATCAGTAATTCCGGGTTTAAGGACTGGAAGCCCTCGCAACTGCCTAATCTTAAAGGGAAACGATACGTCATTACCGGCGGCAATTCCGGCATTGGTTTTGAGGCAGCGAAGTTATTGGGCGAAGCCGGGGCGGACATCACCATCGCCTGCCGCACCCTGTCAAAGGGCGAGCGGGCGAAGAAAGCGCTAGAGAAGACCATTTCGGGGCAGGTCGACATTGTTCAAGTTGATCTCAGCCGTCTGGCCTCTGTCCGCCAAGCGGCGGAGGAGGTACGGGCCCGACATGCCGCTATTGACGGGCTCATCAATAATGCCGGCATTATGCAGACGCCAAAACAAACTACGGAAGATGGCTTTGATCTCCAAATGGCGTCTAATCATTTGGGCCACTTCTTATGGACCGGCCTTCTGTTGGATTTGGTTGAAAAGGCCAAGGGGCGGGTGGCCGTCGTGGCCAGTCTTGTCCACAAATTTGGGCCCCTTCAGCTTGATGATCTGATGTCGGAAAAGAAATATGATCCGACTAGGGCATATGGCCAGAGCAAGTTGGCTAATTTGATGTTTGCGTTTGAACTTGATCGTCGCCTTAAAGCCTCCGGACACGATGCAATCTGCGTCGCTTGCCATCCAGGGTATTCGAGCACAAATTTGCAATCCACCGGGCCGTCGGGTTTCTTCAATCTTCTCTATAAGGTGATGAACCCTCTCTTCGCCCAACCGGCTCGCAACGGCGCGATCCCAACCGTTTTGGCGGCAGCGGGCGTCGAGGCGAAACGCGGTGCCTATTATGGTCCACAGTCTATGTCGGAGGCTCGCGGGCGTGTCAGCGATGCCGCCGTAGCGGATCATGCCCTTGATCAGGACGCATCAAGACAATTATGGGAAATGAGTGAGCAATTGGTGGGGCACAGCTTCCTGTCCTAGGGCGACTTTGTCCCAAGGATGTGTTTGACGGCGAGGACGGTAGCCCCGCTGGTCCAAACTACCCTATTATAAAGCGTCGAAAATTGGAGCGCGCGCCAGATGACCTCTCTTTCAACCTCTTTCACGCTCCCTTGCGGCGTTACCCTTGGGAACCGCATTGCCAAAGCAGCGATGACCGAGGGGTTGGCAGACCCCTACAGCCGGGCGACCGGTCGGTTGGCGACCCTTTACCAAACCTGGGCCAAGGGTGGCTCGGGCCTCCTCTTGACCGGGAACGTCATGATGGACCGGCGCTTTATGGAGGCGCCGGGCAATGTCGCCATCGATGGGCCCCAGGACGCCGACCAGATGAAAGCGCTCAGCGCTTGGGCCAAGGCGGCGACCGATGAGAACTGCCATATCTGGCCACAGCTGAGCCATGCGGGTCGCCAAGTGCCCAAAACGGTGTCGCCTGAACCTGTTGGGCCATCCGCCTCCACCTTAGCCATCCCAGGAGGGCAATTCGCGCCGTCCCGCGCGCTCACCGTGGCGGAGATCGAGGACATTATTGCGCGCTTCGCCAACGCTGCCCGTGTATCAAAGGAGGCAGGTTTTACGGGGGTGCAGATCCACGGCGCCCATGGTTACCTCCTATCGTCTTTCCTCAACCCGCGGGTTAATCAGCGTGACGATGAATGGGGTGGTAGCCTCGAGAACCGGGCGCGGCTTCTGATCAGAACAGTGCGCGCCGTTAGGGAGGCCGTGGGCCCAAGCTTTCCTGTGGCGGTGAAGCTCAATTCCTCGGACTTTCAAAAGGGTGGCTTTACCCTTGAGGAGTGCGTGGAGGTTGTCCGCTGGCTGAATGATGAGGGGCTTGATCTTCTTGAGATTTCTGGCGGGAACTATGAGCAACCCAAGCTTCTCGATATTGAGGGCCTAGAGCCTGCGGAGGAGGCACCAGGCCTCGGGGTCGCCACGGGGGAGAAAGACACCCGGCAGGAAAGCACCAAACAGCGTGAAGGGTACTTCCTGGCCTACGCCGAGGCGGTGCGAAAGGTGGCTCAGATGCCCCTCATGGTCACTGGCGGCTTCCGTTCCCGGGATGTGATGGAGGGGGCTCTCGCGGCGGGCACCCTCGACATGGTGGGCCTTGGCCGGCCTCTTTGCGTGGAACCCGATATTGTGGCGCGCCTTTTAGGGGGCGAGGTCACAACAGCACCCTCTTGGGAAAAATCCCTCCGTATGGGGCCGGGGCCGTTTGGACCCAACTCACCCCTTAAGACGGTGAGGGTCATTAACGCTTTCGGCGCCCAGACCTATTTCTATGTCAACATCGCCCGGATGGGGGACGGCCTAGCGCCCAAAAAACAGATGGCGCTGTTCCCCGCCTTTTTGGGGTATCAGTCCGGCGAGCAGAAAAAGGCGAAACGGCTGGTGCGGTAGGGGCTGCTGGGTTGCTTTTAGACCTGGCGCCAACTCGCCCATGAGGCAGGCTTTGGGCGGTTGCCTTGTTTCGGTCCAATATCTGATAGATAGTGATGTCGCGTGGGAGGATCCGTTATGATCATCGATAAACTCTATGCTTTCCTTGGGGCAGCGATAGCCATCAATATTAGCTTCTGTGCGGTGGCGAATGATGACCTATCCCTAACGATCTATAATGATGGTCAGGCATTGGTTATCGATGAAAGAACAATTCCGTTTTCGAACGGTCGAACCGTTGTTTCCTTGCCTGGGGTCTCATCCCAAATTAACGCGGCGAGTGTGGGGTTTCTGGCAGACAATATCCAAATCGTTGAGCAAAATTACGACTTCGATTTATTAAGCCCCCAGGCGCTTATGGAAAAGTCTGTGGGCGAAACGGTGACCCTTGTTTCCGTTAATCCGGGTACCGGCGAAGAAACGCGCCGTAAGGCGACGATCCTGGCGGTGAATGGCGGCGTTGTTATTGAAAGTGACGGTAAGATCGAAGTTCTGCGGGATGATGGTCTTCCCACCCGCGTTATCTTTGATGAGGTGCCAGAGAACCTCCGGGCGCAGCCCACCTTGTCCATCACGGTTGATAGTGAGGCGGCCAGTCGCCGCTCCGCGACCCTGCGATATCTAACCTCCGGCTTGAGTTGGTCAGCGGACTATGTGGCGGTCTTTGACGAGGCGGCGGGGGACATCGACCTTCAGGGCTGGGCGACGATGCGGAATACGACGGAAACGACGTTTAAGGAGGCGCGGCTTCGCTTGATCACCCGTGAAACTGGCTATGGCGGTCGCGACGGCGTTCGGCGTGCAGGCCGTGAGGCGACCGGTGAAGAGGTGTTGGGCGACAGTAAGCTGTACACCCTGCCGGGGTCGACAACCCTGGCCAGCCAGCAAACGAAACAAGTCAGTATCGTGAGCGCGACGGATGTAAAGGCGGCAAAGCGGTACGAGTATCGTAGCGGCTCTATGGCCAGCCAGAGGGAGCCGCAGAACGTGGATGTGCGCGTCGCGTTCTCTAACTCGAAGGCGGCAGGGCTCAATGCGGCGCTGCCCGCAGGCGTTGTGCGGGTCTATCAAAGGGATTCGAAGGGAGATGCGCTTTTCGTCGGCGAGGATCGAATAGGCCACGTGCCCGGTGGGTCGGACATTTCTATTAAGACCGGCGAAGCCTTTGACATCACCGTTCAGTCAACGCTTAGGGAGCAAACAAAACCCAACCGCCGAACAACGGATTGGGCGATGGACTATGTTGTCCGCAATGCGACCGATGGTGATGTTGAGGTGGTGCTTGAACAAAAGGTTCGCGGCGCGTGGCGCACTTTAGAGGTAAGGGATGAAAGCCTTCCTAGTCAGCGTACGGATGCCAATACCCTTCAATGGCGTGTCCCGGTCCCAGCGGAAGGGGAGACGACCTTGTCCTTCACCGTAAGAGCCGTTCGGTTCAGATAGGGCGCCCTTGACGATGCTCGTCGCGCTTCTTTCTCTCCTGCAGGGGGCTATTGTTGCCTCCGAAGAACCGACCAGTCGCTCGGTCGCGATTTACAATGATATCGCCTTTGTCCGTGAGGAGCGGATTGTTGAGGTGCCAGCGGGCTCGTCAACCATTGTCTTTAAAGGTGTTAGTGACGCTCTTATTCCGCAAACGGTGGTTTTGCAGTCATTTGAAGGGGTGACCCTTGAACGTAATTTCGACTCGGATCTCCTGTCGCCAAAAACTTTATTCTCGTCGTCTGTTGGGGAGAGGGTGTTGGTCAGTAGACTATCGCCCGGGGGTGCTCAGCAACAACAGACTGTCACTGTTGTCTCGGCCCATCGGGGGCTGGTGGTCAAAACGGACGAGGGGCTGGAGGCTCTGGATTGTAGTGGCCTGCCCGAGGGCGTCGCCCTGCCTCGGCGACCAGCGGGCTTGGTCTCAAGGCCGCAGCTCTCCATTCAAGTCCAGGCAGACAAGGCGGGGGAGAAGCGCTTGTCCATCGGCTATCTCATCGCCGGTCTGACCTGGAATGCTGATTATGGCCTTACGTTAAATGAAGAGGAGACAAGCGCCCATCTCTTTGGGTGGCTAACGATGGAAAATGAGACCAATACCGCCTTTGCTAAAAGTCCGGTGGTGGTCATTGCGGGCCGTCCGGCAATTGACGATGAGACCGTGCGGGTAGGTCCCAGACGGACCAGTTTCCAGGAGCGGTTTCCGACCTTTTGTTGGCCTCAGGGAAAGACGTCTGGCCCGTTCCGGATGCGGCGCGTCCTTCCTTATCAAGCGCCGCCGGTGCCAACGCTTGAACCTGTCATGATGCTGGCGGAGTCAGCGTCGATGCGTTACCAGGATACCGCTGTATCGACGGCGAAGCTGGCGGCGCAGGAAAATTTTGCCGACTACAAATTATTTCGGGCGCCAGAAGCGGTGTCATTAAATCCTTATCAGACCAAACAACTCGCCTTTCTCGATGTGGCTGAGGTAAAGGTAGAGAAGGTCTATGGCTTTGAGTTGGGGGCGCCCCAGGGCTGGCCCAATGGCGCAACCGAACAGCGAAAAGCGGTTGTCCGGTATGACATCGATAACAGCCGTGAGGGCGCCTTGGCCCGCGCCTTGCCAGAAGGAACGATCCGCGTCTTCGCACCGTCGAAAGAAGACGGCCCCCTGTTCTATGGCGAGGATCAGGTCGACAATTTGGCGGTGGACCTTCCCGTTGAAGTCAGAACGGGCCCCAGCGCTGCGGTGTTGATGGACTTGACGAGTTCTATCGCCGCTGTCCGTGACGAGGTCCGGACATCGGGAGAGACGACATACAATCTCACCGCGACGCTCACGAATGCCGCAAGCCGTGAGGCTGTCGCTGAAATGAGTATGGAAGAAGCGTTCAAGGCCTATATCAACCAGGCGGGACGCGTTGTTGTGGTGGAGATTCTGTCGGAAAGCCATCCGCGGATGCCCAATAAGCCTTTCCCCACCTGGCGCGTGGCGATTCCTGCCGAGGGAATAGCGAGCCGAAGCTGGCAGGTTCGCGTCTTGTGGAGTGATCGTGGAAACTAAAGGGCGACGTCTCTTGTCTTTCACCACGGGTGCGGCTGCCCTATATGCGTTGCGATGACAAAGACCCCGATCACCGACCGCATTGCGGCCAATCTCGACCTTGGGTTGCCCAAGGGCGCGCGGGTCGATGTGGCCAAGTCCTGCGGGGTGGATAGCTCCGTAACGGCCGCGCTGGTCGCCCGGGCGGGCTATGATGCGGTGGGCATCACCTTGCAGCTTTATGACCATGGGGTGGCCATCCAAAAGAAAGGGGCCTGCTGCGCGGGCCAAGACATTCACGATGCGCGCCGGGTGTCCGAGGATCTGGGCATCCCGCACTATGTGCTCGACTATGAGGACCGCTTTGGCGAGGCGGTGATGGAGGACTTTGCTGACACCTATTTGGCGGGCGCGACGCCCATACCATGCGTGCGGTGTAATCAGCGGGTGAAGTTCAAGGACCTGTTGCAAACCTCCCGCGACTTAGGTGCCGAGGCGATGGCCACCGGTCATTATATTCGCCGTACGGACGATAGAGAGGGCCTTGCTCTGCGCCGGGCCGCCGATGCGGGGAAGGATCAAAGCTACTTCCTGTTCGCCACCACGCCGGAACAGTTGAGCTTTCTGCGCTTTCCCTTAGGTGATTTGCCCAAAGAGGTGACGCGGCAAATGGCGACAGAGTTGGGGCTCGTGGTCGCCGACAAACCAGATAGCCAGGACATTTGCTTTGTCCCGGAGGGGAAATACTCCTCCGTCGTGGAACGATTACGTCCAGGTGCCTCTGTGCCGGGGGAGATCGTCCATGTGGATGGCACCGTCCTTGGGCGCCATCAGGGCGTTATTCATTATACGGTGGGACAGCGCCGTGGCCTTGGCATCGGGGGCGGCGACCCGTTGTTTGTGGTGCGCCTCGACGCTGATAGGCACCAGGTGGTTGTCGGCCCGCGGGAAGCCTTGATGGTCCAAGACATTCGGATTGATGAGGTCAACTGGTTGGGTGCTGAGCCTCTGTCTTCCACCCCTGTAAAGGTGGGCGTTAAAGTGCGCTCAACCCGCCCGCCTGTGCCCGCAACCATTGAGGTACGGAACACCGGCACCTGGGTGGTGCTCGACGACCCGCAAGAAGGGGTCGCGCCAGGGCAGGCTTGCGTCTTTTACGCAGCCGGTGAGGGAGACACCCGCGTCCTTGGCGGCGGCTGGGTTAAGCAGACTCTCGCGGCGTCAGTGAACGGTCAAGACGCGGCGTAGCGGGGTCTGCCGGGGCGCTTTCTCATCGGCGCCAACCCTTCAATATTGGTTGATCAAGGAGACTATCCATTCATAGATATACGGCGAAAAAGCATTCGCATAAAGAATGGTCAACATAATGATAATTGCCACCCGTTTCCCCCGTTTGCTTACCTCGGCAGATGCTGGAGGAATGGGCGGGTTTGCGAGGGTGGCGAACAGCGAAATCGAGTAGATAACGGCTCCAAACTGGGCCGCCGATAAACCGATCCACAGCCCTGAGATGGTGTCTCGTACCCCGAAGGGGTTAGCGACCCTAACAACAGAGAAAGTCAGGAGGATTAGAAAGAAAGGAGTGATATATTTTTTGGCGTGCGCAACTGTATGGGCTTGGTTCTTGGGCTTTGCCCACACGGCGCGGAAATAGTCGCGTACCGACTGTTGTTTGACCTTTTCTTGCGCCATCATCCCCCCATCCGCGCGATGCGCTAAGCGGGGACAGCAAAGAACAATTCATGAACAAAGTCAATGGGAGGCGCTGTGTTTTTATGCCGAGCTTCCTACCTAAGGTGCCGAGCGAATAAGGGGAATCCGGTTATTCGCTAAATCGGCGCGACCAACAAAGACTTTAGAGCGGAATGCGGATGCCGTTTTTAAGGCAGTTTGCTCTAAGTGTCGCGAGTAAACCGATACTGGCTACGAGCGAGGGCACCCGGCCAGTCTCCCTACTGACAAACGCCCTTATTGGTGCCGTTCTCATAGCCAACACAGAAGCCTAAAATATCCCGGCCATTGGGGCAGGCGCAGGTGCCGCTGCTGCAGTGATTATTGTGGTGGCAGTAATTGCCAGCTGGCCCGGTACGGTCTTTAGGGGCACAGAACCGCTTGTCGGCGCAATTCTCCGATACGCACTGCGCATTCAGGGTGCAATGTGACCCATCGGCCTTATAGTGCGGCGCCCGATTGCAGGGC